>CETM01188871.1_pt1 | contig 69455 bp, 60 predicted proteins | sample 361451 | NCBI WGS metagenome assembly CETM01 (sample SAMEA2622690, study PRJEB7988) | marine metagenome | isolation source: saline water (ENVO:00002010), including
GCCGCGACTTCATCCGATGTCGCGGCGTCCTGCGTGGTGCAACGCATTCCTGCCACTCCCGCCGAGTGGAAGACCCCCAGCGAGCTTGATGCCCGCCTGCCGGTGCGGCCGGCCGTGGTGCCGGTCTCGCTGCCGACGGCCGGGCTGATCATCGTCGATGAGATCAACGGCTTCTGTCAGGTCGCAGGCGGTGCGCTGGCACCTCAGGCGCCCAATGCACAGGTCAGCAGGATGATCGCCCTCAGCGATACGCTGGCGCGAACCTTCAGTGAGCGCAGACGCCCCTTGCTGGCCTTCATTGATTCCCATGCGCCGGGCAAGCCGGAGCCGCCTTATCCCGCCCATTGTGAGCAGGGCAGCGGCGAGGATGAGCTGGTGGCGGAACTTGCCTGGCTGGAGGAGGAGCCGCAGGCCACGCTGGTGCGCAAGGACTGCATCAATGGCTATGTCGGCGCGATTGATCCCCATACCCAGGTCAATGCGCTGCAGGAGTGGGTGAGCGACGAAGGGCTGGAAAGCCTGGTCGTGGTAGGCATCTGCACCGATATCTGCGTGATGGACCTGGTATTGACGTTGCTGTCGGCGCGCAATCACGGCCTGCTGGGCAAGGTGCGTGACATCGTGGTGCTGGAGCCCGGCTGTGCCACCTACGACCTGCCGGCCGAAGTGGTTGAGCAGCTGGGGCTCCCCGATACGGCGACGCATCCCCAGGCAGACAGTCATCACATCGGACTTTACTGCATGGCGGCGCGTGGTGCGGTGATCGCCAGTCAGCTTGAGCTGACTTCTTGAGCAGATGTCGTGAGCTGCTGTCATGGATTGAGCTGCGTCTCTCGCATAGCGTCGCGGGATAGCGGGATAGCGGGATAGCGTGAAAGTGGAGAGAGGAAGAGCTGGGAAGGTGGCAGGAAGGCAGCAATTTCGTCAGAGGCCGTGCAGGCAAGGCCGCCCGTCTGCGCAAAAGGTAGTTTGATTACAACATCTGGCCATGAAAACGCCGCCTCTCTTGCGAGCAGGCGGCGTTTTCATGGGGCGACAGCCAGCGTCATTCAGGCGCGGGTGCTGACCCAGTCGTTGGCGTCCGGCACGGCCACTTCGACTTCCTCGGAGATCAACTTCGAGTGGAAGAGGAAGTCCGCGCTGGCCGCATTGCTGGCGACCGGCACGTTCCACAATGCCGCCAGGCGCAGCAGCGCCTTGACGTCAGGGTCGTGCGGCATCGGCGCGAACGGGTCCCACAGGAAGACCAGCAGGTCCAGATTGCCTTCGGCGATGCGCGCGCCGATCTGCTGATCACCGCCCAGCGGGCCGCTCAGCAGGCCTTCGACCTCGAGGCCCAGCTCCTTGCTGATGCGGCGGGCAGTGGTGCCCGTGCCCAGCAGCTGGTGGCGGGACAGCTCATCGCGCCAGCGATTGGCCCACGCCAGCATTTCATCCTTCTTGCCATCGTGCGCCACCAGCGCAATGCGCTTGCGTGCTGGCAGGGTGCGCCGTGCCTGGCGCTTGGGTCGTTGTTCGCTCATTCCCTGACCTCCTGAGGATGGGGCAATGTCGCTGGCCTCCCGCCTCGAAAGGCCCGGGGCGGAAGGCCAGCGAGGCCGATCAGTCGATGGTGCTGCCGACAGTGACGATCTTCATGGTGTTGGTGCCGCCATGTGCGTTCATCTGGTCGCCACGGGTCAGGATCACCAGGTCACCGCGAGTCGCGATGCCACGGGCTTCCAGCTCCGCGATGGCGCGACGGTTGATTTCCGCCGCCGGCAATTCGCTGGAATCGAAGGGCAGTGACACCACACCACGGTAGAGGGCCATGCGACGCTGGGTCTTCTGGTCCTGCGCCAGGCCGACGATGGGCAGACCGGAGCGGATGCGCGAGGCGATCAGCGGGGTATAGCCGGATTCCGTCATGCACACGATGGCCACGACACCGGTCAGGTGGTTGGCGGCATACATCGCGGACAGCGCGATGGTCTCGTCGGTCTTGCTGAAGCCTTCGTGGATGCGGTGCTGGGATTCCTGCGCGGCACGCTCACGTTCGGCGCCCAGGCAGACGCGATCCATGGTCTCGATGGTCTCGACCGGGAAGTCGCCGGCGGCGGTCTCGGCCGACAACATCACGGCGTCGGTGCCGTCGAGCACGGCATTGGCGACGTCGAAGACTTCGGCGCGGGTCGGCAGCGGCGCGCTGATCATGGATTCCATCATCTGGGTGGCCGTGATGACCACGCGGTTGAGGCTGCGCGCGCGGCGGATCATGCGCTTCTGCACGCCGATCAGCTGAGCATCGCCAATCTCGACGCCCAGATCGCCACGCGCCACCATCACGCCTTCACTGGCGAGGATGATGCCATCCAGCACGGCGTCGTCGGCCACGGCTTCTGCGCGCTCGACCTTGGCGATCAGGCCGATGTCACGACCTTCCTCGCCCAGCAGTTCACGGGCCAGCTGCATGTCGGCGCCGCTGCGCGGGAAGGAAACGGCCAGATAGTCGACGCCGATATCGATGGCGGTCTTCAGGTCAGCCTTGTCCTTGTCGGTCAGGGCTTCGGCAGACAGGCCGCCGCCTTGCTTGTTGATGCCCTTGTTGTTGGACAGCTTGCCGCCGACCTTGACGGTGGTGTGGATCTCATTGCCCTTGAGCTCATTGACCTCAAGCACCACACGGCCATCGTCGAGCAGCAGCACGTCGCCCGCAACCACGTCATCGGCCAGTTCCTGGTAGTCACAGCCGACACGCTCGACGGTACCTTCATCACGGCCCAGGCCGATATCGAGGATGAACGGCTGGCCTTCGCTCAGCTTGACGGCGGTATCCTTGAAGCGCGCGATGCGGATCTTCGGGCCCTGCAGGTCGCCCAGTACGGCGACGCTGCGGCCCTGTGCGGCGGCAGCCTGACGTACGGCCTCGGCGCGCATGCGGTGGTCTTCGGGGCTACCGTGGGAGAAGTTGAGGCGTACCACATCGACTCCGGCACGAATCATCGCGTCGAGCACACCCGGCTTGTCACTGGCAGGGCCGAGAGTGGCGACAATCTTGGTGCGGCGGATCGGGCCGTTGAACGCGTGCGGCATGAAAGCATACTCCTTGAACACTGGCGTGATGGACTGGCTGAAAACGCAAACCAGGTTGTTGTCATTTTACTACATTGAAGGCTGAAAGGGAGCCTGTCGAGTATCGTCGGCTGTCGTTGTCCATTCTCGTGATCACGATCGGGACTGCAAGGGGTGACGTGAAGTATGCCGAGCGATTGTTGCGAATACGTTGTCGCGGGTACGCGGACATGGGCTGGGGCGTCAGGGTATGCCGCGCTGCGCCATGCGGGCGCGGCCCGTCATTTCGAGGCCTGACGGCCAGGCGTCGCATGCTCTCTGCGGCAGTGTCGTGGTGACCGCCCCGTCACGCCAATGTCCGCCGGCTGGCTTTCACTGACAGCCATTCCAGTGCTACCTATATAGTGGCAATACCCTGCTGAGCGAAATTTCCGCGCATCGGCCCAGCGCAGAACCCTGTACCGGCCCCGTGTATCGGGCCCGTTGACCGCTGCCATGCGCTGATGACCTATGCTCAAACCCGGCTCGAATGCCGGATTGCCACGACCACATGCCTGAAGGCTGTCGATGTCATTCGGCGCAAGCCGCATGCTGACATGGCGGGTGGCATGGCATGTCTCGAGGCTGTCGCAGAGGCGCCCTGTCGAGCCGCCCTGACGAAGCGTCAGTCTCAACATTGCTGGTCAGCGCTGAAATGCTGGGGTAGGGTAGGCGCATTTTTCGGCTGGGACAAAACCCAGCGCGACGAGTCATTCGCCGGCGCAATCAGCGCCGGCCAGGAGATGCGAGCAACCATGGGCAAGTCACTGGTGATCGTCGAGTCGCCCGCCAAGGCCAAGACCATCAACAAGTATCTCGGCAACGACTTCGTGGTGAAGTCGAGTGTCGGGCACATCCGCGACCTGCCGACCAGCGGAAGCGGCAAGCAGGCCACCGACCCCAAGGAACGTGCCCGTCAGGCGGCGGAGACTCGCAAGATGTCGCCCGAGGTCAAGGCGGCTCACAAGGCGCAGAAGGCCAAGACCCAGTTGATCCGCCGCATGGGGGTCGACCCGGAGAATGGTTGGGAGGCGCATTACGAGATCCTGCCTGGCAAGGAAAAGGTCGTTTCCGAGCTGACGCGTCTGGCCGAGAAAGCCGACACCATCTATCTCGCGACGGATCTGGACCGCGAAGGTGAGGCGATTGCCTGGCACCTGCGCGAGACCATCGGTGGCGACGATTCGCGTTACAAGCGCGTAGTGTTCAACGAGATCACCAAGAAGGCGATCACGGCGGCCTTCGATGAGCCGGGCGAACTGAAGATGGACCGCGTACATGCCCAGCAGGCACGCCGTTATCTGGATCGCGTCGTCGGCTTCATGGTCTCGCCGCTGCTGTGGGCCAAGGTCGCTCGTGGCCTGTCCGCCGGGCGCGTGCAGTCGGTTGCCGTGCGTCTGATCGTCGAGCGTGAGCGCGAGATCCGCGCCTTCATCCCCGAAGAGTTCTGGGATGTCCACGCTGAGCTGGCCGCCGCCAGTGGTGAAGCGATCCGTTTCGAGCTGGCGCGTCAGGATGGCAAGGCCTTCCGTCCGACCAGCGAGAAGGAGACGATGGATCGCATCGCGGCGCTGCGCACGGCCAAGCTCGCGATCACCAATCGTGAAGACAAGCCGACGCGCTCCAAGCCGAACGCGCCGTTCATCACCTCGACCCTGCAGCAGGCGGCCAGTGGTCGTCTCGGCTTCTCGGTCAAGAAGACCATGATGATGGCCCAGCGTCTCTACGAGGCGGGTTACATCACCTACATGCGTACCGACTCGACCAATCTGTCGGCGGACGCGGTGGCCACGGCGCGCGACTTCATCAGCGAAGAATACGGCAGCAACTACCTGCCGGAAGCGGCCAACGTCTACTCCAGCAAGGAAGGCGCCCAGGAAGCGCACGAAGCGATTCGTCCTTCCGAAGTGTCACGCCGCGCCACCGATCTCGCCGGCATGGAGCGTGACGCCGAGCGTCTGTATGAGCTGATCTGGCGTCAGTTCGTCGCCTGTCAGATGCTGCCGGCCGAATACCTGTCCTCCACGCTGACCATCGAAGTGGATGGCTACGAGCTGCGCGCCAAGGGCCGTGTGCTCAAGTTCGACGGTTACACGCGTGTCATGAAGCCGATGGGCAAGAAGGAAGAGGACCAGTCGCTGCCGGACCTCGCCATCGGCGAGAAGCTGGACCTGGTCGAGCTGCAGCCGCTGCAGCACTTCACCAAGCCCACGGCGCGTTACACCGAGGCCAGCCTGGTCAAGGAGCTGGAGAAGCGCGGTATCGGTCGTCCGTCCACCTATGCCGCCATCATCTCCACCATCCAGGACCGTGGCTACGTGGCGCTGGAAAACCGTCGCTTCTATGCCGAGAAACTGGGCGACATCGTCACCGATCGCCTCAGCGAGTCCTTCAAGGACCTGATGGACTTCGGCTTCACGGCGCGCATGGAAGACTATCTCGATGAGGTGGCCAACGGCGGGCGCAACTGGCGTGAGCTGCTGGACACCTTCTACGCCGAGTTCAAGGCCGAGCTGGACCACGCCCAGTCCGAAGAGGGCATGCGTCCCAACCAGCCGGTGCCGACGGACATCGCCTGCCCGACCTGTGGGCGTGAGATGCAGATTCGTACCGCCTCGACCGGGGTCTTCCTGGGCTGTTCCGGCTACAACCTGCCGCCCAAGGAGCGCTGCAAGACCACCATCGATCTGCTGCCGGGCGATGAAGCCGTGGCGGCCGATGCCGGTGAAGATGCCGAGACGGATGCGCTGCGCGCCAAGCGTCGCTGCCCGATCTGCGCCACCGCGATGGACAGCTACCTGATCGATGAGCAGCGCAAGCTGCATGTCTGCGGCAATAGCCCGGACTGTGTCGGTCACGAGGTCGAGGAAGGTCAGTTCCGCATCAAGGGCTACGATGGCCCGGTGATCGAGTGCGACAAGTGCGGTTCCGACATGCAGCTCAAGACCGGGCGTTTCGGCAAGTACTTCGGCTGCACCAACGAGAATTGCAAGAATACCCGCAAGCTGCTCAAGTCCGGTGAGGTGGCGCCGCCGAAGATGGACCCGATTCCGATGCCGGAACTTGCCTGCGTCAAGGTCGAGGACCACTACGTGCTGCGCGATGGCGCCAGTGGCCTGTTCCTGGCGGCCAGTCAGTTCCCCAAGAATCGCGAGACGCGTCCGCCGCTGGTCAAGGAGCTCAAGGCGCATGCCGACGAGCTGCCGGAGAAGTATCACTTCATTCTCGAAGCCCCGGATCAGGACCCGGACGGACGTCCGGCGCAGATTCGCTTCTCGCGCAAGGTCAAGGCTCAGTACGTCATGACCGATGAGGAAGGCAAGGCGACCGGTTGGAAGGCGACCTACGACAACGGCCGCTGGGTCGTCGAGGACAAGCGCAAGGGAGCCAAGAGCTGATGAGCCAGCGTGCCCGTACCAATCAGCTGCTGTATCAGGCCGAGTTGCTGCTGGCCCAGTCAGCAGCCTCTGGCGACGATGAGCATGCCGTGGCGCGTCGCATGGCCGGTGAAGAGGGCGCGCTCGCCCTGCTGGAGCTGGCGCTGGCGTCATTGCTGGAAGAGTGTGCCGTGACGGCGCGCTGGCCAGAGGGTAGCTGGCGCGAGCGCCTGGCGTCGCCGCCGACGCCCATCGCCGAGGTCGAGCAGCTGCGCAGCCTGCTGGAGCATTCCGACAGCTGGTTGTCTGAGCTGGTCGCGGATGTGACCCGCCTGCATGAAGAGGGCGGCGTCGCTCGCCGCGAGGAATCGCGTTCGCGTGGTGATGGTCTGATCATCGCGGCAGCCTCGAGCGCCTCGCTGGCCGAGCGTCTCAGTGCCGCCATCACGGCATTCAAGGCGCTGCTGCCGCAGCTGCGCGAGTCGAGTGTCGAGTGGTAGGTCAAGGCGTTGATCTGGTGCTGCACGCTGGTGATGACTGGCGCATGGCAATCGGGTGACGTTTCGCCTTCACGGGTGCTAGACTGATCGCATTGTGGCAAGCCCTGCATTCTCCGGTACGACCATGGCTCTGGCTGTGGTCGTACTTTTTTCTGCGTCGCTGATGGCAACGCGGTGCCGGGCTTGCCAGCCGTCGCGCTGACGATTACAACGACGCCGGTATCTCGCGAGATGCCGTGCAGGAGGAATGACGTGTCCGATCCCGCCGTACTTGAAATTGTGCAAATGGAAGATGGTGAAGTGATTCTGCGCGCCGCGGAAAGCGAAGGTGAGCCGCTGCTCAGCATTCGCATTTCGGACGAGGCCGCCGATCTGCTGCGTGACAATCGTTTCGAGGTCGCGCGTGAGATGATCGACCACGCCATCACCCGGACTCGCCTCTGGGATGGCGAAGAAGACGAGGACGAGCAGTCAGAAGGCATCGTGCACTGATTCATCGCTCGCGCTTCGCGCACAAAAAAACCCGCCTCGAGGCGGGTTTTTTTGTGCAATGCGTGCGGCTTTTCTGTTGCTCAGAGCTCTGCGAGAAAGGTGCTGCTGGGCATAGCTCGTTGCTCAAAGCGCTGCTGGTCAAGGCCTCAGTGCAGGCCGCCATCGCGGATGACGCCCACCCCGAGACCTTCGATCTCCAGGCTGTCCGTGCGCAGGTCGACCTTGATCGGCGAGAAGTCCTCGTTCTCGGCTTCCAGCCACACGTAGTGCCCGTCACGGCGGAAGCGCTTGACGGTGACCTCATCCCCCAGACGTGCCACTACGATCTGTCCGTCACGCACGCTGCTGGTGCGGTGCACGGCCAGCAGGTCGCCTTCCAGAATTCCCACGTCCTTCATCGACACGCCGCGCACGCGCAACAGGTAGTCGGCAGCCGGCGAGAAGTAGTCGCTCGGCAGCGGGCAGTGACGGTCGATATGCTCGCTGGCAAGAATCGGACTGCCGGCGGCCACTTCCCCGATCACCGGCAGGCCATCGTTGGCGCTGTCGTCGACGTCAGCCAGCGACGGCACGCGAATGCCGCGAGAGGTGCCCGGCACCATCTCGATGGCGCCCTTGCGCTTGAGGGCACGCAGATGCTCCTCGGCAGCATTCGGTGAGCGGAAGCCCAGCGCCTGGGCGATTTCGGCCCGCGTCGGCGGGTAGCCAGAGGACTTGATGGTCTTGATGATGAAGTCGAAGACATCCTGCTGGCGCGGAGTAAGCGGCTGGGTCATGGCATTGCCTTTGGCCTGGGCGGCATCTTGAGCTGACGGCACGGGGTGTGCATCCATACAACTGTCATTGTATCCAGTCATGGCGGTCATGCAAGGCATCGTGGCTTGCGTGGTGGCCTCAAAGGGCAGGTAGTCGCCGAGATATCGCTGTCTGGCGACTTTTCGTGCCGATATCCGAGGCATTCTTTCTTGATGGGAATGTCTGGAAGTGAATGCCTGGAGGTGAATGTCTGGTGGTGAATGTCTGGAAGTGAACCCGGCCTGGCGCTGGCGGGGTGGTCAGTCACCCAGCTAGGCGAGCCCTTGAATCGGCACGGTCAGCGTTGAGGGAATATCAGGCTTGGCTAAACCTCTGGCGTTTGAAACGCGAGAGAATTGTCAGTCATGGCATGGCGCGCTAGAATCAAAGTGTTTCAAACGAATGTTCGTCGATGGCGGTGCTCACGGGTGCCGTGATCGAACGTGCCTTGCGGTGAACATGCACCACCTCATGAGAGAGTCGCCGCGCGGGGCTTGCGCCGTGACCTACGACTCCAGTTCTTTTCTACCTGACAAGGGTTCCGCCCATGGCCCAGACCGATACCGTTACCCGCATCCTCGATACTGCCGAGGTGCTGTTCGCCGAGCGCGGCTTCGCCGAGACCTCACTGCGTAACATCACCAGCAAGGCCAAGGTCAATCTGGCGGCGGTGAACTACCACTTCGGCTCCAAGAAATCGCTGATCCAGGCGGTCTTCGCACGCTATCTCGACCCGTTCAGTGAGCGCTTCCACGCGGCACTCGACAGCGTCGAGCAGCAATACGCCGGGCGTCAGGTGCCGCTGGAGGTCCTGCTGGAGGTGATGGCGCGTACCGTGCTGGAGGTGCCGGCCGAGCGCAACAGCCTGCGTACCTTCATGCGCCTGCTCGGGCTGGCCTATACCCAGGGGCAGGGCCACATGCGACGCTATATCCGCGAGCATTACGGCACGGTCTTCAGCCGCTTCGCCGAGCTTTTGAAGCTGGCGACGCCTGATCTGCCGGACAACGAGCGCTTCTGGCGCCTGCACTTCATGCTCGGCAGCGTGATTTTCACCTTCTCGGGCCTGGATGCGCTGCGCGATATCGAGGAAGCCGAGTACGGCCATCACACCACGGTGCGTGAGCTGATCCAGCACATGCGTCCGGTGGTGGTCGCGGCGATGGCAGCGCCGTTGCCGGCCTCGCTCGGAGATGGTGAGGCGGTCACCCAGGCGGCCAGCTGATGGCCTGCTGGGTAGCGGTGGACCTCTCGCGCCAAAGCCTTGAGATACGCAATGACGCGCCGAGTGGCAGTCGTGATGCGCCGCCCCCCGCGGCTGACCCTGAGGCGCTGGTGCACGCCTGCGCGATCTCCAGCGGCCTCAACGGTATTGGCGAGCTCGACGGCAGCGGTTGCACGCCAACCGGCTGGCATGTGATTCGAGCCGCCATCGGGGCGGGCAATCCGCGTGGCGCCGTCTATCGCGGACGGCGCTTCACGGGCGAGGTGTTCACGCCCGAGCTTGCCGCGGAGCATCCTGAGCGTGACTGGATCCTGACGCGCATTCTGTGGCTCAGCGGCCGCGAGCCCGGCGTCAATCGTGGTCGCAATGCCCGCAGCGAGCGGGTCGATAGTCTGCGCCGCTACATCTATTTTCATGGCACGCCCAGCACGGAGCCCATGGGGGTAGCGGCGTCCCACGGCTGCATTCGCTTGCGTGATGACGACCTGCTGCGACTCTTTGCCGAGGCTGTGCCCGGCACCCCGGTACTGCTGCATGCCTGAAGGCGCTGGTGCCCGAGTCTGATACCCTCCATGAGCTGTCACCGGAATCTGCGTGACAGCCCCTTGCCGGGGCGCAGCTGGCCGCGACTGTTCGATAGGGGTTCAGTCGGCTAGAATTGCGCCTTTCCTCGCGCTGGCAGCCTGATTCATCACGTTTCTTCCAGGCTGCCGAGCCCCGTAAAAGACATGAAGTCCTGGCGGTCGTGGCTCCTCTCTTCACGGGACATCACTGCCGCAGGCCATGGACAGGAAGGATGACATGACACAGCCACTGGGCTCCGTAATGGTCGATGTTGCGGGGCTGACCCTCGCCCGCGACGAACGTGAACTGCTGGCACGCCCTGCCGTCGGGGGCGTCATCCTGTTTGCGCGCAACTGCGCTTCTCCCGAGCAGGTGTTGGAACTGAGCCGCGAGATTCGCAGCGTCAATCCCCACCTGCTGATCGCCATCGATCAGGAAGGCGGGCGCGTCCAGCGTCTGCGCGAGGGCGTGACACGCCTGCCATCGATGCGCAGCCTGGCGCAGTGCTGTCTCGGGCGTGACTGTGATGGCTGCGGCGAAGACGCCCAGGCCGCAGGCCTGGGTCTGGCACGCGATGCCGGCTGGCTGCTGGGCATGGAAATGGCAGCCATCGGCTGTGATATCACCTTTGCGCCGGTACTGGATATCGATGTGGCGGGCTCGACCATCATTGGCGATCGCAGCTTCGGCGCCACGCCGGAAGACGTCATCGCGGTGGGCGGCGCCTTCATCGACGGGCTGCAGGAGGCGGGCATGTCCGCCGTCGGCAAGCACTACCCGGGGCATGGTGGCATCTCGGCAGATACCCATCTGGAGCGCGTGGTCGACCCGCGGCCGTTCCGCGAGCTGCGCGAACATGACCTCAAGCCCTTCGCGGCCCTCGCCGAGCGCCTGGGTGGCGTGATGCCGGCGCATGTGATCTATCCGGATTTCGATGCACGTCCCGCGGGCTTCTCACCCAGCTGGTTGGGCCTGCTGCGCGAAGAGTTCGGCTTCAAGGGCGCCATCTTCTCCGATGATCTCGGCATGGCGGCGGCCGTCGCGGAAGGTGGCCCGGCAGAGCGTGCACGCCTGGCGCTGGACGCCGGCTGCGACATGGCGCTGGTCTGCAATGACCCGGCCGCCGCGCGCGAAGTGCTCGACAGCCTCGATGACGATGAGCAGCGCCACCGTGGCAAGCGCCAGGCGCGTCTGCGCTATGCGCGAGCTCGCCCGACGCTGGATGGTCTGGTGGGGCTGGCACGCTGGCGGCGCACCCACGCGCGGCTCGAATCGATGGCGGCCAGTCAGGCATCACAGCAGGCTGCCATGCCCTCGGGCACGCTAGGCGCCGCTGACGCGTCTGACGCACGGTCGGTCTCTGAGTCCGGTAGCGCGCAATAATCAGGCACGCGGTGCCTTTTTCGAGTCGAAGACTGGCAAGGAATTCCCATGGCTGAGCAATCCGCCACCGAGGCTGCTGCCGACAAGCTGGCAGCGCCTGCCGAAGAGATGATCAATCAATGGGTCGAGCCGCTGCGCCAATGGGTCGAGCAGACCTTTGGTCTGCCGCTGTGGGGCATCAATCTCGCTCTGCTACTGCTGGCGGTGCTGTTGCTGCACCTCATCGAGCGGGTGGTGCTCAGCCGCCTGGCGACGCATGCCGAGAAGAGCCGCAACCTGTGGGATGACGCCCTGGTGCATGGCCTGCGTCATCCCTTGTCATTCTGGCTCTACAGCATGGGGGTGTTGCTGGCGCTCGGCATCATCGCCGGCCAGTTCAGCCTCGGCGGGGCCGAGAAGTACCTGGGCACGGCGCGCCAGATCGTGACCCTGCTGGCGCTGGCCTGGGCGTTGATTCGCATGGTCAAGCGCTTCGAGGCGCTGCGCACCATGCCGCCGCCCGGCACCAACGTCAACGCGATGGATGCCACCACGGCCTCGGCGATCAGCAAGCTGCTGCGGGCGGTCGTGGTCGTGCTGGTGGGGCTGGCCATCCTGCAGAATCTCGGCGTCTCGTTGTCCGGGGTGCTGGCCTTCGGGGGTGTCGGCGGTATCGCGGTCGGCTTTGCGGCGCGGGATCTGCTGGCCAACTTCTTCGGCGCCCTGATGATCCATCTCGACCGGCCCTTCAAGGTCGGCGACTGGATCCGCTCACCGGACCGCGAGATCGAGGGCACCGTCGAGGATATCGGTTGGCGCCTGACGCGCATCCGCACCTTCGACATGCGGCCCCTCTACGTGCCGAACGCCATCTTCACCAGCATCTCGGTGGAGAATCCGTCGCGCATGTACAATCGCCGCATCTTCGAGACCGTGGGGCTGCGCTATGAGGATGCCGCCCAGGTCGGCCCCATCGTTGCCGCGGTACGCGAGATGCTGGAAGGCCATGACGAGATCGACCAGACGCGCACCCAGATCGTGAACTTCACCACCTATGGTGAGCATTCGCTGAACTTCTTCGTCTATGTCTTCACGCGCACCACCGACTGGGTGAAGTACCACGCGATCAAGCAGGATGTCCTGCTCAAGGTGCACGACATCATCCGTGAGCATGATGCCCAGGTGGCGCTGCCGGGCCAGCGTCTGCATTTTGCCGATGTACTGTCCTTCGAAGGACGCCACCATGAACACGACGCCGAGGCTGAGAATGCCGCGGCGTCATCAGACACGCAGACGCGCGGGTCCCGCCGCCGTTCTGATTCAACCGCCGCTGCTACATCCTCCTCTGCGCCCGTCCGGCGTGGAGATGAGGCCAGTGACACCCAGGAAACTCCCGATGCTGACTCCGACGCCTGAGACCCTCACCGCCCTGCATGACGAAATGCGTGAGGTGATGGACAATGCCGATTGCCTGATCCCGCAAGCTGACCTTGAAGTGGCACTCGACCGCATGGCCGTTGAGCTGACGGAACGCCTCGGCGATCGCATGCCGATCTTCTATTGCGTGATGAACGGCGGCCTGATCACCGCCGGCCAGCTGCTGACCCGCCTCGACTTTCCGCTGGAAGTCGATTATCTGCACGCCACTCGCTACCGTGGCGCGATGCGCGGCGGCGAGCTGTTCTGGCGCGTCAACCCGGAGCTGCCGATGGCCGGTCGCGACGTGGTGATCGTCGATGACATCCTCGATGAGGGTGGCACCCTGGCCGCGATCCTCGAGTACTGCCGTGAAGCCGGCGCGCGCAGCGTGTCCAGCTGTGTGCTGGTCGACAAGAAGCATGACCGCAAGGCCTACCCGGGCTTCAAGGCCGATTTCTGTGGTCTCGACGTCGAAGACCGCTTCCTGTTCGGCTTCGGCATGGACTACAAGGGCTACTGGCGTAACGCGCCGGGCATCTACGCGCCCAAGGGTCTGTAAGATTTGCTGGATGGCAGCCGCCATCCCGCGATATGACACTCGTTCACCACCCGCCCGGGCAACCGCGGCGGGTGGTGTCGTTTTCGGGGCCTTTTCTGTTCTCCTGGCGCAGAGCGTGACGATTGTGCTTGTCGTTGTCGGTCGGCTCGGAGTAGCGTTCGCTGAGGATCGGGGTGTCCGGTCCCGGGAGATTCCTGCACATGGGTGGCAAGGAGGCGGGCGATGCTGGCGGTGATCGGTGGGACGGGGTTCGGCAGTTGGGCAGGCATGGAAGTGCTCAGGCGCGGCGGGCAGGAAACGCCCCTGGGGGCGGCCTCCTGTGGCGTCGTGGAAGGGCGACTGAATGGTCAGTCGCTGCTGTTTCTGGCCCGTCATGGCCAACCGCACAAGGTGCCGCCGCATCGCATCAACTATCGCGCCAATCTATGGGCGCTCAAACAGGCGGGCGCGACCCATGTGGTGGGAGTCAACTGCGTGTCCGGCATCGACCCGACGCTGGTCCCGGGCACGCTGGTGGTGCCGGACCAGCTGATCGATTACACCACCGGTCGCGAGGGTTCGTTCTTCGATGGGCGTTTCAAGCCGTTCCAGCATGTGTCGTTCGCCTGGCCGTATCATCGGGTCTGGCGTGAGGAGCTGCATGCGGCCGCCGCCGAGGCGGGGCTGCCCCTCTCGGCCGGCGGGGTGCTGGGCGTGGTGCAGGGGCCGCGGCTGGAGACTGCCGCCGAGATCCGCCTGATGGCGCGCGATGGCAATACGCTGGTCGGCATGACGGGCATGCCTGAGGCCGTGCTGGCGCGCGAGCTCGAGATGGAATACGCCAGCCTGTGTCTGGTGATCAGCCATGCCGCAGGCGTCGGCGAAGAGGAGCCGACCCGCGCGGGCACGGAATCCGTGATCGAGGCCGGCATGCCCAGAGTGCAGCGCTTGCTGGCGACGCTGTTGGCGCGCCATGCCTGAGCTGCCTGACCTCAGGAGGAGAGTGGGGGGAGGCGGTGGTGTAGGTAGGCGGTGGTGTAGGTAGGGCGTGTAGAGGGTGTAGAGCGTGTAGAGGGTATGCCCGCACGAAAAAACGGCCTGCATCCGCGATGCAGGCCGTTTTCATTTTTCGTTCAAGCTCACGCTCACGCTCAAGTTCATGCCCAAGTTCGAACCCAGGCGCCTGGCAGCGCAGGGCGCGTCAGGCCGCCTTGGTCTTGGCGTTGAGCAGGTCCAGCAAGGTCTCGCAGAAGCTGAAGCGCGCCTCGGCGTCGTCCATGTCGGTGGCGAAACGCAGCGTGTCGGCACCTTCCAGCTTGTAGACATCCGACTGGCGCTGGATCAGGTTGACCAGCGTCAGCGGATCGACCGGCGTCTGGGCGCCGAAGATGATGCGACCACGTCCGGCGCCGGCCTCCAGCTTGATGATGCCCAGCGCCTGGGCGCGCTGGCGCAGCTGGGTCTGGCGGAACAGCGTCTTGACCGGCTCCGGCAGCAGGCCGAAGCGGTCGATCATCTCGACCTGCAGTTCGCGCAGGTCGCTTGCGTTCTCGGCGTTGCTGATGCGCTTGTACATCATCAGGCGCTGCTGAACGTCGTGCAGATAATCGGCCGGAATCAGTGCCGGCAGATTCAGGCTGACCTCGACGCCTTCATCCAGCGGTGACTCGATATTGGGCGTCTTGCCCGCCTTGATGGCCTTCACGGCGCGATCGAGCATCTCCATGTACAGCGAGTAGCCGATGGTTTCCATCTGGCCGGACTGCTCGTCACCCAACAGCTCACCCGCGCCGCGGATCTCCATGTCATGGGAGGCCAGCGTGAAGCCGGCACCGAGGTCCTGGGACTCGCTGATCGCCTCCAGACGCTTGACCGCATCGCGGGTCATCGCCTTGGGATGCGGGGTCAGCAGGTAGGCGTAGGCCTGGTGATGCGAGCGCCCGACGCGGCCACGCAGCTGGTGCAGCTGGGCCAGGCCGAACTTGTCGGCGCGCTCGATGATGATGGTATTGGCGCTCGGGATGTCGATGCCGGTCTCGATGATGGTCGAGCACACCAGCACGTTGAAGCGCTTGTGATAGAAGTCCGACATGCGCCGCTCCAGGCTGCGCTCCGGCAGCTGGCCGTGGGCGACGCCGACATTGGCCTCCGGCACCAGCTCCGCGATGCGCGCGGCGCTCTCCTCGATGGTCTTCACCTCATTGTGCAGCACGTAGACCTGCCCGCCGCGCAGCAGCTCGCGCAGGATGGCTTCCTTGACCACGCCGTCGTTGCGCTGCTGGACGAAGGTCTTCACCGACAGGCGGCGCGCCGGTGGCGTGGCGATGATGGACAGGTCGCGGATGCCGCTCATCGCCATGTTCAGCGTGCGCGGAATCGGCGTGGCAGTCAGGGTCAGGATGTCGACCTCGGCGCGCAGGCTCTTGAGGCGCTCCTTCTGGGAGACGCCGAAGCGGTGCTCCTCATCGATGATCAGCAGCCCCATGTTGGGCAGCTCCAGCGATTTGGAGAGCAGCTTGTGAGTGCCGATCACGATATCGGCCTGGCCGTTCCTGATGCGCTCGAGCGAGGCTTCCTGGCCCTTGCCGCTGGTGAAACGCGACAGCAGGGCGATCTCCACCGCGGTGTCGGCGAAGCGATCGCGGAAGTTGTCGTAGTGCTGCTGAGCGAGCAGGGTGGTGGGCACCAGCACCACCACCTGGCGGCCGGAATTGACGGCGAGGAAGGCGGCGCGCATCGCGACTTCCGTCTTGCCGAAGCCGACATCGCCACATACCACGCGGTCCATCGGCTGGGGCGCGCACATGTCCTGGATCACCGCGCCGATGGTCTGCGCCTGGTCTGGGGTTTCCTCGAAGGGGAAGCTGGCCGCGAAGCGTGCGTAGTCCTCGGCGGGGAAGTCGCAGGCATGGCCGACACGCGCCTCTCTGCGTGCATAGACATCCAGCAGTTCGGCGGCGGTATCACGGATCTTCTCGGCCGCCTTGCGCTTGGCCTTCTCCCATTGCTCGGAGCCCAGCTTGTGCAGCGGCGCCAGCTCGTCACTGGCCCCGGAATAGCGCGAGATCAGGTGCAGGCTGTCCACCGGCACGTAGAGCTTTGCGCCATCGGCGTATTCGAGCGCGAGGAACTCGGCTTCCTGCCCCCCGGCGTTGATGGTCTCCAGCCCCAGATAGCGGCCGACGCCGTGGGTGTGGTGCACCACCGGCGCGCCTTCACGCAACTCCGAGAGGTGGCGCACGGCCAGCTCGTTGTCATCGGTGGCGCGCGCCTGGCGGCGGCTCTGACGTACCACTTCGCCGTAGAGCTCGGTCTCGGTGATGACCACCAGCCCCTTGTGGCTGTCGCTGTCATCGCTGGACAGGGCATCTTCTGCCTGCGCGCTGGCCACCCAGGTACCATGTGTCAGGCCACCGACGGTCAGGCCGACGGCGGCTGGGCTGTCCACGAAGTGCTCGAAGCTTGCGAAGTCATCCAGGCTGCGCAACCCGAAGCCGCGCAGCAGCGGGGTGAGCTGCTCCTCTACGACTTCGCGGCGGCCCTGGGTCTCGGCGACGAACAGCACACGCTGGGCATGTTCGCCGTTCAGGCGCTGCTTGAGGAAGCTGGCCAGGGCCTGGGTCGGGTCGGCGCTGCGCGCATCGATGGCCAGGCTCGGCAGCGTCTGATGGCCGAATTCGATGGCGTGGGCATTGGACTCACGTACCAGCTCGATACGCTCGTGCTGCTTGATCAGGCCCAGCAGCTCATTGACCGGCACGAAGGCGCGGTGCGGTGGCAGCAGCGGGCGTGTCGGGTCGACGCCCAGATTGGCGTAGCGGGTGGTGATGGCGTCCCAGTGGCTCTCGGCTGCCTCGCGCACGCCGGGCAGCATGGCGATGCGCAGCTCGTCGCCCATATGATCAAAGAGCGTCGCGGTCTCGTCGAAGAACAGCGGCAGGTACTGCTCGAGCCCCGGCGAGGGAATGCCCTTGATGGCGTCGTTGTAGAGAATGCACTGGCGCGGGTCGACATCGAACAGCGTCTCGAAGCCCTCGCGGAAGCAGGCGATGGCGCCACGCGTCAGCGGGTATTCATGTGCGGGCAGAATCTCGATCGCCTCGACCTTGTCGCCACTGCGCTGGGTGTCAGGGTCGAAGGCACGCAGGGTGTCGATCTCGTCATCGAACAGGTCGATGCGCAGCGGTTGCTCGCTGCCCATGGGGAACAGGTCGATCAATGCGCCGCGCAGGGCGTATTCGCCCGGCTCGTAGACCGTCTCCACCGCGCGGTAACCGGCTCGCGACAGGCGTGAGCGGAAGTCCTCGCGATTGAGGATGTCGCCCTTGGCGAGACTGAAGACCTGGCCTGCGATGTAATCCACCGGCGCGAGGCGCTGCATCAGGGTGTTGACCGGCACCGGCACGATGGCGCGGCGGCTGGTCTGCAGGGTACGCAGGGTGCGCAGACGCTCCGAGACGATGTCCTGGTGCGGCGAGAAGCTGTCGTAGGGCAGCGTTTCCCAATCGGGGAAGGGCAGCAGGCGCTCGGGATGGCGCGTATAGAAGCGCAGGTCGGCTTCCAGGCGCTGGGCGCTGGCGGTGTCCGGGGTGATGACCATCAGCGGCGCTTCATCGGCATCGGCCAGGCGCGCCAGCGCCAGCGCCGCGGCGCTAGGGTCATTGAGCATCCAGAAGGTGGTTTCGCGGCGCGAGCGCGGCAACGGGGGCGTCAGCGGAGTCTCGAACATGGGCTCTGGTGTCTTGTGTCCTGGGCTTGGGCGCAACGCCTTGCGGCGTTCACGGCACGGGATGACGTCACGGGCAGGGCCCGAGTGAATAAGGTGCTGGGTCAGTCGCTCACGATGAGCGGCCCACGCATGCAGATGACGCTGAGCGACTCATGGGCGCAAGGCAGTCTCTCGGGTGCACGGCACATTGGTGAGCGCGCGGCACATTCAATAGCGCGCAGAATACTCATGAGCGCGACAAGGCAGACGCGATGCCTTGGCTTGCCAGGCGCGCTTCAACGCAAGCTGTCGCAGCGCAAGGGGCTGCAACGTCAGTCGCCGCCATGAAAGGAGTCGCGCTTGATCATAGCAAGTCAGTCGCTATATGGGGGCAAGTGATGTGCTTTTCAGCACCGTGGACACAGATGGCCGAGCGCGGGATGGGGGAAACGCTTTTGTAGTCAAATCGTTGATTCTGTAGCACTACTACCCTGCGTGCGACCATCCTTTCATTGTGGTGCATAGCCGCGTTACGCATACTCAGCTGGCCTTGTCCGGCGTCGCCAAGCGCTCGGTGACGACCATCATTATTTGCCCGCACGTGAGAGGATGCACCCGTGAGCCAAGAGAATCTCGAAGCCTGTTTCAAGCAGTGGCAGGACAATGAAGCCCTCGCGGAGCAGATGATCCCGCTGTTGGGAGATCTCTACCGCCGCTTCAACGTCGTGCCCTCCATCTACGGGCGTTCGCTGATCAATCGCTCGATGGTGCGCATCCTCAAGAACCACCGTTGGGTGCGCAAGGCCGAAGGCGTCGAGCTGTCAGTGGAAGATACCTTCCCGCTGGTGCGCGCGATGATCGAGCTCAACCTGGGCCCGGCCCACGTCGATATCGGCAAGCTGGCGGTCGCCTTCAAGCGCTCTGACGAGACGGACATCACCGCCTTCCTCAAGCGTGAGCTGGCCGACATCGTCGGTGGCTACGTCGAAGGCGGCATGGGCGGCGACCCGAAGGATGTCGTCCTGTATGGCTTCGGGCGTATCGGTCGCCTGTTGGCGCGCATCATGATCGAGAAAGCTGGCGGCGGTAACCTGCTGCGTCTGCGCGCCATCGTGGTGCGTGGCAGCAAGGATGACCTGGAAAAGCGGGCCAGCCTGCTGCGTCGCGACTCGGTGCACGGTCCCTTCGAGGGCAGCATCACCGTCGATGAAGAAAACTCGGCGCTGATCGTCAACGGCAACTACATCAAGATCATCTACGCCAATTCGCCCACCGAGATCGATTACACCGCGCACGGCATCGACAACGCCATCGTGGTCGACAACACCGGCAAGTGGCGTGACGAAGCGGGCCTGGGTCAGCACCTGGAGTGCAAGGGCGTGGCCAAGGTGCTGCTGACGGCACCGGGCAAGGGCGATCTCAAGAACATCGTCTACGGCGTCAACCACACCGACATCAGTGACGATGACCGCATCATCTCCGCGGCCTCCTGTACCACCAATGCCATCGTGCCGGTGCTGAAGGTGCTGCACGACGAGTACGGTGTCAGCCAGGGTCACGTCGAGACAGTGCACTCCTATACCAACGACCAGAACCTGATCGACAACTTCCACAGTGGTGACCGTCGTGGCCGTGCCGCGGCCCTCAACATGGTGTTGACCGAGACCGGTGCCGCCAAGGCCGTCGCCAAGGCACTGCCGGAGCTTTCCGGCAAGCTGACCGGCAACGCGATCCGCGTGCCGACGCCCAATGTCTCGATGGCAATCCTCAACCTGACCCTGAACACCGCAAGCGACGCTGAGCGCATGAACGACTTCCTGCGCACCGCCTCGCTGCATTCCTCGCTGCAGAAGCAGATCGACTACGTCGATTCCTGTGAAGTGGTGTCCTCGGACTTCGTCGGCAACCGCCATTCCGGCATCGTCGATGGCCAGGCGACCATCGTCACCGACAAGCAGGCCGTCGTGTACGTGTGGTACGACAACGAGTTCGGTTACAGCTGTCAGGTGGTGCGTATTCTGCAGCACATGTCCAACGTGCGTTTCAGCTACTTCCCTACGCGCTGAGTCAATGCGCCGCGTCTGTGGCGTGACTTGCGAAAAATTGAAATAAATACCTGCTGTTACAACGCCCCCGCCCTCAATGATGGCGGGGGCGTTGGCGTTTTCGGCGTGTGCACCACTTTAGTGTCGTATGGTCTTTCCGGCCTCGCATCTTTATAATGAGCCGGATTTTTTTGGGCCGGTCCAATCTCTGGGCTACACCTCCAACCGTCTGATAAGAAAAGCATTCACATTGCCTGATACGCGAAAATCGCGAGGTTGCCTGGTCAATTATCGGCCTCGAGGCGTATCTACGATGGGTGATCTTTCCTGAACAACATCAGATCCGACAATTGGGCGAGTCTATGATCGAAGTCAAACGTGGCCTGGATCTCCCCATCGCCGGGGCGCCGGAGCAGCGTATCGAGGATGCGCAGCCCGTTCGTCGCGTAGCGATCCTGGGTGTTGACTACGTCGGCATGAAGCCGACGATGGAAGTCCGCGAAGGGGACAAGGTGAAGCAGGGGCAACTCCTGTTCACCGACAAGAAGACCCCGGGCGTCCGTTACACCGCGCCTGCTGCCGGTACTGTGGTCGAGATCAATCGTGGCGAGAAGCGCAAGCTTCTGTCCGTGGTCATCGAGATCGACGCGCAGGGCGAAGCTGTGGAATTTACTGCACATGGCGATGCCGCCATTGCAGGTCTCGAACGTCAGGTCGTGGTCGACCAGCTGGTCGAGTCCGGCCTGTGGACGGCGCTGCGTACCCGCCCGTTCTCGCGCGTGCCGGCGCTGGATGCCAAGCCGGCAGCCATCTTCGTCACCGCCATCGATACCCACCCACTGTCCGCGGATCCGGCCGTGGTGCTCAAGGGTCAGGAAGCCGCTTTCCGTCAGGGTCTCGTCGCACTGACGCGTCTGACCGAAGGCAAGGTGTTCCTGTGCCAGGCACCGGGTGCTGATATCCCGGGTGGCGACGTCTCCGGTGTGGTCAGCGAGTCCTTCAAGGGCCCGCACCCGGCGGGTCTGCCGGGCACGCACATCCATCACCTCGCACCGGTCAGCCTGCAGCGTCAGGTCTGGCATGTCGGTTATCAGGATGTGGTCGCCATCGGTACGCTGCTGGCGGAAGGTCGCCTGGATACCACGCGCGTCATCGCCGTCGGTGGCCCGCGTGCCACCAAGCCGCGTCTGCTGCGCACCCGTCTGGGCGCCAGCACCGAAGAGCTGCTCAAGGGCGAAGTCGAGCAGCCGGAAGACACGCGTGTCATCTCCGGTTCGGTGTTCTCCGGCCTGACCTGTGAAGGGGCGCTGCGTTTCGTCAGCCGCTACCACAATCAGGTGAGCCTGCTCGAGGAAGGCAACAAGCGTGCCTTCATGGGCTGGCTGTCGATGGGCGCCAAGCGTCACTCGGTGCTGGGTATCTACCTGTCGAAGCTGACCGGTCTGACCGACTACCGCCCGAACACCTCCACCAACGGCTCCGAGCGTGCCATGGTGCCGGTGGGCGCGTACGAGGCGGTCATGCCGCTGGACATTCTGCCGACGCAGCTGCTGCGTTCGCTGATCGTGGGTGATATCGAGACCGGCATGCAGCTTGGCTGCCTGGAGCTTGATGAAGAGGACCTCGCGCTGTGCACCTACGTGTGCCCGGGCAAGTACGAGTACGGTCCCATCCTGCGTGACAACCTCACCACGATCGAGAAAGAGGTCTGATGATGGGCATTCGACAGACTCTGGATAACCTGGAGCCGCACTTCCACAAAGGTGGCAAGTACGAGAAGTTCTACGCGCTCTACGAAGCCGTGGACACCATTTTCTATGCGCCGGCGAGCGTCACGCGCAGCACCACTCACGTGCGTGATGGCATCGACCTGAAGCGCATCATGATCACGGTCTGGATGTGTACCTTCCCGGCCATGTTCTTCGGCATGTACAACGCCGGTCTGCAGGCCAACGAGGCCATCGCTGGCGGTTACAGCGCACTGGGCGGCTGGCGTGAAGCCATCGTCATGCTGCTGGCGGGTAGCCACGATGCCGGCAGCGTGTGGGCCAACTTCATCCTGGGGGCCACCTACTTCCTGCCCATCTATCTGGTGACCTTCGCGGTCGGCGGGTTCTGGGAAGTGCTGTTCGCGATGCGTCGCGGCCACGAGGTCAACGAAGGCTTCTTCGTCACCTCGGTGCTGTTCGCCCTGACACTGCCGGCGACCATTCCGCTGTGGCAGGTCGCGCTCGGTATCACCTTCGGTGTGGTGATCGGCAAGGAAGTCTTCGGCGGTACCGGCAAGAACTTCCTCAACCCGGCACTGTCCGGCCGTGCCTTCCTGTACTTCGCCTACCCGGCCAGCATTTCCGGCGACGCGGTATGGGTACCGGCAGACGGCTTCACCGGTGCGACCGCGCTCTCCACTGCCGCGCAGGATGGCATGGGTGCCCTGATGCAGCAGATGAGCTGGACCGATGCCTTCCTCGGCTTCATTCCGGGCTCGGTGGGTGAGGTCTCCACACTGGCGATCTTCCTCGGTGCCGCAGTGCTGCTGTGGACGCGTATCGCCTCGTGGCGAATCATGCTGGGCGTCCTGCTGGGCATGATCGCGACCTCGGCGCTGTTCAATGCCATCGGCAGCGACACCAATGCCATGTTCGAGATGCCGTGGTACTGGCACATGGTCATCGGCGGCTTCGCCTTCGGCATGGTCTTCATGGCCACCGATCCGGTCTCCGCGTCCATGACCAACAAGGGCAAGCTGGTATTCGGTGCACTGATCGGCGTGATGACCGTGCTGATCCGTGTCGCCAACCCGGCCTTCCCGGAGGGCATCATGCTGGCGATCCTGTTCGCCAACCTGTTCGCTCCGCTGATCGACCACTTCGTCGTGCAGGCCAACATCAAGCGCCGCGTCAAGCGCGAGACTGCCGGCATCGCGAACGAGGAGACCGTCTGACATGGCCAGCAACAACTCCATCAAGAAAACCCTCGGCGTCGCGCTCGGGCTGTGCATCGTCTGCTCGGTGGTCGTTTCCACCGCGGCGGTCGTGCTGCGTCCGATGCAGCTGACCAATGCCGAGCTGGACCGCAAGAGCAACATCCTCGCGGTCGCCGAGCTGCTGCAACCGGGTGAGGACATCGGTCAGCAGTTCCGTGACAAGGTCACCGCCAAGGTGGTGGACCTGGATTCCGGTGAATACGTCGATGACATCGACCCGGAGAAGTACGACCAGGCCAAGATGTCCAAGGACCCGGCCACCTCACGCACCCTGTCTGGCGACGAAGACCTGCCGGGCATCAAGCGTCGTGAGCAGTACTCCGTGGTCTACCTGGTCGGCGATGTCGAGCAGCCGGACGAGATCATCGTCCCGGTGCGCGGCAACGGCCTGTGGTCAATGATGTACGGCTATCTGGCACTGAAGGGTGACGGCAACACCGTGGTCGGTCTCTCCTTCTACCAGCAGGGCGAAACTCCGGGGCTTGGCGGCGAAGTCGACAACCCGAAGTGGAAGGCCCAGTGGGATGGCAAGAAGATCTATCCCGAAGGCAGCATGGACCCGGAAGTGCACCTGAAGAAGGGCGGCGTGAATCCGTCTTCTCCGGATGCCAAGTACCAGGTCGATGCGCTGTCAGGGGCTACCCTGACCAGCAACGGCGTGACCAACCTGTTGCAGTTCTGGATGGGTGAGAATGGCTTCGCCAAGTACCTGACCCAGTTCCGTGACGTCAAAGGAGCGTAATGATGGCAGCCGAAACTCCTAAAGGTGTCCTGACGACGCCGATCTTCAAGAACAACCCCATCGCGCTGCAGATCCTCGGTATCTGCTCCGCGCTGGCGGTGACCAACTCGATGAACACCGCCCTGATCATGGGTATCGCGGTGTGCCTGGTGACAGCGTTCTCCAGCATGTTCATCTCGTTGATCCGCAATCACATCCCGTCGTCCATCCGCATCATCGTGCAGATGACGATCATTGCCTCGCTGGTCATCGTGGTCGACCAGTCGCTGAAGGCCTTCGCCTTCGAGACATCCAAGCAGCTGTCGGTCTTCGTCGGTCTGATCATCACCAACTGCATCGTGATGGGTCGCGCTGAAGCCTACGCCATGCAGAATGGCCCGACGATGAGCTTCATCGACGGTATCGGCAACGGTCTCGGCTACACCGTGATCCTGCTGGTGGTCGGCTTCGTGCGTGAGCTGTTCGGTTCCGGCTCCCTGTTCGGCGTGACCATCCTGCAGACCGTCAACGACGGTGGCTGGTACATCCCGAACGGCCTGATGCTGCTGCCGCCGTCCGCGTTCTTCGTCATCGGTCTGTTCATCTGGGTGCTGCGCAGCATCTACCCGGAGCAGGTCGAGAAGGCGGAGTACAAGATTACCGCCAACACCAAGATCAAGGAGGCTGTGTAACATGTTCGAACACTATCTGAGCCTGTTCATCAAGGCCGTGTTCGTCGAGAACATGGCACTGGCCTTCTTCCTGGGCATGTGTACCTTCCTGGCGGTGTCCAAGAAGATCCAGTCCGCGATCGGTCTGGGCGTGGCCGTCATCGTCGTGCTGGCGGTGACCGTCCCGGTCAACAACCTGATCCTGAACTACCTGCTGCGTGAAGGCGCGCTGACCTGGACGGGTCTGGAAGGGGCGGAGAGCATCGACCTGTCCTTCCTGGGCTACCTGTCCTACATCGGCGTCATCGCGGCGATCGTCCAGATCCTCGAGATGTTCCTCGACAAGTTCGTGCCGGCGCTCTACAACGCGCTGGGCGTGTTCCTGCCGCTGATCACGGTCAACTGCGCCATCCTCGGTGCGGCCCTGTTCATGGTGCAGCGTGACTACACCTTCGGTGAGTCCGTCATCTATGGCGTGGGTGCCGGTTTCGGTTGGGCACTGGCCATCGCTGCACTGGCCGGTATCCGCGAGAAGCTCAAGTACTCTGACGTGCCGGCTGGCCTGCAGGGTCTGGGCATCACCTTCATCACCGTTGGCCTGATGTCGCTGGGCTTCATGTCCTTCTCCGGCGTCCAGCTGTAACGCAACCGAGCATAAGGAAATCGAAATGGTAGATACCTCCATCATCGTGCTCGGCGTCGTCATGTTCACCGTGGTCGTTATCGGCCTGGTGCTCGTGATTCTCGCGGCACGCAGCAAGCTGGTCTCGAGTGGTGACGTCCAGATCGAGATCAACAACGACCCCGCCAACACCCTGACGACCCAGGCCGGCGGCAAGCTGCTGCAGACCCTGGCCGCCAACGGCATCTTCCTGTCCTCCGCCTGTGGTGGCGGTGGCTCCTGTGCCCAGTGCAAGTGCCGGATCTCGGAAGGCGGCGGTTCCATCCTGCCGACCGAAGAATCCCACTTCACCATGGGTGAGAAGAAAGAAGGCTGGCGCCTGTCGTGCCAGGTCCCGGTCAAGCAGGACATGAAGATCGAAGTGCCGGAAGAGATCTTCGGCGTGAAGAAGTGGGAAACCACCGTCACCGCCAACCCGAACGTCGCGACCTTCATCAAGGAGCTGAACCTGCAGCTGCCGGAAGGCGAGGAAGTCAACTTCCGCGCCGGTGGTTACGTGCAGCTGGAAGCGCCGGCCTACGACATCAAGTTCTCCGATTTCGACATCGAAGAAGAGTATCGTGGTGACTGGGAGAAGTTCGGTCTGTTCAACGTTCAGCACAAGAACGAAGAGCCGGTCATCCGTGCTTACTCCATGGCGAACTATCCAGAAGAGTACGGCATCCTGAAGTTCAACATCCGTATCGCCACTCCGCCGCCGAATTCCCAGCATCCGCCGGGTCTGATGTCCACCTACGTCTTCTCGCTGAAGCCGGGTGACAAGGTGACCGTGATGGGGCCGTTCGGTGAGTTCTTCGCCAAGGACACCGACGCCGAGATGGTCTTCATCGGTGGTGGTGCCGGCATGGCGCCGATGCGCAGCCATATCTTCGATCAGCTCAAGCGTCTGAATTCCAAGCGCAAGATGTCGTTCTGGTACGGTGCGCGCTCCATGCGCGAGTCGTTCTACAACGAGGAATACGACAAGCTGGCCGAAGAGAACGAGAACTTCGAATGGCACCTGGCGCTGTCCGATCCGCAGCCTGAGGACAACTGGGAAGGCCCGACGGGCTTCATCCACAACGTCCTGTACGAAAACTACCTCAAGGACCACCCGGCACCTGAGGATTGCGAGTACTACATGTGCGGGCCGCCCATGATGAACGCCGCCGTCGTCAAGATGCTCACCGACATGGGTGTAGAGCCGGAGAACATCCTGCTCGATGACTTCGGTGGTTGATCGATGATGTCACGCGTCGCAAGACGACTGGCAGGGCCGGCCCTCATGGGGCTGGCCCTGCTGGTTGCAGGCTGTGAAAATTCCAGCAACCCTGAGTTGCATCGCTTCGCCGGCCCCATCTTCGGCACCGGGTTCCATGTCACGGTGGCTGCGGACCTGGACGCCGATGCGGTGACGTCGCTCAAGCAGGCGAGTCTCGAGGCGCTCGACAAGGTCGACTGGCAGATGTCGACCTACAAGGACGCCTCGGAGCTCTCGAAGCTGAATCAGGCGCCGCTGGATACGCCGATCACGCTGTCGGATGGCCTGGCGCAGGTGCTGGCCGAGTCGCAGGATATCGGCAAGCGCTCCGACGGGGCCTTCGATATCACCGTCGGTCCGGCCGTCAATCTGTGGGGCTTCGGCCCGGATGAGCGTCTCGACAAGGCGCCGAGCGATGAACAGATCGCGCAGGCGCTCGAGAAGGTCGATCATCTGGCGCTGGAGCTCGATGGCAATACGGTGATCAAGCGCAAGCCGGTGTATGCCGACCTGTCGGGGATCGCCAAGGGCTATGGGGTGGACAGAGTCGCCGATGTGCTCGAGGCCAATGGCATCGAGAACTATCTGGTCGAAGTCGGTGGCGAGATCCGCGTCAAGGGTGAGAAGCCCGGCCACAAGCCGTGGCGGATCGCCATCGAAGCGCCGAAGTCCTTCGAGCGCTCGGTGCAGCGGATCATCGATCCCGGCAATGCCGCGGTTGCCACCTCCGGTGATTACCGCAACTATTTCGAGCAGGACGGCGTACGTTACTCGCACACGATCGATCCACGTACCGGTCGACCGATCCAGCACAGTCTGGCCTCGGTCACCGTGATCACGCCGGATTGCGCGAGTGCGGACGCCTGGGCCACGGCACTCAACGTGCTGGGCGCCGAGAAGGCAATGACGATCGCAATTCGCGAGAACATTGCCGCCTATTTCATTGTCAAAACGGATGATGGCTTCAAGCAGTCCTGGAGTCCGGCATTTGCGCCCTACCTGAAGGACGCGCCGGCGACAGGCGATACGAAGCCCGCAGATGAAGCCGGCGCCTGAGCTCGGTCTATCGAGAGCCGGTCTGCCGAGAGGCAGCCGGCCGGGCTCTCTCATCTGCCATCTGTCGAGACACACCTCCGACAGGGTCGGGTGCTCAGATTGCATGGCATCTTCTGGATGCTGTCCTGAAGGATCCACAGGATCGACAGGGGGCAAGCTGCGCTGGAGCCGACCCGCGCGAGAGGTTCACAATGGGGCCATGCCCCGGGAGGAATGACATGACGATCTGGTTACTGGTGTTCGCCGCGATGTTGCTGCTGATTGGCGTGATGGCCGTCGGCGTCCTGATGGGCCGCAAGCCGATCGCCGGCTCCTGCGGTGGTCTCAACAACCTTGGGCTCAAGGATGGCTGTGACATCTGTGGCGGCAAGGACGAGGAGTGCGAGAAGGAGCAGGATCGCCAGCGTCTGATGGCAGAGAGTGGCGGCAAGCCGGCCAGCGATCTGGCCTACGACGCCGCACGCCGCTGATTTCTGCTCTGATGGCTCAGAGCCCGCCGGCCGCAAGGCCTGCTACCGGCCCTGACATGGCAGTGTCACCGCGAGGTGAGACCGTACGTGTCAGGGCCGGTCTACGAACAATCAAGGAGCAAAGCGAGTCTCATGGCAGTCTATAACTACGATGTCGTCGTGATCGGTACCGGTCCGGCAGGGGAAAGCGCGGCAGTCAACGCGGCCAAGCATGGCAAGCGTGTCGCCGTGATCGAGGCTCAGTCTTCCGTGGGCGGCAACTGCACCCACAAGGGCACCATCCCTTCCAAGGCGCTGCGCCACGCGGTCAAGCAGATCATCGAGTTCAACACCAATCGCATGTTCCGCGATATCGGCGAGCCGCGCTGGTTCTCCTTCCCCAAGGTGCTGGAGCGTTCACGCCGCACCATCGAGCAGCAGGTCGAGATGCGTACGCGCTTCTACGCCCGCAATCGCATCGATGTGTTCTTCGGTACCGCGCGCTTCAAGGACGAGCACACCGTCGTGGTGCGCGATGCCCATGAAGGGGTCGAGGAGCTGCACGCGGAGAAGGTCGTGATCGCCACCGGCTCGCGTCCCTACCGCCCGGCGGACGTCAACTTCCGCCACCCGCGCATCTACTGCTCCGATACCATCCTGGGGCTGTCACACACGCCGCGCACGCTGATCATCTACGGCGCCGGTGTCATCGGCTCCGAGTACGCCTCGATCTTCTCCGGCCTTGGCGTCAAGGTCGACCTGATCGATACGCGTGATCGTCTGCTGTCCTTCCTGGATAACGAGATTTCCGACGCGCTGTCCTACCACCTGCGCAACAACGGCGTGCTGGTGCGTCACAACGAGGAATACGATCGCATCGAGGGCGACGAGTCCGGCGTGGTCGTGCACCTCAAGTCCGGCAAGAAGCTGCGTGCTGACGCCTTCCTGTGGGCCAACGGTCGTACCGGCAACACCGACAGCCTTGGTCTCGAGAATGTCGGCCTGCAGGCCAACGGCCGCGGTCAGCTGACCGTCGATGATCAGTACCGCACCGAGCTGGACCACGTGTATGCGGTGGGCGATGTGATCGGCTGGCCGAGCCTGGCATCCGCGGCTTACGATCAGGGCCGCTTCGCCTCGGCCAACCTGCTGGGGGAAGAGTTCAAGTTCGTCAATGAGGTGCCGACCGGTATCTACACCATCCCCGAGATCAGCTCGGTGGGGCGTGGCGAGTCCGAACTGACCGAGGCGCGCATCCCCTACGAAGTGGGGCAAGCGTTCTTCAAGGACACCGCCCGCGCCCAGATCACCGGCGATACCGTCGGCATGCTCAAGATCCTGTTCCATCGCGATACGCTGGAAATTCTCGGCATCCACTGCTTCGGTGACCAGGCGTCCGAGATCGTACACATCGGTCAGGCCATCATGCAGCAGAAGGGTGAGGCGAATACGCTCAAGTACTTCGTCAACACCACCTTCAACTACCCGACCATGGCGGAAGCCTACCGGGTCGCGGCCATGAATGGACTCAACCGTCTGTTCTGAGCGGCGTGGGTCTCGCGCCCACTGACTTGCCCGCTGACTTGGAGCCACACCACAAGGCCCCGACATCATTGATGTCGGGGCCTTGTGGTGTGGCTCCCAACTGGGAAACCTTGTTGATGAGCCTTGAGGAAATCACGCATGCAGGATGATTTGCAGCAACACGACACTCGCCAGTCGGGCACGCAGTCACGCGAGCCACTGCAGGATGATCCGACCTCGGACCTCACGCTACGCCTCGGCCATGAGGAACTGATCATCCATCGCCGTTATGAGCTGGCCAGCATCATCAATGAGCTGGTGCTGGGGCTGCTGTTCACGATCGGCAGCGTGTGCTTCTTCTGGGAAGAGTGGATGACACTGGGAATCTGGCTGTTCGTGATCGGCTCGCTGCAGCTGACGCTCAAGCCGGTGATTCGCCTGGCGCGCCGCATGCACCTCAAGCGGATGCCCGAATCGGCGCTGGACCTCTAGCGGGCGTCTTCACGGCCTGACTGGCTCACCGGCTCTCTGGCTCTCTGGCTCTCTGGCTCTAGGGATCAGCGATAGCGATGCACGCGCAGACTCTTGAGGAAGGGCGTGTCCTCGATGCGCACGTCGCCGCGGCGGGCGCGGGTGCGTTCGGTGGGCGGCGTCGGGCTTGGCTGGTTGAGAGCGGGCAGGCGCAGGTCATCATGCGGCAGGAACAGCGGCAGAGAGACGTTCAGCGCGCGGCGCGTGCGTAGCTCACCGTCTTCGCGCATCACCGGCTCACGGTAGAACAGGTTGGCGCGCATCAGCGGTGCCTGGGGCTGGATGCGGGCCAGAATCTCATCCGATGGCAAGCCAGCGAGCAGCTTGAGCTGCAGGCGTACGTGCTCGGCCTCGGTATCCAGCTTCATCAGCAAGGCTTCACACTCCGCCACGCTGACGCGCTGGATCGAGCGCCCGGAGCTGTACCAGGCGAAGCGCACTCGCGCCACCGGTGCCTCTGCCACCGGTACCCGGCGCCAGCATTGTTTCAGGTGCAAACGGGCAAGGCCATCGCCCCTCAGGTGCTGATTCAGCCCCGGATGGCGGAAGGGCAGAATCGCCTTCAGCTCGGCCAGTTGGTCGGGATACTTCTCGCGCAGCTCGGCGAAGAGCTCCGCCAGCTGCTCCTTGGCGGCGTTGAGCGCCGCGACGCGCTCGATCACCGTCGGGCCTGCGGCGACAACGCCCAGATAGGGGCGGGTGACTCGGCCGTCCTGGCCATCCTGATACCACACGTCCTGCAACGCCTGGCTGAGCCATTCGCTATCGGCACTGACGCCATCCAGTCGCCAGAGTGGCGAATTCTCTTCTCTGACCGCGGTGATGACCTGATCGGCGGCACTGATCTGCGTATCGAAGGCCGCTTCTATTCTGGCCATCAACTGGTATTCGGGCATGCTCTGCGTCCTGATTGCAGCAAGGGAGGCGTGATTTTTTATCGCGTTATCTTGTTTAGCCTAGCGTGACCGGGATGGCAAGTCAGACCATGGCGGCATGCGCGGGCAGAAGAAGGGCTCCGAGAGACTGAATCACCCGGGATGGAGTGACGGGAGAGGCCGGCTGCGCCGGCGCCGACAGACCGAAACAGAAGAGGGCGCCACGCTGGGCGCCCTCCTGTCTCTGCGGGGGTCTGTGTGATCTCGATAGGGTGCTGTTGTCAGGCCGGCACCTGCAAAAGCCCGCTGGGCTCAGCGGTCGCGATAGCGCTCGGTGAGATCACCATAGGCATCGATGCGACGATCGCGCAGGTAAGGCCAGATGCGGCGCACGTCTTCGCCGCGCGCCAGGTCCACCTCGACCAGCAGCTCCTCGGGCTCGGTACCGCCATGCGCCAGCAGCTCGCCCTGAGGGCCGCAGATGAAGCTGCCGCCCCAGAACTGGATGCCTTCGCTGGCAGGCGTCGGGTCCGCTTCATGACCGACCCGGTTGGCGACGATCACCGGCACGCCATTGGCGACGCCGTGGCTGCGCTGGATCAGGGTCCAGGCATCCTTCTGGCGCGTCTGCTCGGCTTCATCGTCACGCGGGTCCCAGCCGATGGCGGTGGGGTAGAGCAGCATCTCGGCACCGGCCAGCGCCATCAGGCGTGCGCCTTCGGGATACCATTGGTCCCAGCAGACCTGCACGCCCAGACGGCCGACCGAGGTGTCGATGGGCTCGAAGCCGCGGCGTGGGGACTGTGCGCTGGGTGCATCGCCTGGCGTGAAGTAGAACTTCTCGTAGAAGCCGGGATCATCCGGAATGTGCATCTTGCGGAAGGTGCCGACCAGGCCAGCGGCCTTGTCGAGCACCACGGCGGTATTGTGATACACCCCAGCGGCGCGACGCTCGAAGATGGAGCCGACGATCACCAGGCCGAGTTCGGCGGCCAGACCGGCCAGACGCTGGGTGGTCGGACCTTCGAGGGGCTCGGCGAGATCGAAGATCTCGGTGTCTTCGGTCTGGCAGAAGTAGTGGCTGGCATGCAGCTCCTGCAGCATCACCAGCTCAGCGCCATCGGCGGCAAGGCGACGAATGGCGGCTTCGCTGGCCGCCAGGCTTGTGTCCTTGTCGGGCCAGCCCTGTTGCTGGACGACACCGACCTTGAGTGTACGGCGGGAAGCAGTCATCACAGTGCTCCTTGAGAGGTGTTCGAGGTGGCCAGCGTGCCCTTGGGCAGTTGCATGGTCATGCAGTGCAGGCTGCCATGCTGGCGAATCACGGCGCGGCAATCGACCGGAAGGATGTCACGCTTGGGGAAGGCGCTGGCGAGGGCCTTGAGGGCGATCATGTCGTGACGATCGGCGTAGGTCGGCACCAGCACGGCCCCGTTGATGATCAGGAAGTTGGCGTAGGTCGCCGGCAGGCGATGGCTGTCGTCCGGATCGAAGCAGGCATCCGGCCACGGCAGCGGCACCAGGAAGTACGGGTCGCCGTTGGCGTCGCGCAGGGCTTCAAGCTCGGCTTCCATCGCCTTGAGCGCCGGGTAATGCGGGTCGTCGCGATCATCGCAGCGGACATAGGCGATGGTGCGCGGGTCGCAGAAGCGCGCCAGGGTGTCGACATGGCTGTCAGTGTCATCGCCTTCCAGATGACCATTGGCGAGCCACAGCACGCGTTTGACTCCGAAATCGGCCTTGAGTTGCGCCTCGACCTGGGCGCGGCTCAGGCCGGCATTGCGGTTGTCGTTGAGCAGGCAGGCCTCGGTGGTCAGCAGGGTGCCCTGGCCGTCGCTCTCGATGCCGCCGCCTTCCAGAATGAAGTCGCGGCTTTCCACCGGGCTTGCGTAAGCCCCCTGCGCGGCGAGGGCGCGGGTCAGGGCGTTGTCGCGGGCGGCCTCGAACTTGCCGCCCCAGCCGGTGAAGGTGTAGTCGAGCAGTACCGGCTGGCCATCACGTTCGATGGTGATGGGGCCATGGTCGCGCGTCCAGGTGTCATCCAGCGGCGCCACGAAAAGATGCAGACGCTCGGCGGGCAAGCCGAAACCGGCGAAGCGTGCGGCAAGGCGCTCGCGGGTGGCGTCATCGCTGACGCTGATCAGCACGTGCTGATAGCGGCTGATGGCGATCACCATGGCCTCGCAGGTGGCTTCGATGCTCTCGAGCATCTCGCTCCAGTCACTGTGCGGGCTGGGCCAGCTGAGCTGGATGGCGTCCTGCGGGTGCCATTCGGCGAGCAGACGGGTGGCCATGGGCATCTCCCTGATGAAGAGGTAACGATAAAGGCGCAAGCCGCAATGCCGCGGACTCGGCGCGCGATGATAGCAGAGCCATGCGCCGACGCTAGCCCTGTGGTGCCTGACGTGCACATGTCTCGCCATGCTGGCGGTTCATGTTGGCCACAGACGAAGGCTGGCAAACTGCGTTCGAATATGGCTCCATGCGCCGAGCCTGCGGAATGCGTATCATGGCCCGCGACCCTGACCCAAGGAATCGACTTCGATGCTGCTGGATCGCCTACCCTTTCTGATCGGCCTGCGCTATACCCGCGCCAAGCGCCGTAACCATTTCATTTCCTTCATTTCCTTGACCTCGATGCTGGGGCTGTCGCTGGGCGTCGCCGTGCTGATTCTGGTGCTGTCGGTGATGAACGGCTTCGACCACGAGCTGCGCACCCGCGTGCTGGGCATGGTGCCGCATGTGCGCGTCGAGGCGCGTGACAGCGTCACCGACTGGGAGACGCTGGCCGGCAAGCTGCGCGAGAAGCCGCATGTCGTCGGTGCGGCGCCCTATATCGAGCAGCAGGGCATGTTCACCACCAACGGCCGCAACAAGGGTGCGTTGGTCACCGGCATCGATCCGTCCGCGGAGGACCAGGTCTCGATCATCAGCGAGCACATGGTGCAGGGCAGCCTGGCGGATCTCACGCCCGGCAGCTGGGGCATCGTGATGGGCGAGCTGCTGGCGCGCAACCTGGGCGTCGGCGTGGGGGATCGCGTCACGCTATTGGTGCCCGAGGCCTCCATCACGCCCGGGGGCATCTTCCCGCGCCTCAAGCGCTTCACGGTGACTGGTATCTTCAAGGTCGGCGCGGACGTCGATGCCAGCCTTGCCTACACTGATATCTCGGACATGGCCAAGCTGGCGCGCTTTAAGGAAGGTGACGTCCAGGGGGTGCGCCTGAAGCTCGATGACCTGTTCAGCGCCGATCAGGTCACCCGCGACATCGTCAGTCAGCTGGGGCCGCAGTATCGCGGCATGGACTGGAAGCGCACCCACGGCAACCTGTTCGCCGCCATCCAGATGGAGAAGAACATGATCGGCCTGCTGCTGATGGTGATCGTCGCCGTCGCGGCCTTCAACATCGTCTCGACGCTGGTGATGATGGTGACGGACAAGCACGCCGACATCGCCATCCTGCGTACCCTCGGGGCCAGGCCCGGTTCCATCATGGGCATCTTCATCGTGCAGGGGCTGACCATCGGCGTGATGGGCATCATCATCGGCGCCATCGCCGGTGTGGCGCTGGCGCTGAGTGTCTCCGACATCATCGCCTGGGTGCAGTCGACCTTCGGTATCCAGTTCCTGGACCCCAACGTCTACTTCATCAGCTATCTGCCGTCGCGCCTCGAGATGAGCGACATGGGCATCATCATCGGTTCCGCGCTGGTGCTGAGCTTCCTGTCGACGCTGTATCCGGCCTGGCGCGCCTCGCGCATCCAGCCGGCGGAGGTGCTGCGCTATGAGTAATCCGTCGACACCGTCTGATGCATCCATCCGTTCTGCTGCTGGAGACACCGCCATGCCGACGCCGGCTTCTGACACTCACGCGCCGGGTCAGCCCCACGGCAAGCCGATGCTGATCTGTGAGCGCCTGAGTCGCAGTTACGATGAGGGCCCGCAAGAGGTGCAGGTGCTCGACGAGCTGGAGCTGCGCGTGCATGCCGGTGAACGAGTCGCCGTCGTCGGCAGCTCCGGCTCCGGCAAGACCACGCTGCTCAACCTGCTCGGCGGGCTGGACCACCCCAGCCAGGGCATCGTGAAGGTGGCCGGCCAGCGCCTGTCCGAACTCAGCGAGTCGGCACTGGGCAGCTTCCGCAATCAGCACATCGGCTTCGTGTATCAGTTCCACCATCTGCTGGCGGAATTCAGTGCCGAAGAGAACGTGGCGATGCCGTTGATCATCCGTGGCCACAAGCGCGCCGAGGCTGCCGTCAAGGCGCGCAAGCTGCTGGAGCGGGTCGGCATGGCGCCGCGCGCCGATCACAAGCCGGGCGAGCTGTCCGGGGGCGAGCGTCAGCGCGTCGCCATCGCGCGTGCGCTGGTGACCGACCCGAGCCTGGTGCTGATGGATGAGCCGACCGGCAACCTGGATCAGACCACGGCGGCGCGCATTCTCGAGCTGATGGATGACATCGCGCGCGAAGCGCAGGCAGCCTTCATCATCGTGACCCACGACAACGGTCTGGCCGCGCACCAGCACCGTGTGCTGCGTCTGGACGGTGGCAAGCTGCACGAGGACTGAGTCGAGCCGCTGACTGATTCACGCCATGCCTGAAAGCCAAACGCCCCGCCATCGAGAGATGGCGGGGCGTTTTTCATGCGTGTCTGTCGGCAGCGTTCAGAGCTTGTCGGTGTCCTGCTCAGCGGTCTGGCGTGACGACTGCTCCTTGCTGCAACGTCTGGCGGCCAGGCGCGCCTTGCGGCGGCTGCGCCAGTTGCGCACCACCTGATAGCGCCACAAGAGGCGGACCAGCATGTTGGCCAGCAGCGCGAGGACGACGGCGCTGACCAGCGAACCCAGCGCCAGAGCGGGCAGGATGTCTTCCAGCTGGTTGGCGAACCAGGCCGCGGAGACCTGGTCCGGCATCACGCGTGCGGGCGTGTCCAGCATCCAGGCACCTACGCGGTAAGTGGCGTAGTAGACCACCGGCATGGTCAGCGGGTTGGTCACCCACACCAGGCCCACCGACAGCGCGAGGTTGCAGCGCAGTGCCCAGGCACCGAAGGCGGCCACCACCATCTGGAAGGGAATCGGCAGCAGCGCACAGAACAGCCCCACCATGCAGGCATTGGCCACAGTGCGTCGCGACAACGCCCACAGTGCGGGATCGGCGATCAGGTGATGCATGAAGCGCAGCGACTTCTTGCGCTTGAGGGCATCCGGTTCCGGCATGAGCCGCTTGAGTAGACGACGAGGCATGACTTGGCCATTTGGCATTCAACGCCGGCCATTATCCATACATGGCTACAGGACTGCCATGCTGACTGCGCAGTTGTCCGGTTCGTGATCTGCAACCCGCGTGTCTCGATTCGGCACTGAGTACAGCAAAGCCCGCGCCATGCCTGACGGGCTGCGCCATGGGTGACCTTGCAAGAGGCCAGCAACATGTCAGGCGCCACCGTGAATAAATCGTCCCATCCCGCTCGATTCTGGCTGTCACCGGCCTCGCTGGCCCAGCTGCTGGCGGGACTGGTGGCGGGAATCTGGCTGTCACGCCAGGGCGAGTGGGGCGCGGATTGGCAGTCACGCTCATCGGCAGGGCTCGGCGCGCAAGAGAGTGGGGCGCATGGCTGGGCCGCCTTCATGACGCTGAGCGACAACCTGCTGCTGGCCGCCTTGCTGCTCTGCTGGCTGATGGTGGCAGGGGTCTTGGCCGCCAATCCCTCTCGTGCTTTCCCGCACTCTGCTCCCGACGCTGAGTCACGCCGCTTTCGGCTCGGGGCCTTGAGTCTGCGGCTCTCGACAGCGCTGGGGGTCGGGCTGGTGATCGGCCTTCATCAGCAGCCGCTCGTGATGGCGGAGGCGTTGACGCGCCAGGAGCTGTGGCTGGAAGGCCGGGTCGAGCAGGTCAACCGCGCACTGCCGACGCCTGATGACTCGGTGCGCCTGGTGCTGCGTGTCTCGCGCTGTGATCTCTTCCAGCCGACGGAGGTCCCCGGCGCGGATGCCGGGCGTCAGGCCGCCTGTCAGCGGCTGCTGGATCAGCGGGTCCAGCTTCGGCGTTACTGGCCGCGCAAGCTGCCCCGCGATGTTGCGACACGCGAGGCGCTGGCGACTCCCTGGCAGGCCGGTGAGCGTTGGCGCATGGTCGTGCGTCTGGTACCGCCTCATGGTGTCAGCAACCCTGCCTTCGGGCGCTCAGCGAGCCCCGCGGAGTTTGACCGTGTCGCCTGGCTATGGCGTGAAGGTATCGTCGCCACGGGTTACGTGCGCCAACTGTCCCTTGCGCAGCGCTTGGCGCCACCCGGCGGGCTGGCAGCACTGCGTCTTCATGCCGAGCAGGCTCTGTGGCAGCGCTGTGGCGAGGGCGAGGGCGAGGATAAAGGTGGAGGCGAGGCACTGGTCGATTGGCCGGGTTCGCCCTGTCGCTGGCTGGCGGCATTGACGCTGGGCAAGGTCTCGGCACTGACCCATGACGACTGGGACACGCTGAATGCCACCGGGCTGACGCATCTGGCGGTGGTGTCGGGGCTGCATGTCGGATTGATGGCAAGCCTGGTGCTGGGGCTGAGTTTCGGCGTGCTGCGTCTCTGGCGACCGGGCGGATGGCGATTCAGCGTCGCGCCCTGGTGGCTTGCCTGTCTGGCGGCCTGGAGTTTCGCCTTGCTGGCAGGCCTGGCGCCGCCGGCATTGCGCGCCGCCTTGATAGTGACGGTCGGGCTTTGGATGGCGAGTGGCCGCAGCGGCCTGGGTGTCTGGCAGGTCTGGATGCTGGCGCTGATTCTGGTGCTGGGGCTGGACCCGCTGGCGCTGTGGCGCCCGGGTACCTGGCTATCATTCATCGCCGTGGCGGTGTTGCTGCTGGCCTGGCAGGGCCGCTCGCGTCCGCGAGGAATGCGCGGCTGGTGTCTGGCCACGTTGCGCAGCCAGTGGTTGCTGACACTGGTCATGGGTGCGGCCCTGCTGCTTTCGCGCGGCCAGCTGTCCTGGCTGTCGCTGCCGATGAATCTGGTGATGGCTCCCTTGGTGACGTTATTGATCGTGCCGCTTGGCATGCTGGGCTGGGGGCTGGCGGGACTCGAGCAGCTGTTGCTGTCCACGGGGCTCGTCCCGTCACGGCTCACGGGCATGCTCGCTGACGGTGTGTTCAGTGGCGGTCTATGGCAGCTGCTGGCACAGGGCATGGCGCAGACGATGGATTCCTTGTCTTCGCTTGCGTCGACGCAGGGGCGCTGGCCGCAGTCGCCAATGGCGGCGGGGCTGTCGGACGCCACTCCCTCGGCCTTGATCCTGACGCTCGCGCTGATGGCCCTGCTGGGTGCCTGGCTGGCGGAGGGGGTGCCGGGCCTCGATGGCCGTCTGAAGCGTCTGTGTGGCAGCGTGGCACTCTGCTGGGGGCTGTCACTGGCGGCGCTGGCCTTGCCGTGGTCACCGGCGGCGCTGGCCACCGTCGGACGGGACGCCGGCACGCGCGCGACGGAGGCCGCCTCGTTCTCGCCCCGGGCGCCCGCGCTCAGTCTGACGGTGCACGATGTCGGGCAGGGGCTGGCGCTGTCGCTGCACAGTCATCTGGCGTCGAGCGCGAGTGACTCGACAGGCGCGTCACGGCAGGTGCCGAGGCACTGGCGTTACGACCTGGGGGCGGCGTCGCGCAATGCCAGCGCCCGCTTGCCGGGAGCAATGCCCGTGGCGGGAGAGCCTATCGGCGTGATCATGAGTCACGGGGATGGCGATCACGCCGGTGGACTGCAGGCGCTGTCTGCCGAGGAGATCGCCGCCCTGTGGGTGCCGGCCGGGCAGCGGGCGCGGCTGGAGCATCAGGTAAGCTGGCTCGATGAGGTGGCGATGCGGGAGTGTGTCGCCGGGCGCAGCATCACCCTCGGTGAGCTGCAGGGCCACCCCGTGCGCCTTGAGATGCTGTGGCCGCCAGCAGGGTTGAAGACCCGACGTGACAACGCGCACTCCTGTGTGGTCTTGATAGCACATGGCGCGCGCCCGCTGGCGTTGCTGGCCGGCGATATCGGCCAGCAGCAGGAGCGCGAGTTGCAGGCGACGCTGCGCCAGCGCCTGGCCGGGCGCGGCTTGCCGTTGCTGGTGGTCGCACATCACGGCAGCCGCTCCAGCAGTGGTGATGCCTGGCTCGAGAGCCTGGCGGCGCGTCACGCGATTGTCAGCGCCGGTCGCTACAATCCGCATGGTCATCCGCATCCGGACGTGGTGGAGCGTCTGGCGCGTCATGTCGAGTGTCTCTGGCATGTCGGGCTGGATGGTGCCTTGCACTGGGAGTGGTCGCCGCAGGGGGAGCGGCTGCAACCAGCGCGCAGGGCTGGCGGTATCGGAGTGAGGTGCCTTGGGGTAAAATCCGCTGAATGATCAGATGCATGGCGGATTCATACGGCCTGCGCGACAGGGATGGCGCGTGACATCTGACACGACAACAATGGTGCCCGCAGAGGCATCGAGACCAAGGGAGAGGTCACATGCTGGAAGCCTTATACGCAGGGGGAGTCTTGATGCTCCCCATCCTCGGATGTTCCGTCGTGGCACTGGCCATCATCCTCGAGCGCCTGTGGACGCTGCGTCGTCGACGCATCGCGCCGAAGGGTCTGGGACAGCAGGTGTGTGAACTGATCAGCCAGGGACAGGTCAATGTCTACTGGCTGGAGAGTCATTCGCCGCTGGGCAACGTGCTGGCGGCGGGGCTGCGCAATGCGCGCCTGGGCAATGAGCAGGTACGCGCGCGCATGCAGGAATCGGCCGTGGCCGTCATCCATGACATGGAGCGCTTCCTGAGTCCGCTGGGCACCATCGCCGCCATCACGCCGCTTTTGGGGCTGCTGGGCACGGTGGTCGGCATGATCGACGTCTTCGCCGTGATCGTCGATGCGGGCAGCGCCGAGCGAGCCCAGGAGCTGGCCGGCGGGATTTCCCAGGCGCTGGTGACGACGGCGTCCGGCTTGACGGTGGCGATTCCGGCACTGATGTTCCATCGCTATTTCCAGCGCTGTGTCGAGGACATCACCGTCAACATGGAGGAGCAGGCAGGGCAGGTGGTGGAATATATCTCGCACCATCAGGGCGAGCTCGGGCTGGCCGAGAGCCATGACGGCATCGACCGTCGCCCGGGCCAGCGCCCCGGCCAGGTGCCGGAGCCCCATGAGCGCCTGCCGGAAGACCTGCCGGCCTACATGCGTCGTGACGCCGATGACCCCTATGGTGGCGATGATGGCAAGGGGGCAGGTGCCGGGAGGCCGTCATGAGGTTTCCGCGTCGCCAGCGTGAGTCGGTGGAGGTCAATCTCACCCCGCTGATCGACGTGGTGTTTCTGCTGCTGATCTTCTTCATGGTCTCGACGACCTTCGATAGCCGTCGAGCGCTGGACCTCATCCTGCCGCAGTCCAGTCAGGCCAGCGCGGTAGAGCAGGCGCCCTTGATCCTGAGCATCGGGGCGGCAGGTGATTTTACGCTCGGCGAGGCAAGCCTCGGCGAGGATGAACTGGGAGCGCAGCTTGCGCAGTACAAGGACCAGGCAGATCGCTTCGGGTTGATCCTCGAAGCCGATGGCCGCACGCCCCACGCCAAGGTGGTCACGGCGCTGGACGCCGCCGCTGAAGTGGGTATCACCCGTGTGCGCATCAGTACGCGTATCGGGACGGAATCATCATCACCGGATGCCCCATGAGGGCGCCGCCCAAGTCTATGGAGACCCCGTGAGTCGCGACTCCACCTGGATTCATTACCGCCGCTTGCTCGGCTATGTTCGCCCGTACTGGAAGATGTTTCTGGCCGCCGTCGTCGGCTACATCATCTACGGTGCCTCGAGTACGGCGCTGGCCGAGATGATGAAGCGCCTGATCGACGGCATTCAGAATCCTGACGCCCAGTTCAGACTGTTCCTGCCGCTGTTCGTGATCGGCATGTTCGCCGTGCGCGGCGTCGGCACCTTCCTGGGCACCTACTGCATGAGTGATGTGGCGCGCAACGTGGTCCACACCCTGCGCACCACGGTGTTCAACCACATGCTGCACTTGCCGGGGCGCTATTTCGACGAGAACTCCACCGGCCATCTCATCACGCGCGTCACCTACCATGTCGAGCAGATCACCGGCGCGGCCACCAAGGCGCTGACCATCATCCTGCGCGAAGGCTTCTTCGTGCTCGGCCTGCTGGGCTATCTGTTCTGGACCAACTGGAAGCTGACGCTGGTGTTCATCGCCGTCACGCCGCTGATCGGCTGGGTGGTCAGCTATGCCAGCAAGCGCTTCCGCAAGCTCTCCAAGCGTATCCAGGGCTCGATGGGCGAGGTGACCCACGTGGCCTCCGAGGCGCTGTCCGGCCATCGTGTCGTGCGTACCCACGGTGCCGAGGATTACGAGAAGGCACGCTTCGCGGCGGTCAGTGAGTACAACCGCGAGCAGAAGATGAAGGAAGCGCTGACCAAGGCCACCGCCACGCCGGTCATCCAGCTGTTGATCGCCGTGGCGCTGGCCACGCTGGTATGGCTGGCGATGGCGCCGGAACTGATGGCCGGCATGAGCGCCGGTGAGTTCGTCGGCTTCATCACCGCCGCCTCGATGATGGCCAAGCCGGTGCGCCAGTTGACCGAAGTCAACGGCGAGATCCAGAAGGGCATGGCGGCCTCGGAAGAACTGTTCGGCCTGCTGGATACGCCGGCAGAGCCGGACAACGGCACCCTGGTGCCTGAGGGTCGCCTCGAGGGCCGTGTGCGCTTCGACAATGTCCACTTCCGCTATGCAGACCATCAGCCGGAGGTGCTCAAGGGCATCGATCTGGAGGTGAAGCCGGGGCAGATGGTCGCCATCGTCGGGCGTTCGGGGTCGGGCAAGTCGACATTGATGAGCCTGCTGCCGCGCTTCTACGCGCCGACCACCGGCCGCATCCTGATCGATGATGTCGCCATCGAGGACTACAAGCTGCGCCCGATGCGTCAGCAGATCGCGCTGGTCTCGCAGAATGTCACCCTGTTCAATGCCGACCTGACCGCCAACATCGCCTACGGCACCGGTGAGGTCGACAAGGCACGGGTGGAAGAGGCGGCGCGCGCGGCCTATGCCCACGAATTCATCGAGCGCATGAGCGAAGGCTACGACACCATCGTCGGCGACAATGGCGTGATGCTCTCCGGTGGTCAGCGCCAGCGTATCGCCATCGCGCGTGCCATCTACAAGGACTCGCCGATCCTGGTGCTGGATGAGGCCACCTCGGCGCTGGATACCGAATCCGAACGCTATATCCAGCGCGCGCTGGAGGAAGTGTGTCAGGGCCGTACGACCTTCGTGATCGCCCACCGTCTGTCCACCATCGAGAAGGCGGACCGCATCCTGGTGATGGATGATGGCGAGATCATCGAAGACGGCACCCACGAATCATTGATTGCTCAGGAAGGTGCTTATGCCGCGCTGCATCGCATCCAGTTCCGGGAGACGGCAGACGCATGAGTGAACGACTGGTAGACGCCTGGTATCGCGGCGCCGGCTGGCTTCATCTGCTGCGCCCGCTGGAACATGTCTACAAGAATGTGGTGGCGCGCAAGCGCAATGCCTATCTCACCGGCAAGCGTGAGGTCTGGAAGGCGCCGGTGCCGGTGATCGTGATCGGCAACATCACCGTCGGTGGTACCGGCAAGTCGCCGCTGGTCGCCTGGCTGGGGCGCTGGTTGAGCGAGCAGGGCTGGCGCCCGGGCATCATCTCGCGCGGCTACGGTGGGCATTCGCCGCGCTATCCCCTCTACGTGCAGGCCGATACCGATCCTCAGCATGCCGGCGATGAGCCGGTGATGCTGGCTCAGCAGACGGGCCTGCCGGTGGCGGTCGATCCGGATCGCCCAAGCGCGGCGCGGCGCCTGATTGCCGCCGGCTGCGACATTCTGCTCTCCGATGACGGTCTGCAGCATCATGCGCTGGGGCGCGATATCGAGCTGGTGGTCGTGGACGGTGAGCGTGCCTTCGGCAATCAGCGTTGCCTGCCCGCCGGGCCGCTGCGCGAGCCGTTGTCGCGCCTCGCCAGTGTCGATGCGGTGATCTCCAACGGTGTCATCGACTGCTCGCGCCTGCCGGTGGAATCGCATTGCATGAAGCTGACGCCGGTCCACTGGCGCCACCTGATCGACGACGTGCGCTATCCTGCCCACCAGCTGCCGTTCAGTGGTCAGGTGCATGCGTTGGCCGGTATCGGCAATCCGCAGCGCTTCTTCCGCACCCTGACCAACCTCGGAGTCGAGCATCTGCCGCGTCCGCTGGCGGACCACCATCGCTTCACGCCGACGGATCTGCGCTTTTCCGACAATCTGCCCGTGGTGATGACCGCCAAGGACGCCGTCAAGTGTCGCAGCTTCGCCAATGAGCGCTGCTGGGCGCTGGATGTCGAGGCGCGTCCGGACCAGGCGCTGGTAGACTGGCTCGCCAAACGCCTTGAGGCGCTCTGAGTGCTTGATCGCTGAATTTTCTTTCTTTTCTGCTGTTATTCCGGAGATGTCTCGATGGACAAGGAACTGCTCGCGCTACTGGTTTGCCCGCTGTGTCAGGCCAAGCTGACCTATGATGCGGCGAATGCCGAGCTCAAGTGCTTCTACGATGGCCTCGCCTATCCGGTACGCGACGGCATTCCCGTCATGCTGGAAGAAGAAGCGCGCCAGATGGATGCCGACGAGAAGCTCAAGGGGAGCCGCGGCTGATGAGTGACCTTCTGCAGCAGGGGCAGGCAGACGACAGCCGTTCAGAGGGCGAGTCCGGCTTCGTGGTCGTGATTCCGGCGCGCTTCAACTCCTCACGCCTGCCGGGCAAGCCCCTGGCGGACATTCATGGCCAGCCGATGATCGAGCACGTCTGGCGCAATGCCTGTGCCAGTCAGGCCAGTCGGGTCGTGATCGCCACCGATGACGAGCGCATCCGTGAGGCCTGTGAAGGCTTCGGGGCCGAGGTGGTGATGACGCGTGCCGATCACCCCAGCGGGACAGACCGCCTTGCCGAGGTGGTCACGCTGCTGGCGCTGGCCCCCGAGACCCTGGTGGTCAACGTCCAGGGCGACGAGCCGCTGCTGCCGGCGGCGCTGATCGATCAGGTGGCGGTGCGTCTCGAGGAAGACGAGGGCGCCTCGATCGCCACCCTGGCGGAGTCGATCGCCAGCGTCGACAGCCTGTTCAATCCCAATGTGGTCAAGGTGGTGCGTGACCTGCGTGGGCGTGCCCTGTACTTCTCGCGCGCGCCTATCCCGTGGGACCGCGAGCACTTCACCACGCCGCCGGACATGCTGGCCACCGATTCCTGGCTGCGCCATATCGGTCTCTACGCCTACCGTGCCAGCTTCCTGACCGATTACGTCGACTGGCTGCCGGCCCCGCTGGAGCAGCTCGAACAGCTCGAACAGCTGCGCGCGCTGCATCATGGTCATGCCATCCAGGTGGCCATTGCCTGCACGGCGCATCCGGCCGGTGTCGATACGCCGGAGGATCTCGAGCGCGTGCGCGACTGGCTGGCGCAAGCAGCGGCAGGCAGCGAGAGCGGAGAGGCCTGATGAGCGAGCTTCTTGAGCAACTGGCCCAGCGTCAGGCGCCATTGGAGCGCATCCTGATGGTGTGCCTGGGCAATATCTGCCGCTCACCGAGTGCCGAAGGTGTGTTGCGTGCGGCTTTGACGCGCCATGGTCTGGATCAGGTCATCACGGTGGACAGTTGCGGCACCAGTGACTGGCATGTCGGCGGTCAGCCTGACTCGCGGGCCATCGCCCATGCGGCCAAGCGCGGACACGACATCAGCACGCTGCGTGCCCGTCAGTTGTGCGAGCAGGACTTTCACGACTTCGATCTGATTCTGGTGATGGACGACGCCAATCTTGCCGATACCCGTGCCTTGGCTGCACGCAGCAACAGTGGCGATCAGGCGCTGATCGGTCGCCTGCTGGACCTGCTGCCGATCCCGCTGCCCGCGCTGGCAGCGGGAAGTCGTGAGGTGCCGGACCCCTACACCGGAGGCCCCGATGCCTTCGAGCGTGTGCTGGATCTGATCGATGTGGCCTGTGAGGCACTCATTGCGGCACTGCCTGCGGCGACCACGGCGCGGGCACGCTCATGACTCCGGTATCCACTGATCAGAACGCTGGCGACACCTCGCAACGTGAGGGGGTGGCGCTGGATGGCTGCAATACGCTGGGCTTCTCGGCGCGCGCCCGCGCCCTGAGCGAGCCACACACCGTCGAGGCGGCCAGGGCACAGGTGCTGGCCTCCCGGCAGGCTGGAGAGCGTCTGGTGGTGATCGGCGGCGGCAGCAATCTGGTATTGCTGCCGTGGCTGGATGCCCATGTCATGCGTCCGGCCTTTGACGAGGTCACCATCACGCCGGCAGAAGACGGCCTGACAGCCACGGTCTGCGTCGAAGCCGGCAAGCGCTGGCATGCCCTGGTGATGGAGCTGGCCGCCGCCGGCTGGTGGGGCTACGAGAACTTGGCCTTGATTCCCGGATGCTGCGGTGCGGCGCCTATCCAGAATATCGGCGCCTATGGCGTCGAGCTGGCAGACCATCTGCTGCGCCTGGAGGTCATGTCGCTGGAAGATGGCAGCTGCCGCTGGATGAATCGCGAGGAATGCGGTTTCGGCTATCGCGACAGCATCTTCAAGGGCGCGCTTGAGCATCGTGTGCTGATCACGCGCCTGGAGTTGCAGGTGTCGCGCCAGGCGTCGCCCCGGCTCGGTTATGGTGATCTCGCCCAGCGCGTCAGTGCGGCGTTGCCGCAAGGGGAGGAGGTGACGCCGTTGCAGGTCGCCCAGGCGGTGATTGCCACGCGCAGTGAGAAGTTGCCCGACCCCGCACAACTGGGCAATGCCGGCAGTTTCTTCAAGAATCCACAGCTTCCCCAGGCTGAGGCCCAGGCGCTGCTGACCCGCTTCCCGAGCTTGCCGCATTACCCGCAGGCCGATGGCAGCATCAAGCTGGCAGCAGGCTGGCTGATCGACCAATGTGGTCTCAAGGGCGCGCGCAGAGGCCATGTCGGCGTGCATGCTCAGCAGGCGCTGGTGCTGGTGCACTTCGGCGAGGGCGCCGTCACGGAGCTGCTGGCACTGGCGCAGGAGGTGCGTGAGGCAGTCCACACCCGCTTCGGGGTCTGGCTCGAGCAGGAGCCGCGGGAGCTGGGGATGATGCCTGAAGGGTGAGGCCCGAGGGCTGAGGCCCAGAGTCGTGCACACGAGACCTGCGCTGAAGTGAAGGCACGCACACCAAGCGCTGAAAATAGCATGCACTGAAAACAAGAACGCCCCGCAGGCTTGCCTGCGGGGCGTTCTTGTTTTCATCTGACTTGCTGCTCAACGGGAGCGGCTGGCAGACCTTGGCATAGACCCTGGCTAGACCCTGTCTTGCTGCCTTTCTGGCGCCCCCTTCAGCGCTTGTGGCTGAAATGGGCGTCAGAGTGACGGCAGGGGCAGGGCGCCAGCCTCAGGACTCAGTGAGACGTGTTGCTGTCATCCTGAGCGGTCGTGTCCTGAGTCTCTGCGCTGGCCTGTTGTGCAGCAGCACGCTCGGCAGCTTCACGCTCACGACGACGCACTTCGCGCGGATCGTTGTAGGCGCGTTCGCCACGGCGACGGCGGGTCTCGGTGGCTGGCTGCGTGCTGTCCTGCTGCACGCCTTCTGCCGCTGTCATCTCGCCTTGCTCGCTCGGTGCCTGCTTGTGCTCGCTGTCAGCGACTTCCCCTGTATGGGAGTCGTCGCTCACGGCTTGCGCCACGGCGACATTGTCGTGACGTTCGGCAGTCGCGAACGCTGCCTCGGCCGGCGCATTCTCGACGCTGGCGCTGACGTTGACGGCGCTTTCGGCACCTTCAGCAGTAGCATCAGAGCCGTCAGCAGAATCAGAGCCTTCAGCTGATTGAGAGCCTTCAGCTGATTGAGAGCCTTCCGTAGCTTCAGCGACAGTATCTGCGGTGCGCTCAGTGCTGACGGCAGGCTCAATCTCTGTGCTGGCCACTTCAGTAGCGCTAGCGCTTTGCGTCACCTTCGACTCGCTGGTCTCAGTCTGCTGAGGAGTCTCTTCGTGCGCGGCCTCCTGTACAGGCTGTTCAGCGGCGGCTGCTTCCACGGCAGGTTCTTCCACGGCAGGTTCTTCCGCCACAGGCTGCGCAGGCTGGCTGGCAGTGTCGGCTTCAGCGGCGATCGCTTCCTCTGCTTCAGCGACAGGTGCCTGAGCTTCGGTCTGCTCGGCAGCTTGCGCTTCGGCGGCCGGTGCCTGGACGCCTTGCTCGGCGACGGCTGGCGCTTCAGACACAGCGGCTTCGCTGGTCACGCTTTCCTTCAGCGACTGCTCATCGGCCGCGGCTTCCGGCGCGACTTCTGCCGCGGTGACGGCCGGCGTGTCGACGGCGTCGTCAGCTGCGCTGGCCTGCGGCTGGTGCACGCTTGGCTGCTGGACGGCATGCTGCTCAGTGCGCTGGGCGGCGTGTTGCTCAGTCTTCTGCGCCTGGTGAGCGTCGGTGACAGGCGCTTCGGACGCCTCTTCGACTGGTGCTTCGACAGGTACTTCGACGACCGGCTCGGGCACTTCCGCTGTCGCTGGCTCAGACTCAGACGCTTGCGCATCGGATGCCGCTGACTCAGGCGCTACCGTCTCTTTCAGCGCCTCGTTGCTCGGCTCGCTGACTTCCGGTGCAACGGCAGCCGTGAGGTCTGCGCTGGCAGACTGCTTGGCGCTGGCCGGCGCGTCCTGTGCCGCGGTGCTGTTTTCACCCTGCGGAGCACTGGTTTCAGCCTGCGGAGCGCTGTCGTCGCCTTGCGGGGTAGCGGTGGTGGCGCTGATGGCTTCGGCACCTTCCTCGGCAATGGCCGGCACCGCAGCGGCGGCTGCCGGAGCAGCGGCGGCCTGCGGGCCTGCCAGCGTCATGGCCTTGAGCGACTTCTGCTCTTCGACCGCCTGCGGGTTCAGAGCATGCTGACGGCTGCGCACACGCGGGTTGTTGCGGGTCTGCTGGTCTTCGCTGCTGACCTGCTGTTCCACCTGCTCGGCCTGTTCGGCCGCCTTGATGGACTCGCGTGCCTGCTTGCTGTCGACCTGCTCGGCCTTGTCAGTCTTGGCCGGCTTTTCACCACGGGCCGGCTTGTCGCTGCGCTTGCCGGAATCGCGCTTGCTGGCGTTGTCGGCCTTGGCGTTCTGGCTGTCGCTGCTCCTGGCTTCGGCTTTCGGGCTGTTGTCAGCCTGCGGCGTCTGCTCCGGTTCGGCCTGCGGCTTGCTGTCGTTGGTGACGATTTCCTGCTGGCTGTCCTGACGCGACTCGTTGGACTTGCGACGGTTGCCACGGTCGTTGCGCTGACGGCGCTTGTTGTTGCTGCGGCCATCGTTCTGGCTGCTGCTGTCAGCGTCGTTGCCACGGGAATCGTTGCCGCTGTTGCGTGACTCGCCATCGTTGTTGCGTGACGCGTTGTCATTGCGACGACGGGAGTCCTTGCGGTTGTCATCACGCTCATTGCCACGGCCGTCGTTGCTGCGGTCGTTGTTGCGGTCGTTGCTACGTTCAGCGTTGCGGCCATTGCGGGAGTCGTTGCGAGCCGCTGCCGGAGCGCTGGCTTCACTGACGGTCTCGCGACGCTCGCGGGCCTTTTCCAGTGCCTTGCGGGCTTCGCTGGACTTGGCCGGCACGGCGGTGTCGCTGTCATTGCCCAGCAGGCGGCTGAAGCCTCGGGCCAAGCGCGACAGCAGGCCGCCACCGGCGGCCGGAGCGGCAGTCCTGGCGGGAGTCTGGGCTGAAGGCTGCGCCACGACTTCCTGCTTGCTGGCCTGAGCGCGGGTGTCATTGCCCTGGCTCGAACGGTTGCCCTGACGGTTGTCATTGCGCGAGCTCTGACGGCTGTCGTTGCGGCCTTCGCTGCGAGTGTCATTACGAGACTCGTTGCGCGACTCCTGGCGGTTGCGACCGTTGCTGCTGCCGTTGCCGTTGCGACGACGATTGCCGTTGTTCTTGCCGTTGCCGTTGCGGCTATCGCTGTCATTGCTGCTGTCAGCGGTCTCGGCCACTGCGGCGGGCGCTGCGGCAGGCGCTTCCGGTGCGGCAACCGGGGCAGGCGTGGTGTGGGACACGCTCTTGACGGCTGCTTCAGTGCGCGCCGGCGGCTTGTCGAAGTTCGGATCCGGTTCCTTGCCGACTTCGGTCTCGACGGACAGCTCGAAGCTGGACTTGTCGGCACCGTCTTCATCGACGTGGTCATCACGCAGACGCACGACTTCGTAGTGCGGCGTGTCGAGTTCCGGGTTCGGCAGCAGCACGACATTCACGCCCTGACGACGTTCGATGTCGAACAGCGTGGCGCGTTTCTCGTTGAGCAGGTAGGTCGCGACCGGCACCGGCAGGATGGCGCGGATCTGCGAGCTGCGCTCCTTCATGGCCTCTTCTTCGATCAGACGCATGATGGAGAGCGCCATGGAGCGCACGTCACGGATGGTGCCCTGGCCGTCACAACGCGGGCAGACCACGCCGCTGGTCTCGCCCAGTGAGGGGCGCAGACGCTGACGCGACATTTCCATCAGGCCGAAGCGTGAGATGCGACCGATCTGGACGCGAGCGCGGTCAATCTTGAGCGCGTCGCGCACACGATTCTCGACCTCACGCTGGTTGCGTGCCGGCGTCATGTCGATGAAATCGATCACCACCAGGCCGCCGATGTCGCGCAGACGCAGCTGGCGGGCGATCTCGTCGGAGGCCTCCAGGTTGGTCTGCAGCGCGGTTTCCTCGATATCACTGCCGCGGGTGGCGCGAGCGGAGTTGATATCGATGGAGACGAGGGCTTCGGTGTGGTCGATGACGATGGCGCCACCGGAGGGCAGCTTCACTTCACGCTGGTAGGCGGTCTCGATCTGGGATTCGATCTGGAAGCGCGAGAACAGCGGCACGTCGTCTTCGTAGAGCTTGATCTTCTGCTGGTAGCTCGGCATCACCTGACGTACGAAGGAAAGCGCTTCTTCCTGGACTTCCGGAGAGTCGATCAGCACCTCACCGATGTCATTGCGCAGGTAGTCGCGCATGGCACGGATGATGACGTTGGATTCACGGTAGATCAGGAAGGGGGCAGGGCGGCTGGAAGCGGCCTTGGTCACCGCGTCCCACACCTGGGCGAGATAGTCGAGGTCCCACTGCAGCTCTTCGGCGCTCTTGCCGATGCCAGCGGTGCGCACGATGACGCCCATCTTGTCCGGCAGGGTCAGGCTGTTCATCGCTTCCTTCAGCTGAGCGCGCTCTTCGCCCTCGATACGGCGGGAGATGCCACCGGCACGCGGGTTGTTGGGCATCAGCACGAGGAAGCGGCCGGCCAGACTGATGAAGGTGGTCAGGGCGGCGCCCTTGTTGCCACGTTCTTCCTTGTCGACCTGGACGATGACTTCCTGGCCTTCCTTGAGCACTTCACGAATGTTGGGACGGCCCTGGCCGGGGTCCTTGGAGAAGTACTCGCGGGAGATTTCCTTGAGCGGCAGGAAGCCGTGGCGTTCGGCGCCGAAGTCGACGAAGCAGGCTTCGAGGCTGGGCTCGATGCGGGTGATCTTGCCGCGGTAGATATTGGCTTTCTTCTGTTCGCGGGCGCCGGACTCGATGTCGAGATCGTAAAGGCGTTGTCCGTCGACCAGTGCGACGCGCAGCTCTTCCGGCTGGGTCGCGTTGATGAGCATCCGTTTCATGTCGTCTCGCTAGACTGGGCGTGCCGAAGGGCAGCCGCATTGTGCGTCGGCGACGAGGAACCGTTTTCCGCTTCGTGTTGTGCTCAGCGCATGTCGTGGAATGCGTTTTTCGCATGCAGGCAAGTCCGTGGACGGGCCACATGCGGCATGATCATGTTGAGTACTTGGAAGAGGCAGGACGTGTTGCGGGGATTTGTACTCCTCCGGCCCTGCGGTCTCTTCCCTAACACCTGGCATTTGCCGATTCATCGACGCCGGCCTTCGGCACGGATATCGAATGATTACCCGGGCTTCATGCCCGAGCGGTCTTGTGTCGTTGGCCCATGAATGACTGGGCGTCTTGCTGTCTTGCCTGCGCAGGCGGCTTTCGGGCTCCCGCGACATCATCTCGTGGAGTCTGCAACGAAGGCTCGAAGGGCGATTGCGCTGCGGCGCGCGGCGTCATGCGTTCCGCGCCCGCTGATATCGTCATCAGGTCCTGTGAGACCTGAGCGACATCGATGTTTTGCGTCAGCTGTTGGTCTGGCCACTGGCCGCGAATGACTGTCCTTGGGGCGGCCTTCGCTGCCTGTGATTGACAGGTGCGATGCGCGGGACAGCACGCTACCGACAGGGTAGATGACAACAGGGTGCTTGCGTGACCTGCACGGTGCTGATGTCGGTGCGCGTTGCTTCATTGCGGGCCATCTGACCCTCTCCGCCGGCGTGAAGCACCTTGTTGAAGTGCCGGGTGCGCCGTTTTTCCGGCCGCTGTGACAGGGCTGCGGAGACGATGATTGGGCATATAGAGAAGGCCCATCTCACTGCGCTCGAATATACCAGTAAAGGTATGTACCAGCAATTCAGCTGCCAGATCAAACGCTTCGCTACATCGCCCGAGATACGAGGCCCGGCGAGCCGCGGATGAGAGCGGCATATGGCACGATGATTCCCCATTGGTCGCATGACACCGTAGAATGACCGGTCTGAGTGCGCCCAGGCGCACGGCAACAAGATGAGCAGGCCGCGCGAAGGCGGGGCCGGAAAGGAGTGCGACATGGCCGAAGGCCAATCAGTCCAGTGGATCGAGGTTGCCCCGGAATTGGCCGGGCAGCGCATCGACAACTTTCTGCGTACCCGCCTCAAGGGCGCACCCAAGGCGTTGATCTATCGCATCGTGCGCAAGGGTGAAGTGCGCGTGAACAAGAAGCGCATCAAGGTCGATTACCGCCTGCAGGCGGGTGATCTGGTGCGGGTGCCGCCGCTGCGCCTCTCGCCGGAAGCCGCCGTGCAGGAGGTCAGTGACAATCTGCGCGAGGTGCTGGCGGGCTGCATCGTGCGCGAGACGGATGACTTCATGGTCATCAACAAGCCCTCGGGGCTTGCCGTGCACGGTGGCAGTGGCGTCAAGATCGGTCTGATCGAGGCCATGCGCCAGATCCGCGCCGACCTGCCGTTCCTGGAGCTGGTGCACCGCCTGGACCGTGATACCTCCGGCTGCATTCTGCTGGCCAAGTCGCGGGCTGCGCTGTTGCAGCTCAATGCCGACCTCAAGGCCCACAAGATGACCAAGCTGTATCTGGCGCTGGTCGAGGGGCGCTGGGATTCACGCCGCGATTATGTCAATGCGCCGCTGGAGCGCTATGACGGTGGCAATGGTGAGCGTCGGGTGCGTGTCGATGAGGCCGGCAAGACGGCCAGCACCCGCTACGCGGTGCGTGAGGCCTATCCGAGCATGACGCTGGTCGAGGCCGAGCCGATCACCGGGCGTACCCACCAGATTCGCGTGCATTCGGTGCATGCCGGCCACCCGCTGCTCGGCGATACCAAGTACGGCACCGAGCGCGGCAATGCCCTGGCGAAGAAGGTCGGGCTGGAGCGCCTGTTCCTGCATGCCGCCCAGCTCAGCTTTCCTGATCCGATCGACGGGCGAACCGTCACCGTGCGCGCACCGCTGGACAAGCGGATGAAGCGCGTTCTCGCCACTGCCAGAGAGCTGGGAGCTCGTCATGACTGATCTCACCGCAGGACTTCCGCAGCCGCGCTATCGCCTGGTCATCTTCGACTGGGATGGCACCCTGATGGATTCCGAGGCGCGTATCGTCGACTGCCTGCAGGCGGCCTCACTGGCGACGGGCATGGGCGAGCTGCCTGCCCATGCGGCGCGCGACATCATCGGGCTCGGGCTGCCCGAAGCCATGGAGCGCCTGTTCCCGGGGGCGACGGCCGAGCAGTGCGAGGCGCTGGTCGCGGCCTACAAGGCGCATTTCGTGGCGGTCGATACCACGCCGCTGGACTTCTTCCCCGGTGTCGAGGCCGGCATCCAGCGTCTGCGTCGCCATCCCGAGCAGCTGCTGGCCGTCGCGACGGGCAAGAGCCGCCGCGGGCTGGACCGCATGTTCACGGCCCATGATTGCGGTGACTGGTTCCATGCCTCGCGCACCGCGGACCTGACGCTGTCCAAGCCGCACCCTCGCATGCTCGAGGAGTTGCTGGCCGAGCTGAACGTTGAGGCGCATGAGGCGCTGATGGTCGGCGATACCGAATATGATCTGGAAATGGCGCGTGCCCTGGGCATGCACAGTGTCGGTGTCGACTACGGCGTACACAGTGTGCCGCGCCTTGAGGCCTGTGCGCCGCAGCGTATCGTCTCGCATTTCGATGAATTGATGGATTGGCTGTACGTGGCCAGGTAACGGCCGCGATCGCCCAGCACAGGAGCAGCAATCGATGAGTGACAGGCCGCATGATCCCTGGCGTGAAGGCGCGGGTGGCAAGGACGAGAGCGAAGCGGGCTTGAGCGGGCAGGGCATGAGTGAGCAGGGCATGAGTGGACAGGGCGCGGCTGACGCCTCCGAGCGAGAGGTGGACTGGCAGGCGCGCGAGCGTACCGCGCAGCTCGAGATGATGGACCGCTGGGTGCAGGGCGTGGTCACCGAGCAGCGTCGTTCGCGGCGCTGGAAGCTGTTCTTCCGCTTCCTGTTCGCGTTGCTGTTCATCGCCTCGATCGCGACCTCGGTGACTCTGTTCACGCTCGGCAGCCAGCCAGCGGCGCTGCCCGGCGAGCAGCATCTGGGCGTGGTGCGCGTGAAGGGCGTGATCGAAGCGGATGGCGAAGCCAATGCCGAGCGCATCATCAAGGGGCTGCGCGCGGCCTGGGAGTCACCGGTCTCCGTGGCGGTGGTGCTCGACATCAACTCGCCCGGTGGCAGCCCGGTGCAGTCCCAGCGCGTCTATGACGAGCTGATGCGGCTGCGCGAGCGGGGCGACAAGCCGGTGATCGCGGTGATTGAAGACCTGGGCGCCAGTGGTGCCTATTACATGGCGGCCGGCGCCGGCGAGATCATCGCGGCACCCTCGAGCCTGGTGGGCTCCATCGGCGTGATTTCCTCAAGCTTCGGGCTCAAGGGGCCGATGGAAAAGCTGGATATCGAGCGTCGCGTGTTCACGGCGGGAGACAACAAGGCGTTTCTTGATCCGTTCTCGGAAATCTCGCCGGACCAGCGTGCCTTCTGGCAGAGCGTGCTGGCCACGACGCACCAGCAGTTCATCGCGGCGGTCAAGGCCGGGCGCGGTGAGCGCCTCAAGGACGATCCCGAGCTGTTCTCGGGGCTGATCTGGACCGGCGAGCAGGCGCGGGGGCTGGGGCTGGTCGATCGTACCGGCACGCTGGAAGAGCTGGCAGCGGAGCTGACGCCAGAGGCGGAGCTGCACGATTACACGCCGCGTCAGGACCCCTTCGAGCGCTTCACGCGGCGCTTCGCCGGTGTGATGGTCAGTGCGATGGGGCTCGAGACGACGGTGTCGCCGGTCAGCTACCGCCTGCCCTGGTAGGCGAGCCAGGGCCGCAGCCCTCGTCGCTCAGGGCTGCGGTGTCTCTCGGGGGCGCGGTGCCTCTCAGGGTTAAGGTGTCTCTCAGAATCACGGCGCATCCAGCAGAGGGTCGACGCCTGCCTCGCGCAGCAGTTCGCACAGGCGAATCAGCGGCAGGCCGATCAGGCTGTTGGGATCACGCCCCTCGAGACGCTCGAAGAGCGTGATGCCCAGTCCTTCCATGCGGAAGCTGCCGGCGCTGTCGAGGGGGCGTTCACGCTCGACGTAGCGTTCGATCTCGGCGCTGGTCAGGGAGCGGAAGACGACCTCGTAGTCTTCATGGCAGACCCAGTGACGCGCGGATTGGGTGTCGATCAGCGCCAGGCCGGTCACGAAGCGCACGCGACGCCCGGAGAAGCGCGCCAGCTGGGCGCGTGCGGCTGACAGATCCGCCGGCTTGCCCAGTATCTCGCCCTCGAAGACGGCGACCTGATCGCTGCCGATGATCAGGTGGTGGGAGTAGGCATCCGCCACGACGTTGGCCTTGCCGAGTGCCAGACGATGGACCAGTGTCTCGGCACTTTCTGCGCGCCGCGGCGTCTCATCGATACTGGGGGCTGTCCAGGTGAAGGGCAGCCCGAGGCGTTCAAGCAGTTCACGACGCCAGCGTGAGCTGGACGCCAGGACCAGTGGAGTCATCATGGCTCTCCCGTCGGGGCGCGTTGCGGGCATTGGCTGGGCGGCGCGCGGCAAGTATTTGAAAAACAAGGGCTGCAGGATGCCGTAAATCCTCTCGGCATTGAAGCGTCAGGCGCGTACAATCGCGCGCTGGACGTGTAGCCCAGTGTCAGTTGTCGCATATCGACGTGAAAGCGTGATGGTGAGGGGGCTGGCAAAAGCAACAAGTTGCTCATGCATTTTGACACCGGGAGGGGGAATCCCTATTATGGCGCGCCTATGTTGACCACAAGACTGCCGACCAAGGTCGAGCCCTACCGGCTGGCGTCAGCGGGTAAACGCCTTGAAGGCGTGATTCCACTGGCGAACATGCCCCGTGTTGTTGAGGCCATCGGTGCTCAGGAAGGGGGCGTCAGCGTCTCCATGACCTTTGACATCGACACTCAACGTCGCAGCTTCATCGAAGGCTCCATCGCCTTCGAGGCAAGTCTGCTATGTCAGCGTTGTCTGGGACCCACCGAGCCGGAGCCGCTTTCCAGCGAGTTCCTGTTGGGTCTGGTGACCAGCGATGCGCTGGCGGCGCAGCTGCCCGGTGAGTACGAGCCGGTAGTGGTGGAAAACGAACAGCTGGATCTCCTGACAGTGATCGAGGATGAAGTGCTCCTGGTCCTGCCGCAGGTGGTCTACCACGAGGAGGCCGATTGTGCCGTCTCTCGCGACCAGCTGGCCAGCGGTGTGGAACCCGAGGCCTCGGACGCACCCGCTGTGAATCCATTCAGTGTGCTTCGCACCCTGAAGGACAAGCACTGAACTCAATTTGTCGACAAGATTGGAGTAATTCCCATGGCAGTTCAGCAGAACCGCAAAACTCGTTCCAAGCGTGGCATGCGTCGTAGCCACGATGCCCTGACTGCACCGACCCTGTCCCAGGACAAGGAAACCGGTACAGTTCACCTGCGTCACCACGTCTCTGCCGACGGTTTCTACCGTGGCCGCAAAGTCGTTGATGCATAAGGCATTGATGCAGCGCGCGGCGTAACGCCGTGCGTATCGCCATCGATACGATGGGCGGGGACTTCGGTCCCCGCGCTACGTTACGGGGCACGGCCAGTGCGCTGTTGCGAGACTCGCAACTCAGCGCCATCCTGGTCGGCCCGCAGCATCTACTGGATGCCGAGTTAGACTCCCTCCCTGCTTCACTCTCTCGTGTTCGTGATCGCCTTCAGACACTCGCTGTCGACGGCATTGTCGCGTCTGATGCTCGCCCGTCCCGCGTCCTGCGCAGCCGCGAGCCCAGCAGCATGTCTCAGGCCCTGGGCCTGGTGGCGAAGGGTCAGGCGGATGCCTGTGTCAGTGCCGGCAATACCGGCGCCTTGATGGCGCTGGGCATGCGCGAAGTGGGAAGAGTGAAAGGGGTGGAGCGACCTGCCATCTGTGCCGCGGTGCCCACGCGCGGCGCGCGCGCCTGCAGCCTGCTGGATCTCGGCGCCAACGTCGATGTCGCACCGCACCATCTGCTGGCGTTCGCCCGTATGGGCGCGATGCGCAGTCGCCTCATCGACGCGGTCGAGCGTCCACGAGTGGGGCTGCTCAACGTGGGGGTCGAGTCGGTCAAGGGGACTGCACAGGTGCAGGAAGCGCACGCCCTGTTGGCTGGCAGCGAGTCGGATTTCGACTACCTTGGCTTTGTCGAGGGCGGCGACCTCTTCTCCGGCAAGGTAGATGTGGTGGTCTGTGACGGCTTCGTCGGCAATGTCGTGCTCAAGAGCAGTGAAGGGCTTGCGCAGATGCTGTCGGCGCAGCTGGGGGCGACCCTGGCGGCCAGCTGGCGCACGCGTTTGATGGCCTGGCTGGCGCGCCCGGCGCTGACACGACTCTCGCGTGAACTGGATCCGGTGCGCTACAACGGCGCTAGCCTGCTGGGCCTGGCAAGCGTGGTGGTGAAGAGCCACGGCGGCGCGGCGGCGGAAGGCTTTGCCTTTGCCGTCACGCGCGCGGCCAGCGAGGCTCGCGAGCAGTTGCCCTCGCGCCTGGCGCAGGCCCTGGAAGGCACATACTCACGCTGAATGAGTAAATTGGTCTGATTTGTTCCTGTTGGGGTCGAGCTTCGGCGCACACGGTGCGACAATGCCAGCGCTTCGCGGCCGGGCGGTGAAGGCGGACGGGAATCAGGGGCAGGCAGCTCCTACAGGAAGCCCCCGCAGGACAGCAGCATGACGTAAATGACAGGAAGCAGGCTTTCCCCTGGCAGAAGCGTGAGACACGACAGTGGTCGTCTCGCTTGCGAGCCAGTGGAAATCGGGTTTCTTGACCCGTGTCAGTCCCACCTGAACAGATGGAAATGGTGACAGCAATGACAGATTCCCTGGCCCTCATCTTCCCGGGACAGGGCTCCCAGCAGGTCGGCATGCTGCGGGAGCTGGCGGAGCGCTATAGCGTGGTCCGCACTACCTTCGAGGAAGCCTCTGACGCGCTGGGGCGCGATCTCTGGCACCTGACACAGGAAGGCCCGGCGGAGGAGCTCAATCGTACCGAGCTGACCCAGCCGGCGCTTCTGACCGCCAGTGTCGCCATCTGGCGCGTCTGGCAGGAGCTGGAAGGCCCGCGCCCGGCGCGCATGGCCGGTCACTCCCTGGGTGAATACAGCGCCATGGTCTGCGCTGGCGTGATCGGTTTCGCCGAGGGCGTCAAGCTGGTCAATCTGCGCGGCGAAGCCATGCAGACTGCCGTGCCGCAGGGCCAGGGCGCGATGGCAGCCATTCTCGGTCTCGAGAATGCCCAGGTCGAAGCCGCCTGTGCCAGTGCGGCACAGGGTGAAGTGGTCGCGGCAGTCAACTACAATGCGCCGGGACAGGTCGTCATCGCCGGTGGCACCGCTGCCGTCGAGCGTGCCATCGCGGCATGTCAGGAAGCGGGTGCCAAGCGCGCCATGCCGCTGCCGGTGTCGGTACCGTCGCATTGTGATCTGATGCGCCCGGCGGCCGACAAGCTGGCCGAGGCGATGAATGCCATCGATTTCCGTGCGCCGCGCTATACCGTCATCCAGAATGTCGATGCCAAGGCGCATGACGATGTCGAGACACTGCGTCAGCGTCTGATCGAGCAGCTCTATCAGCCGGTGCGCTGGACCGATTGCGTCAATGCCATGTTCGATAGTGGCGCGCGCAGCTTCATCGAATGCGGCCCGGGCAAGGTGTTGACCGGCCTTGGCAAGCGCATTCAGCGTCAGGCACGTGGCCTGGCCGTGAATGATCCGGATAGCCTGGAAGCGGCGCTGGAACTTGCCCGCGAGACCGCTGCCGAACAGAATCAGTAAGCTCGTGGCTGGCCCATCTGGCCGGCCATGTGACTTGGATCAGCCAACTCAGGACTCAAGATGACGAGCGAACGCAGAATCGCACTGGTGACCGGTGCCAGTCGTGGCATCGGCCAAGCCATCTCCCGTGAACTCGGCCGTCAGGGCCGTATCGTGATCGGTACTGCCACCAGCGAGAAAGGGGCAGCGGCCATCGGCGCTGACCTCGAGGCGCACGGTATCGAAGGCGCGGGCATGCTGCTCAACGTCACCGATCAGGCCAGCGTCGACGCCGTGCTCAAGGAAATCGGCGAGCGCTTCGGCGCCCCGACCATTCTGGTCAACAATGCCGGCATCACGCGTGACAACCTGTTGATGCGTTTGAAGGAAGACGATTGGGACGCGGTGCTCGACACCAATCTCAAGTCGGTCTTCCGTGTCAGCAAGAGCTGCCTGCGCGGCATGACCAAGGCGCGCTTCGGCCGCATCGTCAACATCTCGTCCGTGGTCGCGACCATGGGCAACCTCGGTCAGGTCAACTATGCTGCCGCCAAGGCAGGCATGGAAGGCTTTGCCCGCTCGCTGGCGCGCGAAGTCGCGTCACGCAATATTACCGTCAACTCAGTGGCGCCGGGCTTCATTGCCACTGACATGACTGAAGCATTGCCGGAAGCGCAGCACGAAGCGTTGCTCGGCAACATCCCGCTGGCGCGCCTTGGCCAGCCGGAAGAGATTGCTGCGGCAGTCGGCTTCCTGACCAGTGATGCAGCAGGCTACATTACCGGTGAGACGTTGCAGGTGAACGGTGGCATGAACATGCGCTGAACCCCACGCAGGGACGTGGTTGCGTCCTTTTGGGGTGGCCTATAAACTACGCCCAGCTTTTTCGAGCTGCGGATTCCGTACCACTAGGAGTGATTGTTAAATGAGCACCATTGAAGAACGCGTCAAGAAGGTTGTGGCTGAGCGCCTGAACGCCAAAGAAGAAGAAATCCAGAACTCTTCCTCTTTCACTGAAGACCTGGGCGCCGATTCCCTGGACACCGTCGAGCTGGTGATGGCTCTTGAAGAGGAATTCGATACTGAAATTCCTGACGAAGAAGCAGAGAAGATCACCACCGTGCAGGAAGCTATCGATTACATCGTCAACCACCAGTAAGGTGTGTTGAAGCGATCACGGAGCAACCTGTTGCTCATGGTCGTGATGCAATTGTCTGTACGTTCAAGAGCCGCACTGTTCCTCAGTGCGGCTCTTGTCGTTCAGGGATGTGCTGCGCAATGCCGCGCCGACAGGGCGCGCATTGCCTGGTGGTAGGCGGTGGGCTTCGTGACAAATGTCCCCTTGTGGCAAGTGTCGGAATTCCTTCGTGAAAGTGGCCAGAAAAGCGCTTGAAAACCGACTGCCCACGCATGGCCAGGTTTCTGTATAATGCGCTCAATTACCGTCCGGGCGTCCATGGCCCTGGCGTGCCAATTCGATAGTTTTGGAGGAGACACGATGCCTCGCAGAAGGGTAGTGGTAACAGGTCTTGGCCTGGTAACCCCGGTCGGGAATACCGTCGAGGAAAGCTGGAGCAACATCAAGGCGGGCAAGAGTGGCATCGCGGCCATCGAGCATTTCGATGTCAGCGGTTTCAATACCCGTTTCGGTGGCTCCATCAAGGACTTCGATGTGGGTCAGTACCTGAACCCGAAAGAGGCCCGCAAGATGGACCTCTTCATCCAATACGGTATCGCGGCGGCCCACCAGGCCATCACCGACTCCGGCATTGAATGCACCGAAGACAACGCCGAGCGCATCGGTGTCGCCATCGGTTCCGGTATCGGCGGCCTGCCGATGATCGAGCACAACCACAAGGCGCTGGAGAAGGGCGGTGCACGTCGCATCTCGCCGTTCTTCGTGCCGGGCTCCATCATCAACATGATCTCCGGCAATCTGGCGATCCAGTTCGGTTATCGTGGTCCGAACATCGCGATCACCACCGCCTGTACCACCGGGACGCACAACATCGGTTACAGCGCACGTACCATCGCCTATGGCGATGCCGACGTGATGGTGGCCGGTGGTGCCGAGATGGCGACCACGCCGCTGGGGCTGGGTGGCTTCTCCGCGGCGCGTGCGCTGTCGACCCGCAACGATGATCCGCAGGCGGCCAGCCGTCCGTGGGACCGCGACCGCGATGGCTTCGTGCTGTCCGACGGCGCCGGTGTCGTCGTGCTGGAAGAGTACGAGCACGCCAAGGCGCGTGGCGCGACCATCTACGCCGAGGTGCTCGGGTTCGGCATGTCCGACGACGCTCACCACATGACGGCGCCGCCCGAAGACGGCCGTGGTGCGGCCGCCGCCATGCGCAACGCCATCCGTGACGCCAAGCTCGAGCCGAGCCAGATCGACTACATCAATGCCCACGGCACCTCCACCAATGCCGGCGACAAGGCGGAAAGCCTCGCCGTCGAGTCGGTGCTGGGCGACGCGGCACGTGATGTGGCGGTCAGCTCCACCAAGTCGATGATCGGTCACCTGCTGGGCGCTGCCGGCGCGGTCGAGGCCGTGTTCTGCGTGCTGGCGATGCGTGACCAGATCGCGCCGCCGACCATCAACCTGGACAACCCGGCCGAGGGCTGCAATCTCGATTACGTGCCGAACGTCGCACGTGACATGAAGATCGAGTACACCCTGTCCAACTCGTTCGGCTTCGGTGGCACCAACGGCTCGCTGGTGTTCGGCAAGCTCAAGGACTGATCACACGCTTTCGTGTTCTCTCTCCTCAGACGCGCTCCCATCCGGGGGCGCGTTTGTCTGTGGGGCGTCACCTGCTTTGCGTGTCGTGCCCGCAACCGTTCTCTGGAGGGCTGTATCGATGACGACTGATGCCTTTGGCAGCAAGAGCTCAGATGACCGGGCCTCTGATGAAAGGAGCGCTTACGACAAGCGCTCTCTTGCGACGCTTGCCGCCGATCTGCCCAGTGATGACCGTGGCCTCGCCTATGGCGAGGGCGTGTTCGAGACGATTCTGGTGCGTGAGGGCCAACCGCAGCTGTGGTCCTGGCACGAGGCGCGCCTGACGCGCGGTTGTCAGCGGCTGGGAATTGCAGCGCCTTCGTCAGCTGAGCTGGCGGGCTGTCTGGCGGTCTGCCAGGGCGAGGGGCTTGAAGTGCTCAAGCTGATCGTCACCGGCGGCTCCGGCGGGCGGGGCTACAGGGCACCTGAGTCACCGGAGACGCGCTTGCGGGCACGCGCGACGCCTTTTGCGGTCAATCAGCAGGCGCGGCGTGGCATCACGGCGCGGGTCTGTGAGCTGCGTGTGGCCGAGCAACCGGCACTGGCAGGGCTCAAGCACCTCAACCGGCTCGAGAACGTGCTGGCGCGCCGTGAGTGGAGCGACATGGCCATCAGCGAGGGCCTGTTGCTCAATGCGCAGGGTGAGCTGATCGAGGCCACCAGCATGAATCTGGCCTGGTATCGTGACGGGCGATGGTTCACGCCGTGTCTTGATCGTGCCGGGGTCGAGGGCACGCTGCTGGCGGCGCTTGAGGCCGAGATGACGTTCGAGCGAGTCCGTGAGGGGCTTGAGTCACTCGCGTGGGCCGAGCAGGTCGTCGTCATGAATTCCGTGCAGGGCGTCTGGCCGCTGCGCACCCTGCTCAAGGCCGATGGCGCGATTCTGGCTGAGTGGAAGGATGAGGCGCATCCGGCGCTGGACGAGTTGAATCACACTGTCGCGCGCTTGCTGGGCGAGCCCGCGAACTGACGGAAGACGACGAGCGTCAGCAGGCATGCCTGCGCGGTCGTCGCCTTCGCCATGAAGACTGGAAACCTGATTATGCGAGTGTTCAAGATCCTCCTGATGCTGGTAGTGCTGGCCGTGGCTGCGGGTGTGGTGGGCTTTCGTTATTGGCAGGCGCAGTTGCTGTCACCGTTGGCGATCGAGAAGGAACAGTTGTTCGAGGTGCCCAAGGGCGCCAGCCTGACCAGGGTCGTGAGCGAGCTCGAGTCACATGGCATCATCGAGGCGAGCTGGCCGTACAAGGTGTGGTCGCGCCTCGAGCCTGAGGCCGTCAATGGCCTGCGCGCCGGTGAATTCCGTCTCACGCCGGGCTTGAACGGCCGTGAGCTGGTGGCGCTGCTGTCCAGTGACGATGTGGTCAGCTATACCTTGACCGTGCCGGAGGGCTGGACCTTCGCCCAGATGCGCACTGCCATGGATGCCTCGCCCAAGCTTGAGCACACGACTCGCGACATGAGCGATGAAGAGTTGATGGCGGCCGTCGGTGCCGAGGGCGAGAAGCCGGAAGGGCGCTTCTTCCCGGACACCTACCGCTATCACAAGGGCGTCAGCGACCTCTCGCTCTACAAGCAGGCCTATAGCCGCATGAGCAAGACGCTGGAGGAAGTCTGGGCCGGACGTGACGACGACCTGCCGATCACCAGCGCCTACGAGGCGTTGATCATGGCGTCACTGATCGAGCGCGAGACCGGCGCCCCGGAAGAGCGCGACGAGATCGCCGGCGTCTTCAAGCGTCGCATGGAGCGCGGCATGCGCCTGCAGACCGACCCGACCGTCATCTATGGCCTGGGCAAGGACTATGATGGCTCGCTGTCGCGCGCCGACCTGCGCAAGCCGACGCCCTGGAATACCTACGTGATCACCGGCCTGCCGCCGACGCCGATCGCGATGCCCGGGCGCGCCGCGCTGGAAGCGGCGGTGCATCCCAAGGAAGGCGATACCTACTACTTCGTCGCCAAGGGTGAGGGCAAGCATCACTTCTCGCGCACGCTGCGCGAGCACAACAATGCCGTGCGCCGTTATATTCTCAATCGGTAATGCGTGGCGAATGAGCTGAAACCCGTGTGGCGAACAGGGTCTGCCATGCTGCACGAGGCTTTCGTCGCGAGTCATCTGCTGTCTGAATCAGGAAACATCATGTCTTCACGTCCGAGCGCATCAAGCACGACGTCTTCTCGCCACGCCGCCAGCGCGGCGGCCACCCAGGCTTCGCCCGCTGGTCGCTTCATCACGCTGGAAGGCGGTGAAGGCGTCGGCAAGAGCACCAATGTCGCCTTCGTGGTCGCCGAGCTCGAGGCGCATGGCCTCGAGGTCGTGCGCACGCGTGAGCCGGGTGGCAGCGAGCGAGCGGAAGCCATTCGCCAGTTGCTGCTGGACCCGGCGCCGGCCGAGTCGCTGAGTGATGATGCCGAACTGCTGTTGATGTTCGCCGCGCGTGCCCAGCATCTGGCCGCGACCATTCGCCCGGCGTTGGCGCGTGGTGCCTGGGTGGTGTGCGATCGATTCACCGACGCGACCTTTGCCTACCAGGGCGGTGGCCGCAACCTGCCGCTGGCCGATATCTCGGCGCTGGAATCCCTGGTGCAGAAAGGCTTGCAGCCGGACCTGACCCTGCTACTGGACATGCCGGTCGAGGCGGCACGTGGCCGTCTGGCCGCTCGTCGCGCCGAGACCGGCGAAGGCGCCGACCGCATCGAGCAGGAAGCCGAGCAGTTCTTCGAGGCGGTGCGTGTCGGCTATCACATGCGTCGTGACGCCGACCCCGAGCGCTTTGCCACCATCGATGCCGGTCAGTCGCTCGAGGCGGTGCAGGCCGATATCGCGGCGGTACTGGCGGCGCGCGTGGCGGCCTGGCAGGCGAACACTGCCACGGATGAGCAGCCATGAGTGCATCAGACGTCAGTAGTGGTGTCACGCTTTCGAGCTTCTCACCGCTGCCGTGGCAGCATTCGCTGTGGCAACACTTCACTGCAGTACACGACAACGGTCGCCTGCCGCATGCGGTGATGCTCAGCGGGCCCTCGGGGCTTGGCAAGCATGAGCTGGCCGATGCGATGATCGCCCGCGTGCTGTGTCGCACCGCCCAAGGCAAGCCCGGCGCGGCGGCCTGTGGTGAATGTCATGGCTGTCATATGCTGGCGGCCGGGCATCACCCTGATCTGATGGCGGTCGCGCCGCAGGATGTCGGCAAGATGATCCGCATCGACCCGATCCGTGAGGTCAATCGCTTCGTCTCCCAGACGGCCCAGCAGGGCGGCTACCGCGTCATCCGTCTGCAACCGGCGGAGTCGATGAACATCGCCTCGGCCAATGCCTTGCTCAAGAGCCTCGAGGAACCCGGCGCCAATACGCTGTTCATTCTGCTCAGCGACATGCCGTCACGGGTGCTGCCGACCATTCGCTCGCGCTGTCAGCAATGGCCGCTGGTGATTCCACCGGCCGAAGAGAGCCTGCCGTGGCTCACGCAGCAGCTGGGCGAGGATGCTCAGGCCCTGCTGCGCATGGCGGGCGGACTGCCGCAGCTGGCGGTGCGTCTTGGCGAGGCGGAGCAGCGTCAGCTGCGTCAGGCCTTGCGCGAGCTGTTCGATGCGCTGGTGCGCGGTGGTGAGCCGGTGGCCGAGGCGTGGCGACTGGAGCGCCAACCGCTGGCGCAGGTGCTGTGGTACGGTATTGCCTGGCTGGAAGACCTGATTCGCATGGGCCTGTCCGGCAACGCCAGTGACCTGCGTGACCCCAGTCTCGAGCCGCTGCTGAGACAGGCGGTCAAGAACGGGCGCACCCAGGACTGGTTCAAGCTGCTGGACTTCGCCCGCGAGCAGCGCCGTCTGCTGGCCGCGGGCGGCAACCCCAACCCACAGCTGGTGCTGGAAGCCTGGCTGGTGCGTTGGGCCGCCTTGCTACGCTCCTGAATGCGCAGCTGGCTTTTTCCGGCGTGAAGACCCGAGTGAAGGTCTGAGCGAAGAGCTGAGGAAGGGTCTGAGCAAAGGTCCGCGTGGAAAGCCACGAGGCTGCGCGAGGCAAGGCGGGCAGGCTAGACTGAAGCCAGCCAGGCCGCTTGCTCGCCTTGCGTCAGATGACAGCAGGCAATGGCCGAAGAATACGCATTGATACGCAGCGTGAGCCCTCATGTGAGCGCTGACGCTCGTCACGGGACTGCATGTGCCGGGAGACCGGCCGGAGGTGAAGGATGGATACCGCTCCACAGCAAGGCCAGAAGGCGCTCTCGCTGACCATTCGTGATCAGAAGACCCTGTTGGCCGCCTACATGTCGACCCTCGTGCGCGGCGGCATCTTCGTGCCGACCACCGAGCGCTACACCATGGGCCAGGAAGTCTATCTGCTGCTGACCCTGCCTGAGGAATCCGAGCGTATTCCGGTCACCGGGCGCGTGGTATGGATTTCCCCGCAGGGCGTCAGTGGCCGGCGCATTGCCGGGATCGGCATCCACTTCAGTGAAGAGGACCGCCAGGTGCGCGATCATATCGAGAACCACCTGGCCGGCATGCTCGGCAAGGGTCACGCGACCTATACGCTGTAGCGCGAGCGCAGCGTCGCTTCATCATCTCGACCGGCAGTGCCATGGGCGCCCGCCGGTCGAGCACGTTTTTCGCCGCGCAGCGCGTGGCCATCAGTAGTGAGAGTTTCCGGATGTTTGTCGATTCGCATTGCCACCTTGATCGTCTGAAACTGGAAGAGCACGGCGGCAGCCTCGAGGCCGTGCTGGTCGCCGCGCGCGCCCGTCACGTGCACCAGTTCCTCGCCATTGCCGTCACGCTCGACGATGTGCCCGAGATCTCGGCCATCGCTCAGCAGCATGAGGATGTGGTGATTTCCGCCGGTGTGCATCCGCTGCATCAGGTCGACCCGGAACCCACGGTCGAGGACATCAAGAAGTGCGCCGAGCGCTTCGGCGCGGTGGCCATCGGCGAGACCGGCCTCGACTATCACTACGAGAGCGTCAGCCGCGAGCTGCAGTACGAGCGCTTCACGCGCCACCTGATCGCCGCGCGTGAGCTCGAGCTGCCGGTGATCATCCACACCCGCGAAGCGCGCGAAGACACCCTGGCGCTGATCAAGCAGCATACGGACCCCGCTGTCGGTGGCGTGCTGCACTGCTTCACCGAAGATCTGGATATGGCGCGCATCGCGGTGGGCCACGGCTTCATGGTCTCCATCTCCGGTATCGTCACCTTCCGCAACGCCGAACACGTCCGCGAGCTGGCACGCGCCATCCCGCTGGACCGCCTGCTGATCGAGACCGACAGCCCCTATCTGGCGCCGGTGCCGTACCGTGGCACCTCCAATGTGCCGGGCAATGTGGTCGAGGTCGCCGAATGCATCGCCGCCGAGCGCGGCATCACCGTCGATGAGCTGGCGATGCAGACCACCGCCAACTTCTATCGCCTGTTCCGCGCTGCCGCGCCGGAAGCGCCGGACAACGTTCGCGAAGCGCTGGCCAGCAGCGGTATGCTCATCGATTGAGCGTGGTACCCCGCATGATCTGACCACCAGGGAGGGAACGTCATGAATCCAGCCGCCATCCTCACCCTGCTGGGCGACAAGGCCACCAGCGGCAAGGCATTGCCGCCAGTGGATCAATGGCACCCGGCGCATTGTGGCGAGATGGACCTCGTCATCTGTGCCGACGGGCGCTGGATGCACGAGGGCACGCCCATCGGCCGTGCGCGACTGGTGCACATGCTGTCGCGTGTCCTGCGCCGCGAGCCCGATGGCAGCTACTGCCTGGTCACGCCAGCGGAGAAGGTCACCATCCAGGTCGAGGACCGCCCCTTCCTGGCGGTGGACTGCTCCCGCGTCGAGAGCGATTCTGCGCAGACTGAGCTTGGAGAGGCCGAGCCCGGACAGACAGAGTCCGTACAGACAGAGTCCGGGCTATCCGAGCCCCAGCCGGACGTCTGGCAGCTGGTCACCGATCAGGGCGATGTCGTGCGGCTGGAAGGGGAGACCTGCCTGACGCTGAGCGAGACGCCGGACGGCCTGTGGTTGCCGGAAGTGCCGGTGCGCTTCGGCCTTGCCGCGCGCCTGCACCGCAATCTCTACTATCGACTGCTCGAGAGCGCCGAGACGCATGAGCAGGAAGACGGCAGCCTGACACTTGGCTTCATGAGCGGCGGGCGCTTCCAGATTCTGGGACAGCTGGCGGCTGATGAGGTCGAGGTCTGAACCTGTCTGAGCCTTTTTGAGCCTGCCGCCTTCTGCTCTCTCTTCCGTATGCCCCTCGCGTTCTGCTTCGCTCCTTTTCTCTCGCCGTCAGCCATTGCAGGTCTTCATGTCGTCACCACTTCCTCCCATCGAGCCCGACAGCACCGCAACCTCCGGGCCAGACGTTGCAGCATCGCCACTGGCGCTGGCCGTCGATCAGCTGACGCAACGGCTGACGGATCAGCAGCGCGCCGTGGTGGCGCATCGTGGGAGGCATGCGCGGGTAGCGGCGGTGGCGGGCTCCGGCAAGACCACCACGCTGGTGGCGCGGGTGCTGAGCCTGCTGGCGGAAGGCATTCCGGCGCAGCGGATTCTGGTGCTGATGTTCAACCGCTCGGCGCGCGAGGACTTCGTCGCCAAGCTGGCGCAGTCGGCTCCACCGGGCACTCGGCTGCCCGACATCCGCACCTTCCACTCCATCGGCCATCGCCTGACCACCACCCTGGTGCGCTGGGGCAGTCTCGAACCGCGCGAGCTCATCCAGCAGGACTGGGCGCTGGAGCGTCTGCTCAAGCAGGCCGCCCAGCGTGCGCTGGGCGATGCCGATCGCGCCGATCGTGAGGCAGCGCTGGAAGGCGAGCGCCTCGAAGCGCTCGCCCAGTTCTGTGATCTGGTCAAGGCCGAGATGTGCGAGCCGACGCTGCTGTATGAGCGCATGAATCTCGGCGAGCACACCGGCCACTTCGTCGAGTCCTTCGCTCAGCTGGAGCAGTTGCTCGAGCAGTACGGCCAGATGACCTATGCCGATCTGCTCTATCGCCCGCTGCGTCAGCTGGAGAAGGAGCCCGAGACCCGCGCGCGCATCCAGGGGCATCTGCAGCACGTCATCATCGATGAGTATCAGGACATCAATGAGGCGCAGCAGCGCATGCTGGCGCTGCTGGCGGGTGCACCATCCGGCGAGGCTTCGCTCGGCGAGTCGTCGGTCGGCGAAGCGTCGCTCGGCCAAGCTTCCTCGCCCGGCGAAGCGTCGCCCGCAGCCTCCGGCGCCTTGGCAGAAGTCATGGCCGTGGGGGATGCCAACCAGTGTATCTACGAGTGGCGTGGCGCGCGGCCTGACTACATGCTGACGCGCTTTGCCGAGAGCTTTGCCGCGCCGCTGGATTTCCCGCTCAGCTACACCTTCCGGCACGGGCATCGTCTGGCGCTGGCGGCCAATCACGCCATCGCTGCCAATGCGCGCCGTCCGGACCAGCTGTGTCTGGCCGCGCCCGGCACGCCGGCGACGCGCTTGTTCGAAGGCCAGGGCGCCGCCAGTCTGGTCGCGGCGCTCACGGCCTGGCGAGAGTCGGGTCGCAGTGGCGCCGAGGCCGCCGTGCTGGTGCGCAGCTGGGCGCTGTCGGTACCGGTGCAGTTGCAGCTGCTCAAGGCCGGCATTCCCTTCCGGCTGGGGCAGGGGGATCGCTTCGTGTTCCGTCTGCCGCTGGTGCAGGCGCTGGCGGGCTATCTGGAGCTGGCGCGTGATGCCACGCGTCTGCGCGACCCGACGCACCTGCTGCTGCTGTTCACCCAGCCCACCGCCTTCGTCGCGCGCGAGCGCCTCGAGCGCCTGTGTCAGCAGCTGGCCGACAGCCAGCGCTGGCCACGCAAGGAAGACCCTATCCTCGAGGGGCTCAAGCCGCTGCAACGCCGCAACCTGCACAAGCGCTGGAAGCTGTTGTGCGATCTGCCCTCGCTGGGCGATTGGGCGCCTGCGCGGCTGCTGCGCCATGTGGTCGATGAGCTGGAGGCCGACAAGGTGCTGCGCCGCGCCGCGGCCCGACGTGACAAGGGCGAGGAGGATGTGCGCCTGCTGGATGTGCTGATCGAGCAGGCAGGGGAGCTGGCCAATGATCCCGACGCCTTCATCAATCTGCTGCGCAATCCGGTCGAGGACGCCGCCGACGGCGTTCTGATCACCACGGTGCACGGGGCCAAGGGGCTGGAGTGGCCGCTGGTGGGGCTGTGGGGCATGAACGAGGAAGACTTCCCGGCCTACTCGCGTGACAACCCGCTGTCGCCGGAGCGCCTCGAGGAGGAGCGTCGCCTGTGCTACGTCGGCGTGACGCGTGCCCGCGAGCAGCTGCACCTGTGGCGTGACGGTGGCACGCATACGCCAAGCCGCTTCCTGGCCGAGCTGTGCGTGGAGGACTGCACCCGCCTCGGTGACTGGATTCACGGTGCCGGCAAGCGCGC
>CETM01047070.1_pt1 | contig 69137 bp, 81 predicted proteins | sample 361451 | NCBI WGS metagenome assembly CETM01 (sample SAMEA2622690, study PRJEB7988) | marine metagenome | isolation source: saline water (ENVO:00002010), including
AAGAAGAAGTCCAAGAAGAAGACTTCCTCTTCCGGTACCAAGAAGAAGGGCAAGAAGAAGTCGAAGCCTGCCCTCGACGATGACGACGACGATTGGGATGACTGATCCCGTCTGACAATTCTCGGGTGTCTTGACCCGAGCGACGCAGGGTAACGTGATTGGGCGACCCTGCTTACAGGAGGCGTGTTGATGCTTTGGCACTTGATTCGCCTTCTGGTCTGGGAGGCGGACCTACGACCGCCAGTGTTCCTCGTGTTGACGCGCGGGTTCGAGATATTTGCCCAAGATACCGCGGCATACCTCGATCTGCCAGCGCAGGCCGATTGGCCAGACCAGAAGACGCGCACGGGATGAGCGCCGCACCGGTCGCTTTCGTAGGAGCGATTTGCTTGGCGGGCGCTATGACAGAAATACGCCAGGAATGTACCCTACTATCGTTCAGGTCAAGAGTGTTGTCCATTGCAAGCAACCCTCATCCGGCGACATAAACAGCCGGTCCTCCCTACTTCCTGGACACTGTAGGGTGCATCCAAAAGTGAGTTCGCACAGAGCTTGCTTTTAGATGCCTCAAGCAAGGCCATTGTATAGCGAGCATTGTGGCTCGCTCCTTTACTTAGTGAGGTTTGCATGGCAAAGCGTAAGAAGAAAGACGAGCAGGACCAGGAGATCGCAGAGGTTCCCCAGTTTAATCCCTATGCTCATATCGACAAAGAGATCGACGGCATGGAGAAGAAGTTTCGACTCTCCTCCTTGGCGTTCGATAAGGATGAGCCTCGGTTCAGTACCGGTCTCCTTTCTCTCGACGTTGCTCTGGCAGGCGGAATGCTCGGAGGCGGCTGGTACACCTGCTTCGGAGGGGAGCAATCGTGTAAGTCTACCACAGCTATGACGATTCTCAGCTCCATCATGGCCCAGAAGGACTTCATCGGTAAGGCCAGCTACTTCGACTACGAGGGCAGCTCGCAGGCGGACTACATCGAGAACATCATGGGCGCCATGGGCGTCAACACCGATGTCGAGAAGGTGTTCGGTGTGCGTGATGAGGAGACCGGAGATTGGGTGGTAGCCCCGCGCGTGCGTTACTACGCTCCGGATACAGGTGAAAAGTTCTTCAACTACATGGCCAAGCTCGGCAAGATGCTGCCTGACAAGGTGCGCATGAACGGCCAGTGGTACTTCGTGTACGACAACACCCGCGAGAACCAGAAGGCGCTCAAGGGCCTGTACGACAAGAAGTATTTTGCCAAGACCAACCGCTTCCGCGTACCGGCTCCCGACGGCAGCATCCAGGCCATCGTGCTCACCGACTCCTACCCGGCTATGCTTCCCGGCATTGCTGACGAGAAGGAGGAAGGTGACAAGTCGCTGGCGCTGCAAGCCCGTATGTTCTCCGACGGCCTCAAGCGCGTCAAAGGCATGATGCGCACCAAGCGTATCGTGGTGCTGGGCGTCAATCAGTTGCGCAAGGTTCCGATGGCCATGTACGGTCCTACCGAGACCGAGCCTTGCGGCGATGCGCTCAAGTTCTACAGTGACGTCCGCCTCCGTATGTCGTCCGTCAGTATCCCGCACGGCAAGGGCATGCTGGAGGAAGAGGAGAGTGTCGTCGCGGATGGTAACGACACCTACCGCTACATCAAGATGCGGACGCACAAGAACAAGCTGGGCGGTATTCCCAACCAGTCGATCACCATGCGCCTCGTTGTCGAGAATGCTGAGGGTGATGCCACCGGTTTCTGCCGCACTTGGGATGCCTTCCAGTACCTCAAGCTGACAGGTCAGGTGGGAGGAACACGGAAGAAGATCAAGTTCCTCGAAGGCTTCAACGTCGTCAAGAAGGACAAGAAGAAGGGCAAGGAGAAAGAGGTCTACGTAGACTTCAAGAGTCCTCTGGCAGGCTGCACGCTCGACTGGTTCCAGTTCAAGACCTTGATCGAGGGTGAGCGCGAAGACATCCGCGAGCTGTGCCGTGAACTCGGCCTCAAGAAGCCTGTCTTGTTCCGCAACTTCCTCCAGAAGCAGGTTCGCGAAGGCAAGGCTTACCAGTATATGGTCGATGCCAAGCGTGCTGTCAATTCCAGCAAGCGGAAGAAAGCTGCGGAAGCCGTCTCGGACGATGACGACGACGAGTAAGATTCCAGTTGGTACACCACCCACAGAGGGCGCTTCGGCGCCCTTTTTCTTTTGCTCGCGATATGCTATAATGGGAGTGTAGCTATCAGAGGCTACATGTGCGTATATCACTGTGGTTACGGACATTGCTGAGGTTCGTCTGCCGACCACATCACGTAGGTAAGGAGGCAAGCCATGACAGATCGCAGTACCGCCGCGTCTAAAGACCCGGCAAATGAGCGGTTCTTTTTAGCTTTGTTCCTTGTAGGCGGCGTGCACCATAACGTCGTTCTCGGTAACTTCCATCCGACGGAGTATCTCGAAGAGGAGATACGCCGCGGTATGTCCCGCATTATCCACATGGGTCATTCGGAAATAACCGAGAGCCAGTTTGATATGATACGTAATGCGTACCATAATACGGATGCTCCTCTTCACATCATAGTGGAGGATAGGAGAGCAAAGGTGCGTAACACGCGGTGATAGAGCGCACGCCAGGCGGGGAGTGATTCCTCGCCTGCTTAATGCAGAGGTGCTTATGTCTAAGCGCTATCCAGAATGGAATGAAAAGTTTGCACCGGCATACACGCCGTTGGAAATGATACAGCAGGGAGTGTTTGAAGGAACCTATGTTCGTGCTATTCGTGATCTACCTAAGTCGTGGTACAAACAGGAGAAAGTTGTTGGCTCAGGTGAGGCGGGCGATCCCGGCCTCAACAAGTTCGGAGTTACGTCCCGCTTGTCGCTTAGAGCGTGGCAAGAGAAAGGCTGGATTCGCACGGACCCGGGCGGGTGGTTTGAGTGGTACTGTCGTTACTTCCTCGGCCGCCGTCTCGGAGAAGAAGATGATTGGCAGATTGCGCGCTGGGTATCGTTTGTCGCGAGGCACCAAGGCCAGATCGTCAAAGCGGGCGTCCTGAAGGACGAGTCGAAACGTATGCGCCAGAGGCAGGGATTGTTGCAGTGGGCGTGGGATTCGACCAAGCCGTTCGATAGCGTTCGGCGACGCTACAACCAGAAGCGTCTTTCCCAACTACCGCAGGTGAACATACCATGAAACTGCCGATGACCAAAGAGCAGCTTGTCCAGGAACACTGCGATACACCGTGGGAGCACATGGTTGCAGTCGTACTCCTCAACCAGACCTCCCACGTTCAGGTGAGGCAAGTCTTACCGAAGTTGCTGGTGATGTTTCCCGATGCTCAAGCAATGGCGAACGCCAACGTCCGCGACATTGAGCGCATCATCCAGCCGTGCGGGCTGCACGAAATGCGAGCGCGCTGCCTGAAAAGTTTGAGCCACGCGTTTCTATCGTGGGACGGAGAGGACGCGACGGTGCTGCCGGGTATTGGTCGCTACGGATCAGACTCGTACCGCATCTTCTGGAAAGGCGAGCGCGACATCGACGTGGAAGACAAGACGCTAAAGCGGTATCTGGGGAGCGAAATGCGCAAGCTGCCCGTTTTGGTCATCGGCAAATCGTGATATAATAGACGTGTAGCAACGAAAACCTGAGCGAGCACATACAAACGTGGTAACGGTGATTGCTCAGGTTCACTTTACGATTGAAAAGTACGCAAGGAGATAGGCATGGAACTCAATAACCAAGAGCACGGCGCCCTCTACATCGCACTGGGTACCGTCATGATTTCTCAGGACGTGGATGCCGAGAACGCGCTCGATGCCTTCCAGGACGAGTTGGTTCGCATCATGGCTTCTCAGGGCATCGACCGCCTGCGCGCTCGCACGATTCTGAACGAGGCAAACACAGGCTTTGACCTGACCAACGTAGACAGCACTTTCGATCCTGTTATTGCGGATAAGGGTGAGCTGGACTATAGGGAAGATACCGAAGGGGCGCAGGAAGTTACCTTGGAGGAGGACGATGAGGATGAGCTTCCCGCCCCTAAGCGCAAGAAGCGCCACACCGTCAACCGTGAAGTCGCAACGGACTCCTTGAACAAGGCGTATGGCGATCCTACTCGCGCCTCCGCGATAGCTCAATGTTTGAACCTAACCTGCTCGTTCGCTACGAGTGATGACGGACTCGAACTCGAGGACATGGAAGAGGCGGTCCGCCTGACGCTAGACCTCAACGAGCTGTCCTTCGAGGACATCGCGAAGCGTATTGTGGATGAGGTTGTCCCAAGCGAGTGGCCCATGTGGGTAGTCAAGCGCAATCACGATGCTTACACCGACTGGCTCGACGGGGAAGATGATGAGGAAGATGAGGAGAACTTTTGATGGACCTCCCTACAATCAAGCCTCGTCGCATGCCGTCGTTGTTCCTCGCAATCGTGCCTCTGTTCGCAGGGGCCGTTGCCTTGCTTATGTTGTCTGAGCAGTCGCTGGAAAGTTTGATCTACGAGGCGACACACCTGGGACCGCTCAACTGGCGTAGCGTGTTCGCGGCTTTATTCTGTGGAGGTATTCTCGGCTGGGAGCGCCAGTTGCGGGGTAAGCCCATTGGTATGCGCACCTCGATGCTGGTGTGCCTTGGCTCCTACATCTTCGTAGCCGTGTCCATTCACATGACAGGCAACATGCCGGACGCTGACGCTCGCATCGTCACCGACCCGAGCCGCATCATCGGCCAGATCGTATCTGGCATCGGCTTCCTGGGCGCGGGCGTCATGTTCACCAAAAAGGGAAGCGTTAACGGCGTGACGAGCGCGGCCACCGTCTGGCTGCTAGCCTCTATCGGCGTCTGCATCGGAGTCGATGCGATTGCGACGGCCATCAAAGTCTCGACACTCGGTGCCGTGGTGCTGATAGTCGTAGACTCCTTCGATGACGTGCTCGCCGACATGACCAAGCTGGTCTTCCATCACAAGTCTCGGTACGCAGGTGAGTTGGTGAAGCGCCGCGAACATCGCAAGGCAGCCCGCGAGGAGAGCTACGATGAATAAGCTGGGTCAACGATTCAAGGCGAGCTTCCGCGCAAACATTCACGGTCTGGTGCGTACACACGAGATTTTCCTACGCACACCCCACCAGATCATGTCAGTTACCCTGAGTACAGGAGAGCACCATATCTCCTGCACCTGCGGTCAAGTATTTCTCGATGAGCGTAAAGGAGATAATCAATGAGTAACGGTAACAAGTCAGTGAAGGATATGGGTGACAATGAGTTCATGGCGCGGTTGATGGAAGCCATGCCTATGCAAGGAACGGAGGCGACACTCAAGGATCGGTTTGATCGGTCCGAGCGGTCACCCAAGACAATCGCCGAGGATAGACTCTTGGAGGAGTTGAACGCTCAGCTCCTGCGGGATAAAGCGGCTCAGACTCCGATCGTTCACGACTTCCGGAACCTGTGACGGCGTGAACATCTTTGTCCTCCACAGGAATCCTACGATAGCCGCTCGTATGCAGTGCGATCAGCATGTGATCAAGATGCCTATTGAGAGTACCCAGATGTTGAGTGATACGCACCACGTTCTGGCATCGGTTCCTCCGGAGGGCATCTGCGAACGCTACAACCCGAATCACGGGTGCACCAAATGGGTACGGGAGAGCCGCGCCAACTACCGATGGTTGTTCCGCCTATACATAGCGCTGTGTGACGAGTACGAATACCGCTACGGTAGAGTCCATGAAAGTTTGCTGTTGGCTAGCGTGCTGCGAGAGCCGCCCAGTGCCTTGGAAGACATTGGTCTTACCCGCCCGTATCTGGGCATGCCTGACGAGTTCAAGGACGCGAATGCTGTAAAGAGCTATCGCAATTTCTATCTGGGCGATAAGACGTTCGCCCGATGGACGAGACGGCCTCCGCCTGATTGGTGGCCTTCCTCCGAGACTAGGCCCGACACGCTCAGACAACGCCGCCTGAGAAAACGGCCTCTATACTGCCGCATAAGGAGAATCGCATGAACATCACACGCCGCACATTCCTCAAAGGGTCCGTTGCAGCCGCAGTGACCGCTGCCGCACCCGCTATAGCGTTCGGGTCCGCTCCGTCCGCACTGCCAGCTAGCGGCACTTTCCTGCTTCGCTTCGATATGCGCAGCTTTCGTCGCGCTTGGCATAATGCAGATCGTCACAACCTGCGCTGTACCAAAACAAACTGCTGGTGGTACTGGAAAGGAGACACCGTCTGGGCAGTGGCTAACGGTTACAACGACCTGACCGGGAAGTTTTCGCCGGCTTTGCCTATGCAGTTCGCGTTTTCCGCGTCGGACATCGTGAATATGAAGGATCAATCCGTAATCAAGTCGCGGGATTCTCGGACCTACGCTCAGATCGTGTCCAACCCTCCTCATTGGTTGAACACCTTGATCCCGTGGGAGGAATCGCCTAGCTACAACATCGACTTTTGAGGTGACCTATGGCAAAGAAGAAACAGCCGAGCCGCACCAGACCCGTCTGGCATCTGGACGTAGTGTCGTCCAACATCGACAAGGCGTCCTACAATTTCGAGAAGGAGAAACTCCTGATCAAGTTTCGTAACGGCACCAAGTATGCCTACGAGGACGTGTCTCTGGATGAGTTCATCGAGTTCTCCAAAGCGGACTCTCAAGGCCAGTGGTTCATGGAGAACATCCGGCCAGTCAAAGAGTTTGAGAAGCTCAAATAGCGAAAGTGTAAATATAGCGTAACGACTCACAGGAGGATTTCCATGACGGATAAAGTGTGGCTGTTACGCGAGCATAGCGGCTCTTACTACGGCAAGTTCTTCACCAGTCCTTTCACCGCTGCTGCGAAGGGTGAACGGCTGCGTCGCTCGATGCCGAATCCGGGTGGCGTGCAATACTTTGTGGATATGTACGCATTGGACCTCGACGACATCCCGTGCGATCACATTTCCATGGAGCACTTCCAGCGTCACTTCCTCTCGTTCTTGCATGGCGGAGCACATGACCACGGCTTCGTCTTGCTGGAGCAGAGTCCGACAATCTACCGTGTGGTCAACAAAGGCAACGTTGTTGGTGACGTTCAAATCCTTTTCCTTCCGCCCGATCCGACGGATGACGATCCTGATGATCTAGGCGAGCCCGTACTCCGCGAAGTGTCTACGGAGACCGAGGTTTGCCGACCTCTGATGGACGACTTCATTCTGAGATTCACCGAGTACGCCCAGAAAGCGTGGTGAGCAACAGAGGAGATAGCTTTCAAAGGGCAGCACAAGGAAACTGTTACCGTTCAGGAGAATGGTTATGAAACATACACTGTCAGTCTCAAGCGATAAATTCAAAAACATTCCTACTAAGCAGGGAACTGATGTGGTGTTTGAGCAAGTCCTAATCTCGTTCCTCAAACGATGCGCAGAGGACGGACTTGATTTAGAGCAGGTTACCATCACGGTGTTCGATGAAGTGTTCACCGCAGAAGGCGACATGCCTTTCGATGGAACCCTGTCTTCTTTTTTATCCTTGTTGTTAGACGGAGTCCACTTGCGCCGCCGCCTGGGTAGCGCGATGTTGGATATTCTCATGCCCGCAACAATCATGGGTTACGACCTGTACGACTTGATCGGCGATTTGGAGAACGGCCGTGTGCCTGCTCTGGTCGATCATCCTGAAGTCGAACCCGAAGCTGCCCTTCCTGTTATTCGGTCCAGGCCCGAACACAGGAGACGCCGTGCCACGGATTATGACGACTCCGTCAAACCGTACATTGAAGGCACCGTCATCAACGGCAGCGAGCAGGACTCGCGGAACCACCCCCGTCGTCGATCTACGGATGCTCCTCCGTTCGACTTTGGAGCTGTGGCCGGGGTGAAAGGCAAAGTGTCACGCACTCAACCCATCCGCGTAACGAAGACCGCTAGCTAGCGGTTCGATCCTTGGCCCCGGACTGTTCTGCACGCTACTGTTTCTCCTTGCAGGAAGCGTGAAGCGCCCTGACAGTCGGGGTCCTTTTTAAGCGGCGCTCAGCGCCCTAGCCCTCGCGGGCTCTATCACGCTTATAATTTAGCAGTTCGCTATGCTAATTTATCAGGTGTCATCCATACGTTTCGGCGTATCATCATATAGGTGCGACAATGAGAGAAGTTGAGAAGTACCTCTTCGACCGCATGGTCGATCAGATCAACGGTCTGGCAAAGTTTGTCACCGCCGTCGGTAAGAACGAGCTTCGGAAAATCTCTGCGATCCGTGCGGAGCTCCAGAAACAACGCGAAGCCACCAAAGGCTTCATGGACACATTACAGCGTCGATCCACTTCCCCGGCAAGCGCCGCATCCGCCAAAGCAATGGCAGGCCTCAAGAAGCCGATGCGTGAGCTACTCCGTAACATCGACGCCATCGAATCAGGAATCGACAACGGTGAGCTGAACCTCACCAAGTTCCGGAATCTGGTTCGTTCCCACATCAAGCCCTCCAAAGACAAGCTGGTCGAAATTGCTCAGACCTTCTATCCGTCTGGTATGACTGAGGAAGACCTCGAACGAGAAGCGAGGCACCTGTCCCAGACCAAGGGTAGTCGCGACGCGGCGAAAATCCTCAAAGGCGCAGGCAAGCGCGCTGAGGAAGCCGAAGATTCCGCGAACCACGGTCCTGACCCTGAGGCTCAGAAAGCCATGAAGGGTTACCTGAAGCACAAGACCAAGCTTCCCACCTCGCTCAAAGGTCGTCTATTCCAACTGGTGCAGATGCCGGTTGTGCCGTTCGTAGACTTCCGTCTTATGACTCCCTCCTTCCTTAGGAAGACTGGCATCGAGTTCAGCTACATCGACGACTCGTTCCCTGTACTCGAAAAGCAATACCTGTTGGCGTTCGATCTTGTCAAGGCCACCGAATATAAAGGCCGGAAGACGGGCGAAGATGCTGTCAGGGTTCAAGGACTCAAGGCGCGCAAGCGTAGAGCCAAGCACCAGACTATGCAGGAGCAGTTCGTTCTCGAGGTCGTGGATCAGATCAACGGCATGTCCGATGAGGATTACGTCCTCGTGTCCTCGCACTTCGAGGGTAACCCTCAAAACGGTAAGATCGCCTTCGCATGGATCATGCCACGCAACACCTACAAGATGTTCGAGCGCACAGGTAACCTGTCGAACTTCCAGTGGGGTTTCCCGTGGTCACGCGAAGCGGCGGCCGTGCTATGAGGGTGCCTGCACATGGAGAAGTACAAGAGCGGGCACTGTTCGATTTGCACCGAATACTTTTCCCTGTTACACTGGCACCATACCGTGCCCCAAGCCTTGGGAGGACAAGACAGCTTACAGATACCTCTATGCTCCGACTGCCACAATGTGCTTCACGCGCACGCCGAGGCCGTCGTTGCCAAAGTACGTACCGGCAGGCCCATACGCCGTCGGTACTGGAGTTCACCAGAGAACGCGGAGCGGGCGCAGCCGTATCTGAGTATTCTGGTTGATGCTATCCTGAATCCTCCCGTTGAAGGGGATGATAAAGGATACAAACTACATGTTGAGGTTCCGGGACAGATGCACAAAGCCCTCAAGCTCCTGAAGCAGGACTTGGACGGCGTGACCAATCTGCAGGATACCGTTTTGTATTGTATAGCGGAAACGCTCAAAGCTAGGGGATTGATTGATGGGCACCATGAAGAACCAAATCGAAGCAAAGGTCGTAGACTCCCTAAAAAATCAACGTCCGACCTGTGGTGATTGCGTCGGTTTCGATTGCGAGATAGTACGGGATAAAAAGCTGTGCTCTGAACGCGGAGTCATCGAATCACAAAAGCCGTGCCAGCAGTTTGTGCCCAACACCAACGAGTTGTCATCTATCGTCGAGGACGAGGAAACCTTCATCGGCATTAGCCGTATGGTCGCCTCCGTCGATGATAACCAGTTGCGTAAGCTCGGTGCCTTGATCATGCGCGAGAAACAGACACGCGCCGCTGGTTTCCAGATGGGCATGAAAGTGTATGTTCGGTACAGGGGCTTGGCTCGTTCCAACTACCTGTCCAACTTCATGTCCGCGTACATCATGTACGCAGATCGTGATGTCATCCGTGTCACCAGTCGTGATGGTAAGTTGACCATGACTTTCGCAGGAAAGGCACGAGAGGCCGTCCACACCGACGAGCAGTTCGAGCCTATCCGCGAACGGATGATCAAGAAGGCTAGGTACACGGACCCTGATGTCCAGAAGCATGTGAGCAAGCACCTTCGTTGCCTGGAGGAGTACGAGCTTGGGCTTACCGATCAGATCGACGTGGGTGAAATTCCCACCATCGACAAGGTCTTCAAGTCCAACAAGGTGAAAAAGTCTAAGGCCTCAGGCCCCAACGATCTGGTCAGCATTGTCAGTGCAATCGAAAGTGGTTACGAGGTCTCCGGCAGCAAGAAGAAAAAGAAGAAGGCCAAGAAGACCTCGACCAAGCGTCAGAAAGGTGGCGTGAGCGAGATAGACGTTTCCTAATCCGACTGGTAGTCCGGACCGCCACTCTCATTGCATGACTACCAGAGGATGAAATGTCTGAGCCAACACAATCGCTATACGAGACTTTGACCGAGTTGGGCTTAACGCCGAACAGCCCTGAACTCCTCAGTCTCGCCACTACCATCGTGCGTTACGTTATCGGCGTCGATGATGCTTACGCTTGCCAGCGGCGGTTCAAGGAAGCCTTCGACTTCCACGCTGTGGGGTCGAGCCCTCAGAGGTTCCGCCTCTATTTGTCGGACACGTCTTACCTGCATTTGAACATCAAGTTCTTTTGCTTGAACGTGATCAAGCGCGGCATGACACGGAACAACCTGACCAAGTTTAAAGAGGACTTCGGGATTCTTCGGAACGATGTTGTCCTCTTAAAGAAGGTGTTCCAACAGCGAGGCCTGCGTACCGAGCTTCGGAATTCCGACAGGTTATCCAAGATCGAGAAGGACCAGATCGACAAGCGTGCATTCAAAGGAGTGTTCCGCACGTTCGACAATATCTATCCATCGCTCATGAAGCATATCAAGAACCGTACCTATACCAAGCTGCGGTTCGTAAGCGTTAGCTCCAACATGGAGTTCTATGACCTCCACATGGAGCTGATGTGCAAGGCACTCCAGACGTATATCAAGATGGTGCCGACGGATAAGACGGAGTTGCACATAGCTAACTACCTGCGTTCGTCCGTGAGCAATCACACCACCAATATGATCAAGTCTTACACCACGCAGAAGAGGCAGCGCATGGTGCAAGGTGCGTCGGATGGGTTTGGAGGACACCACTACGAGATACCCGTGATGTCCGAGAACCAGTTGTTCAAAACCTTTGGATTGGACAACGCCAGCTATGAGACGATGCGCAGTTCGGATTCCGCTTCCGAGGAAACGACGAGGCAAGAGTCCGATATGACGTTCCAGATGTTGTTGCAACGATTCGGAAAGACCCAGAAACGCAAGGTATTCATCATGTTGATCGCCTTGCAAGAGCACTCGGAGTTTACCGCATTCCTCCGCGAGAAGGATAAGATCGCCCCGGACCAAGACAACGTGGACTTTGGGGAGATTGCAGGAGAGGACGGATACCTAAAAGAGGTGTGCGACTTCCTGAGCCTCGCGGAGAATCGCGCTCGTAATTTCATGAAGTATATCGCCCGAGTCGCTTACCCTGAAAAATTTTCGGAGTCAAAATAATGGACGTTCAAGCCGCCCAGGAGATCGCTTCGCGGGTCCACACCGCGGAGCAACTCTACTTCAACATGTTTCCCTCGGAGAACACCGAGAAGTTTCGTCGCTTTCTTCTCTACGTGGTGTACACCACAATCAAGGAGAACAGCGGCATCACCACAAATAAGCTCCAGTGGCGTCTCGACAACGAGTTCTCCTTGAAGCCCGAAGACGTGGAGATCGCAGTTAACGCTCTGGCGAACCGTCGCATCTTCGGTGCTGTTTCCAAATACCATCTGCGCAATCGTCCTCAACAGGAGTCGAATCGCCAGATCATCCATCTCCGCCTCCGCAAGAACAAGCAGGACGTAATCGGCGCTTGGTCAGACTACGTTTCCAATGACTGCCCGGAACTGGCGGAAATCAACACAGGTAATGCCTAACTGGAGCGCCGAAGATGCAGCTTTACTCACAAGATATGGAAATGCGCTGCATAGTGACGCTGACCAACTCCAAGATTCCGGAGACTGTCAGGAGCACGTTGCTAGGCAAGTTGAACAAGGAGTATTTCCACTATCCTCCGTGCGCCGCTGCATTCAATCGAATCGACGTTATCGCTCGGAAGCGGTTCGAGATTGTAGACTTCTCTGACCTGATGGAAGACCCTGCGCTGGAAGAGGACTTTCGGGACATCTTGCGGGATACGGACATGAAGTCCTGCAAGAACAAGAAAGCCATCGAACGCATGGTTGGCCAGCTCGACGAGTACCGCAAGATTCGTATTGTATATGACACGGCCAATTCGGCCTTGGAAAAGATTGAAGGGGATTCCGTTGACATCAACGGCCTGTTGGACACAATCGCTGACCGATTGACGAAGGCACGCCGCGACATCAACGAGGAGGATCAGTTCGTCGTCATCGGTAAGAACAACAACGCCGACGACCTAGTGCATAATGTCCTCAACAAAGTCGTGGACCAGATGATCAAGACTGGTTTCACGAAATACGACACACGGAACGGCGGCCTGCCTGACGAAGGCGTAATGATCATAGCCGCCACCACGTCAGGCGGTAAGTCTACTGTTCTGATGAACCTGCTGGTGAACCTCTACCTGGAGTCTAATAAGCGGGTCGGTCGTATCTCCCTGGAAATGGGTGACGAGCAGGAAATGCAGCGTATGCTTTCCCGCCTTTCCAAGGTCCCATTCTGGAAGATCAAACAGCAGAAGCTCAGCCCCAAAGAAAAGCAACGCATCAAGAAGGCCTACGACAAGTTCAAGCAACACGGGGAGGACAACGACTGCGTGTTCACCTCCGTCAGTCCGACACGCGGTATTCGGATCGACGAGGCGTTGCGCATCGTCAAGCCATACGGTCTGGACGTCGTGGGTATCGACTACGTTTCACTCTTGGAAGGTGTGGACGAAGATAACCAGTGGCGAATCCTCAGCTCCATCGTGCGTGAAGCCAAGGTGTTCAGCCGTGAGAACAAGTGTTTGGTCATCATCCTGTGTCAGCTTGATGCCGACACGGACAAGATCAGGTACTCCCGCGGTATGAAGGAGCACGCTGATGTTATGTGGTCGTGGAACTACTCGAAGAAGGAGCAGCGGGAAATCCGTATCCTGCCCATAAACGTGGACAAGGCACGTGATGGTGAGCTGTTCACATTCGAGCTTGGTGAGCGCTTCGACATCATGATGGCCGAGAACATCGAAGGTGATTCAGGGTACGGTGATGACGATGATGAGTCTGGAGACGACATCGACCTGAATGCCGAAGATGATTCAGAGGCTGCCGAAGACGAAGACGACTACGCACTGTCCTGAGGAGAGCCTAATGTTTGGAGATCAAGAGCCTGATGGGCCAGAGTACATCTTCGGCAATACGGCTCCCATGCCGGACGACGTTGTACCTACAGCTAGTAAGCCGGTGAGATACAGGCCTTTTAAACGTGTTGAGACAAGCGGCGATCATCGCCGCTTTTCGCGTGAGACGGCAAAGCACACGAACAGGAAGACCAACCCTCTTCCGTTCGCCGTTAAAGCGCCCTCTCCTATACGTCAGCCTGAGCCGGAGAACGACTACCACACGTTCACTGAGATTCCTGACGGGGACGGACCTCGGAGACACCCGTTGTTCGGCATCAATCCCGACATCGTGTTCAATGATGAGGCTTCTCCCGAGCGTGATGCGGAAGGTCGATTCAACATCGAGAACCTTGTGACCTATAGCCAGGAAGACCTCGACAAGGTAACCTCCGCTAGCAACGAGACGACTGCCGCGGTGCAGGACAAGATGTTGCGCGAAGGTGCGGCGTTGCTCATGTCCTATGACGACGCCAGTTCCAATGTCGAGGCCATCCTTCGCGATGGGCTTGGAATAACTGTGGAGATTGACGCCTCAGTGTCTGAGGTTATTTCTCACATGATGCGCCTCAACATGATCTCCGAGTACATGGATCGGATGTCGTTGCCCGAACCTATTAAGTCCCGGTTCATGCGAGTGCTGACGGAGAAACTGGCAGAGGATGCTCACACCTCAATCAACAAGGCGCTCACCAGCGAGAAGTATAACTCGGTGTTGAAGAACCTTCAGGCACGTATGAAAGGAGGGTCGGAAGAAAATCCGGCACCAGCCGCGCAACCTGACTTGGCTGGTCAGCTTGGTGTTGTTCGTAAGCGGTCAAGCGGTGGAGGCGTGAGCCCGCCTACGAGCGATAAAGTGGATGACCAGCACGCCTTCAACGAGAGGCAGGACGCCGGAGTCCGCACTGACAATTTGTAATCAGCACCATTGACCCGGCCTCCGCGCCGGGTTTTTGCGTTTGTATTCCATTTTAGAGGTTCGTATGAAAATCAAAGACCGGAAAAAGCGAGAGGTCGCTACGGTTCCCGAACCGCTCGACTATGACAACCTGCTGGTTGACCATAACGGAGACCCTTTCGACTTCCTACGGGGATTGAAGAACAAGCCTGACTCTAAAGGCGATGACTTCGATCCTTCCACGCTAGGAGCCGGAGGGGCATCCCGCTCCATCGGTTCGTTCGATGCCGACATGTTATCACGGGAGGTGGATATATCGTCCATGGTACGCAGTGTCCTCGATGAGAACTCGCTGGTGCCGAAGGATGTGAAGATCGACGACGGTGATTTCCCGCTCGCCAAGAACTTCTATGAGTGGGTAATGAAGGACCACTTCGCCGGCACCGTCATGACGCCTTTCCTTGAGCAGTTGATCTGGGGAATCGTGGTATATGGGGAGTGGTGTCCTCGATGTAGCGACAACACCTACCTGTTTGAGACACACCTGGCCAACGATACTTTCGCCCACTTCGAGAAGAAAATCTGTTTGCTGGAGCATGGTGTCTGCCCGTCGTGCCATGCTAAGAAGTCCGACATGGTGCGCAGCGGTGAAATGCCGTTCTATCAGGAGCTGGCGGTGTGTGCTGGGCAGCGTTCTGGTAAGTCTGCGGCGACAGGAGGCATGCTCACGCCATATCTGACCCACCGCGTACTCAAGATGCAGAAGCCTAACGACGTGTACGGGATCGCAGGCTCGACTATGCTGCACGGCACGTTCGTGGCCCTCACCTACGCGCAGGCCAAGGAGACGCTTTGGGAGTTCTACTACGGTACTCTGTGCGAGTCCGAGTGGTTCAAGGGCTATCACGGCATGTTGCGGTACTACGAGGAGCAGTACGGGCAGTCTCTCCTTAAGTTTAATGACACCTTCGTGGTGTATCGTCCGCGCTCCCTGATGTTCTATCCGGCAGGGCCTGACAAGCGTGTTCTTCGTGGTCGTACTCGAATCTTTGCAGGCATCGATGAGATCGGTTGGTTCGATAACGCCGCCGACAGTAAGAAGGTGAAGACGAGTGCCCGAGAGGTATACACGGCGCTGGATCGCTCCCTGCTGACCGTTCGTGGCGCCGCCGACCGTCTGATTAACAGCGGCTTCGATAACATCCTCACGGGCTACTCCATGAATGTCTCGTCGCCCTCCAGTCAACGCGACAAGATATGTGAGCTGGTTCGCCAGTCCATGGACAGTGATACCATGTATGGCATCCTGCGTCCTACATGGGAGGTGAACCCGACGCTGCCTAAGACCAGTAAGGTCATCACGTCGGAGTACCAGAAGAACCCGCTTGACGCTGAGCGCGACTACGGCGCTAACCCTCCTCTGTCTGCCAACCCTTATATCACGAACAAGGACTGGCTGGCCAAGGCTCTGGGCGATAAGCCAAACAAGATCAAGCTCCGCGACAAGGTGAAGAATCGCAAGCGTAAGGGTAGCGCTACCAAGTGGGCCGAGGTCGAGAAGGTCGGCAAGTGTCGCAAGCCTACCATGCTCGCCATCGACGCAGGCTATACCAACAATAGCTTCGCGTGTGTGGTTGGCCGCCTTAACGACATGGGTGAGGTCCAGATCAACCTGATGTTTGAAATCATGCCTGAGCAAGGCATTCCTCTCAACTACACGATGATCATGGAGGAGGTGCTGGAAGAGGTAATGTCCTTCCAGAACACTCAGGTTGTGCTGGCTGACCGTTGGAACAGCGTCAAGATTCTGCAGGACATCGAGCAAGGTCTGGACATCGTGGCCGAGCAGTATTCCCTCAAGTACAAAGACATCGGCCTGACACGCTCATTCCTCGAGGCAGGATCGCTCAAGCTCCCTCGCATGAGCAAGGAGACCAAGAGCGTCGATGATGCCATGCACTTCGATGCGGACGTATACCCACACTGCTATAAGGGCTACCCGATGGAGCATTTCGTACTCCAAGCCCTCACCGTTCAGGATACAGGTACCCAGGTAAACAAGGGCGACGGTCTGACGGATGATCTGTGGCGTGCGCTGTGCTTGTTGGTGTGGGGTCTAACCAACGAGAAATACGACGAGTTCATGATGCTACCCGAAGCCGATGAGGAGGATGAGCGTTTCCGGCCTCAAGCATTCGCTGTATCCAAGCTAGGTTCTGGAGGCGGGCGTGCGTTAGGCGGTGGCAACGGTACGTCTTTCGAGGGCAATCTCGGAGTCATTCGCCGCGGTCGATAATTTTGGTCCAACGCTCTCAAACACAAAGAGGACGCAGCCATGTATATCGGAATCTCAGCAGCAACGAAGCGCGACCCGAGAAAGTATCGCTGGTTGGAATATGGTGGTCGCAAGGCCACCCTTCACCTGACCGGGTCCGACAAGGAGGAGTACGAGGTAGAGTTCCTCAAGGGTGAGAAGTTCGGAATCAAGTCTCACCGCGGGCACGTCTATGTCCTTCACGAGGACGAGCGCTCTGTCCAGTTTAAGCTCAAGCCCGCTGACGCCAAGCGAATCATCGAGAACTCGAAAGGATACGAAGGCAAGATCGGACGCTACAAGGTCCTTCCGTACGACGGAGGTAAGGACAAGAAAGAAATGCGAGCGCGCCGACGGGATAGCAAAGGCCGCAAGCATCTTATCACGGATAGCTCCATGTTTTCTGAGTTGTACCACGACTCCAAAGAGAACAAGCTCTACGTCAAGTTCCGTAACGGTGCTCTGTGGGAATACGACGAAGTTACATTGAAGGAGGCCCGAGCCCTTGAGCGAGCCGCTTCACAAGGCCGCTGGTTCAATCGCCGTATTAAGGGTGTCAAACCCGAGACGCGGCTTAGCCGTTTACCTAAAGGTTTCGAGTCCTTGTCGGGTAGCACGGTTGGGGAGCACGAAGGGGAAGGAGTCCGACTCAATCGCCCGTTTCGCCTCAGGGACTCTGATAAGGAGTACGGCGTCTACGTCACCAACCCTAACGGCAAGACCGTCCTCGTGAAGTTCGACAATCGCGATAAGTCCAGCGGCGGAGAAGAACCCGACAAGACCGACCCCGGCTACTGGGCGCGCCAGCTCGACTCCTGATTCAACGGTGTAAATACATACCAGAAGCGGTAAACTCACTGTTCAAGGTAAATTGTACCCATGATGAAATTCAAGCGCCCCTCCGTGAACACCGATCAGGTGGACTCACGGAGAGTGGGAAAACCAAGCGACGGGAGTGGGCTAGGCACGAATAGCGCCAACTCTCACAAGTCGCAGCCTGCGCAGCCGAAAGGCACGACGGGCAATGACTGGCGCGCCCAAGCCTCGGCGACCAGTATGACGAACACCAGCGTTGGCCAGATGCCTCTGGAGATCGACATTGATCCGCTCCTCAAGGACATCGTGTTCTCTGAGGACTTGGAGCAAAAGAAGCTGGTCAACCGTCTCTACCGGGACATCTACTACAATGACTCGGTGTGTGGCTCTGCGGTGGACATGCTCTCCACTCTACCGTTCTCGGACTTCACACTAGGCGGTGTGTCTGATAAGCGGGCCCTGCGCACGTTCCAGGAGACTATCGACCGTCTCGGCGTGCGCACGATCCTGCCTCACCTGAGTACGGATCACCTCGTGGATGGAGCGTTCATCGGCAGCATGTTGTTCAACCGCACGTCTAAGCGGTTCTTCGACATCATGCCTCACCGTCATGACAACGCGAAGATCGACAGCCTGCCGTTCTACGGACAGGACCCGATTATCACAGTTGCCATTCCTGAGGAGGTTCGCGCAACGCTCACTGGTTCAAGCTCTCGTGTCGAGAGCTTGAAGGAGCGCCTTGGTGAGGACATCATTGGTCTCCTGACTCAGGATGCCCTGGAGCTGGACCCTCTGACCACGGTCTACATTCCGCGCAAGACATTCACAACAGGTGAAGGTGTCTCGTTCTTCCGACGCATTCTCCCGATTTACTTGATCGAGAAGAATCTGTTCCGTGGTACGCTAGTTGAGTCCAGCCGTCGTCAGCGTGGTATCCTACATCTGAGTTTGGGCGACGGTGACCAGTGGGAGCCGACCGTGGCCGATATGGAGTTCATGACCGAGCTGTTTATGAACGCTGACGCCGACCCTCTCGGTGCCATCATCGCTACTCGTCTCGGTGTGACCTCTGAGGAGATTCGCCAGGGTGGTGACTTCTGGAAGGTGACCGACACCTGGGACAGCACCGCTACGTTCAAGCTCCGCGCCATGGGTATCAGCGAGTCGTTCCTTAGTGGTGACGCCAACTATGCCACGGCGGACAGCAGCCTGACGGTGTTCATCGAAAGCATCCGCGCGTATCGCGACATGATTACCCGCAAGCTGTTCTACAATAAGATTTTCCCGCTGGTTAGTCTCGTCAACGGCTTCACCGTGAACGATCGAGGCAAGCTGATCCGTAAGGAAGGCCTGCTCGACAGCGACAACATGTCGGCGAATCTGGACAAGATGGCGAACGGTACCCGCCTGCTGATCCCCAACGTCCACTGGTCGAAACAGCTCAAGCCCGAAGGCGACAGCCAGTACCTGGACATGCTCCAGCAGCTCACCGACAAGGGAATACCAGTACCGCTTCGCGCCATGGCCGCAGCAGGTGGTTTCAACCTGGACAGCCTGCTTGCAGACTCCGATGACGATCTGGACCTGTTGAAACGTGTGTCTGAGTACAGCAAGCAGGTCGGCGAGATCAAGTCCAAGTACGGCCCCAAGCAGGAGGGTGACGACGGCAGTGCCTTCGCCTCCGGCGGTAACGATAACCTGAACGGTCTGCTTGACTACGCACAAGGCGGCCGCTCATCCGTTCTGGCTCAAGGCAACGGTCGTCGCCCGTCGCTCGCTCAGCGTGACTTTGGCGAGCAGGAAGAGATCGTAGGTCGCACCAAGACCGGTAAGAAGCAATACATCCACGATCAGAAGCGTGCCAACGAACGTGCTAACCGTGAGATTGCCCGCGCGCTCGGTGAGGTCACCAAGAAAGGCAAGACTCCTCTGACGCACAAGTCGGTTACGCCGAAGAAAGAGAATCCCAATACGCGCACTTTCTGAGGGGGACATCATGCTGTACAAGCAGCTACTCCGCAAATTCAACGAAGGGGTTATCGTCCGAGATGGTGTTCCCCAGGTCGATAACCCTGAGCACCAGCAGGCCATCCTCGACGACTACACCGGCACTTTTCAAACGGAAGGCGCCCTCGTAGGCATCAAGCCCATGAGCACCGTGGAAGGCGAGCACCTCGATCTTGAATGGGAGGTGTCCGTCCTTAGATACGTGGATGGCCAACTCCGCCGTATCGAAATGCAGTACATGGTCTCAGATGAGGTCTTCCTGCTGTACCATGTGCGCAACACCATCGACCATGCTATGACATCAGACGATGACCTCGACCTAGTGTTGAAGGAAGAGGGCTTCCGTCGCCACAGCAAGGAGAACGAGCTATGACCCCGTCCGAATTCCGTTCGCAGAACTGGGACCTGATGGAGGAGAACGAGCGCGCCGCTTGGCTCCACATGTTTGGCGCAAGCAACGCAGACCCGTTCATGCACGGCGACGAGGTTGTCGATGACATCCACCCCGATCTGGCTGTGGATGCCAATCTGGTCTGCCAGTGCGAGTCCCAATTGGGCGGCAAGGTCGATCTCTACCTCAAGAACTGCCTGTCCGAAGCTAGCGTGCTGGCGTACAGCGGTATGACCGACGAGGAGGTGCAGCACCCTGATACGGCCCAGAAGTTCTACAAGGCGGTACTGCTGCTGTCCGTTAACGTGCGCGCCAAATGCTTGTACTGGACGATCCGAGGCGAGGAAGTGTGAGCAACGCACGCGAGGCTTTCAACACCTTGGAGGACACACGACGCCTAGCCAACCTGTGTGCTGCGGGACAGCATACGGTCGTGGCTATGGAGATTGTAAACCGATTCGACTCAGAAGGCTCCAGAGACTTCCTGCTCAACCTACGCGAACACTACGTCAGCGAGGAGGAGTACCAAGACCTGAAGGAGCTGGTTGAAACACTCATGGAGTGACCTATGGCCGGCGGAACGATTAACGCTACTAAGCATCTACAGCGGCAGGGCTTGGACCCTAAGATGGTGTACGAAGCTGAGGTGGTGAACAACTACGATCAGCGTAAGCTCTGCCGTATCCAAGCACGCATCGAAGGTGTGTTCGACGGCATCCCGGATAATGACCTTCCGTGGAGCATTCCCGAATTTGGACACCCCGACGGAGCGTACAATGAAGGCGGTAACGCGACAGACCGCAGCGGTATGGCATGGGTGCCGAAGAAAGGTCACAAGGTGGGAATCAAATTTCCTACTGGAGACCCACACCGCCCTGTCTGGACTAGCTATACGGTAGACGAACAGGTCGCCCTTCCTGAACATCAGGACGTCAATTACCCTGATCGTGCAGTCTTCAAGTTCTCCAACGGTTGTTACATGATCATCGACACTCGGACCAATGAGATATTCCTCAACAATCCGGGCGATGTGGATATGACGGTACTTGGGGACGTTAATCAGTATATCGTGGGCAACCAACAGCTCACCGTCACCGACAGCAAGAACGACATTCCAGGGTACCTGCTGAACGCCCCCGAGACGGTCTTGAGTGATCTGCGAGCCAAACCCGCGAAGCGCATTCCTTTCAAGGGCCTGATGTCCAAGAGCTTCGCGGGCAATCAGCATACCTTTGTTAAAGGTGATCAGACCACTCATATTCGTGGGAACAGGATGACCGTGATCGAAGGTAACGACATTCTCCGTGTGCAGCGCAACCGCTTGGAGACTATCGACCTTCTCCATAGGATTCAATGCACTCGTTCCGAGACGAACGGATAGGAGACTAATTTGAAACTCTTGGAGGAGCGGGCGTACCTCAACACGTTTACGATTTGGGGAGCCCGCCAGCATGACCCTGCTATGACCGACAACATCAAGTCGGTTGACCCTATGTTTGACAGGAACGTATACAAGGGATTCAAGGTGTGGCCCAAGCCTCCCACTTCCCGGTTCTTGTCACCTGTTCCTGCAACCTACCTTACATGAGGTGACCGATGCGTCTCGTATATCATGATGTTCTGGAGGAACTCCAGGGCCTAATCGATCAGTGCAAGAAAGACAGTCGTGTATCCCACATCGCTCTGACGCCGAGTGAACTCAAGGCGTGCTTGGCTCACGCCAACGCGGCTCAGGTATTCCCTAACTACCTGAACGAGCGGGAAAAGCAACTGGTCCATGTTCGCCAGCAGATGGACCGCCTCAAGCCGAAGATCAACGACGACTCTATTTCGTCCGACGAGAAGCAGCCGTTTTTCGACCGGATGGATGAACTGGAGGCCCGCGAGTCGGAACTCCTCAACAAGTACCCTCACTCCCTGCGTGAGGGCAACATCGTGTTCAAGGTATCAATGCGCTGATAAGGAGAAGTGCTCCCAATGGTAACTAATTTAACAAGCAGCAACCTGGACGAAGTGAAAATCTCACGTCGGATCGTAGCTTTCGTCACCGAGAGGCATGTTTATGTCTTGGCTTCTGGCCCCAAGAACTCAGCCATGTTCGCGCCTCTCCAACACGACGCCGATTATCGGTACAAGTGCAAAAATGCCAAGTCGGCCGTGAAGGCTGCGGTTACCAACGGTGAGCAGGTCCTTGTTTGCGATACCTACAACGATCTGTTCCGCCATGCGTTAGAAATTTCCTAGTAGAAGGGGGCCTTTTGGGCCCCTTCTTGTTTTCTATAGGAGGATCAGGTGAAAGCACATGACCTTGAAATTCTGGGCGAGGTAAAGCTGACCCGTTCTCCGACTGATCCGCAGCACCCTGTGCGTCTAGGCGATCTTGAATCGCTTGCGACTTCGGGTGCTCGTCCTGTGTTCATCACAGGTGTGGAACCTGTCGGAAGTGGTAACGTCGGCAATCGCGTATATGCGGATACCATCCCTGCCGACCAAGTTCTCTTGAGTTGTGTAAGTGATACCGCGGAGCTGCGTATCCACTTTCTGGCAGAGGGCGGGTCCTCATTCTACAACCCGACCGTGCAGGTGGACGGCGTACAAGCCGAACTGCAAGAGGTCGAAGGCGATCGGCGTCTGTTCTACGGTTATGCCGACGTTTCCCTTGCTGTTAGCGGTGAGGTAGAGGTAACGTCATCCGCTGGCGGTAGCTCTACTATCGACATCACCGTAGATGCGCTAGGTCCTCCTGCCGGCACTATTAGTATAGACAGTACCCCTGCAGGTCAGACCTCAGTGAAACAAGGGGACGAAGTGCAGGTGTCCGGCACTGTCGATAATGTCGCCGTGGACCTGATCGTTCTTGGCTCTGGTGCTGGAGAGTCTGGTTCTTTCGTCCTCGGTGCGGCCGACAGCGGAGGAGCAGGTCTTCGCACGTTCTCCGGCACAGTCGTTATCTCTGATCGGGTAGGGTCTTTTCCCATCCGTGTGGCAGGTGTGAACCAACTAGGGACTATCGGCGCTCCGGCTGAGACCTCTGCTCTCACGCTGGACCAGACGTACCCGTCAATCGATGTTACGTTTACCGGCTACAGCACAGGCACTGACGCTCTCGGCATGGGTGATACCGTGACCGCCAACGTTACGTTCTCCAATCAGGACGCGATGACCTTTGCGTTCGACTATGGAGACGCTAGCGGAGGTGAGACGGAGGTCCTTAATACCCGTCTCCTTACAGTCACCCAAGGCGCGTACAGCCTCGAAGGCGGCGTCACTGTGACAGCTTCGCGCACGGCCAATGGTTCATTTGTCGAGAAGACCTATGATCTGAAAATTGCCAGCGTTGCGGCATCCGTCGTTAGCGTGGAGATCGTCGGCTCCATTCTCGGTAAGAACACCCGCGAGGTGTCAGACTACCCGCGCTTCGGTGCGCTCGCCCAGACCCGCGTGGAGACTGCGGAAGACATCGACCTTCTGACCAACCAGTTCGACAGCACTGACAACCAAGACTTCATGCTCGAAGCTCCTGATCCCATGTACGGGTTCTTTGCGTATCCTGCGGCCTTGGGCGAAGCGTCTTTCGTCGATCTTTCCTCTGGTATTTCCGGCGGTTGGGAGGGCGCTACATGGCCCGAGGACGGGTCTGTGGGTAATACGTATGGTCCTCTCATTGTTCGCAAGGATGATGTAGACTGGTACGTGTACCGTACGGACTCCAGCGGTGTGATTGCTCCGCATCAGGTGTCGTTCCAGAATCCCGGACTTCCTGTAGGGACCGGCGATCAGATTCCGCATATTGCCACGTCTGAAACAGGCTCAGAATATCCAGTGATCGTAGAGTTCGACCAGATTATCGAGAACGCTCCTGTTCTGGACCCTGAGATCGGCTCTTGGGTAGACGACTGGGAGCAGATGGACTCGGTGACCTGGGCGCGTACCCTGCGCGTGACCAACTCTGACGCCCGCGGCCCTGCTGCGCTCTCCAACTTCTCCGCTACCAACATCGCCAATTTGGAGACAACGGACTTTAGCGGTCTGGGCGACTACGCTGTGGCAGGCTTCGAGCTACGCACCGTGACGTTCCCGGCATTCGCACGTCTGGCTCCTATCGGAGTCGAAGTGTACAATGCCATCAACACTAGCGCGAACTACACCGGGTCGGATTCCATGCTTGAACTCCGTACCGATACTCGGGATGCGGTGGGCGCATACTCCATCGTTGACTCCGAAGGCAACTACGCTCCGTCGGGTGGAACGCATCTTTGGTTGAGCGATGATGCCTTTGCCTCTGCCAACACCTCGGGCACCCTCCAGGTTGATATTGAGGAGAGTCTCTGACATGGCTAACAGCTTTGAAAACTTCATCCAGTTGGAGCTGCCCAAACGTCCGTACATGGCCGAAGACGTTCCGCAGGAGTCCGTCATCTTGCGCCGTGGTGCGGGTCCTCGTCAATTAGGAGGCTTGAGCTTAGCCGAAGGTCATATCCCGATGATGGTAAACGGGAAGCTCACAAGCGTCCCTGCTCCGTCCGGTTCCGGAGGCGCTAACGGGTACTCCTTCGCAGCGAACACTCCTGCGGCTACGTGGACCATCGAACACGGGAAAGGCAGCACTAACGCAGTCGTCACTTTGTTGGACACTGACATGCGGGAAATCCTGTGCGATGATCTGGTGATCGAGGAGAATACCATCACCGTAACGTTCGTCAGTCCTCAGGCCGGCTTCGCCAACATCGTCTTCTTCTAAAGGTACCTACCCATGTACGTGTCACTGTCTGCCTCATTGGACAAATACGAATGGTACAGGTTCAAGTCGAAAAAGCATCTGGAGTTCAACGATCATAATAGGACACATGATCTGGAGCTCCAGTATAACGACCGATTCGGCATTCGGAAGTATCGAGGTCAGTACAAACTGATCGACATTACCAACCCCAAGGTCAACTTCACCCTCACGGAGAAGGAAGTCGCTAAAGTCGTTCGTCGCTCGACGGGCTACAAGGCAACCATTCGTGGTGTGAAGCTGACTCCTGGGGTCGGTGGTTTGGACAAGAAAAAGCCTGCGCGCAAGACACGCACGCACGTACCCGAAGGACAGCCTCAGGCTAAGCCTTCCAAATACTTTCCAAGCATACCGATGCCTCCTAAGAAGGCTGACATCCTTCGCCTGTATCACTACTTCAACAAGCTCCATTTCGATAATGAGCTTCCGTCAAAACTCACCGTCCAGTTGTCGGAATCTACTCGTCTTTCTGGACAAGCCGTCACTCGCGCTCATTCGCCCGTCAATGTGGAATACAAGCTGCGGATTAGCAAGCGAGCATTGACGGATATACCGCGCATCTGTTCCATCGTGCTCCACGAAATGATCCACATTAAGCACCACAAGCGTCTCTTTGAGGATCAGGACCGCAGGTACGCGAACGCGGATCACGGTCCTCTGTTCTTGGAAGACATGCACCGCCTTAACAAGTTTGGATACAACATTGACGTAACGGAGAACGACATTAAGGAGGCGACACTCGCTCAACCTGAGTATGTCCTCCTTGTCGAAATGCCGCAGGATCGGTACGTGATACTTCATTCGGCGCACCCGTTCAAGCCTCAGGTCCCTGAGCTTCTGGAGAGTATACGAGTCAGGTACCGCATTTCCGTTCAGGGGTATACCTACGGAAAGACGACCAGCTCTTACGCATATCGTGGCAATCGGTTGACGGCCAAAAAGTCCCTACCTAAATCCAAACGCCTGTTTGCGTTCCCGAAGAATGACAAAGTTGTAAATTCTATACTGTCAGACATCAAGATCGCAAAGCAGGAGGACCTGCGCCAAGTTCACGGTGATGTGCGCAGCTCGGTGGAATCCGCTGTCCACACTAGCACAACTATCATTGACCAACCTTACGATAGGTTTATGGGCGCAATACTGGTGCTTGCTGGCCTACTATCCGACAAGGACCATGCCGCGATTCGGGATTCCGTAAGGCAGTCGGAGACCTTGCTGACTGCGGATGAGCGCAAGTTCGCACACGACTATTGGTCCGACATTCAAGACCGACACCTGATAACTAGCCCTACCTTCAAACGTATGCGTAAGGTGATGTTGAAGGAGAGGTTGGACGGAGAACGTGCTGTCCGATACATTGCTCACGGGTATGACAAGGAGTCCTTTCAAGGTCGAATCGACTTCGACCGATACGCCAACATTGTTGTCGCCTCCTTCGGTGACATCATCACAGTGCCAGACGACGAGTTCAAGCGCAGCCTCATCGAAGCCCTAAGCGACATGCACTAGGCGCCAAGATGTGATATACTGGTCGTAAGAGCAGAGCGACCGTTACTAAAGTTGGTAACGGTCATAGATGATGTTTAACTGGAGTACATTGTATGAGCGCGATTGCTAGCCTTTTGATCCCGATGGCCGTTGTAGTAGACCTGTACGAATCACCGATGCAGTATCGAGCCCACGACTGTCTTATCGACAACGTGGTGTACGAGGCTCGCGGCGAATCTCCTGAAGGAAAGCTGGCTGTCATAGAGGTCACTATGGAGCGAGTATCGCGCTCCGATTACCCTGATACGGTGTGCGGTGTGGTGCATGACCCCGCGCAGTTCTCTTGGACAAACCCCGGTGCTATGGACTTCATTGACCCTCCCACCGAACAGGAAATCCTCGAAGCTGCGCAGGTTGTGTATTCCTATTTGTACAACGGTCTGCCTTCGACTCCCGTCGCCGGTTCTACCCATTACCTGAATCCGGACAAGCTAAACACGCTTCCGAATTGGTACTACGCATACGATGTTGTCGGTCGCATCGACAATCACGTATTCCTTAAAGGTCCTGACGTTTCTCGGAGCCTAGCCACAATCGCCTACAACCGGTGATTCATTTAACTACGGAGTTTGAAATGGTAGCTGCTAACATGGAGCTTATGGAAACCTTGGCTAACGATTCTAGCCAGGGTCATCGTTTTGGAACGCTTGTGCGGATCGTTGAACATTACTACAACGAACCCCACCGCGCCTATCACGGTTGGAACCATATCAAGGAAGGCGCAAAGTTTGCGCTTCTCCTAGCTGAGAAATCCGATGAGTTCGTGTTGAACATCGCTCAGCAACTGGCGTGGCTCTTCCATGACATCGTGTACATTCCTGGGGCGGCGAATGGTCAGAATGAGTACGCCTCTGCGGCCATGCTCGACCTCATCTTCCGCCCGTATGGAGGTATGCTGTCTCAGGACCTGTGCGAGAATCTTCCGCAAAAGGTTCTTGACGACGCCAAGCGTACTATCCTGACCACCGTACATCATTCCCCGGGCAATCCGAAGCACATGCCGATCTGTGACCTCGATTTGCTGGGCTTTCACGATCCCTTTCTGTTCGAGCGGAACAACAACCTGCTGTTCGACGAGTTTGCTGTCTCTCCGCGGCGCTTCGAGTTCGGACAGGTGAAATTCCTTACCAATCTGCTGAGCCGCTCGCATATCTACAGCACGCAGTACGCGCGGGAAAACTGGGAGCAACCAGCCCGCGATAACATCAAGCGGTTCATCAACTCCATGCTGGAGAAGCACCCCGAGTTGCAGGAGCAGAATAAGGCATTCGCCGTATCTCCTGCGTAGGCTAGAGTCCGGCACAATTCATAGGTAACCAAAATGGAAATCGCAGTGGCCTCCGAGCCAACCAAAAAGCTGTCGAAGAAGAAACGCAAGCGCAATGCGGAGCGCAAGCCTCGCAAGCAATCTGGCGTTATCCCGTACCGTGTTCGCAATGGTTACGTGGAGATTCTTCTGGTATCCAGCTCCCACTCAGGTAAGTGGGGTATCCCGAAAGGCGGGGTAGAGCCTGACCTGACCAAACGAGAGTCTGCCTCAACTGAGGCTTTCGAGGAAGCTGGCCTGAAAGGAAAAGCGAAGAAACGGCTCGGAGAGTTTACCTACGTCAAAGGTGCCACCGGACGACCCCAGCACGTTGTAGTGTACGCCATGCGCGTAAAGCGCGAGCTTAATGATTGGATGGAATCACATCGACGCGAGCGTAAGTGGTTCACGCTCAAGCAGGCCAAGAAAAAGCTGCCTCGCCATTTCGGTCCTATGTTGGACAAGGTGCAGGTGATCGCCTTATCTTGACGCCTCTCTAATTTAGCGTCGATGACCTTTATAGGAGGTTCGACGTTATGGGAACTCAAGAAAGCCTGGTACGTGAATTTGCGAAGGACTACGCCAAGATCAAACGTCTCTCCCCTCAGGAGGCCGCGGAGAAGCTGGACGCCTTGTGGGCTAAAGCCTATCGTACTGCCGTTAACTCTGGGAAGTTTGATCGCGAGGACAGCAACTTTCACGCCTACGTAGCGGGCGTATGGAAGCGCATGTCTGGGTATAAGGCCTTCATGAAGAAGCAGGCCGTTAAGGCTAAGGTAGCAACTGTCCCGCAGGCGCCGCGAAAGCCTAGCCTTGTGCGACCGAGTGCTCCTGTTGTTCATGAGAAGCCTACACAGCTTGCGCTTTCTTTCTGAGCTTTCCCTTCACATTAGGGAGGCACCATGCTTTCAGGAACGGTGAAAAAGAAACGGCGCAAGGGAAAGCGGTACACCAAGTATCGTCAGTACGCCGCCAAAGTAGGAGATCGCCAAGTAAAGGTTCAAGGGTACGAACCGCAGGCAATCGAGTATCTGACTACTGAGCTTGGTATTAGCCCTGACGATATTCGGTGCGAGGAGGAGTTCGGCAACGGGCTCGACATACGGTACAAGTACCGAGGCAAGATGCGGACCTACTTTCCCGACATCTACGTTATTTCCAAACGCTTGATCGTCGAGGTGAAGTCTGTCCACACCTTAGGCTTGAACCACAACAAGCAGCGCGGATTCAGCATGACTAAGGCTAAGGCCATTGCTTGCCACGAGAAGGGTTACAAGTTCATGCTCCTTCTGTTGGATAAGAAAGGTCGAAGGCTACGCATGCCGAAGAATTGGCCGTATATGAAGAAGGAACAACTACTGGAGGTCATGCCTGAACTCAACCCTGTGGAGGAACGAGTTGGGCTATTCCAGACTTGATCGTAAGCCGGGATCGAAAGGTCTCGGCTTTTTTGTGTCTCCACACCACGCAAACTTTGCGTCTGCTTGTGAGTTGTACTTGGCCATGATTTTTGATATAATGAAGTTACTGGAGCAGTGGCCGAAACGATAGGCAAAGTCATGCGGTTACGGCTTTAGTTAAGGCACCTCATATAAGCAAGGAGACGCAACATGAATATTGCACCGATCACTAAATATGGCCTGTATGAAATGTTAGGCGTTGATGCGGACGGCAACGTTCGGGACGACATGGCATTGAACGCTGCGGTACTTTCGCCGTACTTGAGCCAACCTACCGACGGTGCGATGGTGGGTGGTGACTCGAGGAACGAAGGTTTCTACTACCACAAAGATGGAGGCCTGCGCCTACTGATGGAGACAGACCGCGCTCCTGATTTCGCCGATCTGTTTGGCGACGCGCCTTTTATCATCCTGCAGTTCCCGCATCCAGAGTTCCCCAGGCGCGCGGATATTTCGGATATGCCTGTGTTCCGTGCTGAAACTTGGGATGACGCCTTCACTATCTGGGCCGCTCCTTAAAAAAATCAAGGCCAGGATCGGCGTGCAAGGCCTTGCACGTCATGAGTTTCAAGCTCTACTGCAACTGACAATCGGCATAGTGTAAATCGGGCTGGGATCACACGATCTCGGCCCTTTTTTGTGTCTTAGGCCAACTAATTTAGAGCATCACAGGTCAGGACACAAACTTTGCCATGTCACGAAAACACACGACCGCGACGCTGACGCAGGCCGCTGTCCACTACCTGTCCCACAAGCGCTATTCCTGCCATATAGAAATCGGCGTTGAGGCTTGGGGCAAGAAGCGGCTGGACGTGCTGGCGCTCAACACGAAAGGTGACCTGATAGGATGCGAGGTGAAGTCTTGCCCTGCCGACTACAGAACCGACAAGAAATGGAAGACCTACCTACCATATACAAACCGCCTCTACATGGTTTTTAGCCAGAAACTCTGCCAGAACGAAAAGTTTATGAAGAAGGTGCGACCCGAGCTGAAAGAGCACGGCGTAGGCATCATGATGCTGAGCGAGAAGACCGGCTATGTGCAGGTCAAGCTAAATGCCAAGAAACGGCAGGTGGACCCAACCGTGCTGCAGGAGCTAGTCCTGCGTATGGCTTGGAGAGGTGGTGAGTCTCGCCGCACTATCAAGCGTCGGAAGCGCCTCTACCTGAACAATTTGGACTGATAAGGAAAGAAGATGATCTACGGCCTGACTGGTGTGCACCGCTGCGGTAAAACCTACCTGGCGGAGACCTTAGCCGCACAGTACGATCTGGAGTTCCAACCTTCCGTCATCCGTATGAGCTTTGAGCAGCACGGTTTGCTTCCCGACCAGATACTCACTTGGGAGCAACGCTTTGCCGTTCAGAACACAGCGCTTGACAACTTGGACGCCGCTATCACGACATGGGAAGGCCTCAGTTGTCCTGTTGTGTTCGACCGTACGCCTATCGACCTCGTTAGCTATCTGTTGACAACGATGGTAGAGGAAGGAGGCTTTGAGCACGAGGACTCGAACGCATATATTGCACGAGCACGCGAGCTTACCGACCGTTTCACCTCTATCCTGGTGGTTCAGCCGCATCCTGATCTGGAGTTCGCGGACGAGCCGTATAAAGGCCGCAAGGAGGCTCAGCACATGCGCCTGCTGGACACTACGATGACCACAATGGCATCACTGCGCGGTCATCCCGTGCTGTCGAGCAAGATTCCGCTTGAGGCCCGTGCGGATGAGGCTGCCCAACTCCTCGGACTACACAAGCTGCAGGGAGGATACAATGCGAATAGCCGTAGCTAAGGCGGCACCGGAGTTCAATACGCAACCTTTGCCTCCAACGGTGCTGGAAAAGCTGACGCGAAAGTACAGCTACATGCCGGACATCGAGGTACGCCTCCGGGCATTGCCTGTTATCAAGCGAGGGCGCAACCTTGCACTCTATAACGAGAACACTCCGCACCAGAACGCCGTTGACTACTCACAGGCGCAAGGTGTGGATTTGTACGTCGGGTACCTGATTCTTCCTGATGGTGACTTTGGCTTTGACCTAGTGACGCATTCCTTTTGCGTCTCCAACAACGAGGTCATCGAGCCTACCCAGTCCATCGAGTGGAAGCCTAGCGTCCGCTATGTCGGACGTAAGGTGGACCAGAAGGACATCAAGAATCTCAAGTACCTGAACGATTTTAACCGCCTTTTCCTATAGGGAGAGTCATTGTAATGCTTTTAGGTTTCCAATCCCTCTCGGCCGTGGACCGACACAGTGCCGAGTCTTACATGAAGATGGTCATGACTTTCGTTATGGCCTACGAGTTCGACTACAAGCCGTCGTACCGCCGCAAGCTGACTGCTTGGCACCGCGATGCTCAGGAGTTCATCAAGCGCTTTCGTCTTGCCAAGCGTCCGATCGACGCTGCTTATAAGGCGATTATGCAGGAGGTGGACCCGAACGAGGACGACAGGCTCCACGAGAATATCGACGCTGTGGTGTCAGGCATCCAAGAGAAGAAGGATGTCATGAAGAAGGAGCTGGACCTTCGTCGCGAGGACATCACGCTCCTGAACGACCTGCGCCTCATTCAGACCAAGGAGAGTGCCGCTGCGTACCGTCGCTTATCCAAGGTCGTCAGCCGCTTCGGCGACCCTGACATCAATACTCTGTTCGTCGAGGATCATGAGGATACCAACGAGGAGCAGTCGGAGCTGGAGACGCTCGTGGAGAAGTATACAGGCTCGTCGGGCCTGCAGCTCCCGATTCCTGTTCTCCAGCAGTGGCAAGAGGTGGCCAAGAAGCGAGGTGAGAAGCTGAAAGACCACAAGCGCTATCTGGAGCTTCGTCGCGCACTCAACCAGTCCTTCAAGACACGCCTCCAATCGCTTGTGCGGAGTAGCGGTAAGCCTTACCTTCCTGTTCGCGAGGTCGCTGAGAAGCTCAAGGACGAAGGCATCCCGCACACCTTGCCTACTGGCTTTGTGGGTATGATCGACGACGCGGGTAAGTTCTACACGACTGAAGGCCGCAAGCTGGTTCAAGCCCCTGCTGGCGAGGTGCGGATGAATCCCGCCTATGATGCCAAGAAGGATAACGCTTACGTCTGCGAGTTCACCCCTCCTGGAGGTCAGAAGCCTGCACGGGCCTACACCGAGAACTTCCGGTCGCAGTCCAAGACCAAGAAGTTTAGCGTGGTGGGTGACACCATGCCGAAGATGAACACGCTGGCCAAGAAGTGGCGTCAGGATATGCGGGATACGTCCAAGCGCAGCGGCGTTCTGGCCACTCTCGTGGAGTTCATCTATGACACCAGTGCGCGAGCCGGCAACCCGAATGCCGAGTCGAAGGGCCAGCGCACGTTCGGCGCTACCCAGCTCCAGGCCAAGCACTTCCACGTGGACGATCATAAGATCACCGTGACCTATCAAGGCAAGTCAGGTGGGAAGCAGAAGCACGTTATTCAGTACACCAAGTCCAACGCTCTCAAGCTGCTAGCCAAGAACCTGAAGGCGCTGTTGAAAGGCAAGAAAGGTACAGACACGGTGTTTGAGTTCAATGGAAAAGGCTTCACCAGTACGACCGTGAGCCGCTATATGGCTTCCATCGGATTCCCCAAAGGCTTCACCATCCACAAGCTGCGTACTGCGCGCGGCACGCTGATGGCAACTAAAGTCCTCAAGCAGTCTCCGTTCAAGAAAGACGGAGATTGGACCGAGCGCGACGTGAATCAGTGGGTGGAAGCACGTATGCTTGAAATAGGTAAGGAGCTCGGCCACATGAGCGGTGAGAAGTACACGTCCAACACCGCGATCCAGAACTACATCGCGCCTGAGGTGCTGGCTGACTTCTACACCAAGCTCGGTATTCGTCCTCCCGCCAAGATTCAGAAAGCCATCGACAGCACGAAGGCATAGGTGAACCATGTTGGAGATCAGCCTGAGCGTAAGCGTGGGCGATGAAGCCACGATCACGGACAAGACCTCGTCGGGCAAGCCTCATGAAGGGGCTCGCCTCCCCATTCAGAACTACGATGGTGACCTGAAGAAGGAGACCCGTGAAGAATACAAGCACAAAGCCAAGAAGCGAAAGGGAAAGCTCAAGAGCAAAAAGGGTATGGCCATTCCTTACCCTGGAACTCTGGACGAGCATTCTGGCTCGCCTCGCGCGGTTACCGTGAAGAAGAACATCTGGCTAGGGCGGCATGAACGTGACGGTGCGCCCAAACGTCGTCGTATGATACCGGGAAACCCGGATAGAAGGTGACGCCATGGATGAGGAAGTACAGGTCCCTGCTCTTTCGACCGCGCTGGACATCCTCAAAGCCAAGTACATTCACTTGGTGGAAACGGATAGCGACAGATTGATTGAGCAGGCTGTAGAGCTTGTGTTGGACTCCGGCGTGCGTGGTGTATTTGAACTGGAGCGCAGTCTTCATGAAGCCTCCGCCTTTCTGAGTGACGGAAGCATCGAAGGGTCCATCCGAGATAAGGTTGTCGAAGAACTAGCGCAGGAAGAGGAGGACAGGCTTATTGCATCATACCCGTCCGTTATGTGCGCGGTTTGGAAGGATACACAAGGGGATAGTATCGGAGGGGTGGCTCGTCGTTTGCGAGCGGAGCACCTTGAGAGCTGGGCGCGGCTGGAGTACATGTTCTTGAACATCAACTGCGTCAAGAACACCAAAATTGCTGAGTATAGGGAAGCCCAGTCCGAAGTGGCGTTGATTACTATGCGTGCTCCGGACTGGCCTGATCTGGATACATTACAGATGTCGTACAGGAACCCCGCTTCGGTTCCATGACCTGAAAGATTCCGCACTGTTTTCATCCATGCCCATGTCTTCCGCAAGGACATGCTCGGCTGCAGGAAAGCTCCCATTCGGCATCGCGCCATGATTCTCCCGTACGACTTTAACGGCTTCTCTTTCGGCTATTGCGATCCCTGTCTTGCTTATCAAGTGAGGCAGGGTATCCATTAGCTCGACGACCCACACTCCCCACCGAACGATCCTTCCTCTCCAGTACACGCAGTTGTACCTGCGATTCCCTCCCCCTGTATACCAGATGTTAATTCCCACCCTGTCCTCATTCCTAAACTCTCTCACGAATACCTCGTAGTACACGTCGGAGCTGTACGAACTGCGGAACAGCAGGTTCTGACCCTCGCGCTCCTCTAAATCAAGCGTATCGAGTACGTGGTCCCTAAGGACGTCCTCTTCGAGGCACCACTTATTGTCCTGAAAGCTATCTCTGCTGGTCGGGCTAACCATCCTCTCCCTCCAAGATTTTCACCGCTTCCTTCTCCGCAGTCCTTTCCGCCTGCTCGATACCTAATAGAGCTTTGGCTCTGTCGATCTCTACTGCATTGAGGCGCACCCACTTGTTTCCTTTCTGACTCTTAAGGTACTCCTCGATGACATCGAACACGCGAATGTGATGTTTGGTATTCCGAATGTTGAGTACGTCGATCTCCGTGTCTTGAATATAAATCTGGTCGAACAGTTCGGCTATCTTGTAGTTGCGGCACACCTGCTGGGCTCTGGGAATGGGTAATCCTGCAACCATCTTCAACAGCCCGCATGCCGACAGGTAAATCTCGCCGTTCGCTCCCAGGTAGGCCGATATATCGGTTTCGTATGTGCTAATGTGGACGCGGAATTTGTCGATTACTTCAACTTCCATTTTTCTTTTTCCTCTGCGTATACAATAGTAAAATGAGGCGGGCTCCTGCACCCGCCTCTGTTGATTGATCTGGATTAGATGGCCATCGGTGTCGGAGTGCGCAGCTTGCCTCGATGGTGATAGTTGAACAGGCGGAAGTCGTCCGGCGTGGCTTGCTCGAAGTCGGTCAGCGTCTTGAGTTCCGGGTTGATGATCAGGCGCGGAGTCTCGCCGGTAGGTTCGCGGCGGAGCTGCTCACGGGCTGCATTCGTGTGGTTGGCGTAGACGTGAGTATCGCCTGTGATGTGATTCAAAGTGCCAGGTGCCGCACCCAGAATACGGGCCACGATGCAGGTCAGCGCTGCGTAGCTGGCGATGTTGAAGGGCGCACCCAGTACCATGTCGCAAGAACGCTGGTAGATGTTGAGGTCGATACGGAAACGAGGAGCCCCGTACTGATCGAGCCATTCTTCGGACGGACCGTCATTGCCGAATTTCTCGGAAGCCCGCTTCATGATGTCATCGCGCTCTGCATCACGGCTAGTCTTATTCCAGATAGCTCCGTTTTCCGCGTCCAGAATCATCGCTTCGAGGCGCTGCATCTTGTCGAGCGGTTTGCACAGGAGCTGGAACAGAACATGACACGGAGGCAGGGCCATGCGCTCCATGTCGCCTGGATTCCACGTACTGACGACGGCGCGCCTTGAACTGGGATCCGCCTTCAGAGCGGATATGGCGTTAGCGAGCTGGTCGATTTCCCTGCGCCATACACCCATCCGAGCACCGTTCTGCTCGAACGTGGTGACGCACCAGTATCCGGCCTCTTCCATGAAAGACGCCTTAATAGAAGGCTCGATCTTGATGTCTTCCCACGCACGCCACTGCGCCCCGTAGATACGACCTAGATCGTCTTCGCCCTTGCGCCACTCGTTGGCGAGCCATGCGTTGTCCGGCAGCCCTTCCTCTGTCTGCTCATTGGCGTTGGCATTCCAGACATTACAGCCCAGCTCTCGAAACTCTGCGGCTGAGGTTGCACCGCGAATGAAACCCAGTAGCTCACCTACGACAGGAACGAAAGCGAGCTTCTTGGTTGTTACCGCAGGAAACGCTGCTCCCATGCGCAGATTGTAAGCGGCGTGTCCGAACGTCGTTCCTCGTGTGCCTACGCCAGTGCGATCCTTGACGACAGGGATATTGATGAGGGATGCGAGGTCACGTTGGTACTGAAACATGCTTTCTCCTTGGTTGACATACCGATTGTGTAAACCACCATCAGTAACCAGTCTTTACAGTTATAATTTGATTCAAACCGAATGGAGGTCCTCTATGCCAGTTCAAATGGGCGGTCCGCTGGGCATTCCATGCGTCCGTATGCCTATAGATTCTTCGACGGGTCACTCGCCTTGCTTTCCGCCTACGCGGCCAAGCAGCGGGTCGATCACCACATTCACCGATCAGTTCGCACAAGTGCGAGTTTCCGACACGTGGGTAACGCACTGCTGTATGGGTAGTTGCCACGCTCCGGTGACCGTGCAAGGCAGCACCAACACCTTCGCTGACATGCTTCCCAAGCAGCGAATAGGGGACGCGATGGGCTGCGGTGATGCTGCGGCTACAGGCTCTCTCGATACCTACGCGGGGTAAACATGGCCAACATCGAAGTTTTATATTCCGACATCAACATCAACGCGGGCCTCACACACGAGGAGTTGGTGCGGAATCAGGATAGCCTGAACCAAAACATCGCTAACATCTTCGACACTCCTAAGAAGTCTCGCTGGTTCAGACCCCGCATCGGCAGTGATGTTGGGCGCTACCTGTTCGATCCTATAGACTCTGTTACTGCTGGGCGTATCCAGACAGACATGGAGAAAGCCCTGGCTGAGAATGGTGAACAACGGCTGGTGTTCGAGCAGGTAGTGGTGATTCCCGACCCGCAGAATGAACAGTATTTTGTCAGCATTGCCTATCGAGCACCCGAGCTGGAGGCGCGGCAGTTTACGTTCCAATTCAATCTTTCCAGAGGATTCGGCTAATGGCTTCCACGCCCATCAGTAAGGTAACCCCAGACTTTCAGCTCCTGTTCGATGCGTTACAACGCAAGCTGGAGAAGAAGAGGACTTGGGTGGACATTCTGCCTACTTCGGTAGGTACGACGGTCATGGATATGTTCGCAGGCGCGGGTGTATCCAATCAGTTCTATCTCGACATGGCGTTCCGCGAAGCCTTCTTGCCCACCGCCGTGCGGGATAGTTCGATCTTTGCAGGCACTCGGATGATGGGTGTCCAGATTTCTCGCAAGACGTGTGCCTCGTGTACTGTCGAGGTCTCCAACTACTCGACGCGCACGCGCTTCCTTCCTCCGTACTCGATGTTCGATCTGTCTGGAAGAACGTTCTTCACCCGTGAGCAATACGTGGTACCACCGGGCCAGACTGTATCCAACATCCAGGTGTACTCTGGTACGGTCAAAGAAAAGAGTTTCGACCTGACAGGCATCGGTGACCTGGCCCTCCGTGAGTTCTATCTGGAGGAGCCGGGTTTTGTCGTCTCTGCGGAAGACGTGCTGGTCTACACTACGGATAAGGATACGGGTAACGTCCAAGTCTGGGACCCGACGGATCGCGCAATCTTTGAGCACGGCGGTGCGGACCCCGTGTACTTCGAGAGCACTTCGCGAGACGGTGATACGTCATTCTTCTTCGGCGACGGTCAATACGGTCAGCTTCTGGACGTGGGCTCCGTTATGACCATTCGCTACGTTGTCACAGACGGAAGCGGAGGGAACACAGGTCTGCCCGGCATCCAGGTTCGTGTCCTCAACGACTCCGAACTCAAAGGCGAGTCGATTACTTCCATTGCGGGCGGTGCGGACGAAAAGAGTGCTCTGTACTACAAGATGTTTGCACCTAACATGTTCCGTACCAAGCGCCGTGCGATCAGCAGCGCGGACATTCGGGCGACCATCATGAGCTATCCTGGCGTCGCGGACTGTGCGGCTCTCGGTCAGCGGGACATTGCTCCGAGTGATGCACGGTGGATGAATACCGTCCGCATCTGCGTGCTTCCTGAGGAGCGCGATAAGATGGGTGGCGCCAACCCTAACCCCAAGTCTAGCCAGTGGGCCCAGTTCCGGGAATGGCTGATGCCTTTCCTTCACGATGCCTACGATGTTCAGACGTGGAACCCGACCAAGGTCTTTGTCAAGGTTCGCGTGAAAGTCGCTATCCTGCCTAGTGCTAAGGATGGTGAGATTCGTATTGTCGCTATGGAGAACGTGCTCAAGCTGTTCCAGAAGAAACCTGGTATTCTTGGCCGCCGCCTGTCTCAGTCCGACATCACCGAGGCAATTCGTAAGATCGAAGGCGTAGACTATGTGGAGATAGAGAGCCCTGCCGAGGACATTCTGATGCCTGATCGCACGCATTACGCTGTGCTGGACGGACAGCCTGTCATCGACGTTGTATACTCCGAGCGCGCCTTGGGCGTTAGAGGTGCTTACTGATGAGCAAGATCGACTTTGAATCGCTGGTACCCGAACTCTACTCCAATAATCAGACTTGGATGGAGTTTATGGAAGCACTGGCGGACACCATTCAGGAGCAGATTCGCGATCCTATCAAGGAGATCGAGGACATCCGCCACATCGTCGATGGCACCGATCCGCAGATCGTTGCTAATACGATCAAGCAGCTCGGCTTCGACATTCCGGCCGATCTGGTGGCGCACAACGCCGATCGCTTAGCGAAGTCCGTGTACATGCTGTCGCTTTTCCACGAGCGCTCTGGCACCAGCGACTTCGTGAAAGGTATTCGTTTCGTGCTCGGACGCGATGTCAACGTGTCCAACCTGTACACCAACGACTACGTGAACTTCTACGAGGAGCCGTGGGGTCCGCTGATCGCAGACGGCGGTGACTGGTACAAAACAACCCACATCAACCTGAACATGGAGATTCTGCCGTCGGACGCCAACATGGTGCTTCCCGTCGGTAAGACCTTATCCGATCGGTTGATGGACGCCTACTTCGAGTTCGCTCCCATCAACCACGTTGTCCGTACGTTCTACTACACGATCCAGCTACAGTCCACCATTGGCGTAGCCGGGAAGGTAGTGATCGAACACAAAGACCTCATCACGATCGGACGCGGCGACGAGGTGATGAAAGAGATTATCACCAAGCTTCCTGATCAGGTCGTGGGCGGCGAAGGTTCTCAAGTCACCACGGACGTACGGTACGACTCCGACCTGTGTTACGACATTCCGCTCCCTATGATGGGCTTCGCCAGTTCCGGTCTCGCGAACGGCAGCCTGCTTGCTAGCGTGCTCACCGACTCACTTCCTAGCCGCGATAATCAGCGCTTGGAAGTGGCATCCACCTCAGGCAAGTACGCCTACATTGCGTATCCTGTTGCTCTTGGACGGGCGGCGTTTGTACATGTCGCTACTGGAAAGTTAGGCGGATGGGATGGAGCGGGATGGCCTGCGAGCGGAGCCAAAGGCGATTCAGTAGGACCTATCGTCGTGCAGGTAGAACTCGAAGGTAAGTTGCGGGACTACTACCTGTATCGCACCGATGAGGCCGTAACTGGTTCTGTGCTTTACGACGTGTACTTCTCCAACGCGGGACGCAAGAACTCCTGTGATCCTGTGGAGACTAACAACCCTGTTGCTGGTCCTGAGCTGGATGGCCCTGACGACGGCAACGAGGTCGATCCGCCCTGTGTAGCGGACATGAACCCTGTGTACGGTTCTCACGGTGCAGGCGTCAATAGCAACGCAGAGATCGAGTTCCTACCGTACGCATCCAACACGGACGAGAACCAGCGCATCAGCCTGAGCGTCGGTGAAAGTCAGTACGGGTATTTCTCCTATCCTATCGAACTCGGCGAAGCACGCTTTATAGACGTGGAGACAGGACTCGAAGGAGGCTGGGGAGGAGCTAGCTGGGCCGGAAGCACGCCAGGCAACACCACAGGACCGATCGTGGTCGTTCGCAGCATGTGCGGAGTTGCCACCGAGTGGTATGTCTATCGTACCGAGATGCCTAATATCGGAGAGCGGTCGTTCGATGTGGTATTCGACAATCCTGGTGAGAAGCCTCCTGTAGATGGAGGTGATACAGATACGGACGAGTGTGTTAGCGGCTATCCGACATTCGTTCTCGGTTCCGAGACTGAGGATGTTCAGGCAGCGCTGATAAGCGATTCCGCTCTGGTGATGCCGGACACTGACGATACCACCATCTCTGTGGACCTCGATCCCAACGAGTTCGCCTACTTCGCGTACCCGGTAGAGCTAGGTGTGGCTGTGTTGCGCAATATGGGCAACAGCTCCACCAACGATTGGGATGGAGCTAGCTGGCCTGAGGGCGAACAAGGCGAAACGAATGGTCCTATCGTCATCCAGCGGGAGATCGCAGGCAAGCTGTACGATTGGTACCTGCATCGTACTAGCGCATCAGGTACAGGCGCATCTGACTTTGAGATAACGTTCCCGAGTGCTGGCGTGTGCGTGAACACCAATATCGCCTACCCACCTACCGCGAATCCTGTAGATGATCCAGAAGAGGACCCAGTAGATAGTCCTGTAGAGGACCGTCCTTGTTACGTGAACGACTTTCCCCGTTTCGCATCTATGGCCTCTCTCGACGGAAATTTGGACGCATTTTCGAATCATCTTGGTAGTACAGACAATCAGACGTTCTCCCTTTCAGTAGCCGCGGGTGAGTATGGCTGGTTCGCGTATCCTGCTGCTTTAGGTGAAGCGCGATTCTTTGATCCGAATAGTGGTTTTGAAGGGGGTTGGGACGGAGCATCTTGGCCTGAAGATGGTTCTATCGGGGCTGGTACCGGGCCTATTGTTGTGCCTGTTACACGCAACAACATTCGGGCAGACTGGTTCCTGTATCGGACCGACTTCAAGGGTCTGGGTGACCTTGTGTTTGACGTAACATTCAGTAACCCAGGTGTCGATATTGGGTACGAGGCAGAGGACTGTGGTACAGTTAGTCCCCTGATGTCTCTTGCATCTGCGTCTCCTTCAACCAGGTCCTTATCTGTCATGTCCTTATCTGTTGCGAGTGCGGGGACCTGTTTGGTTAGTGACTATCCCGTGTACGGATCGGGTAACAAAGTAGGTGGCGAGGCAGACGTGAAAGCGCTTGCGCACAGCTCTCCAACGGTGCGTAACCAAACGTTCTCTCTTACTATCCCGGAAGGCGAGTACGGTTGGTTTGCTTACCCTGCGGCTCTGGGTGAGGCGCGCTTCGTGGATGCCGACGTTAGCATTGAAGGCGGTTGGGACGGTGCTACTTGGCCCGAAGGCTCTGTCGAGTTTTCTACTGGGCCGGTTCGCGTTACGGTCAACAACGGTACTGAGGATGTGGAGTGGTTACTCTACCGTACCGATTTCGCAGGCCTAGGAGAAGTGACGTTCGACGTTCAGTTCGAGAATAACGGTCTGGACATCGGCGACCGTATCGACTGCACTACGTCCTACGTGCCTCGCCCTGTTGCTGGAGGTGCAGTCGGGCCTGCCCAGAACATGCCTGTATTCGGCTCCTACGTGGCAGGACTCAACACAGGTGCTGAGGTGAACAACAAGCTCACCGGTGCAATGCCCGATCTTGCTACCGAGGTGTTCGAGTTGGACATCGGTCCTGGTGAGTACGGCTACTTCGCCCACCCTGCTTATCTAGGTGACGCTGTTATCGAAGCGGAGAAGCGCGACGTTCAGTGGAATGGGGCAAGCTGGGCCGCAGACGGTTCACGTGGTACAGGTGTGGGTGCTGTACCCGTATACCGCCGTATCAACGGTCAGATGGAGATATGGTTGCTCTATCGTACCGACTTTGACGGACTTGGGTATAACAAGTTCCGCGTGACCTACAAGGCTGCGACTCAGGAGGGTCAGCTCGGTAGTCGCCGGGTTCGCGTTATTCCTCCTGTGTTGACGACAGACAGGCCCGACATCGTTTCGTTCACCAAGAGTGGGCGCGCTCTGTTCGCTCCTGTGTATCGCGACACCACTGTCCACATCACCAGCTCGTTCAACGGCATGAGTCATACCAAAGCCGTTCTGGTTCGAGCGACTGGGTCTCCGCTGGAGTACATCCAGCTTAGATGTCCTAGTATGGTCGACGGCGGGGATCGCTTTACTGTTGAAGTGGACGGCTTCTACGAGGACGGACACACTCGTCCTATCGAGAGGGCTGAGATTCGCATCCTGTCGCAATACGTGATACGCCAAGAAGGGTACGTTGTTGATACGGGCAACCCTGCACAGGATCAGATGCTCCGGGTCGAGGCGCGCTATGTGGACTACGGAGGTAATCATCACTCGTCCGTGCGGGACCTGATCCTCAAAAGCGTGGTGCTCGATAAGAAGGTGGATGAACTCTACATTCTTGGCCCCGAAGAGGTAGCCGAAGGAACAAACGTTAGTTACAGGGCTCACGCCTTCTTCAACGACGGCACACAGAAAGACGTGCTGGTGCTGTGGGAGTCATCCTCTCCTGGTCTGTACGTCGATCAATCGGGTTACGCTACAGCAGGGAATCCGATGGATAACTTCACCGCGACGCTCAAGGCTACCCTCCAGTTCCGCGGCCAGAAGTACATCGCGTCCAAAGACGTTGAGGTGGTGCGCAATTACATCACGCCTGAGTCCTTGCGTATCGACGGACCTGAGCGCGTTATCGAGCTGTCAGATACTTCGTTCCGCGCGTTCGTTCGCTGGTCCAACGGCGCTGAGACTCGCGTACACCCTGACTGGAGTACCAACCGTTTCTCTATCGATGAGGAAGGTGTGCTCACCGCAGGCTCCGTGGGAGGCTCAGTGTCTGTGGAGATCGTCGCACGCACACAAGGTATGGCAACGTCTAAGGTCGTGTCTGTATACGATACTCCTGTGGAGATCGCACACATCACCATTGTTGGGCCGGAGAACCTTCGAGAGGAGGCCATCGGCCAGTATCGTGCGTTCGCTCACTTCAATGATGGTCGCGATGTTGAGGTATTTCCGAAGTGGAGCGTTGTAGGCAACCCTACGTTCGTGCAGATCGACACTGACGGGCGTATGCAATTTACGGGGGCTCCAGTCGGCATCGTGGAGATCAAGGCGGAGTACGATAACAACGTCAAGGTGTTCACGCAGACCAAGCCTATCGTCCTCATTCCGACGCTTACTCTGATTACGGGTTTGGTTATCACAGGTCCGTCGGAAGTGATCGAAGGGGAGCGTATACACCTGCAGGCTACCGCTGTATACGAAGATGGAACGATGGAGCCGGTCGAACCTCTGTGGAGCATTCGCAGTCCTGACCCGTTGAATGCGCCCGAACCAGAAGGAGATATTGTCAGTCCTGGTATCGTCCAAGGGCGTAATGTCGAACAGGATACCATAGCGATTGTCGAGGCTCGGTACTTCCGTGAGATCGCTGAGTATCCGATTCTGGTCAGGTCGTTCGACCAGCCGGGTCCTGCGATTCCCAAGACGAGCCGCATTAACGGTCCGACTGTCGTACCTGTTAGTCAGATCGGGTCTTACAGCCTGTTGATCGAGTTTGACAACGGGTGCGGGCAGGAGCTGGCCGTGTCTAATGATTGGTCGCTCGACGTGGATAGGGATGTCGCGATCATCGACCAGAATGGATTCCTGCGCTCTCAGAACGGCGAGACGGTAGACGTGCAGGTGACTGCTTCCTGGGAATGTGAAGGGCATAGCGTCGAGGAGACGATCACCGTACGCTTACTGGCAGAGGAATCTACTCTTGGAGCTCTAGTCATGTACGGCTCGACCTCAGTTCTTCCTCAGACATTCACCCAGTTGAGCCTGGAGCTGTTCCGCAAGGGTCAGCCTATCGTTGAAGGAACCGGCGAGGAGGTGGAGAACATTGAGGCAGAGTGGAGCGTCGAGACAACCATCCCGTATGTGACCGTTAGCGATTCGGGGCGTCTGTACGTTGGGGACGTTCCTGAAGGCACCGAGTTCGTCGTCAAGGCAGTGTTCACGGAAGGCCTGCACTCTATCAGCACTTCCAAGCTGATCACTGTCGGAGGAGAGTCTCAAGACGGAACGGATAATAGCCTGCCCATGTTTGGTACAGGTCCTATCGGTCTGACCAGCTTCGAGGATTTCTCGCAGTATGGCGGGCAGACGATGGATACCAAAGAGAGCGGAGGCATGCTAGAAGCCAAGGTGCCTCAGGGCGAATACCTGTACTACGCGCACCCTGCTGCGATGGGTCTCGCTACATTCACCGACCCTGTTCTAGGGTTGTCTGGCGGTATGGAAGGTGCAACCTGGCCGGATGACGGCGGTGTGGGTTCTAATTATGGCCCTCTTACGATAACTCGTACTGTCAACGGGGTAACGACAGACTGGTATCTGTATCGCTCAGACTTTTCCGGTCTCGGTGACGTGACGTTCCGCGTTGATTACGGAGTCTCAGAGACCTCCGATTGACAATAATTTATACCAACTTACACAGGAGAAGTAAAATGGTACACGAATCTAAACTTCCGTCCGGCGGCACCATTCTCAACCTGTGGGGCTCTTCGGAGCCCTCTCAGACCGAGACTCGCAAAGCGAGCAATGAGAGCATGGAAGCCACTGCCGGAGCTATGGCTTTGGACGTTGAAGGCCAGTGTCCGAAGTGTGGCACTCAGATGGGATTGGCTAGTGCTGACGGCGAGCAAGTCTTCTACTGTGATCCGTGCCGCGTATCCCTTCCGCTGCCTATCAACGACTAACGGAGCCTGAAATGGGAGATAACGTCATCCACATCACGGACCTCGGCCTTCGCGCAGCTAACAATGCGAAGAAAGGTGGGGTCCTGATCAACGTCGTCACATTCAAGCTGGGCGATTCCAGCGAACAGACGCGGGACACCGACGAGGACATCCGAGGCGAAACACTCTATAAGGGAAGCATCTACCTTATCGAGGTCCTGGATACGCACGCGGTTCGGTTCACCTTCGAGCTGCCCGACCACGCTATCCCCGAAGACGGTCTCTACATTCGCGAAGTCGGCCTGTTCATGGACGATAACCTGATGTTCGGCCGGTGCGTATTCGAGCAGCCTTATTTCCTGCATGAGAAGCGTGGAGCCCGCCTGCACGCGGTGTTGGTAACCACCCGTGTCGATCCCGGCGTCATCAACGTGAACATGGGCGAGCTGGCCAGCTTGCCTTCAACTCCGTCGGTGGATCGCCTTCCTGATCCTGAAACAGGGTACTGCAACACGCTCGCAGTCCTGAACATGATCGACAACTCCGATGGAACCACGAGTCCGGGCTATGCTATTCGCTATGGGCCGGGCTCTCTGCTTTGGGGGTTCTGCGGGTTTGATCGTGTGTTCTCGGGCAATCCCGACGCTGGTGCCACAGGCGAGGAGTTTCGCGTCGAAGCATTGACCGCTGCCATGCGCTTTCGTAATGGCGAAGTGGTGATCGCGCATGTCATCTCGGGTCCTGCACGAGGCGCATCCCGCAAGTTCTACTACGTCATGGGTACGGACTCCTTTGTCGATAAGGACGGGGTGCCCGTCGCAGGGCTAGACGAGGGAGGTGTCATAGCGATCTGGCGTCGCATCGAGGGTAGCACCAATGGTGGCGCTGAGTACCCTCCAAAGATGGCCGGCGTTCCTCCTGACTGGGTGCTAACCCGTGGCGTAGGCAATCTGCCTGTCTGGGCTCCGCCTAGAAACACTGGCCAGAACATGAATACCCTGTACGTATCTCCGGGTAAGTTGCGCATCAGCACGCTCAACGATGTTGGTACTGGCCAGTCGCATCGCTACTCCTTAGGAAACGTGGTGCTCAAGGACGTCAACCACTGCATCACCGCGCTAGGTGGTGTAACGCAGCACAAGTCGGCGTATGACGTGACAGGATCGGAACTGGAGTTCGCTGACTCCATTCCTCCTCACGCATCCATCGACGCACGCCTCATCACCAAGGAGCCTGGCTCGGGTACCTACACCGAGATCGTGACGGACTCGTACATCGGGGATGGTGAGAAGCGGCGCTTCAAGCTCAGCGAGCCTGTGGAAAGCTCGGAGTACGTATTCTCGTATATCCGGGGCCTGCTTCAGGCTACCACGTCGTACACTTACGATCCGTCTACGCAGGAGATCGTGTTCGTCAGTCCGCCCTCGGAAGGTCTGAGTATTGAGTTTTCCTCTTTGGTGCTACGTCAGGAGGAAGGTTACAGCACGACCGTCCTGAGCACGACTGTCATCACCGTAGGCGATACGCTGTTCGTAGAGCTGCCCGTTGAGCCGCAGTCAAAGGACCACACCTTCGTATCCATTAGTGGTACTCACATCCATCGCGATCTGTATACCGTGGTGGACAACAAGGTGGTGCTCAGTAGCGCGGCGCGCGGCGGTCTGGAGATCGAGGTTGTGGTCTTCCACAATATCTTGAGCGATGGAACTCCTCAGTCTAACCTGAAGGGCGTTGTGACGGACGCGGTACTCACGTCCAAGTCTCTCAAGTTGTTGCGCCATGACACGCACCCTGTCGTCCTGCCTATTCCAACTGTCGATTTGGTAGCTGGAAACGGCATCAAAGTGAGCGGGCAGCATCCTGTCTATAAGATCGAAAGCACGCTGGCTCAACAGTTCAATGAGACCACCAACTTCAAGGTCAGCACACTTCGTCGCCAAGAGGACTCTGAGGAGATCATCTACACATACCGCGTCAACCTGACGAGCGACCTCATGCTTCAGGTGTCGGTAGACTTCTCAGCCGTTCTTGGTCCTGGCTTCATCAGTCCTGATGGCATGGAGCTCATGCAGTATGTTATCGGCTTCCGCACGACCTCAAGCCGAGAGCCTGACTATGGGCGTGACATCAAAGGTACAGGCGAAGCAGGGTTCAGTAGCCTGAGCGGTAACACCAACGAACGAGCCTTCAGCAACGCCTCGTTGACCCAGGTGTTCGACGTGGTGAGGGATAACATTCCCGCAGGCTATATCGACATCGTGGCTCGTATGCGTGTTCGTCACGCCAATATTTCCAAGTACGGCTCCAAGCTAGGCATGAACTTCAACATCATCGGGTCTCCGTTGATCAAGTAAGGGGATTATCATGGACGGCACGCATAACGCTCGTCTGGTTCATATCCTTCACACGGGTGAGAACGGTGTCATTATTGGCACCGACTCTCAACGCCTGTCCGGGGATGCCTCGCCCAACCTAAGCGAAGGCGACATCGTTGTTCCGCAAAGCCTCTACGACACTGTGGTCGCAGGACTGGAGGAAGGCATCCAGTACAGGTTTGTTCATGGCGATCTGGTGTGTGACGGTGAGAACGTTGAGGTATTGAAGCGCACCGTTTGCTCCCGTCTCAATGAGGCCTTCCGCGAGGTAACAACCTGTGTGACGGTGACACACGGAGAGACGTTCACGCTCAAGCTGGCGGATCGGGACTTGTCGTTGCTTAGTATCGCGGCTCAGTGTGCGGACACGGCTGCGCTTATGTCTCCTGAAGGTGAGTTACTTCTCCTCAGCCCTGACGAGGTTGCTGCCGCCGCCCAGCGTGTCCTGACAGTCCATAACATCGCTCGATTTGCTCGCGCCGGAGCGTTTATCCGCATGGAGGAAGCTAAGACTTCCAAGGAGGTGCGGGCTATCGAACAACATGCCCTGCAACAAATGAGGGAGGAATCATGGACATAGGAATCAAGGAGAGCAAGCTCCTATCCGATCTATACGAGGGGAATGACAGCAACGTTCCAATCGGTCAGAACATCCTTGTGAACGACGCATCGAAGGTCGAGGATCGCCTCAAACCCCTGACGAGTGGCGATCCTTTGACCTCGCTGCACGTGGATCAGTTCGATGCCTTTGGCAGGGAACTAGAAGGAAAGTCGGCCAAACGCGACACCCAGGAAGACGATGTTGAGTTCACAACCCGAGAAGTTGTGAACGACGGTCTGATAGTGGAGGCCGCGTTCAACGCAGAGTCTGGCACTCTCAATCTGGTTCGCCGTAACGGGGACGTTGTGCAGGTTCACGACTTCTTCGTACAGAGTGACTTTGGTATCGGTGCGACAGGCCCTAAAGGGGAACGCGGTTACGATGGGCACGACGGTGATGACGGTGAGGACGGGCTTGACGGCGAGAAAGGCTGCCCCGGCGCTCCCGGCGAGCTTGGCCTAATCGGCCCGATGGGTGATCCTGGAGAAGACGGTCCTCATGGTATTGCAGGTCCTATCGGTCAGGAAGGCGAAGTCGGTCTCCAAGGTGTCCAGGGTGATCAAGGTCGATACGGACACGAGGGTGCGCGCGGTCAGAAAGGTCCTGACTGTATCAACGAAGGACAAGGCGCACAAGGCGCAGCGGGCAAGACAGTGAATGCCACCACTGTTATCTCACGTTCCGACCCTGGTGACAGTGCCGTGATGTGGGCCGTACCACAGTAGGAGAAAGATATGGCAGGGTTAACAAGACCTGTGGTCGGTTTGATCCACGCTCAAGGTCAAGACAAGGCAACAGATATTGTTGTCCGTGAGAAGAAGCTAAGCCTGGAGGTGCCGAACGAATCATCTATCTCCGAGATAGAGTTTGGCCACTTTGATCCTGTCATGGGTGTGCTTCGGCTACAGCTTCAAAGCGGACAGCAACTTCGCATTACGGGATTCCCGACAGAGGACAAGATTCCTACAGGTGCCACAGGCCCTCAGGGTCAACGGGGCGCAGACGGGCTTCCCGGTAATAGAGGTCGCGATGGTTCTCCTGGAGAAGAGGGTTGTGAGGGTCCTAGGGGAGACAGAGGTCCTCAAGGGCCTCCTGGTCGAGACGGGCGAAAAGGTATGCAGGGACCTCCTGGCTTGAGAGGGCTTATTGGTCCTCGAGGACCCATTGGCCCGAAAGGCGCTCAAGGCGTAACGGGTCCCGAAGGTCCTACTGGTCCTCGTGGCGACCCCGGTCCTGCAGGGGAGGCGGGTCCAGCGGGTCCGGAAAGTATGCCGAACATCATAGTGTCTGATACAGACCCTGGAGCCGTAGGCGCGGGTGCTCTCTGGGTAGACTCCTCGGAACCAGAACCTGAGGACGATTACGTTCCTCCGCCTGATCCGACACCCGGTCCCGAGCCGGAGCCCGCCCCTGTGCATTGTTACAAGCCAAGTACAGGAAATCCTGCTGGTGGGATCGCATTCAACTGCAAGGGGTTCCTGATCGCAGGTTCGGAAATGCAGCACGCCATGTACGACACCTCTCAGTACAGCGAAGGTGAAGGAGACGGCATGATCTTCAACGTGCCCATGGACTGCTGTGATGATCCGATCACCACGCTTAGGTTGTACAATTCCGCAGGCGGTAATACCTTGACCATGAAGCTCTACTTCGACTGGCCTGGGAAGACACTGTACAAATCGGTGAAAGTGCCAAGTGGTGAAGCTCGGGACATGACCTTGGATAGAAGCGATCCCCGCTGGCGCATAAATAACGCCTTGTTTATCAACGGAGGTACTGCCGCTACTCTTACCCTAGTCAAATAGCGGCGATGTGCCGGTATTGGCTACAGGAGGAATTTCACATGGTCGGATTAACGCGGCCCCAGATAGACCAGATCAGCGCTCCTGACACAGACCCTGATACAGAGTTGGTCGTTCGAGAGGAAAGGCTGAATTTGGAGCCCCCTAACGAGGCCCCTATATCAGAAGTCGAAAACGGATTTTTCGATCCCATATTGGGCACTCTGGTTCTTCGCATGAAAAACGGACAGAGGGTCAGTGTTACGGGTTTTCCCACCGCAGACAAGATTCCTCGAGGTCCGACAGGTCCTCAAGGTCCGCGAGGTCAAGATGGAAAGCCAGGTAAGCCGGGTAAAGACGGTGCGCCAGGTGAACAAGGCTGTGAGGGTCCTCAAGGTGAACGCGGCATGCAGGGTCCAAAGGGCCCAGATGGGAGACGCGGCATGCAGGGCCCTCCTGGTATTCGCGGTATGACAGGCCCAAGAGGGCGTGTAGGACCGAAGGGTAGAACAGGTGATATCGGTCCTGTCGGCCCCACAGGACCTAGGGGAGAAGGAGGGCCTAAAGGTCCCGCCGGTCCTCCTGGCCCCGACGGGTCAGTGCGCATTATTGTGTCTACCACTGACCCTGGCGCTGCAGGAGGCGGAGTGCTCTGGGTTAACCCTAACGGCAACCCAAATGACGGCGGCGGCAGTGGTGGAGGTAGCAACCCTCCTACGGACCCTCCGATTGGGACCCCATGGCCCTAGCCGCCACAAAGTGAGGTGATTCATGCAATGCCCAGAGTGCAAACGCAAATGGCGATACGATTCCGCACAATCCATTTGCGTCGAGCTGAACGGAGCCTGCCTAACATGCAAGCGCTTCCGATTAACACGCTCGGAGCTGGACAGAGTGCTTCGAGAGGAGAAGAAAAGGATGGATAAGAAACTGGAGGGTGACCCATGGGTGGATTGACACGCACGCCGCTTTCCATGCTGGAGTCTCGCGGTCGACCTGATTCCGATATTCGGTACAACGGTGAAGAGGTTACAGCGGAAGAGGACGAGAATCTAAACAACACGGGGTTGAAGTCGGGTCACTTTGACGACACGACTGGTATCCTCACCATCACTCTCGTCAACGGCCAGAAGCTACAGATCAGCGGCTTCATGACCCAGAGCAGCATCGGTATGGGTCCCGCAGGTCCCCAAGGCATAGGCGGTACTGACGGTACTGACGGTCTGTTAGGGCAGGACGGCCTTCAAGGTCCTCCTGGCTGCCAAGGCCCGCCCGGAACCCCTGGCGCTACAGGGCCTCGCGGTGATATGGGGCCTCAAGGACCTGAAGGGCCTCCCGGGCCCCGTGGTGCAGACGGCATCAAAGGTGATACTGGGCAGGTGGACATCTACATTCAGACGGAAGACCCCGGCGCTGTGGGCGCGGGTGCTCTCTGGATCAGACCGTGATAAGGAACTGCTATGGGTCGCTTACGCATACGGAATCCATTGAATAGCGACTGGCTCGACATCTGCCAGTCTGAGTGGTACGTGCGTAACGCTGCTAACGACGGTTGGCGGCGTTTGCTGCCTTCTCACGGGATGAAGGCGCGCCACGGTACCAATAACTACTGGGTCAATATCGACTGTTTGTCGGAGGACCCCTGCGGCGATGATGAGTACGGAGGTACGCCCGACGGTACAGGCGAGAACGGGTCCGGACCGTCCCTAGGTGGCCCCGATGGTGGCGCCGGAGGTCCTGGAGGTGGCAGCGACCCGTGGGGAAACTGGGGTGGTGGCTACTGGGGATCAGGCGGTCCTTGGGGTGGCGGTATATCATGGGGTTCCGGCTGGGGCCACGGTTCGACTTACCCTTGGGGCCAAGGTGGCTGGGGTGGTGGATATGGCAATGGTGGCGTCGGCGGTTGGGGCGGAGGAACTAACTGGGGAGGCTCAGGAGGTTCAGGTGGCTCTGGTGGTGGCGGCTCCGGAGGCGGAGGAAACTACGGAGGCGTTGGAGGAGGAGACGCTGCTGGCAGCGGTGGCTCAGGCAGTGGAAGTTCTCCCTACGGGTGTAACACGTCCGTTACCGACATGATGTTCCGCATGATGCCCGATCCAGACTATCAGGAGAAACGCAGCTACTTCCATCGCCTCCCCAAGAACGACGGAAATGTTTATCTGCGCTACATCGGTACTATCGGCACCACCCAGATTCGCGTTTTCTACAAAGGTGATTTACTTGCCGAAACGCCTAAGCTAGTCCGCAAAACGGGAGAGCCCCAACCCCGCGGTTTCGTGACATTCCCGTGGTCTACTGACGTTGAAGGTGATGGTATTGTCCGCGTAGAAGTCGAAGGTAATCGCGAAGGTGCCTTCTACTACAAGTTGGGCTGTCCCGGTGACGACTACGCTGACCAACTGTTTGCTTGCCGTGGCGTGTTCGATGGCAGCGCTACCGGGGATCACCTCGTAGAGGAGCGCATTCATGACATGGGTACGGAAGCCGGCGTGATTGAAATGCGCGGCATCACCTATGACTACTCCTCTAACGAAGACGTTATGCTTGAGGTCATCCATGGTGGTAATACCATCTACAAGACCGACGGTTACGTCTCTATGTATTACCGTCAGCCGATAGAGTTCGACTACGATCCCGACTCTGCCGGAGGTGATACAGAGGTTCGATTCCGTATACACCACAAACTGCCTACAGGGGCCTTCACCTACTACCTGTTCTGCGTTGACGCTACAGGTAAGACTGGTACGGGCAGCCCTGGTAACGGGCGTCCTAATCACCCTAAATGGTGTGGTGATGAGCACGGTGTGACGGAGAGCGGAGGTGCCGGTAGAACCGATACCTACTACGATCTGGGCGACGAGCCAGGTAACGTTCGTGTGCGGTACCAGACGTACAACATTCCCGACACTATCACCGTCTACCAGAACGAGAACCTGGTGGCGTACACAAAAGGCCCCGTTGCAGAGGAAAGCTCAATCGAGTTCTCCTACGACCCAGCAGCGGGTCGTGAGGTTGTAGTGCGCGTTGAGGGCTCGGGAGAGACATCGTGGTCGTTCTTGGTAGAGTGTCCGACCACCAGTGTTGAATGTGGTAAGCCGTGGTCCGGTGAGGAAGATCGTTCCGTGTTCAGTGACTTTGGAGGAGCGGCTGGCAATAACGAGTACGCTCTGGTCGAGTACGCCACGGCAGCAGCAGGCGTGGCTCCACCAAATGGCGCTCCTAATCGCATTCAAGTGAAGGGTGATGGTTTGCTGATTGACGACACCGTTGTTCCGACGCTACGTTGGGAAGAAGGTGGTTACGGCGGCTTCCCCGTTCCTGCCACTGGCTTGGATCAGTTAGAGGTGTCCAGTCCTGGCTCCACCAGTTACTGGCGCCAGACCGTTCACTGTCCTATCGAGCACCTTTCCTCAGGTATGCGCTTCGAGCGATTTACGCAAGGTCTCAGCAAGATGACAGCCTTTGGTCCTCCTGGGGCGGGCGGAGTTGGAGACGGTGCGTATCAAATCAGTATCGAGGCCGACAAGATCGTTGCAGGGAACCGCGCTTTCATGGTTGTCAACATGTTTCACACCACAAGTGGAAACATCGAGATTGCAGGTGTAGCTGACGACCTTGCTTCCGTCTTTATTGTGCCTGAAGGAGGACCAATTAACCACGTTGCGACGCTCCAGCTTCCTGACGTAGTTACGGAGTCCTTGAGCGTTGAACCCGGTACCTACTTTATCTATGTGTTGGTGGAGAACATCCCAGATAACACTCCGTCTTGGCTCAATATGAAGATCACGGACACGGGAACAGGTAGAGTGGTTCTTATCACGTCTGACGACTGGCGGGGCGCCTACTTCGAGCCGGATAATGCCCTCGGTGCAGGCAATGCGGTTCGTATGCCTCAGGCGCAAGGTCTGGTGTTCGATAATGATGCTGATGCCAACAACTACATGAGCAACCATCCTGCGCCTAGTGTCAAAGGCATCTTTAACACCTGGCCTCGTACTGACGGTCCTAACTACTACGCGACTGCAGGAGACGCATCAGGCGAAGGCGACGACTGGTACTTCGATGACAGTATTGGATCGTTTGTCATGCCGACGAACACGGCTAGCCCTAACTCCATCCTCAGTCCTAACGAGCTGGAGTCTTACGGCCTCAATGCCGTACTAACGTCCAGCGATAATGACGATGACACTATCGGTCTTGTCGTTGGCGCCAAAGTGGTTGACGGTATTCCTCACCTGCTGGTAGTAGGACGCAGCCAAGGTGGCCAAGTTCCGAGAAGCGGCTTCGGGCTGATCTACTACGATGGGGTTAACGCTCCCGTTGTGATTCAGGACTGGGGAGAAGGCGATACCTCCGGTTCATGGGAAGGTAAATCGAGTAGGGTGTCTGTGCGACGCTCCGGCGATAGCTTGATCGTTGATTGTGAACGGTTCGGAGGCGGGTCCTTCCAGACTAATAATTTCAACTTCAACGACGACAGCCGTACGGCCAAGTTCGCAGGTAGTTCGCGGTACGGATACTACACTCACAGCCAGGCTAGTTCTACCTTCAAAGGTATTATTCAGCCAATGGCCGACGGTCGGGTGTACAGTGTCGAGACCAATAAGATTTGGGAAGCGCAAAACGGTAACTGGGTTTACTTAGGCGATACGGAGTGGTTCAGCAAGTATCTTGAGTGGCCTCGTAGGATCACAAACCCAGAGACTGACACGCGCTATCTGGTGTACCGCAGAGTAGTCAGGAAGGGGTAAACTGATGGCTGTCAAACTCAGAGTCCGTGAGACTCCTACAAGTAAGTGGATCGAAAATTTCTCGAACTTCGGATGGAAGGTTCGTTCCGCTGACAATTCCCGTTGGATTCAGATGACGCGAGCCAACACGAAAATACGGAGCGCGGATAACTCCCAGTGGCTCCCTGTTCAATAGGTGATTAGCATGGGAAACCTAACGAAAGTACCACTCTCGATGTTGGACCCGGGTGATCAAGCCCGGCCCAACGATGATGTCGTGTTTAACGGCCGCGAGGTGGAAGCTCAGACGCCCGGTTCCGCCGGGGAGGACGATAACTTCGTAACGCGCGGGGAGTTCGATCCCGAGGTTGGGGTGCTAAACCTCTACCGCGCAGATAACAGCATCGTGCAGGTGAGCGGGTTTATGACCGTTCACAATATCGGTGTAGGCCCGCGAGGCGCTACTGGTCCTCGCGGAGCTGCTGGCCCCAGCGGGCGTAATGGTCGTGACGGTCGCCCGGGTGTTCCCGGGTGTGCCGGTCCTAAAGGGGACATCGGTCCTATGGGTCCTCCAGGCCCCAAGGGACCTACCGGCCCTCGCGGCATTCCAGGGCCTACCGGCCCCACGGGTCCAGCGGGCGAGCAAGGCAACTCAGGCTTCGATGGTGAGACCCCAGAGCTTACGTCTACCGAGGACGGCAGCTCCGAGAGTGTATCCAACGGGCGCATTATGCAGTGGGGGCGATTCACGGATAACCAACCTGCGGAGATCAAGCAGGTGATGTTCCCGGAAGCGCTCACCGCTCTGGATAAGCCTAAGTCATTCGTCATGCAGTGGGTCAATCCTGCGGGCAACGTGGCGTACAAGGTGCGGGTGGAGAAGATCGAGCAGGGTTACGCGGTTCTGGCAGTTAACAAGAACATGATAGCGCTTGAGCCTGACGGCGCTGGAGGTACCCAACTTGTGCCGCTTACAGGTTGGGATTTTTATTGGTTCCTTCTCGGAGAGTAACGTGAAAAACGAAAAGCACTTCGCCCACTACGATGCCGAGACCGGCGCCATCCTCGGGCTGTACAACTCTCGGCGGCATCCTATCATTCCGAATCCGAGTGTTTCTATCACGGAGCAGCAGCGAACCCAGATCGTCAAGCGTCCTACGGAGTACTCGGTCAACGTTGAGCGCGAGGAGCTGGAACACCGCCCCCGCGTTATCCGCGCCCCTTCCGAAGGGTTCGTCGCTCAGCGTGAGTACGAGGAGCGTATCGGTTCGGGCGTTCAAGTAAACGACACGTTCTACTGTGCAGACGACGAGGCGAGCGCACACCTCACCCAGTGCTTGGCCTTACATCTAGCGGGCGTACAGGACGAGTTCCAGGTCAAGTGCGTGGAGGAAGGTCAGATCGTCATGGTTTCTGTCGGTGTCGAGACCCTGAAAGAGGTCGCTAGTGCTGTAAATCAGGTTCGGGCTGATGCCAAGTCGGAACTCCTGAGCGCGCAGATGATCGAACGCACCATGGTCCAACGTTGAGGTGAATGCCATGATATTCGACACACTCACGCAGTTCCTATCTCGGGTAGATGCCGCAGCGGAAGCTCGCGGTCAGTCCTACCTGAAGCCGGTAATCCTCACTTTCAAGACATCACAGACATCATACGAGCCTATACAAGTGGTGGTGTCTGATGATGAGCCTTATGATGTCACGTCCCCTCTGAATGTCCTGTGGCGCGTATCGAAAGCGTCTAGCCCCGACTTCGGAAAGCTGATGCGCCGCTCGTCGCGGTCGGCAGGAGGAATCTATCAACATTCGTGGTACGAGGAGACCAATCTGGTCCGCGTATTCGACGAGCAGTATTGGGACCTTCCCGAGCCTGACAATCAGGACTTGTACGACCACGCGACGCTGGTAGGCAACGCACACGGAACCTTGCCGGGTGACATCGGGGCTTTGGATAAATCCGGCGACACAATGGAAGGTCCGCTGCGTACACGGATTCTCGAAGAAGGTGAAAGCTACGGGAATGATGAGGCCGTACCAGGATCGTGGGTGCGCAGCCTGTTCAACCCTATCGCGCAGCTCGCCGTATCGCTCAACCAGAGGTTCAACAACTTCAATTCTCAGCTCACCAACTTGCGATCACGCACCACAACACTGGAGCAGACCTCAAGCTCTAAAGGATACGCCCATGCTCAGACAGAGCCCGCGGAAATTTGGGTCATTCCTCACTCGCTGAACAGCACTGACCTTCAGATTCAGGTAACGGAGGGCGATGAGATCGTCTGGCCCAGCAGAACGGAGTTTGTCGATGCAGACAACCTGAAGCTGCATTTTGCAATTCCCGTTATCGGAAACGCCCGGGTTCTTCCTATAACCTAAAGGAAAACCTATGAGACTCGCAGGGATACTGCTAATGATGCTGGTGGCCTTCGCGGCCCCAGCTTCGGCAGAGAATATATACCTAGTGCAATCCGAGACAGCAAGCCGTGTCTACGGAGGCTCCATCGCTAGGGAAATAAAACGTCTGCGCCCGGACCTCGGAATTCGGGTACTTCATCTTCGTGGATTCACAACAGACAGGTTTTCCCTGTCAAAACGGCTTACCACCGACCGAATCTCTGACCGAGCCGAGAACTTCGATAATTTAATCTTGCTCGGTTACGATCTTCTGGACTTCCATCTAGCTCGTAGCGAGCCATTAGTGATTCCGTTGTTTGTTGACACGGGGCACTCCTCTGGACCTGCGTCCCTCGTCTCTCAGCTTCAAGCAGGAGAAACGGTCAGACGACAGGTTCCGTTTGTTGGATCAACGTACTACGTCCTCAGTGATACATCCAGCCTGAGCCAGTATCGTTTACGGCAACTGGAGACTAGGGTGGAGAATGATAAGTCGGTCGATATGGAGTATATCACCGTCAGAAAGGTCACCGATCTGAGGCGAGCATTGATCGACATAAACGCGAGAACCGTTACGCCAGGGGTTATCCTTAACAACCTGTTCGATGTCCCCGACGATGATACGATGCAGCCCATGAGAAACGACGATTTGTCGGAGATCATCGCTGACATCAATACCAAGCATGTCGAGGTGGGCATTCTGCGTCCGGAGCTGAACGAATCAGTCGGTGTCGGAGCCCTAGCTACGGACCTCGCCCAAGCAATTCTCATGGAAGTCGATCATCCCGAAAGCGGTTCACCTCCGTTACTACTGCAGGACCAGATTGGGGTCAACTTGGACAGAATCTCCCAACTAGGCCTCAACTCATTCGTCCTGCAAAATCCGACCAGAATCTCATACGTAGGAGCAAATACCTATGAACACTAAAATCGCTCGTGGTATGCTACTCCTGCTCCTAGTAATTCTGGTAGGTGCAGCGGTGGTGCCAGCCGTGCTGCGATACAACGCGGCAGAAAAGGAGATCGTGGTACAGGAGGCTTTGCAGTGCGTAAGCGCTGTATGCGTCGATGATAATAGAGTAGGTGAAGAATGTACCTACATCAACCCCTCCGTATCGAAGGTGTTGATCACTGTCGATCCTGCGGATACCCAGAAGCGGATCGTCCGAGTGGAACCGACAGACGCAGAGTGCAGATAGGGGCCCAAAATGAACATTGTAGCAGCTTTACTCGCCAACCCGTTGCCGACTTCTTTGGCGGTAGTTATCGGGGTGGCTGCCATTTTAGGGTACTACTTCTTCGTGATTCCTCTCATGGAAGAACACAGGAAGCTAAAGGCCCGTAATCAGGAGCTTGAATCGAAGATCGAGGAGCTTAACGAAGGAGATTCGGAAGGTATCTCCGAGCAACTCGAATACCTCGAACAGGCTATTAACACACTAAAGGAAGCCATGCTGGAGGGAGCAACCGACCGAAACGGTAAAATCCATGAGGTCGCGGAGCTTATCTCCGAATTCCGCTCTAATCACGTCACCTTTGGCAAAGACAACGAAAACCTCCAACATCAGATGGAAAACCTAAGTGCTTCGTTGCAGAAGTTGAACGAAGGGGTTCAATCTTTTGTGGCTGGGGCCAAAGCTCGTGACGAGTCTATCAACAGAGTGCTGGTAGAGGTCACACGAACTATGAGCAACATCAATGAGAAGCAAAGCCAAATTCTTGGAGCCCTGCTTGGTATGGGGCAGCTCCAGGATAGGAATCGGGGGATTGGATAATGGAGTTTGTTAGAAACAACATTCGTTATCGGTCCGCTGCCAGTAAGGCCTTGGAGGGGTATTATAACTCCAAGGCTTTCATTCTCAATGAACTGGTGCTGCCTGCTAACGGATTCAGCGAAACGGCTAAGGAGATCATTCTCCTAATGTTCAACAAGCACGCGGACTGGTTGTCGTTCGCGGAGCCGCTGCTTTTGAACAAGTCGGAAGTATCAGGGGATGATCTGGACCAGATGCTCAGCTTCTTGGATTCTGTGTCACTGGACATAAACGAAATTCTGGAGGAGCACACCGACGTGTTCGACCCAGGATTTGTTCGACACTGGAATCATATTCATAGGCAGGCGGCTCTGTCTGTGCAGGAGGCGCTCCGAAGTGTTGAGGGGATGTCGCAGATTATCGCGTTCCCTTACGCCACAGAGTGTCTGGTGGAGTATCTAAACTCGTCGCTGTTCGAGATGTACGAGCTGGACACTCTTTTAGGATCGGACATTGCTCGCGAGCAGATGTCCACCAATCGGGCACAGCCCGAAAAGATGACGCTCTACATGGACGACACGACGATCAGGTATGGCCAGTCCTGTGACGCACATCCTGAGATCGAACGTCTGGAGTATTACGTGGATAACATTCTGGACCGTCGAAAACGGTTCCAGATCGTAGTGCGCGACTACACCTCAAAGGCTTCGATAGAGGATGCTCGGGACGAATCGTTCGAGGAGTTGAGCGTGTATCTGGCCGGCCTCCAATGCGTGGAAAGTGTGGAAAAAATCCGACCTCACTCCACCTCGTAGAAAGATGAAAGTAATTTGTACTGCGCCCTCGCAGTAACCCTCACTATGTAGGAGAAACACTATGCGTGTTAACGGTAACCTTAATGTTGTCGGCCTTATCAAGAACCTGAAGGTCGAGCAGCTTGCGGAAGACCCCGCATCCCCGACTATCGGCCGTATGTGGTTCAACACCACTGAAGGTGCTCTGAAATACTACGACGGTACCACCATCCAGAACGTGGCTTCTGGTGGCGGTGACCTGTCCGAGTTCTTGAAGCTCGACGGCTCTACTCCGATGACTGGTGACCTGGAGCTGAGCGGTACTGATCAGAGCGCTAGCGCCCAGACAGCCGCTATTTCCAAGGGTCATCTGGAAACGGCGCTCGGCAGCAAGCAGGACACCATCACAGGTGCTGCCTCTACTGTCGCTTCTTCTGACCTCGATACCCAGCGTATCGTCGTGACTGACGCCAGCGGCAAGATCACTGCCACCACCAGCGCCACTGCTGCCGAGGCTGAGTACCTGATCGGTACAACCTCAAACATCCAAGAACAGCTCGATGCCAAGCAGTCCGATCTTGGATACACTCCGGTGAACAAGGCCGGCGATTCCATGGGCGGCAACCTGGCCATGGGCGGCAATGTCGTCACTGGTCTGGGCAGCCCGGTCAATGCTAACGACGCCGCGCGTAAGATCGACCTGGATAACGCTCTGGCCGGTCTCGACTTCCAGCCGGACGTACTCGACAAGCAGGTCGATGCTTCTCTGGACCCGGGCGCTGCCCCGTCTGAAGGTGATCGCTACATCATCGAAGACGCGGCTGCCCTGCACGCCAACTTCGGTACCATCGCTGGTGTCGAGAACAACGACATCGTGGAATATGACGGTGCCGAGTTCGTGGTCGCCTACGACGTGTCCGTTCAGGGTCAGGGCGTGCTGGCGTGGAACGTGGCAATCGCCAACTTCCAGTACTGGACTGGTGTATCCTGGGATGACTTCGGCGGCCTGAGCGGCTTCTCTGCTGGTGTCGGTCTGGAGAAGGACACTGAGTCCAACGTCGTCAGCGTCCTGCTGGGTGCAGGTATCGGTCAGCTCCCGACCAACGAAGTCGGCGTCGACCTGCGTACCGAAGGCGGCCTGATGCTGTCCGAAGACGGCGTGACTCCGAGCACCGGCACCGCTGCCCAGCTCCACGTCAAGGCCGACGACAGCACCGTCGAGACCTCAGCGTCCGGCGTTCGCGTCAAGGCTTCCGGTATCACCGAAGCTCAACTGAACGGCAGCGTTGCAGGTAACGGTCTACTGGGCGGTGACGGCACTGCGCTGTCTGTTCAGACTCCGGCTAACAGCGGCATCGTGGTCGACGGCACCGGCGTGAGCGCTGACCTCGCAGAGCTGCGCAATACCTTCCTGGGCCGTGACGGCGCTGAGGCTATGACCGGCGAGCTGCGCCTGAGCAGCAGCGACCAGTCCGCATCTGCCGCTACCGTGGCTGTGTCCAAGGGTCACCTCGATGGTGCTCTGGCCACTCGCGATCAGGCCGTTTCCGATGTGGAGACTCGCCTGCAGGACGGCTACTTCGTGTACGACGGTACCGGCGCCGCGGCCGCTTCTCACACCGTTACTCACAACATGGGTAACAAGTACGTGCAGGTGCAGGTCGTGGACGAGAACGATGAGGTGATCATCCCTGAGAGCATCACCTACACCGACGCCAACAGCCTGGCCGTGACCTTCACTCAGTCGGAGCTGTGCCGCGTCATCGTCACCGGTCTGAAAGCCGCCGCGTAATGGCAGGCTGATCTAACAGAAGGCGGTCCTTGACGGGGCCGCTTTCGCGCACTTCCAACAGATCGGAGATAACGATGAAACTCAAAGGCAATCTCGACTTGGGGAGCAACCTGCTTCTCAACCCTGTGCTGGATCAGGTGGAGCAATTCCCCGAGAGCCCGAAGGTGGGCCAACTGATCTTCAAGGCACAGCGCGTCATGGTGTGTCTGGAGCTCGACGCAGGCCTTCCCATCTGGGCCCCGCTGACAGCACCTCTCAACACTTTCATCCACGACCAACCCGTCGCTCAGATGACGTGGACCATCGACCACAACCTCAATGCTTCCGCTGTGATCGTGCAGGTTGTGGGTGCGGACGGCAAGCACGTCATCCCGGATGATGTGGAGTACCTGCACAACCAGACCATCATCACGTTCTCCGAGCAGCAGGCCGGCCGCGCCGTTCTGATGATCGGTAACCAGGATGGCTCGCCGCGTGCAGACTATGCTTTCGAGCAGGAGTTCACCGAAGCGTCTACTACCTGGACCGTGAGTCACATGCTGGGTTACGAGCCGTTGCTCCGCGTGTTCATCGGCAACCAGGAAGTCCAGCCGCAGTCCATCACTCATCTGGACGCCAACACTGCCGAGGTCACGTTCAGCGCCGCCCGCACCGGCTACGTCCGCGCCGTATAAGGAGGGCCTGATATGCCTATCGGAGTATACACCCACAACCACACGCAGGCCATCGCGGCAGCGGAGTGGATCATCAATCACAACCTGGGGACCAATGCTCCTGCTGTCGATGTATATATCGACTATGAGGGTGCGGTTCGCAAGATCATTCCTCAGGACGTGATCGTGATGAGCAACACGCAGGTAAAGGTCGTTTTCTCGTCCCCGCGTACAGGCGTCGCTGCCGTGCGCTAAGACGATTGCACAGGGCCCAAACCTGTGACTATGGGCGCGGGGGCCTTGCTCCTCGTGCCCTTTTTAGTTTCTGGGAGCCTAGCATGAAAGATTGCGGTTCGTGCCGACACTTCATTAAGCTGCGGAACGATATGATTTCGGGCGGGCTGTGTGCAGCCTTGGATTGCAGAACAGGAACTGACCGCGGACGCGGCTGTAATAGGTGGGCAGGCATCAAGTATAAGCGTAAGAGGATTGAGGCATGCAATTTGACGGACTAGATAACGTGAATCCGGACGCGCCGCGCGAGGACGTGGAAGAAGGCAACTTATTCCCTAACGTGCCTGAGATAGGTCAACTATTCCGGCACGCTTCTTACGGACTGTGCATCTACTGTCACGATAGCGCGTGGCGTAAAGTCATCGAACAATGAGGAGGCCGTATGTTGGTGGATACTCCAGAAGTTCAGTCGCGACCTGTGATAGCGAAGAACGTTATATCGCTGCCGCAGAGTTCACAGGAGGGCGACTCGGTCTATATGATCGTTGAGTGGAATGGTAACCCTCCTGGATTCTATGTCCATGACGGCCAGCAGTGGTTACTGTCCATGTACTCCAATCCGCTTCCGGAGGGAACATGATAATCGAGCAGGCGCGTACAAAAATGGAGAACATGGAAGTGCCCACTGTTCAAAGCCCTCCCGACGTACAAGCGGGCAACAAGTTGGCGTTTAGCAACGGTCGCTTGGCTTCCTTTCCCTTGCAAGAACTTCCTCAATTCGATGAGTTTGTTTTTGAGTCAGATGCCGAACTAGACCAGTATATGGCGGATAATCCGGCGCCGGGTCTGAAAACCGTGTTTGATACATGGCCGCGTACTCACGGTTCTACCTTCTATGAGGCGGGATCGAACTACGGAGGGTACGCGGACGATTGGTATTACGATGAAGGAATCGGGTCTTTTGTCATGCCGACAAACGTAGGTACCCCGAACGCCATCCTAAGCCTGTACCAGTACGAAGCCTATGAGTTCTCCGCGCGCCTCACGTCGAATAACAGCGACGACGACATGATAGGCCTGGTAATGGCTGCCGTCATCGTTGACGGTAACCCGCACATGCTGCTAGTTACTCGGCACCAAGGAGGTATCCCTGGAAGTTCGTTCGCTCTATCGTATTATAATCCGGCGGTGAGCAGCGGGCGTACTGAGCTTGCAGGCATCAATGCTTCCACATATTCCAGATGGTCTGGAAGGTGGTCTGACGTTCGTATTGTTCGACAAGGCAACCTTTTCACCGTGACCGCCACTCAGTACAATACGAGTGCTGAATTAGGTCCTCTGACATTGGATTTGGGCGAGCATCCCGAGCTATCTATGTTCGCAGGAAAGGCTCGCTACGGATTTTATACGTACAGTCAGAGCGGATCGACCTACTTGAATGTACAACAACCTGACTCGGCCCAGCGCCTCTTTAGTATGGAGAGTAACAGGCTGGTTAGTGGAGCCAACGGACAATGGGGCGAATCCTCTGATAAACTGAGTGAACGCATAGGATGGCCCGCGTTAGTACGCAACCCCTTGACAGGAAAGGTGTTTTTCGTTCACGAAAATATGTAGAGATCGTTACTATGGAACACGATAGGGTAAAGTTGGTAGGAGGGAGCCTGAGAAGTTTAACCATTCCGAGTAAGACGGTCAGTGTGAAAAACAACCAACTCGGCGTCGGGCAGAATGGTCTGGGTGTGGGGCGCGGTGACGCGTGGGTACCGCTTCCTTTACGCGGTCTGTACAACTTCGATTACCACATGTTCACTGCTGCTGGGGCCTCAGGTCGCACAGGACCCTCTCTTACTCAATGTAGGAATGCTTACGCGGGCGTGGATTGGGTAGACGACACTTCGCTTTTTAAGGTAGAAGGAGGCATCCAATACTGGACAGTGCCTATCACAGGCATGTATAGGATAGAAGTTTGCGGAGCTCAAGGTGGAGCAGGGATGACAGGGTCCGGACTCCGAACAGGGGGACTTGGCGCCAAGATGGCCGGCGATTTTCAGCTAGAGGAAGGAGACACATTGCTTCTTCTCGTAGGACAAAGAGGAGGGGACGGAGACTACGAACGGTCTGACCACAACTCCGCAGCGGGCGGAGGAGGCACGTTCGTTGCGATAGGGTCAAGCCCCGGCAATTCTTCGCCTTTGATTATAGCTGGAGGGGGCGGAGGTATGGATAACTCCAGCCGGTCAGCTAGAAACGGACAGCACGGATTGAACTCAACCAAGGGTGGGGACTCTAGCCCGTCGGGTTTTGGTCGAGGAGGGTCTGGAGGCGCTGCAGGATCGCTAAACGATACCAAGGGTGGTGAGCCAGGGGCTGGATTTTACGGAAATTCCTCTCACAGCAACTATACAAAATCTCCTGGCCCCAGAGCCTTCCGATATGGCGGACTAGGAGGACAGACAATCTATAGGAGTTACGGCCTCAGCTATCAAGGTCCTGCGGATGGAGGCTTTGGAGGAGGCGGAGCTACGCACGGTAGTTCCGGAGGCGGAGCAGGAGGTGGCGGGTACTCTGGAGGTGCAGGAGCGAACCACCAGTTAGGTGGAGGTGGTGGTAGTTATAACTCCGGCAGTAATCAAACGAACCAGACGGGAGCCAACCCTGGCCACGGTAAGGTGATAATCACGCGACTATAGAGGTATAATATGGAACTGGAAGGAGGGATTAGACTGAGTGGAGGCTCCATACAAAAACTGTCTGTACCTGTCACAGAGCCCGCTTTAAACGGAGAGCTTGGGTTTAGCCAAGGTAAATTTGCTGTTCGCCGCGGCAATGAAAACCTGCCTTTACCTCCGGCCATCATATACGAATTTTCCTCTCATGTGTTTGCCGCAGGGCACAGTGAAGGTAGAACTGCTAGCTTGCCTTCGGTATTCGAGGCGCTTTACTCGAATTTGATTTGGACGACCGACATTTCGCTGTTCCGCGTAGAGAACGGTGTTCAAATATGGACAGTTCCTAAAACCGGAATGTACAGAATCGAAACAGCGGGCGCGAAAGGAGGCGGAGATCGAGGTGGTGCTGGAGCTATCATTCGAGGAGACTTTTGGCTGTCAAAGGGCGATACTGTACGAATCTTGGTAGGCAAGAGAGGCGCCGTAACGTCTCAGAATTCCGACTTTGGTGCAGGAGGCGGAGGCGGGTCATACGTATTCTTTGACGCCTCAGATGTCCAACCTCTGATTGTCGCAGGCGGAGGAGGTGGACATGCCGAAAGATCAGCGGGAGGCCCAGGATCAGCTACAGAGGAGCCTACAAATAGCATCGGTGGTGGTTCAGGACCTAAGGCAACTGCTGGACACGGAGGGAACAGCGGAGCTAATATAGGTAGATACTCTACTGGTTCTGGAGGAGGAGGGTGGTTAACGGACGGAAAGCGAGGGCATCACATTAGAAACCCTCCTGGTGACCCGGGCTCCGCTCCGAGGAACGGAGCTGCCGGAGGCGTTGAACACCATCCTAACTACGGCAGAGGTTACGGAGGTTTCGGAGGAGGTGCGGCCTTCACGGATAACTCAGGTGCAGGAGGCGGAGGAGGATACAGCGGAGGAATAGGCGGAACGCTCGGACAGTCGGGCCGCCTCAACGGTGTTGTTCCTACCGGAGGGGGCAGCTTCAACGCCGGTGAAGTCCAATCGAACTCAGCCGGAGCAAACAGTGGAGAAGGCTATATATCCGTGGTCCGTCTCTAGCAATTCAGGATAATTTAACTCGACTCAACATAGGAGGTCACAACCATGAACTTCGACGGTGTAACCGATCTAGGGGACAATCGGTATTCTAAACTGATTTCGGAAGGAGGTCCCACCTTCCCTGAAAGCGCACTCGTGGGCCAGTTGTTTGTTCATGACGAGCACGGTCTGTGTGTCTATTGCCATGATTCTGCATGGCGCTTACTTCAAATGCCTGCGTAAAGGAGACCAAGACATGCTGGTAGATAACGCACTGTTCGACGGCCCCAGCACGCTGGTGGCTGATAACGTAGATAAGCTCCCGTCTGATCCTGACGCGAACGCTCTGGTGTACCTGTTGCAACAGGATGGCGACAACGCTCCTGGCCTGTACATGTACAGCGAGTCTACATGGAAGTGGTTGACCGACAGCGACCCTGTGGTCTAATAGTCTAGGGCGTGGGTCTTCGTGATCTGCGCCCTTTTTCGTTTGGAGGCCGTATGAAGTTTGAAGGCGGGGTCAATTTAGTAGGCAGCTCTATTAGAGGTTTGTCATTGCGTGAGACGAACTCCAATGAGAAAAACCAAATCGCCCTTCGAGAAGGGACCCCAGGGTTCGTGAACGATTCAGGCGAAGTATCAATCATTCCTGGTGCTACTCTGTTCGCTTTTTCATCCCATGTGTTCACCTCAGCAGGTAGATCAGGACCTCTTCCTCCCAGCGCTCAGGCTTTGCGAACGGCATATAGCTCTGACTGGTCTGACGACCCTACTCTTTTTGAGGTAACTTCTGGGATTCAGACGTGGACAGTTCCAGCTACAGGATCGTATAAGTTAGAAGTCGCAGGCGCTAGAGGAGGCAAACCTAACTCCTCTAGCGGAGTCGTCCCGGACTCGTATCGAGGTAAAGGCGCTATCATGGAAGGCACCTTCGACCTGGTCAAGGGGCAACAACTACGCATTGTAGTGGGCCAAGAAGGGCTCGAAAACATTGAGGGTAATCGTGCGAATGGAGGCGGTCCTGGCGGCGGAGGTTCGTTCGTATGGTTGCAAGGTGCCTCGAATCCTTTGATCGTAGCAGGCGGTGGAGGCGGCTCCGCTATAATCAACACCAGTTACTCTACGGCAAATCTGATAGGTGTTGGAGGCACAACGTCTGTAGACGGAACCACTTCTCGGGCTACGTCGTTGTTCAACCGAGGACGAAACGGCGGAAATGCCTTATACGCGGACGGTGCTCTAGGCTGGACGTCCATGCGCCAGTCGCTATCTTTCACAGGAAGATTTACCAACTCCGGTTATAAGCAACAAGCAGGATTCGGAGGAGGAGGCTTAGGCGTGGACTCTCACGGCGCCGGAGGAGGTGGAGGTTATTCCGGAGGAGGCGGAGGCGACTACGACTCTAATTTTGGTGGGAATCCCGACGGACGTAACGGAGGAGGCGGTGGAGGCTCCTACAATTCTGGCTCCAACCAACATAACGTAGCCAATTCTAATAGCGGTAACGGTTGGGTATCAGTTACCCGTTTGGATTGAAAAGGTGAGATATGAAACTAGATAGAATGAAGTTGGTTGGAGGAGACATTGCCGACATATCTGTACCTAATGTGAGTACGCTTCCTGTCGATGTGTCAGAGAACGAACTACTCGGACACCAAGGTGGCCTTAGATTGGGCAAGAACGACAATTGGACCACAATCCACACTAAGCGTAACGGTGTTGGTCCCCAACAACTCATAGGAGGAGATGCGTCGGCTGGGTTCTTCGGAGAGGTGGCCGCGGACGAATTGATTAGCGGAAACTCCCTGTCTGACGCTATAGGACTATATTCAGGAACCTCGCAGTTTTCAAATGCAGGGTGGTTAAAGTTTTCCTACAAAAATAAAGTCCTTTACTACGCTAAAAAACCTTTGCGTTACGGTCTTAGTTGGGACAGCATAGATGCGGTAGGTGCCGTATTCGGAGAGGCCGAAGTGGTTATCGACGGGGTAACGTTCAAAGTTCGCTTGCCTAGTGGATCGCGCTATAATCCTGCCCTAACATCTCCTCCTTGGGGGTACGATCTGCCCACGACACACGGGTCGGAATGGAATAGTCTGATGTACCATATCGCCAGTGGAGTATCTATCAGTTCAAGCGATACTTTAGAGTCCGAAGGAATTACTGACGGTGATTGGGCACGATACTCAGATAGAGACTTACACGTCCACACTTCATTAGGACACGGCACGTATAGTTGGTGCCAAGAGGAACAAGGCGCTGGGACTGGAGCCTACATATCCAGAGGATGTAACGGAGTGTCGGATATGACGCGCAGGTCATCAACTACACACACAGATATTTGCGGATGGAGACCCGTTCTGGAGTTGGTACAATGAAACTCGAACGTATGAAACTGGTCGGCGGAGACGTTGATTTTTTATCCTTGCCAGAAAGATCGACTAACCCCAGTACCAACGAATTGGGTGTGGCGGGAGGAAGCCTAGGCGTAGCGACAGAAGACTTGAATTGGAGCAACATACCGTCCGCTTCCCTCTTAGGTGCAGGTCCTGGCCCGTCCAAGATAGCGTTCGGTGATAGCGACGTTGGGTATTTCGGACACATACCGCAAAGCGATCTAATTAGCTACTCAGATTTGTCTTCCCAGCTGGGTGTGCCTGGTGCCTTCGTAGAAGACCATACAGTAGGAATGTGGTTCAAGTACGCTCACAACGGGCGCACCTTATTCGTGGCTCAGCGGGGCATCAAGACCGGAGTATCTTGGGAACAGCTTTACCTGCTAGGTCTAGTGTACGGCGACGACACGTACGGTCGCTTTCCCTCGGGAACGCAGAGAAGGCAGAGCGGGCGCGTGACAATCGGGAACATAACGTATAAGGTACGTTTGCTGACGGGTTCGTCCGATGATCCTTCAAATGCTCAAGACGAGACGGATACGCGGCATTCATCCTTGAGCGATTCTGAATGGACAAAGCTGATCGTTCCTACGACAGACGGCACATGGGCCTCATTCTCAGATAGAGACATGGGATTTATCAACAGTGGCCAAACATGGTGCCAGGAGTCCAAAGGTCCTGACAGACTACTTCATGGTGTCAATTCTGCGTATGATACTTACTTCCGAAGTGCCGATGATGCAAGCAGCTATAGAGGGTGGCGCCCTGTACTGGAGGTGGAGGAATGATACTCGACAAGACAAGGTTGGTTGGAGGTGATATAGGAAGGATGTCGCTTCCCGATGTAAGCGAGGCTGAACCTTATAAACTAGGAGTTACCAATGGCCGTATAGCAGTTGCCCACGGTCAAGCCTGGGTCTCCCTGCCGACTAATCTAGGTTTCGTAGGTCCCGGAGCTTCGGAGCTGATAGGCGGTACCATGTCTGCAGGCTTCTTCGGTGTAGTGAGTAACTTGGACTTGATCGACGGTTCTACGCTTTGCGGCGAGCTAGGCATGTATGCCGGCAAGTTATTCGGAGGAGACACAGATTGGTTGAAGTTCGCACACAGCGATAAGGTCCTGTTCTACTCGAAGATGATTATTCGAGCTAGTCACGCAGGAAACAATATAGGGTGGAGCACTCTCAAGAACAAGGATTTGGTGTACGGTAACACCACACTGGCTATAGGTTCGGATACATACAAGGTACGCCTCCTAACTGACCAGGAATGGGACGACCTAATGTATATGATCAGCAGCGACAGCCCGGTATCTGTTGACCAGCGCTGGGCGTCCTACGACCCTGCCGAGATTGACGTTGGAGACAACCTGTATAGCACCTGTTTGCTAGGAGATAACAACTACGCCAACCGCGGTAATCCGAATGTCGCAAGTTCCAACGGGTACCAATACCTACGTTGGAGACCCGTCTTGGAGCTAGTAGAATGATCATAGACAGAACAAAACTGGTGGGAGGCG
>CETM01032735.1_pt1 | contig 67661 bp, 39 predicted proteins | sample 361451 | NCBI WGS metagenome assembly CETM01 (sample SAMEA2622690, study PRJEB7988) | marine metagenome | isolation source: saline water (ENVO:00002010), including
AGGTATCGCAAAAATTTCCCCCAAAAATAAAGAGCAAAGTTTTGCAATTGACGCTTTAATGCAATCCAATATACCACTGGTTACGCTAACTGGGATCGCAGGATCAGGAAAAACATTCTTGACGTTAATGGCTGCGATGGATGGCGCAATGAGCAAAAAATATAGCAGAATAATTATTAGTCGCTCAATCCAGACAGTGGGTAATGATATTGGTTTTCTACCCGGGGACTTAAATGAAAAAATGGATCCCTGGTTAGCGCCAATAAAAGATAATTTCCAAACTATGTTTAACGATATAACATATTTCGAGGCGATGAAAGACAAAGGTCAAATTGAAGTTGCCCCCTTAGCCTTTATAAGAGGTAGATCTTTTAATGATTCTTTTGTTATTGTTGACGAAGCGCAAAACGCAACTGTTCATGAGCTTAAAACGTTAATTACTAGAGTGGGTAAAAATTCAAAAATAGTATTATTGGGTGATACAGACCAAATAGATACCCCTTATATTGATAAGGTCTCAAATGGATTATCTATTATAGTGGATAGATTTAAAAGAACAAACCTAGCTGCTCATGTTCATATCCCGCATGGACAAAGATCAAATTTAGCAACAATGGCATCCAATATTCTCTGATATATATTTAAGTTTGGAGGTTTATTTATGGCTAATAAGTCTACAACTTTTCAGAAATATGACAGAAATAGATATCGTAAAATTTATCCTATTACGAGATACCCAGCTTCAACATCCTATAGAAGCCGTGCAGAAGTTATTGTAGAGTCTGCGACAGTTGTCTTTGATAAAGAATTTGAAAAAACAGGGACTCTAAAAGGTCGATATGATACTATTCCGACTATTACCCTGGGGGTTAGCACAACCGATGAAATCGGAGAAGAAAGTAACGTTAACATATTTATTTCGTCGCTGACGCTGACCGCAGACAAACTGGTAATTTTTACAATCCAGGCAAGTGACTCATTTACCGGTGAGGTAGTGTTACAGGTGATAAGTATTATATAATGGCCGGCGTAGATTTCAATAGAATGCACCTGTGCTCAGGTAGCGAAACGATCAGATCACCACAGGCTTCTCCTAGATCTGTTGTTTTTGAAAAAAAGATGGAAGGTATTCCGACGGTTACAACAACGGTTGTTGGCTCTAGCCAAAACGTCTTTGCGGCCAATGTGACATCATCCGGATTTGATATAATACTTAGTCTAGACGGAACTGGCGATATGAATACAACATTCACGGTCCACTATACAGCAATTTTTTTAAGGTAATAAGATGGCAAGAGATTTTAGAGCTAAACAAGTAAGAACATCAATAATAATAGGCTCAGGCTCCGTTGAGTCAACAAAGCCGCACTTAGGCCTTGTGTTTTATTCAGCTAGTAAAGCCAGCGACTTTAATGGCACAAGAAAAACCGGTGGAGCAGCGATATCAATACAAAGCCAGCCAGGCCAAGACACAGACAAACTAAATCTTACAGATGCTAGGATTGGTGATGACGTTTGGTGCTTATTTGATGGACACCCTCAGGCGGCTGGAGCTATGGCTAATGAAAGAACATATGGATCAACTGTTCTTTTTCTAGGTAACGTTGCTGTGAGCGGAAGTTTATTTGCAGAAAGACAAACGATAGAAGTTGATAACACTATTGCTGGTAATTTTGTTACACCTGAAACTACTAATCATTATTTAGCTGGTGGGTTTCATGGAGACGGAACTTACAACGCTAGTACGACCGCAGGCGGCGCGCAGATAACAAATAAGGGTGACGCTTCTTTTGACGGCTTTGTCCAAACGAATATAATCAAAAACCACAATAGTTCAAACCTGACGATCGACACTGTTACTAACGGCGATATTATAATGACTGCAGCTGGCGGTAATATTGCAATGAGAGATGATGATCAGGCTCATGATATTTTTGATTTTAATGTGGCCGAGCCGGCTTTTACGATTTACGACGATGGTGACGTAGACGGTAACAGAGACTATTTTAAGATTGAGGTTGGAGCAGGAGGCGCGACAAAGCTCTATGCAAATAGTGACGCTGGGTCGGATAATACAGCAGACCTAACGTTGCAGGCTGATGGAACTATTCACATAGATTCTTCTGCAGGGGCTTGGTCTTTTAATAAAGGCCCAGATGCCGATGGGCCTCCAGGTTCGACGGCCGGCGTACAGTTTGGATATCTAAAAGCTGACACTAATGATTTTGAATGGTGGGCATACGGCGACGGAAGTAATGCTGCTACTGCTACTAGGGTTATAACTCTTTCCACGAATGGGCGCCATAATGCTAATACTACAATACCAAGCGTTAGAATAGACACCAGCAAAAAGCTAGAGTTTAGAGACGCAGGCATCTATATCCACTCTCACGAAGCTGACGGATTGAAGATGGAAGCTGACGGTCATATGCTTATCGGTTCCACGTTAGTTGACACAAAGACTTTAACACTTGGGAATGAGGCTTCTACACATATGAAGCTTTCCCCATCAGATACTGCCGCTAACGAAAAGATCCACATTAAAAATGCAGCGGGAGATACAGAGGCAGCACATACGACCGGTGCAATTTTTATAGAGGCAGCTGCTGGTGGTATTGGAATCTCGGCGCAAAAGAAAATAGTACTTGAGGCTGATGGTGGTGAAGTCGATATCAAAGATAGTAATTATACCAGGTTTAGATTCGATAGCCTCAACGATAGATTCTTCATCTTTAATAAAGACGGAACTCAGGATTATTTTACAATTACATGTGGCACTGACGGTGAGACCACCCTTGCGACCAACCACCATGAAGGTTCCGGTGGTCACCAGCAGGCTGACCTAAAGCTTGACGCTGATGGTGATATTCACTTTGACGCTCACGATGGGGACATAGCTTATTTAAACGCCGGTACTCTTCAAGGCTGGTGGGAAATGAACAGTGTTGCTACAGACATAGCATGGCATGATGCTGATGATGTTAGTTTGTTTTCCATGGCGAATACGACTGAAGGCGGTACGGCTTCGTCCTTGAGGATGTCGACTAGCAAGAAGCTTGAGTTTCATGACGCATCCCAATATATCCATGCACCAAGCGATAACAACCTAACCATAAAAGCGCCATCTGCTCTTACACTTGAGACTGACCAGTATGGCGCTATCTGTACCAGGCCAGAAGGTATTCACTTAGGTAATCAAGCCAGAAATGGTGTCGCATCGGTTAGCGGAAACAATTCAAAAGTAAGAATCTTTGTTGCGTCGGGAAGTATGAATAAAGCAAGCGCAGCAAACGCGACAGACCCATTTGATCAGCAAGGCACAGGGGTAATTTCTGGAATTTCTGATGGTGCTTTGGTGTTTTCTAACAGAAATACTTTAGCTTCGACCAACGAGCAAGCAGACGGTCCTGAAGATTTTTCCACCGGTCGTATTGTTTTTGATGGTCAGGTCGTGATGGGTGCCATGGACGTTACTAATTTGACAGTCTTAAACACGTTAAGGGTCCAGGGAACTACCACAACCCTTAATACTGAGACAATTACTTCGACAGATCCTGTTATTGACATCGGTGGTGTGCAGATCAATCCTGAAGGTGGTGGAGCAGGAGAAGAAGATGATGTATATAGTTCAACAGTAACCAACGCTGAGGCGGATAAAGATCGTGGTATTGTTATGCGTTACTGGACAGGAGGTGGCAGCCAAACGGCTTTCATGGGTATTGATCCGGGTAATCCAGCAACATTTAAGTATCTTGCCACTGCTTCTGAGAGTAGTGGCGAGTGGACCGGTGGTCTTGGGAATGGTCAATTCGCCGGTATAACCTATGGGACATCCGGTGATCATATAGGGATTTTAGACAGCGAGCTTGTTGCTACGCTGGGCGGTAACGCAATGCGGATTAAGAAGGTTAACGCAGATGCGAGATTAAAGATAGAGCGGTATGATTCAGCAATAGCAGCTGACGAAATACTAGGCGATATACAGTTTGGGGGTAGCGAAAGTAGTAACGCATTCAAGTATTCATCTGGTATGTTCGCTACAGCAACTGAAGCTTGGGATCCTGGATCAAATAATTGCGCATCTAAATTGCAATTCTACACCAGGCAGACGAGTAGCGCAACAACCTCAATCAGAATGACGATACTAGACACCGGCAGAGTGGGTATTGGGGATGTTAGCCCAGATGCAAAGTTAGAAATAAAAGATACCGGTGAACAACTAAGGCTGACGAATAATACAGGAGAGTACGCTTCCTTTAACGTTAGTAACGCTGGTGCATTAACTCTGGCAACAGTCGGGGCTGGTTCTTTGGATTCTCACTTAGTCCTAGATGCTGATGGCAATATTGAGCTGAACGCTGACAGCGGTATAATAGAACTAAAAGATGGTGATACATTAGCTCTTAAGATTGATATGGTAACGACCTCTGGGGATGCTATATTCAAGGACACAGGCGACGCTGAAATCTTTAGAATAGATGGAGACGCAGACTCTCTTTTGATGGCAACAGACAAAAAGATTGAGTTCTACGATTCGTCCCAGTATATCAACGCTCCTTCGGATGCAACTCTTAGAATAGCGGCCGGGACAAACATCTATATGGTCTGTGATTCATTGTTTTTAGATTCTGCTACACGACTTAATTGGGGTTCAGGTAACGCCCAGCTCATTCATAGTAATGGTTTACTTGCTTCAGACGTGGAATTCAGGGCCCCAAAGTTCTCCATCGATGATGCCAATAGCTACATAACACATGCTTCTAGCAACCTTGAAATCGTAACAGACGGAGATATAGTACTGAATGCTGGCGGTGGTGATATCACGCTTAAAGATGACAGTAACGTCGCGTTCTCTATTAACACCACCACCGAAAATACTGGTATTATTAATGATCAGGCCGGTCATGAAGTCTTTAGAATAACGAATAACCTGGTTAGGATGGCTAGTGGCAAAAAGATTGAGTTTGGAGCTGCAGAAGAATCTATCCACGGTGATACTAATGATTTGATTATTTCATCTGGGCGACATGTTGTTTTAAACGGTGCTTCAGCGCAATTGAATTTTAACGCGGATACTCAAAAAATCTATTTAGATAGTAATGAAATTAAATTTAGAGACGGGGTCCAAACTACAGCTAAAAGCTTAAGCGACCTAGCGTCTGTCGCACCTGCAGCCGGTGTTTTACTAAGTGCCACTGGACCAAATAGAGCTAAATCACTAGGCGGAATGGTAATATCTTCTAGAGACAAATACGTTAATGAAACGAATATATTCGCTGATAGTACACCAAACCCATCTGATTTATTCTTTTATGTTGGTGATGATGCCGGATCCAGAACCAACGCAGCGTTCAAGAACAGCGCGGTTATAAGCGGTTCTATTTATATGGCTGATAACACTATATCAAGTGGCCACGCTTTAACAACAACACGATTATATCAAAATGCAGGACAAACAATCTGCACAACGGTGATTAGAGAGAATGGGACTGATGCTAGTGACGAAGTGCAAGAGCATTTCTGGCTTAAGCCTGGAGGAGCTGGAGTTGGCGGCTTATTTTTGCATGCAAATAGAAAGCTAGTGTTCTCCGATCAGTTATCTAGCGGGGACGAGGCCCTCAATATCCAGCGCGTATTGCATACTATTGAGGGTAACGCTAGTCAAAAGTGCATGCAACATAAGGGGCATATTATCCCACAAGCAGACAATACGTTTAACCTAGGGACTGCCGATAGACGATTCGCTAATCTTTATACTGGCGACCTCCACTTGAACAATATGGGATCTAGTAATGATGTTGACGGTACCTCGGGTAACTGGACTATCCAGGAGGGCGAGGACAGTTTATTCGTTATTAATAATATAACTGGAAAGAAATTTAAGATGATGTTACAACCGATTGGGGATGGAGAATAAAATGCCAATATATACTAGCGAAGTAAACAAGGCCGCGGATGCCACCATTCATAACAGCGGTACAGGCTCTACCATCAACGGCAATTTTGATTTTAAAAATAGCGCAGGAAATCCCGCGGACGGATCTATTGGTATGGTCGCTAGAAGCAATACTGCGTTTGTTTTGGGAACGACTGGAGAGAATGTCCCAACTGGAACCAACGCTTATGCTATTAGTCTAAATAACGGTTACTTGGTATTAAATAATGAGAGCTATATAGCGCAAAATAAGATTGTAACTATTACGTTTTGGGCATGCGCTCCTGGTACCGGCTATAACGCGGGTGTAGGGTTTTCGGCTAACGCGGAAGATGAATCGGGCGCGGGAATGGATCTAAAAGTACAAAAGGCTTCTAGTTTAGCTGGTTCTTATTCTGCTATTAACGTTCATTGGCAGAAATCGACTACCACTCTAGATCCAGAAGCTTTTTCGAATTTAGCTGGAGCTAATGGGACAATAGATCACTCAGAATTCTCTCTTTATAGTGGTGGTGGTGGTGGATCTGCCCCAAGTAATAATAAGGTTTTGCATGCTTATAAAATCAGTTTTAAACTTGCGGACAATCAATATGTTAGGATTTTAGGAGGAAGTGGCAGTAATACAGCTGATGATACCTTTCTTTACGATTTAAAAGTGAAAATTGAAGGTAACAATGATGAGACAGGTTTAGCGTCTAGGGAAAACCTGACTTTTCAAATTGATAAAGATTCTAGCCATATAGATGGTACATCTAAAATTAGATTTACAGCCGGCTCAGCGGGAACAGAGGTTGTGAACATTGATGAAGCAGGTATTCTAAAATTAGCAGGAGCAGCCACTGGTAGCTTAACTGGTGGTATACAGATTTCTAGACACGGGAGTGTGGAACAAGCTAGCGGTGGTCATACAGCAAGCCCGCATTTACACATCCACTCCTGTGATGACGTCGGAGGTTATAGCAATATATGGTTCACAGACAATTCGGACACCAGCAATACCGCCGGGTCATTTTCACATGAATGGAACATTCTGGCTCTACCACGAGCGCAAGGTTCTACCTCAAACGCTTTCTTAAGGTTCAAATATGGCGACGGAGACGGTTCTGGGACAGAAAGAGAGGTACTCTACCTCCGCGGGAATGGTGAGACATATACCTACGGGCCATTGGATATTGGTAATGGTGTACTAAATATCGGAGGAGCATATAGCGCTCAGGCTGTAAATGGTGATGCAAAGATCTTATTAAAGGGTGGGAGAGGTAGCAGCGCTGGGGATGAGTGGGAGATAAAAGCCGCAGATGGTGGAGTTTTGACGCTAGGTAATGACATTGCATCTGCTGGTACTTTCGTTCCGCACTTAACTCTTACGCCTCATGCAACTCCGGCTAACTCAACAGTGGCGGCTGCTGGTAATGTAACGGTTGGTGGTGATTTGACAATTACTGGTTTGACAATTAAAGATGGTGGAGGCCATGATAGAATTCAAATGAACAATGCAATGCTTCTTAAAGATGCCGATGGCACCACTGTTGTGACACTAGGCACTTCAGATCTTAGCACAACGTTAGCCGGTGCTTTGGTGGCTGCTGATACTAATTTTATAGTCAGCTCCGCTGGTGATGTTACTTGTGAACAATTGACTATCAAAAACGAGAACATATTTTTCAACGTGACGTCCGGCGCATCAACAACGAATATTAAAGTCCAGGATAGCGCAACCAGTGCTCACGGACTGCCACTGACAATATCTGCAGGAAGTACGACGGGAGGTGGGTCAAGTAATATGACCGGCGGTGAGCTTAAGCTCCAGGGTGGGCGAGGTAAAGGTACTGGGGCTGGTGGCAACATCCACTTCGAAACAGCTAACGCTAGTGGCACCCCGGGTGCTGCCATGAACTCGTATGCTACGGCGTTGGTGCTTAGCGATGATCTGTCGGCTTCATTCGGCGGTAAATTGTATGGTCTCGGTAGCGGGCCACTCACTGTCGGCGATGATCTAGATTTAGATGGAGTAGTTTACTCCGATAATATAAATCTGAGAGCGAATGGTGTTAGTGCCCATGGCAACATATATCTTGATCTAGATTGGGCAGAGACTAATAACAGCACCGGAGGAAACAATATATATTTTCGCCGTGATGCTGGGGGGAGTCAATTCGGCTACTTTAGATCTGATGGGTATCTTTATGTTGGTGGAGAGCAAGGGGTAGTTAGCGCTAGACAGTTTGTAATGCAAGAGGGAACGTGTAGTGTTAGTCTCTCTGGAAACCAGAGCTTAACTGAAACAGCCGCAGATATTGAATTCGCTTGGGAACATTGGGATACGGGGGGAGATTTCAACACGACAAATCATACGTTTACCGCACCATCCACTGGGAAATATTTAGTTACGTTGAAGCTTAAATGTGACCCAGACGGCGACGTGACGGGGATCACATTTGTAATGTACAGGAACAACGACGGCGCGATTCAACAGTGGTACTTTACAAAGCCTGATATTGAAGATAGTGCTTCGAACCCGGGTATCGGTGATTATTCATTCGTTCATATACTGGCGCTGGATGCGAATGATACGCTTAAGATTAGGGGAGCGTCATACGGTGGTACTACCGTCCTGGGTGGTACAGATCATTATAAAACACTAGTGACTATAACTAGGTTAACAACATAGGAAGGCTTATAAGCATGAAAACTATAACAATTCAAATAACGGATTTAGAAGAAAAAATCCTTAATGATGATCTTTTAGACATCGAAGATTGGGTAAGAGGTGCCGTAATTGGCAAGATAAATAATTGTAAAAAAAGACTTTTAATTAAAGCTCAAGCGGGAATATTAAACGATCCTGATATTGATGTAATGCCAGCTACTGCCGATGCGCTTATACAATTATGGATCAGTACAGATAACTACAAAAATGCCCAACAAAGAAAAGAATCAGAATAAAATTAAAAAAAATCTGTACATTCTCATTTCTTCATTTACATATAGATCTGTATTCAGTTAACAGTAATTCTGTATATTCTTTATTATTAATATACTATTATTCTATTACTGGATCTATAGATCTATATTAATCTATTCTAGATCATAATAAATAAAGAGAGTGAATATGTTCGAAACCCCCTTTGAAGAAAAAAAGCCTGATATTATATTTGTTGCAGATTTTTATGCAAAAGATATTCCGGGCGGAGCTGAATTAACCACTCAGGCTTTAATAGACAGTGCTCCAGAAAATATCGATATAGCAGCTGTTTATTCACGTAATGTGACAATGGAGTTGATGCAGAAATACAACGACTGCTATTGGATCTTTACAAATTTTTCCGGAATGGATTTAAATTTAATTCCTACTGCTGCTACAAATCTAGATTATTCGATTATAGAGTACGACTATAAATTTTGTAAGTACCGCTCAGTAGAAAAGCATCAACATATTGAAGGTACAGTCTGCGACTGTCACGATCAAATTCATGGTAAGATGATGTCTGCTTTCTTTTTGGGTGCAAAAAACGTATGGTGGATGTCAGAGGCTCAGGAACAAAGGTACATCGACAGATTTCCATTTTTGTCTGAAATTGAATCTGTGGTATTAAGCTCTGTTTTCGATGACAAGTTTTTTATAAAGATTGCTGAGCTGAATAAAGAAGAAAAAGATCGATCTGGGTGGTTGGTTCTAGAATCTAATAGCTGGATTAAGGGCACAGAGGATGCTGTAAAGTATTGCGAGGAAAATAATCTTGATTTTGAATTAATTTCAGGCCTTACTCATGAGGAAGTTTTAGAAAAATTATCTTCAGCGCAAGGTCTTGTTTATTTACCTCGCGGAGGTGATACATGCCCTAGACTAGTAATTGAAGCGAAGATGCTAGGTTGCGAACTTAAGTTAAATGAACACGTCCAGCACAAAAATGAAATTTGGTTTGAGACCGAAGATGACTTCGACACAAGCGCATATCTTTTTGCAGCACGTGAAAGATTCTGGAATGGGGTTATATCTAAGATGAATTGGTCCCCCACTATCTCTGGATATACGACTGTTTATAATTGCATCGAAAATCAATATCCATGGGAAAAGTGCATCGAGTCGATGTTGGGTTTTTGCGATGAAGTTGTGGTTGTCGACGGTGGATCAACTGATGGTACATGGGATAAGCTAACTCAAATGGCTGAAGAAGAACCGCGCTTAGTAATTAACCAAAACATAATCGACTGGGATCATCCACGTTTCGCATATCATTCAGATGGCATGCAGAAAGCTTTGGCTCGATCAAAGTGCACTTCTGAATTTTGTTGGCAAATGGATAGCGATGAGTTCGTTTTACCAAAAGATTACGAAAAAATCAAAACTCTGGCAAAAGGTTTTCCAAAACTCTCTGACTTAGTAGCACTACCAGTTGTAGAATTCTGGGGCGGATATGACAAGGTTCGTGTGGATGTTAATCCATGGAAGTGGAGGATATCAAAAAACCTACCCCACATAACTCACGGAATCCCTCTAGAGCTTCGTAGGGAAGATGAGGATGGAAACCTATATACTGCGCCTGGCAGTGACACATGCGACTATATTCACACTGAGAACTTCAAGAGGATAAAGTTCGTAGCAGCATATTCTGAGGAGGTCGAACAACATAGAAGGAATGCTTTATTAGGAAATCAAGAAAGCCTTCAACAGTTTCAAGAATGGGTAAATCTTGCTGCGCAAAATATACCGACTGTTTATCATATGTCGTGGTTCGACTTAGAGCGTAAGATTAATTTATACAAGAATTATTGGTCAAAATTTTGGCAATCACAATATAATACTCCCCAGGAAGACACCCCTGAAAACAATATGTTCTTTGATAAGAAGTGGTCCGATGTTACCAATGATGAGATAAAGGATTTAGCGAATAGATTAGCTACTGAAATGGGTGGCTGGATATTCCATAATAAGATTGATTGGAATGCAAAGACTCCCCATATTACGATTAATCATGATTGCAAAGAATTTTTGGAGAGCTAATAATGCCAAAAATATCCGTAGTGATTCCCGTTAAAGACTGCGGCGAAACAATTTCTTCTGCTATAAAATCTGTACTTGATCAAACCTTCACGGATTTTGAAGTTATAGTTGTTGATAACAACTGTACAGACGACACCATAGAGAAAGTATTGTCATTTGATGATGAAAGAATAAAAATCGTTAAGTGTGAAACACCGGGCATCGTCCCAGCGCTAAATACTGGTCTATTCAATTCTTCATCACCGTTTATAGCGCGTCAAGATGGTGATGATATTTGGTACCCCAATAAATTAGAAAAACAAATTGATGTGTTTAACAGCAGAAGCACCATCGATATTTGCGGTACTCAAATAAGACTAGTTTCCGGAGCTGAAATTATCGATGATCAATTTCGTTATCCGTTAAATGATGCTGCAATTAAGTCTTGGCTACTTACCGGCAGAAATGCTATTGCTCATCCTTCTGTTATTTTTAAGAGAGAGATTTTATTAAGGGTTGGCGGTTATGATGATTCTTATCCGGTGGCAGAAGATCACCATATGTGGTTAAGATGCATTAGGTGGTTCAATTTTTGTAATTTAAGTGAGGTGCTGGTAGACTACAATTCTACCCATAATCCAAAATATGATCCTCATTATCCGCTCTTGGCATCTGAGTCTCAATTTAAATTATTACAACATCAAGGAGTTGTGAGAACATGTTGACCAGTTTACAGATAGGGCAAAATGGAAGATTAGGCAATCAGATGTTTCAATACGCTGCTTTGGCATCTATCGCTTTCACACGTGGGTTTAAGCACGCGCTACAAAAAGATGACAATGTCGATTTATGGAAAGTTTTTAAAATGCCCAACGTAGACATTTTAGACGTAAATTTATTAAGCGATTTAAAGTACAGATATTCAGAGCCAAATTTTCATTTTAACGCCAATGCATTTTTGGTAGACGATAACACTGACATGTTTGGCTACTTTCAGTCGCCAATATATTTTGGGAATTATTTCGAAATAATAAAAGAGAAATTTACATTTAAAGATGAGATAAGATCCACCGCCATAACTCGATTAAAGGAACACTTTGATGATCGGCCCACATGCTCTATACACGTAAGGAGAGGTGATTACCTAACTAAGAGTAATTACCACCCGCCATGTTCCATTGAATACTATACAGCGGCAAAGCAAATGATTTTGAGCGCAACAAACAATAAAGCGAAATTTCTTTTATTCGGAGATGATCATGATTGGATTAAAGACAACTTAGTTGATGATATATCGACACTTATCGAAGGTAATACTCCGGAGGTTGATATGTGTATGATGTCCAATTGCTCAGCGCATATCATATCAAATTCTTCTTTTTCCTGGTGGGCAGCAGCATTGGGGAACTATCAAGGTGTAGTAGCTCCTAAGGCCTGGTTTGGACCTGAGGGTCCTCAAAGGTGGGACACAATCTATATTCACGGATGGGGTTTGATTTGAATAATATCGGTATAATTTTTATAGGCACTGGCCCATATATAGGGTTCTTAGAGGGCTTCCGCAATAGAGTGGAACGCTTTTTCTGCCCCGGGGACAAGAAGACGATATATGCATTTACTGATCAAATAAATCACCCCAGCTTGGATCATAAAATCATAGATACAATTGAAATTGAGCACGTTGGTTGGCCGTTTATAACATTACATAGATTCAAGTTTATGAACTCAATATCAGATAAACTATTAAATCATTCTCATGTTTTTTTTATCGATGCTGATCTTTGGCCAGTTGACGAGATTAGTTTTTTTGACTTCTTTAACGAAAAAGAAGATCACGAGTTGATTGCAGTACAACATCCTGGATTTCTCGACAAACCTGGAACATTCGAGGACAATAAAGATTCAACAGCATTCGCATATTCTGGCTTTTATGATTTATCCGTATATCGCCAAGGATGTTTTTGGGGTGGCACCACTGAAGCTATATTGGAAATGGTGTCAATTTGTGAAAAAAATGTTGATATAGACACAAGAAATAATATTATCGCAAAATGGCATGATGAATCACATATGAACAAATATTTTTTGAAAAATTTAAATAATGTGAAAACGCTAAATTCGGGATATGCCACACCTGAAGCTCCGGGATATGATTTTGTCTGGAATACATATAGCGTTAAGATGGTTCACTTAAATAAGGATCCCAATGAGTTTCCTAGATTCGAAGGGTCAGGTAAATAATGAAAATTTGTATTGTAGGTCCTGGCATGATGTCAATTCCACCGACGGGCTGGGGTGCGGTAGAGATATTAATAGATGACTATAGAAATAGTTTAGAGCAACTAGGGCATGATGTCCATATTGTGAACACTAAAGATATGAATTTAGCAGCTTTCATCATCAATAATCTATCACCTGATTTTGTCCATATACAGTATGACGACTATATTGATTTAGCCAAAGATCTTATGTGCGAAAATATTGCGATAACTAGTCATTATGCGTATCTTGAAAATAAAACAAAGTGGAATCGTGATTATAAGAACTTCTTTATCAAAACATGCATCTCTAATGTAAACGTATTCTGTTTATCTAAGGGTATCGCTGATACATATCGTGACGCATGTGTTTCTGATGATAGAATATTCGTTACTAGAAATGGCGTTCGTAATGACTTGTTTAGTTTTACTAAAGAGTGTCCACGGCCTAATGACAGTATTTATTTAGCCAAAATTGATGAAAGAAAAGGCCAGTACAAATATCGCCATATAGAGAACTTATGGTATTATGGTGGGATTTCTGATTCTAGATTTCCAGATTGGCACCCTCGTTATTTGGGGGAGATTTCTAAAAAAGAGCTGTATAAAGACTTGACTCAATGGGCCAACCTGGTCTTACTTAGCGATGGCGAAGCACATCCTCTAGTGTGTATGGAAGCCTTGTCAGCTGGCTTGGGTTTAGTGATATCCGAATGTGCAACTTCAAATCTAGACCTAAGCTTACCTTTTATAGATGTTATTCCAAATGACAGATTGGATGATATTGAGTTTATTGCAGGTGTAATCGATACAAACAGAAAAATATCGATTGCTATGAGGGATGAAATAAAAGAATATAGCCAAACATTTTCGTGGCTACAGACTGTAGAAAATTATTATCTACCAGCTGTAGAAAGCGTGTTGGGTAAAAAATAACATTATGAAGATTTGCTTAATAGGTCCCGGGATTTTACCGATACCCCCATCTGGCTGGGGAGGTTGTGAGATACTAATGTGGAATCTAAAATGCGAATTAGAGAATCATGGTCATGAAGTACTAATAGTCAACACTAAAGATCTTAGAAAAGCTATTAACGATACAAACGCCTGGCGTCCTGACTTTGTGCATCTTCATTACGACGAATATGCTGACATCATGCCCTATATTTCGGCTCCCGGCGCAATGACTAGTCATTACCCATATTTGGATTATCCCTCTAAGCGCGCTGGATATGAATGGATTTTTCATAAGTTTGCTCAAAACCATTCTTATATCTTTAGTCTTTCAGATAGAAACAGTTATCATTTTAGAGATTTTGGCGCCCATCCTGAATTGGTCTGGGATTGGATTTACGGTATACCTCCGGATGAATTTAAGTTTGATGAGACACCAACCTACCCAGATAGAACAATATGCTTAGGGAAAATAGAGCCAAGAAAATTTCAGTTTTTTCTACAAAGTATTAGTGATAATATAGATTTTGCCGGTCCATTGGCTGATAGTCGATTTAGCACTTCTAAAAATCATCTAGGTACATGGACTAGAGATCAAGTGCATAATGGCCTAACTAAATATGCTAATTTGGTTCTATTTAGCGATGGAGAGGCAGCCCCCCAGGTTGTTCCAGAAGCTTTAATAGCTGGTTGTGGATTAGTTTTGTCTGAAGAAGCCGCAGCAAACCTGGACATAGGGCTACCATTTATAGACGTCGTAAAAACCGACTGTTCTCCAGATATATTAGTCAATATTATAAAAGAGAATAGAGCGCGCTCAATAACTATGCGAAAACAAATTAGAGAATATGGGCTAACACATTTTGGTATGCCTAGTTGTACAAAACTTTATATCGAAAAAATAGAGTCAATAATCACAGGTAATAGTTAGTTTGATTATTTCTAAATGTCCTTTAAGAATATCAATCGCCGGCGGCTCAACTGATTTATCATCGTTTATTGATGTCCACGGCCGAGGAGCGGTAGTATCATTTTCAGTTAATCTTTATACGTATATCACTTTGTTTCGTGATCGCTTCGGTCAAAATGCGATCGATAAAAGGTATAATATAGTCTGGAGCCAAAAAGAAAGTGTAATAGATTCAGATAAAATTAATAATGATATTGCTCGTGTTGCAATTAGTACAATGACGAAAGATCCGCTACAATGTTGGTTCACAGCAGATGTATCTTCATCTGGATCTGGATTGGCTTCATCTTCGTCGTATATGGTCGCTTTAGTATCTGCAATAAACGAATTAGACAATTTGGGGCTAACCAAAAATGAAATTATAGAGCGGTCTTGGTCATTAGAAAAAAGGATAAACCCCCTTACTGGATTTCAAGATCCCTGGGGCGTAGCTACCGGCGGCCTAAATTTTCATGAATTAAAAAAAGGTAAAAAAGTAGAGACCACAAATTTAGACTCCAGGCTTTTTAATACATTTAAGATGTACCTATTACCATCTGGGTTTAAAAGATCTTCGACTATAGTTCTAAACAAAATAAAGGACTCTATCGATAAGCGGCTGTTATCCCACGCAGACTCTATGAAGCATGCTATAGATGATAATGATAGAGGGTTATTTTTTGACATAATAAAAGAGGGCTGGTCTATAAAAAAAAATATATCCTCAACAATACTAGGGAATCAATATCTAGCTACTTTAGATAATAAAATAGAAAGCACCAGTTATGTGCTAGCTCATCGCCTAGTAGGCGCAGGAAATGGTGGGTACTTTCTTTTATTTACTGAAAATAATACATCTCAATCCAAGATAGAGTTAGATTTTTCCACAACTGTAATTCCTATCAATATTGACTATAATGGTATTAAAAGTTTAATATATTAAGGTAATGTGATAATGGATCTGGACATTTTGGCTCAAGCTATTAAGCGAATAACCAAAAGTCAAATACAGGATTTGTCTCAACTACTAAAGTCTAGAGACATGATTTATCTAATAGGAAATGGCGGTTCAAATTCTATTTGTTCCCATATATCACAAGATTACACAAAGGCATTAGGCATAAAAGCACAGAGCTTTTCAGATCCATCTAGGTTGACATGTTATATTAACGATTATGGTAGGGATTTTGCTTATGCGAAATTTTTAGAGCATTTCGCAACATCAGAAAGCCTAGTGGTATTAGTTTCTTCATCTGGTAATTCTGAAAATATTTTAGAGTCGGCCCGTTATTGTACTCAAGCTAAAGTACCTTTTTTGATATTAACTGGATTTGACGAAAATAATAAGCTGAGAAAAAATTTTTCGAATGATGCTTTATTAGATTTTCATGTTGATTCTGACGATTATGGTATCGTTGAGAGTACACATTTAATTTTTTTGCATGCGGTGATTTAATGATTTATTGTTTTGATATAGACGGTACTATTTGTACGTTGACCTTTAATAGTAGCTATGAAAAAGCCCAACCATTTCCGGAAATGCTAAAGAAGATAAACAGCCTTTATGATGAAGGTCATAGAATAATTTTCTTTACTGCGCGAGGATGTACATCAGGTATAGACCATACAGATTTAACTCTACGCCAATTAGAGGAATGGGGAGTTAAGTATCACGAACTAATAATGAATAGAAAACCCCACTATGATTTGTTGGTAGACGATAAAGCTATAAACGTAGAGGATTTTAAAAGGGCCACCGGCCTAAAATAAATTTGAGGTAGTAATGTTCGATATTGAGAATTTGGAAGAAAAATTTTGGGATGTAGTGAACTCTCCAGAGTGGGCAGAATTTCAAGAGAAATTTAATAGTTGTAACGATATATATGTTTTAGGTCATGGCGGTAATCTCGCCATAGCAGATCATACAGCAGTAGATATTACTAGATTATCAAATGGGCAAAAAAATGCAATGTGTCCAAGCTCTGGTGTCGTAGCCACTTCATTTATAAACGATTCGAATTTCGATCAATGGATGGTAAACTGGCTCTCTTGTCGTACAACTGTCCGAACATCATCACAAATAAAGAAATCATTGGTATATGGTATATCATCGTCGGGTCTCTCTACTGATGTATTGAAAGCCCTACAGTGGGCTTCTGATAATAATATGCAGACAGTATTAGTTACAGGCCGACCTATTAATGTCAAAGTACCCGGGCTTACCGTCATTACTTTAAACACAGAGTATTATCATACATGTGAAGTATTAACGCTATTACTACAATATCAATTAACTCATGGATCTGGTAGAAACTGCCCGTCGATAGGAAAAAACAAGCCGGAGGATTTGGAAAAACCGAATTGGAAAGGTACTAAAATTAGGAAGCATTCATTTCCTGATGAGACGATTAATTTGGCCATTGATTTTGATGGGGTTATTCATAAGAACTCTATGGGGTTTTATGATGGCACAATTTATGATGATCCTATAGAGGGCTCTCGGAATGCCCTTAAGATATTATCACAAAAATACAACGTAGTTTTATTTACATGTAAAGCAAAGCCTGATAGAGGTTTGGTTAATGGCAAAACCGGCATAGAATTAGTATGGGCTTGGTTAAAGAAGCACGACATGGATCAGTTTATTACCAAGGTTACTGCCGAAAAACCTAGGGCAGTTGTCTATATAGACGATAAGGGAATTAGGTTTGGCGGATGGGAACAATGTTTGAGCAATCTAGAGGGACTTAACATAATTTAAATGAATTTTTGTGTGATTCTAAATATGGTTATGGTTGGATATAGGGGTGAGTTATGAAGATCTTGATAACAGGCGGTGCAGGATTTATAGGGTTCGCATTAGCGAATAGACTGAATAGGGATCACGATGTTACTTTACTAGATTTCGATACACGCTGGAAGAAATGTCATGACTCCTTTAAAAAATATTCAGCCGATATATCTGTTTATGAAGCATTGGATGGTTTAGGGAATTTTGATATAGTTTTTCATTTAGCTGCTCAATCGTCTGGATATATTTCTTTAATACGACCCGAAGATGATGTTGACTGGAATGCCAAGGGCACTTTAAATATATGCAATTTTTGTCGTAGGACCGGCGTAAAAAAGATTGTGTATGCTTCGTCTATGGCTGTCTATGGTGAAGGAAAAGATTTATCAGAATCAAATCCCCTAAATCCGATTTCTAATTATGGGGTATCAAAGCTAGCGGGAGAACTGTACATAAAGGTCTTTAGTAATTACGGTTTGGATTATACAATATTTAGATTGTTTAACACCTACGGCCCATCTCAGGATTTAGATAATCTGAGACAAGGAATGGCTTCAATTTATTTGGCTCAATCTTTAAGCGGTGACGTAATTAAAGTGACGGGTTCTTTTGATCGATATCGTGATTGTATATACATAGATGATGTAATTGACGCTTTTGAGCTATCGCTAAAATCAGTAACAGATAATGAGATCTATAATGTAGGCACCGGTGTCCCATCCACAGTCGAGAATTTAATAGAAGTTATACTAGATACTCATGAAAGACCAAAAGAAGAATTCCAGGTTGTAAATATAGGGGGCCACGATGGAGATCAACATGGTAATTATGCAAATTGCTCTAAGCTAAAATCAACTGGCTGGAAACCAAAAGTTTCTTTACGGGAAGGAATAAAAAGATTTTATGAGGCAGTTAAATAATGCCGTTTATTACAAATGACAGCTTTGTTGAGTTTATTAAGGGCGCCCGTGTCGCGTTAGTTGGTCCAGCTGCAAGCGCTTTAGCTTATGAACAGGGCGAGCTAATAGACGGCTACGATTATGTCGCTAGGGTAAAGTCATTTTTCGTTCCGGAAGAGAAGAGAAAATCACACGGTTCTAGAGTGGACTTTCTTTATACTGACAATGAGCAAACAAATGACATATTACCCGGTGACACAGTTATCATTCAGAATGATAAACAAATAATTCAAATGCATCCTAATAATATTCAAAAAAGAGTTGACATATTGCAAAATGATGTAAAGGTTGTAATCTCGACCTGCCCTAGTGCTGAATGGTTTTTTCATAGATTCACCGGTGCGTTAAACGGTATGTCTAGCTTAACTAACGTTAGGATTATGCCAGACGAGCCCTATATGCAGATAAGACAAAAGACTATGAGACCCAATGCTGGTTTTTCTGCTATAATAGATTTAGTATCATTACCAATATCAGAACTGTATATTACTGGTATTGATTTTTATCGCTCATTATATCGTGACAGTTATTTAAACTCTCTTTGGACGAAAGACACTATATCGAATATGGTAAATTCCCCTGATGGCCAAACCCCGGATGGAAATCCTGATTATCATGATCCAGATTTACAGTTTTTATATTTTAAAAATGAGATATGGAAAAAAGACAATAGAGTAAAGGTTGATCCATTCATGGAAGAAGTATTACGTGATCCTAGGTATGAGAGTTTCGAAACCGCGATGATGTTGTTAGGAGAAGCAAATTAAAGCATTAATTCCAGTAAGGCAAGGTTCACAAAGAGTAATAAACAAAAATATTAGGCCATTCGCTGGCTCTTCTTTATTAGAAATAAAAATTAATCAATTAAAGAGAGTTGAAGCGATAAATGAAATTTGCGTAAATTCTGATTGTGATTATATGCTTTCAATCGCTGCTAAGTTAGGAGCAACACCTATAAAGAGGGACTCTTATTACGCGTCTAGCACTGTTCCGATGAATGAAGTATGGAAAAATATGGCAGAAAATATTGACACTGATATTGTGGTGTATACAAACGTTACTAATCCACTAGTTGGTGTAGATACATATAGAGACATTTGCGATCTATGGAAAAATTTAGACTCGAAATATGACTCTATTACTACAACACACATGGTGAAAGAATATCTGTGGCATAATGGGGAGGCTATTAATTATGATCCCAAAGCTCACCCACGTTCACAGGATTTACCTGGTTATTTGGGTTTAAATTTTGCTGTGAGTATTATTCCGCGAGATTTATTAATAAGTAAGAAAAGCATAATAGGTAATACTTTTTATCCATTCATATTAGACAACATTCAGTCAATTGATATTGATGAACAGATCGATTTTGATATTGCAGAAATTCTTTATGAAAGAAGTTTGTCATGAAAGTATTAGTTACGGGAGGTTCTGGTTTAGTAGGTACAGCATTTAAGAGTTGTAACATTCCTGGTATAGAGTGGGTAATAATGGATGGCCCAACCTCTGGGGGTATAGATCTTTGTGATAGAAAAAAGACATTTGAATATTTTTCTAAATTAAATGTAGATGCAGTCGTCCATACTGCGGCGAAGGTGGGTGGTATCGAGGCAAATATAAATAATCCAATTGATTTTTTCTCTATTAACTCCAGGATAAACATTAACGTGTTAGATGCAGCCTCTCATTTTGGGATAAAGAGGTGTATTTCTTTTTTGTCTACTTGCGTATACCCTAATAATTCGGAATTTCCGCTAGAGGAAAAAGAAATACATTTAGGTCATCCACATAACTCAAATTTTGCGTATGCATATTCTAAAAGAATGCTTGACATACACTCTAGAGCCATTAATAAACAAAAGCAGTTTAATTATTTTTGCGTATCACCGAATAATCTATATGGAATAAATGACAATTTCGACTTAAGTAACTCGCATGTAATTCCTGCTTTAATTAGAAAAATGCATGATGCAAAGTTGTCTGGTGATAGCGAGGTGAAATTATGGGGCACCGGTACTCCTTTGCGGGAATTTACGTTTGCTAATGATATACCAAAAATAGTTGCGTTTTTATTGAAGCAAGACTATCCAATTAAGGGTATTATTAATATAGGGAACACAATAGAGGAGATATCTATCAATAAAGTCGCCAGATTAATTAGGGATATTTTTGGTTATAAAATTCAAATTGTATGGGATATGGAAAAGCCCAATGGTCAATTAAGGAAGCCGTCTTCTAGTGAAAAGCTAAAAATTCTTGGCTATAATTTAAACAGCGTTACTAGAATAGAGGATGGTTTATCTCAAACTATAGAATGGTTTTTGAAAGAATATCCTAATATTAGGGGTGTGGTTTGAAGACAGCGTTTATAACTGGCGTCACAGGTCAGGATGGTTCATATTTGGCTGAATATTTATTGGCTCTAGGCTATAAGGTTATAGGCTTAAAAAGAAGGACCAGTCTAATAGCTACAGATAGAATTGATCATATATTTGAGCATGAAAATTTTATTCTAGAATATTTCGAGCTTGATGATTCGGGCGTGATGTATAGGCTGATCAATAAATATGATCCGGATGAGATATACAATCTGGCAGCTCAATCTCATGTAAGAGTTAGTTTTGATATACCACTATCAACAACAAACACAATTGTCACAGGTGTTACTAATATCTTAGAAGCAATTAGAAACACTAATCCGGGCATTAAGTTTTACCAAGCTAGCTCTTCTGAAATGTTTGGTGATAATCCAGAAGTACCACAGGACGAACTTACTAGACTTTCTCCTGCTAGCCCTTATGCATGCGCAAAGGTTTATGCCCATCATCTAGTTAGAAACTATAGAGAGTCTTATAACATATTTGCATGTTGCGGTATTCTTTTTAATCACGAATCTCCTCGACGTGGTGAAACTTTTGTAACTAGAAAAATAACGTTAGCTGCTGCCAGAATCAAGCTGGGATTACAAGACAAGCTTTATTTAGGGAATTTATCTGCTAAAAGAGACTGGGGTTACGCCGGCGATTATGTGAAGGCCATGCACTTAATGATGCAACACCCCACTCCGGATGATTATGTGATTGCAACTGGTAAATCGCACACGGTTAAGGATTGGCTAGAAAAAGTTTTCGAAATTGCAAACCTCTCTATAGACGAACATGTTGAATCAGACACAAGGCTATTTAGGCCCCATGAAGTTCCACACCTGTTAGGTGACTGCACAAAGGCTCGAACAATGCTTGGTTGGTCTCCAGAAACAAATTTTGAAAAACTTGCAGAAATAATGTACAAAGAAGATCTAGATTATGTAAAAAGTACATTATAACGTTACAATTAATTAATGTCTATAGATCGAAATAATGAATTACCTATATTACCCAACCACAAGCCGCATGTGTCTTATTCTGAGATTAGAAATTGGAAAGAATGTCCATGGCGTCATAAGCTAGCATATATCGATAAAGTAGATATGTTTGAGCCTTCACCGTACCTTTCATACGGGACAGCTGTTCATGATGGGATAGAAAATTTTCTTTTAACAGGGGAAATGAACATCGAAAATGTTTTAAGCGAAATAAAAAAAGAGTGGACAACTCATGGGTTTGATTCTGCAGACTGGATAAAGTCTCAAGCAGATTATAGAGCATCCCAAGGCTGGAAACCTAAGCCCCATGTTTACATTTCAGAATGGCTTGATTACGCCAGAAATTCTCTTGAAGAGATTCCGGACTTTTTAAAAAAAACTTTTGGTGAATATGAAGTAGTTTCTGCTGAAGAAGAGCTTTATGAACATGTTCCGGAAGTCGGTGCATATTTTAAGGGCTTTATAGATGCGCTAATAAAAACCAAAGATCATCGTGGTAAAGAAATTTATTGGGTTATAGATTGGAAAACAGCGGGTGATAAAGGTTGGTATGCCAATAAAAGAAGAGATATTTTAACTTGGGCTCAAATTGCACTTTATAAGCATTTTTGGAGAACAAAGTCGAATATTGATATAAAATCTGTTAGGTGCGGATTCGTTCTTTTAAAGCGTGGTGCACCCGCCGGAAATACCTGCGAGCTAGTGAAGGTTTCTGTTGGTCCCAAAGCAGAAGAAAAATGTACATCTATTCTAAGAAGTATGGTGCTATCTATGAAGAGAGGTATTTTTTTAAAAAATAGAAATTCGTGCTTGTTCTGTGACTATAAGGGCACAGAATACTGTACGGGTAGTTAGACTTGGATAAAGTATGGAAAAATATAAGATATTGTTACTTTCTGATCATGCCCTTAGCCCTTCTGGCGTAGGTACCCAATCGCGTTTTTTGTGTCATGGGTTAATTGAGAAGGGTCACTGGACAATACGCCAGCTTGGCGCAGCAATACAGCACGAAGATTACTCAATGTCGAAACCCCACGAGGATTTTTTAATTAAGCCTGTCGATGGTTTTGGCACACCTGAAATGATAAGGGCTTTATTAGCTACTGAAAAGCCTGATATTATTTTACTCTTTACAGATCCTAGATTTTTTGTTTGGCTTTGGCAAATGGAGGATGAAGTTCACCAAGTTTGTCCAATTGCGTATTGGCACGTCTGGGATAATAAACCGTACCCAGATTTTAATAATGATTTCTATGAGGCAACTGATTTAATAAATTGTCATAGTCATCATACATATGAGCAAGTTAAAGAGCATTGGCCAGATAGGACTAACTTCATTCCCCACGCTTTACCTGAAGAAGTATTTTTTAAACTTGGGAAATCATTAATTAAAGAGCATCGGTCAAACCTCTTAGGTGAAAATAAGAAAGATGACTTTGTATTATTTTGGGTTAACCGTAATGCAAAGCGAAAAAGACCATCTGACGTCCTAGCTGCTTGGAAAATGTTTTTAGACAAAATAGATGCTGTTAACGGCAGAAAGCCGGCGTCTTTAATAATGCATACTGACCCTTATGATCCTGAAGGACCTGATTTAGTCGAAGTCGCAAAAAATCTAGACATAGTTGATTATGTAATATTCTCTACAGAGAGAGTAGGTTTTCAAGAAATGAATGTCTTGCATAATATAGCTGATTGCTCAATAAACATTTCATATGCAGAAGGCTTTGGTTTAGGTACTCTAGAATCAATGCAGGTCGGCACTCCAATTATAGCTATTAAAACCGGCGGCCTAACAAGGCAGGTAGTTGATCATCGAGATAATTCTGAAAACGGCGTCGCTTTGGATGTTGAGTTTAGTTCGTTGGTTGGCTCTCAAAATGTACCATACATTTATGAAGATTATGTCTCGATAGAGACGGTTTCTAATGCAATTTTAAAAATGTACGAAATGCCTCTAGAGGAAAGAGAAGAGCTGGGTAGAAAGTGCATGAGATATGCATTATCTGAGTTTTCATATCAGAATACCATCGATGAGTGGGATAGAACGTTAATTCAGACAATCGAAGATTGGAAGGAAGGAAAATCGACAACGAATCGATTTGAGTTTATAGAGTTATGAAAAATGTCTTAGTGAGAGGTCCTTTATTGAGTTCTGCTGGATACGGCGTGCACGCTCGTCAGGTGTTTAACTATTTAGATCAACGTGGCGATTGTAGGTTAAATGCGCAGGTTACGCCATGGGGTATTTGTACATTCTATATGAACGGAGAGTACGAACGAGGTTTGATTTCAAAAATTATCAATGTTAGTCATCCTAGCGATTTCGAACCTGATATATCATTTCAAATTCAACTTCCTAATGAGTGGGATCCAGCGGCTGCCAAAGTTAATATTGGCGTTACAGCTGGTGTTGAGACAGATAAGTGTTCTAAAGAGTGGGTAGAGTGCGTCAATAAGATGGACTTAGTAATTGTCCCATCGCGACATACAAAGCAAACATTCGAGAGATCAGGGAATGTAAAGACACCGATTCATGTAGTTCCGGAATATATTATACCAGAGATAATAGACAAAAAACTGGAACCTATGAAATTAGATGTTAAGACTAGCTTTAATTTTTTGATGTTTGGATTAATAACAGGTCAAAATACAGAGTCGGATAGAAAAAATACGTTTTATGGAATCAAGTGGTTCTGCGAAACCTTTAAAGATGATCCAGATGTCGGGATTGTTATTAAAACATCACTAGGCAGAATGACAACAACTGACAGGAATCACACTATCAGTTTATTGAAAAGAGTTATTGACGAAGTTAGAGATGGTGAATATCCTAGATTTTATTTATCTCATGGCTTAATGACGAATGACGAAATATCTGCGTTTTATCGTAGCCCTGATCTAAATGCGCTAGCATCATTTACTAGGGGCGAAGGATATGGTTTACCCTTGCTTGAAGCCGCGGCTTCTGGATTACCTGTGATGGCGACCAAATGGTCAGGTCATATGGACTTTCTTGGAAACATCAATTTCTCAGGCTTCGAATATGATTTAGTTAATGTCCATGAGACAAGAATAGATGGTGAAATCTTTATTGAGGGTAGTAAATGGGCTCAGCCTAAAGAAGCTGATGTTAAAAAGCGCTTAAGAAAGATGAAAGAATCATATAAGGTACCTGTTACGTGGGCTCAGTCTGGCGCAAAGACATTAACCAAAAATCTAAATAATGAATCAGTATACGTAATTTACGATAACGTTCTTGGTGATATATTAACATGAGTATTACCGCTATCGTTATCATAAGTGTGCTGGCACTTCTTTTTTGTTTTTCTAGTTTTTTTATGATAAAGTTCGCGCTATTATTATTAAAAATAGAAGACGCTTTAGAGGAAAGCATAAATGTTCTAGATGCCAGGCAGGAATCGATATCGAGAATTTTGGAAATACCTTTGTTTTATGACAGCAACGAAGTGAGGCAAGTTCATTTAGATATTGAAGATTGTAGAGAGTCTATACTCCGGGTGGCTAACGCTTTATCTAAAAATGTTTCTTCTAAAAAATTTGGAGAAACTGATTTTGAAGAAGAAGAGAAAGATTAGAAGAAACCCGAAGCAAAAAAGGAACATGTACTTTAATAAGGATACTCAAGCTTCAATAGTTGAGTTTCAACAATTAGAGTCTGAGCCAGAGCGTGAAAAATTATATAACGAAAAAATCCACCCCGCCTTTGAGAAGTTAGCTGAAAGTCTAATATTCGTATATGGCTTTAGAGCAGGTTCGAATCAGATAGAAAATATTAAAACAGACTGTGTTTCATTTCTTTATGAAACAATCCACAAGTGGGATGAATCTAGAGGTACTAAGGCATTTTCGTATTTTAACGTAGTGGCAAAAAATTGGTTGATAATTAATTCTAGGCAGCATAGAAAGAATGTAATGAGAAATGTAAGTCTATCAGATATGGCATCCATGTCTAAAAAAGATAAGCATTCGATTGCATATTCTCAAGTTGTTGAATCCCCGGATAAAATTATCATTAATGCCAATCGAAGAAATGAGATTGTAAAAGTTCTAGAAATAATACAAGCACGTGTTACAAAAGAAAACGAAAAACTTTGTATAAACGCGATTATTGAAGTTTTTGACAAGATTGATCAATTAGATTTTTTGAACAAGCGCGCGATATACGTCTATGTACGTGAGATATCCGGATTAACGCCCAAAAAGCTGTCTGTGGCAATGTCTTCTATAAGAAAGCATTATAGAGATATAGTACATGACAAGAGGATCATAGATATCTTTTAGGAGGTAAAAAAAATGGTTGATGATTTAAATAAGGCTTTAGAAAAACTTGAAAGTATAGAAGAGAAAACAAAAAAGTTTGAAGAAATGTTATCTGAGTTAGTAAGTTCAGAAGACAAAAAGAAGCTTTTGTGGAAAGAGATATACGAAAACGCAAACCTAGATCGGCAAAATGCTCACGTTCTTTTTGTTGAAGCGTATACGCACATGAGAACCGGCATTGCAGAGCATGCAGCTATTGGAGCAATCCTTTCGAAGTATTTAGAAAGAATGAATAAATCAAATGAACAATTGCTAAAGTTAGCTGAAGTAATAGCGAAAGCTGAAGCCGAGAATAGCAAGATTGATCCAGATGATCTATTTTCACAAATAAAGGACTGATCATGGCTATTGATTATGATGATAATGTAAATGATCTAGCGTTTGAAACTAAAGCTACTGATAAAGCTGAGTCTTCTTTAGCTAATTCGACACCAGACACAATATTTCAAAAAGCTGTTGTTTTAGAAGTTATAAATGATCCAGCTGCCTTTAGAAGCCAAACTGATTTCGATAAAAGATTTACAAAAGAAAATGTTGATAATCACTCTTTTTTAAAAAGAGCACCAAGAAACTCAGTTTTGGCTCGAACACTTAACGAAGGTCAAGGTAAGAGATCAGATTCAGTTAATGTTTGCTTGCCTTTCTTTCCTCCTCACCTTTGTTTCCCAATAAAGCCTGGAGAGCATGTATGGCTAATAAGTCCTGCACCTATTGGAAAAGCTGCAAAAGTTTTTTATTGGATGTGTAGAGTGCCAACCTGGATAGACGTTGATGATATAAATTATACTCATGAAGATAGAGTGCATCATTATAAGGGCGCTGAGGTAGACGAAGCAGACGCAGCAGATCGTGCAAACGATGAGAAACCAAAGACGGAAAATGCTGAAGATCCAGAAATGTACGGGTTCCCTAATGGTACCGCGGAAAGTGATGGCTTTACATTTGGGGATAGCGAGGAAGAGTACGATATACATGTTACTGGTTCATTAGCACATAAATCATTTAAATTTGAGCCCGTCCCTAGACTAACCAAGATGCCTGGAGATATGGTGTTACAAGGATCAAACAATACTAGCATCACTCTGGGCACAACAAGGGGGTATAAGGGGGGCTTTGCTGTAGAGGACACTGATAGTGACAGATTGGTTGATGAAGAAGAAAACCCCCTAGAAGGTGGAGAGGAGGATCTTATTATCCGCTCAAATGCCACCCGCATCGATCCAACTGATTTAGAGGCAGATCCAGACCGGTCGCTATTTGCGGCAGCGATTGATATTGTTGCAGGAAGATCTTTACGCACAAGAAAGCAGGGGACAGCCCATGCTATTCCAGCTGAGGATGCTGTTCATGGTACTGGCGGCGACGCCCTAGATGGCCGACCGTTTGGCGCCCCTCAAATAAAAAAGACTGTGCATGTATCTGGATCTAGAGGAGAAGACCTAGTTGAAACTTCTAAAAATCCACAAGGTTATCTAGAAGAAGTAAAGGATAATCAACTGCATAATCCAATCGAGGGTGATCCAGATTTTAGATATGATGCTAGCAGGATTTATATAACAGCTGATTCGATGCCAGATGTTGATTTTGGTCTAGATGATCAAATGAGTGATCTACCCGCTGGTGCGCTCGCTGTCGACGGTGAGGGTGAGGGTGAGCCCGCAACGCACGAAGGCGCTTCAATAGTTGTAAAGTCTGATCACGTTAGGATTATAGCTAGGAAAGATCCTGACACTGCAAAAGATCCAAAAGTTAATGGATCCATTCGAATAATAAAAGAGGGCCCGCCAAAAGAGCCTGGGGACGATACCGCCGGTCCTCCCGGTGGAGAAAGAGCTGTGATCTCCATTGAACCTGATGGCACAATCATAATTGACGGCCCTAGAATAGTAATAGGTAATAAACATGCATCAGGTGAAGAGCTGTCTGTGAGCGGGTTTGGCGAATCTAAAAATGAGAATGATCATGTTTACATCGGTGGTGTTGAGGATGCGACTTACACTGTATTTCTTGCAGAAGAGCTAGGCGATACGCTGGTCGCATTTGCTACAGATATATGCCATGCGTTGGGTGATATGGGCGCTTTACGGCCGAACAACTACGCGATGGGCTCAAAATCCCGGGCCAGTGCCGGTTCTAATCCCGAGGTCGGTACCCAAGTTGCCGCGAGTTTAGGCAATTCGGGCGCCCCAATAATGAATCCAACTGCTTGGCTTATAGCCGCCAACCTTGAGTCGAATCTCAAAAAGTGCTTTAGCAAGGTGATAAAAATCAAGTGACAGAAGAAAACCAGAGTCCGCCTCCAAAGAATTTGTCTACTCATGATCCGGATGATGCCGGCCTTATTAGCATGACAATCCCCTCATTGGCAGATATAATATTACCCATTTTCGGCGGCTGCTGCTGTGTTATGAATTGTGACGAAAATCAAAAAAACATAGAGAAAAACAGGACAGACCCCGCTGGGAACAAAAGTATGGGAGGTGGTCCATGTTGTCCAGAAACAAATCCACCTGTGCAACAAAAGGGAGATCAATCACCAGCTGGAGAAAGAAAAAAATCAGGTATATGTCAAGAAATAGAGCTACAAATGAACTTGCATGGAAACATCTATTTAAATTTTGCTTTTGCATTTGAGCCGATCCTAGATATCCCACCAGGGTTACCAGCAATTCCCGGTATAGGTTTTCCGCTCTTCGGTATACCTTCGCTCAACCTACCTGGGATACCACTGCCCCCATTTCCAGGCATGAATCTACCCGGTTTTCCACTACCTGGTTTTGACTTGGGCTTAGATCTTAGCGCTACATTAAACCTACCCAGCTTACCTGGTTTACCGTTTTTTACAATGACACTAGGCCCGATTAATCTGGGTTTAGATCTTTTTAAGCTTAAGTTACCAGATATTCCGGATTTCGATCTTTGTGAAATAGCAAAATTTATAGGTCAACTACCCCCTGAAACTGATTGCGGTGTAGAACTAAAGGGAATAAACTTTAATATTCCCCTTTGTTATCTTATGATTCTTCTCTTTTTCCTAATGCTGATCCAACCAATATTAGTTGTACTACTTGGTATGAAAGAGAAAGGAATGGTTTCTGTTGACGAATCGGAAATTGATCCAGAGGATCCTGCTAGCACTGTACCCACGCCACCAGTTGTGAACATGCCCCCTAGGATTAGTATTGTCCATAGCGAAAGTGGTGAAAATGAAGACAACTCGTTAATGATATTTAAAATTAAGGAAGGTGAAAACAAAGTCACCGTGAATTTTACGCTTTCGCCCCACACTCTAAATGAGATGTATCATGCAAATGCCTACAAAAACCCATTAGTTGATCAAGATCCTATAGTCGCTCAAGCTGAGCCAAACGTAGAAATCGAGGAGTCTGTGTTGGCGACCCAACCGACTAAGTACACATGGACAATTCACGGCCCAGATTTCTCTGTGAAAGAAAAATCAAGCGAAAGCCCTACACGTGATAACTACGCCGCGGCGTTTAACGCTTTTAAAGACTCCTTAGTTAATCCTAAATCTCTAGAAGAAAGAAAAATTCACGAAGTCATTCATGAACCAACCCAAGGTCATGCTGCCAGACACTTAAGCTTTGATTTCGAAAATGAAGGTCTTTATGAGATATATTGCACAATTGAGAGAGCTAGTGAAGAACCTAGAGAAATGTTAACTTTTGTACAGATAGGAAAGCCTAAACTTGCAACAGAGCTACCTCCTATATTACAAGCCATGCCCAGACCTTCAATGACACAACAAGACTCAGCTCTACAAAATAAGACACCAGTTCTAGTTGCTCCAGCTGATGCCGAGACTGATATAGACACTGGTACAGAGACGACACCTCCCGCTCCATCAACCCCAACGGTAAAGAAAGGTATATAATGAGCAAGAAAGATTTTTGTAAAGAATGTGTACAGATAGGAGAAGGGTGGACAAAGCTTTCTATGCATATGATGGGTATACTAGATAGAGATACTGCTTTGCTCGCAAACGAGAGGAGAAAAATTTGTGATGAATGCCCAAAGTTGGTAAAAAGTAGCACTCCTTTTCTTAAGTGCGATGATTGTGGTTGCTATTATCCAATGCTGGCTTATTCAACATCAAAAGGCTGCCCTATGGGAAAGTGGTAATTTTATAGTACTTAAATTACATATAAATTTCTATTAGGGGATAATTATACACCAGAGGTATGTCATGGCGTCCAGAAAGCGAACACAAAATAGAAAACAAATTAAGTTTAAATCAGCTGGACAGCTTAAGTCAACAATAGATCAACACGAGAGAGATATCGCGTTTGAAAAGTTGATTGGTATTAAAACGCCACTTGAGCTTGGGGTTGGCCGCGATGGTTTATTTCGTATGCATAAGAGTCTAAAAGATCAAATAAGGGATAATTTTAAAAACTTGCTTATGACAAATCATGGTGAGCGTTTGGGAAATTATAATTTCGGTGCCAATTTAGAAGAGCTGGCTTTTGAGCTAGCTACTGATGATATAGAAAAAGAAGCAATTTCTAGAATTAATATGGCTATAGGAAAATATATGCCCTATATTTCCCTAAATGGTTTTGAGGCTTTTACTGAACATAACGATAATGAGCATACTGCGAAAATCGGGATAAGGGTTTCGTATTCTATACCCGGGTTAAATTTGAGTGATCAAGTGGTGGAAGTAATAATAAGGGCAGCTGGATAATGGAAAAAGATATTAGGAATAAACAGAAAAAGATCGTAAAAAGATCTTATCTTGCTAGGGATTTTGACGGATTTAAGAATAATTTGGTTCAGCATGCCAGGACATTTTTTCCCGATAATTTAGAAGACTTTACAGAGACCGGCCTAGGTGGCATGTTCGTAGACATGATTTCCTATATCGGTGACTCTATGTCATTCTATTTAGATCATCAATTCAACGAATTACGATGGCAAGATGCTGTAGAGATTGAAAATTTAAAAAAGCATATCCGGCTAGCTGGGGTCGAAACGCATGGCGCTAGCCCTGCTACAACTTACGTTTCATTTTATATAGAGGTCCCGTTAGATGGCGATGGTAAAGTTATTGAAGAATGTTTACCAACAATTAAAAAGGGTACCCGCTTAATTTCTGGAAATGGTATTACGTTTAATCTAATGGAAGATGTAGACTTTACACTAAGAAGAAAAAATGATGATCGTGATTTTGTCTGGAAATTTTCGACCCCGCAACCCCCCAGAGACGGTATCGAAGCAAATGGAAAATCTAGAAAAATTATAAACCTAAAAGGTCTATGCGTGTCTGGTGAGATAAGGGATGAATCATTTTCAATACCAGATAGTTTTATACCTTTTAGAGAAATATCACTGTCAGAACAAAATATAAGTCTAATAGAAAGTGTGACTGATTCTGACGGTAATGTGTATTATGAAGTTGATAATTTATCTCAAGATAATGTATTCTCTGTAATGGATAATAAGAATATTAGTCAAAAAACCGTAGAGCAAACGCTGGTCGTTACACCAGCGCCCTACAGATATACTAGATATTTCGATCCGCAATTACTTTCTACTACGCTAACTTTTGGTGGCGGCGACGCAACTGCAGATGACAATGATATTTTACCAGACCCGGGTGACCTAAGCATGCCGCTATACGGTAAGCGCGTATTTTCAAGATTTGCACTGGATCCGAATTCTTTGCTTAGGACGAACACATTAGGCGTTGCCCCTAGACAAACAACGATAACTATTAATTATCGTCATGGTGGTGGCCTAATTCATAACGTGTCTGCAGAATCGATAAGAACTATAGACTTTCTAGATATGACATTTCCGACAGGCGTTGATCACGAAGATGCCCGACTAACTAGGGCTAGTTTGGCAGTTAGAAATCACCAGAAAGCTTCTGGCGGCGCACCCGCACCAAGCATAAATGAACTTAGGGATCAAATTCCTGTTGCCAGAAATTCACAATCAAGAATAGTGACAAAAGAAGACCTTGTGGCTAGGATTTACGCATTACCATCTGCGTTGGGTAGGGTATTTAGGGCTGCAGTTTCAGAAACACCAGACGCAAATGGTCAAATTGAGATAGCGTTAATAAGCAGAGGCTCAAGCGGCAGGTTGGTTAAGTTTGGCTCAATGGACACTTCTTCATCTCCCCTAGAGGTTTCAGGTGATAATCTTAAACTAAACTTAAAGACATACTTGGAGTCATTTAGACTAATAAATGATTCTTATATAATCATGGACGCTGCAGTTCATAATTTTGGATTGAATATTAATGTAATTGCAGTCCCTGGTGCACAAAAGGCCAACGTTGTACAGTCTATAATCACAAATTTAAAGAAGCTATTAAGTATTAAGAATTTTCATATAAATCAACCATTATCTTTGGGCGACATCAGCTACGCAGTGATGTCTTCTGATGGTGTTGCTTCTATTCATGATTCAGATGGCTTAAAGGGCATTACTGTGGTATCAAAAACAGGTGTTGTGCTGGAGGGCGATGGGGTTAACACTTACGACTATGGTGGTAGTGAACCCTTCGAACCGCTTTTAGAAAAAGGGTATATATTTCCAAAGAAGAATGGTATCTTTGAATTAAGGTACCCTGACTTCGATATTAGGGTGAGCGTGAGATAATGCAATTAATAATTACAGCCAGTAAAGACTGTTATATAACAGACAAGATAGTTGATAACAAAAATCGCTCAAAGAGATCGAACACTGGTAGGGCAGCAACCTTAGATCTATTCAAGCTTTTTGAGGAATCAGGAGTAATTGAGTCTGGTAATTTTGTAACTGCAAACGTATCAGAGAAATCAGCTCTACTAATAAAGTTCGACTACTCCGAAATAGGGAAATTAACTTCTAGCATTTTAGACATAAAAGGAAGCACAGGGTTTAAGGCGTACTTGGAGTTACAAGACGTAAGTTCGGGTTTACAAAAGCCATTTAATTTTTCTGCTATCTGTAATCCGCTCGTCCGCGATTTCGAAGAAGGATTTGGTATTGATGTTAATTCATTTGACGACTTAGGATCAGCGAACTATATAACTTCTTCTTATTACGCTGCATCCCCAATAGCTTGGAAAGCTGAAGGAGCGTCTGCGGCTGGCGGTAATGATAATGTTAAAGCGTCTGGCTCTATAACTGTTGCTGGTGCGGGCGGATGGGATAACACTGTTGGATTTACACTAAATGATGGCTCTAATAGCGTATCATTTTTAGCTAACGCAGCGTCCCCCAATCCAGCACGAACTGATTCAACAAATTATACTTTTGGGATCCAGGGCGCATCAACTGTCGCACAATTAGCTGACAAAATCTACGCAGGTATTGCATTATCAAAAACGCAGGGTGATCTAAAAATAACCGCTACAGATCCAGGGTCTGGATCAACCATTCCGCTTAAGCAGGATTCTGCCGGTCTTACGGGAAACACTAATATAACATTAGCAAACGCCGGTGGCCGTCTGACTATTTCGAAATTTGCAGGCGGTCATAGCACAGAGCACATCGACATAATAACTTCAGCGTCTTTTGGGACTACGAACGTAGATCTAGGATCATCTTTATATTTTTCAGATCCTAATCAAGACTTGATTTTGGATGTAACAAACGCAGTGTCGGCTAGCCTAAAGGGACTTATTAATAATAACGGCTTCAGAATAGGGTTCAGTGGTTCTTATGACACAGATAACAAGACTAGATTTGTTAAAAGATTTGCGTCTAGGCACATAAAGAATAAATTACTTATACCGAAATTAAGAGTTACATTTAACGATGAGATTTCTGATGATTCGAATAGAGTATTTATCGATGAACCGAATATCGTCACCTTAAAAACAAAAAGACTTTTTAAAAGTGCAAATCTCCGTGATGGCTCGAATGCGCAATTAACTGGCAATGATTGTGGTGTTTTAAAAATAGTTTCTGGCTCATACACTAGTTCTGTAAATTTTAGCCAAGTTGATAAATCGTCTGATGGTGATCGACTAAAGGGTGTATATCAGGCAACATTCACTTTGCCTAGCAACAACGCTTATATTAAAGAGGCTTTGACTGCCAATCCGGACGGATTTAGTGTAAACCTTAAGTGGCAAACAAGCGACGGGACAATCACATTTTTAGACAAGCCTACGAAAGTTTATAATAGCGCATTTTCTACGTTTGATATAACCGCAGTCTCAACAGCTTTTAAAAATAGAAAGTCAGAATATCATGAATCTGAGGAAATTGTAATCAATTGTGTTGCAACGATGAGCGGAAAAGAGTATTCAACAGCGAAGATAAGGAAAGATCCTGATTCATTCCCAGGGCAGCTATATTATAAAATAACTGAGTTACTTTCCGGAAAACAAGTCCTTCCACTTAACTTTAGTCAGCAAAAAGATACTGTAAAGATGAGTTTTTATGACGGCGTTTTTTCTGCAACAATAAAATCTGGAACACTATCTGCTGGATATTCTTATAAGCTGGAATTACTTACTGATTTAGACGGTGATATTTTCAACTTTGATTCTTCATTCACTTTTAAGGTAATCTAATGGCAAGAAGATCATTAACATTTGAGAATGTAAAATTTTTCACAAAAAGGATGCTCCGAAAATACAAGACTTCACGTGGGGTATTGTTAGATCAAAATCAAAAAAAATTAACTGTTACTCATGTTAATGATGATGAGACTTCATTTAGAAGAAAAAATGAAAATCATGGGCTGGTGTCAACACAGCAACTTCCTGTTGATAATTCACTGTTTCAAAATAACACATTCTTTGGTTCTGCTGAGGCTAAAATTAATATAGCTTTCGATAAGATTATTAATAAATATCCTTTTGATGGAACCCTTCAGCAAATAGAGCAGTTTGAAGATAGTTTATCATCTTTAGAAAAATATGTTTTAGATAAATTTCCAAAACATAAAGGGTTTTTGACTTTTGACTCAAGTAAAAGTCAATATATCACTGTAAAAGATAAGTCTGGAAATCTAAACCAATCTTTATTAAATGGTGAACAGGGTCTCGCATATATTAACCCTAAACTTAATCCTTTCTCGATTGAATGCGCGCTAAGACTTCCCACAGAAAGTAATGAAAACAGCTTTATATGCCACAGCGTTCATAAAACTTTAAATACTGGTTTCGCGATATTCATAAACCAAACATCTTCAGAAAAAACAGGCACAATTAATTTCGCCATAGTCAGCGGTAGTGACAATTATGCAACAGCTAGTTATCCCCTTAAAAAGGGGAAGTGGTATAATTTATCATTTTTCTATGATAATAGGGCGGAAAAACAAACAGTTAGTATAATGTCTGGATCTAATACTTTAGCGAAAAGTGATTTTTTCGATTATCCAGGGTTAAACACATCGAATGCTGACTTAATAATCGGTGACGGCAAAAATTTGTCTGCTGGTCATTTAACGTTTAATAAAAGCAATTCGTTTAGCGGTTCTATAGACGAGTTTAGAATATTTCATGGAGCGCGCTCTACTGATGAAGTAGAGTATTACTCTAGAAGAAATATATTTGCGCATGATAATCTAAGGCTATATTTTCGCTTCAACGAACCAGCAGGATCACACTCGAATAATGACGTAATTTTAGATCATAGCGGAAATAGCCTACATAGTAGAATATCAAACTATACAGATGCGATAAGGGCCCCTCGTGAAGTAATTGATCCAATGTTTTTAGAAGATCGAAGGTTTAGTCCAGTACTTTTCCCGAACTATCCGGCAGTTATCAACTTTAACGCAAAGCTATTAGAGCTCGCAACAGAGTATGATATTAATAACCCAAATTTAATAACCAAGCTAATTCCTAACCACTATTTGCAAGAGGGCGCATATTCTGAAGGTGTAAGTGTTGATGGTAATATTGTAGAAGCATATAGCTCTATGGGTACTCTTCCAAAAGCCGGCCGAATTGGACATGTTCAACTAATGTCTTTAATGCTATATTATCTTGCTGAAGAATTAGATCAATATAAAATGTATCTAGATCAAGCTTCACAATTTTTACACCCAGATTATATGGGCGAAGATGGTATAGCTGATGCGTTTTTACCTGATTTAGCTAAATATTATGGCTTTGAATTACCTAAGATTTTTGGTGATGTATCATTTGAGCAATTTCTTGGAAAAGAAAATCTAGGTTTGGAATATTCTGTTTATGAAAGAAATCTAAATGAGGTTCAAAACTTGGTTTGGCGCCGAGTTTTAAAAAATATAAGCCATATTTTTAAATCCAAAGGTACGAAGTATGCATTAAAAACGATTTTTAGATCGGCTGGTATTGAGCCAGACAGACTATTCAGGCTGGTTGAGTACAATGGTGTCGATGAGTTTAGGATGGGTATCTCACGGCAACAAATTACTGAAATGTCTACAATTTTAAATTTCTCTGGTAGTATTTCTAAATTTGTGGAGACTTCCAGACCTGACGGTACAATCATTAATCGGCCAACATTGCTAACAGCGCCATTAACAGCTAGTAGGATTGAGCCTGGATTTCCTGAAATTTCTGGAGGTAATGTATTGGCTTCTGCCAGTATACATTTTCACCCATTTGATGAGACTGCAATTCCCGCTGTAGATACAAAGCTTACTATCCAAGACGCGTTTAATAATACAGAGACGTTTCAATTTAAAGATACAAGCTCTCATTTGGCTGCGACTGCAACATTAACCTATAGCCAAAATCCCCCAGATACTCAGGCAATAACGTTGATTTCTTCTGATGGGACATCTCGTACATACGAAATTGATATAGGGAATGGAGTTACGGCCGGTAGCGTTCCTGTGGTTCGAGGTGATAACGGCGACGCAACATACGCTAACTTAAAGTCTGCAATAGAAAGCAAGTCTGGACATAATGAAAAAATAACAATACAACATAATAATGGTGGTGATTCAAACGATGCAGGCTCTTTAGTTCTGACACAGGCTGTCGCTGGTTATGCTGGAAATACATCGATTACTCATAATCTAGCCGGTGTATCAGGTCTAACAACATTTTCAGGTGGTACGAAAGTCATAAGTAGAGTAAACTATAAAGCGACCCTTACTGCTGCCAGCGCGATAGCTGCTCACGGTACAACTGAGAAGCAGTCTATTACTCTCATATCTACTGATGGCACTTCAAAGAAGTATGTGATTGTCCACGGCGGCTCAGATGGGAAATCAGCGGTGCCAACGGGGACTGTTTTAGCTAGCGATTCTGATACGGGCTCTGGGACAGCTGGTGGTGGAAATGTTGGCGGCATTGCGGTCAATATATTAAGCGGAGATAATCAAAGAGATGTTCTAGATGAGCTCAGAGTGGCTGTTAATCACGGAAATGGTCACAACGCTGGGACTCCTAATTCTAAAATAATATTTCCTGTAGTTCCTGATGCAATCGCCGGTCAGCTAGTTGTAACATTGATGCAAGCCGTTGTGTCTTCTGATTCTGCAAAGACCATTACTGAAGACATAAGCAATATTACAAAAACAAATTTCACCTTAGATACAAAAAAATCAGCGCTTATAACGACTGATTTAAATACGATAATTGCATCTTCATTTCCAGATACTCTGGTAACAAAAACAAAGAATAAATCTGCTGGTAATAATATTGATACGATTGAATTAACCACAAAAAGTTTTAGTCGTAGTAATATTGGGAACCATCTTTTGTCGATCGCTTCTCCAAAGATACCAAAAGTGTGGCTTAGGATGTCATCAACTGCCCCCACTAACTTAGGGACAACGACTGTAGCTTCCGAATATCAACCTCGTGCCGCTCATGCAACGTTACAAGTAGCTACAGGTAATGCTGCTCATGGTACAACAGAACTTCAGGCTATTACTCTAATATCGACAGATCAGACTACCAAGACGTACACACTGGTTAACGGAGGCGGCAGCGGATCATCAGCGGTGGCAACTGGTACGGTGCTGGCTGTTGGTAGTGATATTGGCTCTAGAGTGATTGCGGCAGACACTTCTGCAAATTCCCTTGTGGGAGGAAGAAGTTATAGGATAAAAACAGTTGGTAGCACCTCAAATTGGTCTTCATTAGGCGCTTCTTCAAATACACCGGCTATTGGGGAGGTATTTACGGCTGCTAACGGGGTATCTGCCACAGGCTCAAGTCATGGAACTGTTGAAGAATCTATAATCGGCCAGATAGCAGTCAATATACTTACTGATGATAACCAAAGAGAGGTTCTAGCAGAACTAAAGACAGCCATAAATCATAGCAATGGACATAATAATGGCAGCGCTGATAGCAAAATTATAATTCCCGCTGTGCCTTCCGCAGCAGGATCAGCACAGTCTATAATATTAGAGCAAGCGACTGTAGGTAGCACGGGTAGTACCAGCTCGACTGAAAATATAGCGAATTTGACCATAACAAATTTCGGTGGTAATCCAATAGCTATATCAAGTGAAACAATAGGCGAGATAACCAGGCAGGCTGCTACTTTCGATGGTTATAACGATTCGATATCAATCGGATCAGCTGCTGTGTGGGATGCCATTATAGGCGATGACACTGCTGGTGGCTCAACAAAGAAGATGTCTTTTTCTATATGGATCTATAAAACTGCTGATGGCGAAGGTGACCTAGGCAGAATATTCGATTTCGGTAATAGCGATATCTTTTTATATAGTACATCTACTGAAATATTGGCTTTTAGCGTAAGATTGAATGGTAGCCTTACGGAGTGGAGAACTGATGCTTCATATTTCAATTTAAATGAGTGGACGCATATCGTCATAACTTACGATGCAACTGATACCGCTAATAATAATCCTGTAATATATGTAAATGGTCAAAGCCGGACTGTTGCACACGTCGGTTCATCCGCTGCTAAGCATGCATCATTTTCCGGTATCGCTACTGAGGCATGCTTTATTGGGAATAGAAATGCAGAAGATAGAGCGTTCCAGGGCAAAATATCAGAATTTCAGGTCTTCAATGATATATTAACTGCGAATGAGATTTCCAAAATTTACGCTGCGGAATCTGATGAATGTATGCCACCGTTTATAGCGGCTAAAGGGTTTGCTGGCGGTAATGGGTTCGTAAGAGCGAACACTCCAGGCTTTGAGTATGCGGGAATTTCTGCTACTCAAAATGATGGTCTTTTAACGTCTGGATCTTGGACCGTAGAAGGTGTATATCAGTTTTCCAGTAATTTGTCGAAAGAAAGTATAAGAAGTCTTTCGAGAATAGTAACACAAGGTAAGACGACTGGTCAAGACTGGAAAGACAAGCATGGCGTATTAACAAACTTAGTGCTTTCTCCATTCGGAGATCAGTTGAGCTTATATGTAAGAAGTAAGCATAAAAATGATGCCCCGGTGCTTATGACAGTATTAACCGGTGCGAATTGCTTAGATGGTCAAAAGTGGTACATAGCCTACGGCCGTCAACGAAATGATGAAATTAGTCAACCTGTAAGCTCTTCATACTTTATAAGGGCAGCGTCATATAATTTTGATAAAATGACGACATTTATTACAACAAGCTCTTTATTTGATGAAGGCTCTGCTAATGACAACGTATTCCAAAATACAAAGCAACTAGTTTCTACTAGCACCTATGAGTATTTTAACCCAACTCAAATTTTAATAGGCTCTCAGTCAATGGCGAATACCAGTAATGGTAAGTTTTTAAATAATTCAGATACCAGCGTAGTTCCTTTTGACGCAAGAACGACATATTTCGATGGAAGAGTGGGCCACCTTAAGTTTTGGTCAAAATGTCTTACAGAGGAAGAGTCCAAAGAGCATGCTCGTAACTTTAAGTCCGTAGGTACAGACAACCCACTTGTAAATAACACATTCAGTAATACTAGATCTGGTTCGTTTCAAAAACTAAGATTAAATGTATCCACAGACCAAGTTAATAAAAAAACCAATATAGACGGTTCCTTAAACCTATTAGATTTTTCACAAACATTTACACCTAAAAATGAGGCTAAAGTTCAATCGGGCGTATACACTAGTATGTCTGGTGCTTTGTGTTTTGGATTTGAGTCTTTTAAAGATGTGGTGGAGAATACTAGATTTGATTATACAATAATATCGCCATTTTATGATGAATATTTGGAAAGTGATAAAATAAAAATAGCTGGATTTTCCGAAGGCCCCAATATAAAACTTTATAATTCTAAGATTGCTCCCGTAACAGAAATACTGCCTTTTGAAAAGAAAGTAAACGATAATCGATTTGAGATTCAAGTGCACCTACAAAGAGGTTTAGATGAAGATATTATGAATATATTCTCTGCTATTGACGCTTTGGACGACGCTCTTGGAAAACCAGAGTTGGTATTTGCTCAAGAATATCCAGACTTAAGAAGAATGAGAGATCTATATTTCAATAGGCTTACTGATAAGGTAAATTATAGAAACTTTTTTGATTTATTTAGATGGCTAGACGATGCTTTCTCTGATATGGTGGAGAAATTTGTGCCTAGAAACAGTAATTTTCTAGGAATCAATTTAATTATAGAATCACACGCTCTAGAAAGATATAAAATAGCTTATGGTCATCAAGAAATATACAAGGGAGAAGATGAGCGAGCGAAATTACGTTCTAAAATTTTAGTATCACAACGCTCAGGTGTATTAAGGAGATTTTAAATGGCATCAGTAAGAGATTCTGCTGAAGTAAAATTAATTGGCTTTGAGCAAGGTGTAAGTGTAAAAACAAAAGAGCAGCTATTGTCTCAAACAAGGGCCAGATTTCACCCATTAGCTAATCCAACTATTTCTATAACAAACAAGGTCGACAAAAATGCCACTGCGACATTAAGGGTAAAGAATATTCCAGCTGACCCCGGTGATGGAAACTATACTTTGCACCTACAATCACATAAGGGTTCCGCATATGACCTAAAAATACGCACAGTTGGTCAAACAACTGCAACGTCTGTTGTAACTGTGAACACTGGTGCGACAGTAAGTAATTTAAATAATCTAACAATTCAACTTACTGATTTTTACAAACCAAATGCAATAACGACATATATCACTTTTACATTTTCTTCATCATCTACAAGGATTATTAGGAATTCCTCAACCTCCTGGAGTATAGGGTTAAATGGTGTTACCGGTGATGCTGCCGCTGTAAGGGCAGGAATAGCTGAACGTATCTATAACGCAATCTACAAAGCTCAACTAGACGGTGAATTAGATATTACCCCAGTTTTAGATGGCCAAACAGTCAAACTAACACAAGATAACGCTGGTACTAGAGGTAATGCTAAACCCGGAGGATCTGCTTTATTAACGCCTTCTGCAAGCAGTAGCTATATTTCTATTCCAAATTTTACGGGTGGTACACTAGGCCTATCTAGAACATTAAACATAGGTAATCTTCGTCACCCTAAAGATGATACAGCTGTTGCTCTAGGCTTACTAGATCCGCCTGGTTATTATGTAGAGGAAAATGTGGGTGTTGGTGCTCCGTATGCTGACATAATCAATACTGACGCTCAAAAAATAAAAAGATTAACGTTTGACTTAAATAGAATCATAAATTATAATTCAAGATCTTTGTCTGCCGGAACTATATTACAATATAAGCAGAATCCAGCAGATGCACAGAAAATAACATTGGTTTCTACCGATGGTACTTCTCGTATCTATGAAATAGACACAGGCAATGGTGTGTCTGGTGATAATATCGCAGTCACATTAGGTGCTACTCCAAATGATACATACGCTAATTTAAAGTCTGCAATAGAAAGTCCAGCTGGTCATAGCGGTAAAATAACAGTATTCCACAACATCGGTGCTCCATACCCATCTGATGGCGGCTCTTATGGTGAGTGGGATATAGGAGAAATTCATTTGACCCAACTCTCCGGTGGTACAGGTGGAAATAGGGCGATTACGCACGATCTAACAGGTCTTTATTACTCACCAGCATTCTCGGGTGGTGTGGATGGCACCGGTATAACATCTAAGATAATTTTAGACGATACTCTTTTTCTTGTTCAAGATCATCGTGACCGACCTATTAGCGCCGGTTCATTTGTTTCTGGGATTAAATACGAAATACTGGCTGTTGGTAATACAAACTTTAAATCAATTGGTTCATCGCTAAATTTAGTGGGTACAAGTTTTACTGCCACAGGTCCTGGCACCGGCACTGGGACAGCAAGAGTGCATTTAGATTCAGCCATAGGTAAAAAAGCGAAACAGGTTGGACTTGACTCTTCAGGCGCTGCGCAACAAGAGATCATTTTTGGTTTAGAAAATTGGAAGCTTGTTTCAAAAGATTCTGACGACTTTCTTTTTCATGATCTGCCAACAGCTCATAGGCAATGGGATTCTAGTAAAAGATCAACTAAAGTATTATTAAATTTTCCAGATTTACCAAATTTACGAACGTCTATCAAGAGACTTTTTATGACCATTGAATACACATTATTCAATGCAAATGTACCCACAGAGCCAACCAATAACCCTGAAACAATATCAAGAATCAAGTTTTACATTAATAATGGTATAGATAATGATAAAAAGTTTGCAATTGTTTATAACTCGAAAGAAAGAGTGACAGAAGTATTAGTCAACCCATATAGCACTTCATTTGCACAATTAGCGTCAAACTATAGAGAAGACAATTTCGTTTTTTGCCTTCAATCTGCGCTAAATACGCTCACGGATAATGCGCCATTTAAGTTCGAACTAAAAGAAAAATTAGCTGCCAATTATGAATATTTCATAGAAATTACAGAGAAGGGACTTAAAACAACTTATTTTTCTGCATTTTGTGAACAAAATCTATCTGCTTTAACAAATAATTCATTTATGGGTTTCTTTAGGGATAAAGACAGCTTTTTAGAGGGGTTTGAAGAAATTCTTATTCGTGATGGTGATGGATCGCAATCTATACCAGCTAAAACAATATCGCTAATGCCAGATAGCGCACTATATAGCCCAAAGCTAGACGAAGCTTGGACTGAGCTTCAAAATAAAAAAGTTTATAGAGTTGGATTAAAAGAAGTATCCAGTATTAGCGATATAAAAGATAGGATATTTGATACGATTTGGCTAGCAAATAGTGAGGGTAACGTTGATATTACACCGTCAATGTCTGTAGCCACCGCTAGAATAACTGTGCAAGATTCGCATTTAGCTCATGGGACGAGCGCACTATCAGATAGCATTACAATAAAATCGGCGTCTGGTGTTCAAAAGAAATATACTATTGTTCGTGGTGGATCTGGTGGCACCAGCGCAATTGCAACCGGTGAGGTTATTGTGGAGGGCTCAGCCGCTTATGCAGGACATACTGTTGGTTCTGGTCACGCTAGTATTGGATCGATCGCAGTAAATGTAAAGAACGCGTTCACTCGAAGAGACGTATTAAGAGAATTAATACTTGCAATAAATAGCAAAAATGGTCATAATGGGGGAATTCCGAATAGCGTAATTAATGTTGGGGAAATTAATAAAACGGGTGATGATAATACAAAGACCCAACGAATATACTTAAAGCAAGTTGTTGCCGGATCTGGTGGTAACGAAACCATAACTAAGACTGCAATGAGCCTCTATGCTATTGAGGGTTTTTCTGGCGCTGATGATTATGTGTCTCGTAATTCAATAAAGCTAACAACATCTCTGGCTCGCGGTTATCCATTCATGTTAACCAGAAATAAGGTTAATATTCCCAATGATGTACTCGTTTCTAGAAATATGTACACTTTGGATGATTTCTCTGCCCCTGTTTTTTCAATTGATTTAAGGGATGGTGCCGATAATAATTCATACTACATAAAGCCCAATCACGATGTAGAGGTTAGAAGTTTTGGTTTCGGTAAGAAAACAAACGATCTAAGGGTATTCGATGATCTTTCTATGAATGGCCCAAGGCTTCATTCTGGTGATTATCCAAAGACGCTTGATATTGATCCTGTTTTTTACCTAACTGCCTCACCAGAAGTAAGATTTCCGATCCAGGTTAATAACTTGGGCAATGTATTGGGTTTCGAGTATGATGGCGTTATCGAGCCTCTTGGCTTAAGAGAATTAATGCTGGGTAGGCTTGTAGCTGAATCTCCTATGAGGGGTCTTTCTGCTGAGATGGGGGGAAATTATAGTTTTTCCTCAATTAGAAAAGAAGCCGCGCTTATTCATAATAACATAACATTCGAGGAAGCAAAAAATGTTGCATTTTTTGATAATTGCCCATCAATCTCTGAAGTTATAAAGGGTGAAGGTTATACAACATACAGTTTTCGAGACCCAGCGGTCTCATCAGCTGCTAATAATGTTTTTTACGCTAGAATTCCTGGTATTATTTTTAAGAATGAAGCTAAAATTCAGCCTTATATAGACACTGAGGAAAGGGTATTTCAGGCTAACCCTCTAAATGGTAATAACCCTGAAACAAATGAGATGGATATGCTCGTATTACATGTGCAAGAGCTGAACCATAAAGATGATAGAAATCTAGGGGCAGAAAACTTTCGCCACAGAGCTGGTTTCGATTTTTCCTCTTCTCCTCATCCTGGGACTGACTCAATAGCTTTTGGTGGTTTACGATATGTTTGATAGCAGAAAAAAAAGAATTATACCAGATTTATTATCTGATATACAACATAGGAGTGGCAGAATAAACCTCAGTAAAGATGTCATTGCGAATTTTGTATTTGATAGAATCACTGACGATGTTGTTGCAAATCGCTATCTTGAAGAAGACGGCTTAAACGATTTAATTTTCATTAATGAAAAATTTCTAAAAATTGAAGGCGTTAATAATAAGTTGATTAGCGGCGCTTCCGGTTCTGATGGCACTTTTTCTAGGAAGGAAGTAGATCCAGCAAGCCCACCTGCATCAATAGAAAATACAGCTATAGAATATTCTTCTTTTCTTACTAATTCATCTCCATTTAAAAATAAGTCGATTACTTTAGGCGATAAGACATTCGCTGCAAATTATTATTTCTCTTATAGGCCCGAAAATTATAGTTCTAAAATATTAACAAGGTATAATGCAAGATCATTATCTATTGGGACATCTTCTCCACATATAGCAAAGATTTCTATTAGTGGATCTGTGCCTTTTCATAGAAATGAGATATCCGGTTCGAGATTGTCAATAACCGTCCCTCAGATAGGTGAATCAAATGTAACTAAAAATTACACCCCACTATTTTTTGAAGAGCGACAAGAGAAGGCGTTTCAAAGTCTGGTTTTACGAAGCGGGATTTCTGCAAATAGTGGCGATTTTTTTGGTCTATCTAATGGTAGAAAAGCTGATTTCGAAATTTCTATTGCTGATTTTAAGATTTCTCCTACAAGAAAGAGGTACAAGATAGATCCTGTTGCGACCACTATATTCGCCACTGGATCGTATTCAACGGCTTATCCTAATACAACAATTATTCCTAACGCTGGGTATGATTTAGCTAATCGATTTAACTACTACGCTTCTGGCTCAACAGAATCAGGTGATCCAACAACTCCCACATCCTATGAGAGAGTGTACGCTTCAGGTAGCTTGGATCTAATAAGCGATTCTAAGCTTTGGATTGGTAATTTTGTTGACGCTACTCCAGCTAATTCTGGGTCGGCTTCGGTAACATTTGCATTTCAGGATACTCCTGATGACAGTAATACGTTCACTACTCAATTGATAGATGGATTATACAGGAATACCTTCGATACCTCTAGGGATTCTAGCCAAAGGTTATATATGGGCCATGCGAATCAATGGGCCGGCCTCACTGGCGCATCTTCAGGTGGTAAAAGTACATTTTCTTGTTGGGTAAAACCGGTAAAGGCCCAAGGTCATACAAATGATCATGTTATTTTTTCATCGCAAGACGATAACTACTTAATAAGCATACCTGATAGCGGTAAGATTAAATTTACTAGAAATTTTTCAAGTAGTACAGCGTATACTGTAGAAACTGAAAAGCGTGCATTTAGTGTTACGAGTAGTAGTTCTAATAGGTTCGAGAGCGCACAGTGGACGCACATCTGTGTAACCTATAACGGCCCCGCGTATAATGGGACAGCAGCTGTATATATAAATGGTATGCCTGTTGCTATGGCAGCCGCCAGCGCTACTCCAGCTTCAGATAAAACAATAGTCACCGTGACAGGTACTGATAATGGTGATGGGGCCACCTTAGGAGATAAACCCGGTGGCACGCGAGGATTATACGGCCAATACGCTGATGTAGGTTTCTGGAATAGGGTCTTAACAGCTGACGAAATTTATGAGTTATATTCTAGACCATTAGCTAACTATAAATCTAGCACAAATTTACAGCTCCACGCTCAACTAACTGATCCTATAACAAAGAAAGGCGCTGCAGCAGTAAGTCCGTCTTATTTTATTAATTCGACTATAGGAAAGCTCACGGATAACGAAATAGGGTCTAGAACTTATTCTGCATACACGTTTTCTGGTGAAGATGATCGAATTGATATTGGCAAAGTCTCTGTGTGGGACGCAAAGATCGGTGATGCATCTGGATCGACAAAGAAAATAACATTATCAGCATGGGTTTACCAAAAGGGGGATTCACCAACCAGCAATAGGATCATCACATTTGGCGCTAATAATGTGATACTTTATACGCATGATAACTCTCCCAACAATGATGGCCCATGGGATCTTAGGTTTTATTTAAATTCAGGAGGCCCAGATCAGGGAGGGGCTGGTACAGGTGGCGCTTGGTCTGCTTGGGCAGCAAATAAATATCATTACTGGAAAGTCGACGATGCAATTACAAAAAATACATGGCACCATGTTGCTGTTACATATGATGCAAACACAAATACTTCGGCTCCAGTATTCTATGTTGATGGTGTGCGTAAAACCACTGCAGCTGGTGGTAGTGATCACAGTATTGGTTCTCAATCAAGCTGGGGTAATTGGCAAGGTCTTGTCAATATTGACAAGTACAACTACGGGAAATTAGTAAACGGTATCCCCAGACCGGTTCCATTAGGTCCTAACGTTCTTAATAGCTATTTATTAACTAATACTGCAACAAATATATCTGTAGGTAGCAACGGTAATCTTACATTCAATTCAAACACTCTTGCTGCCGCATTCGCTGCCGTATTCCCAGTTGGGTCCATTGTCAGGCTTCAGAATCCAACATTGACAGCAGATTTTATAGTTGGTACATATTCTTCTGGTGCAACAGTGCCGTTCACAGCGTCAGTAAAAGTTACAGGTAGTGGCACTACATTGTCTCTAAATACCGTCACATTAATGCAAGAAGTTTTAGAACAATCCTGCCATATCGGAAATGCAACCAATAATAGCAAGTTTTTTAATGGCTTGATCGCAGAAGTCGCAGTTTGGAACTCAATACTAACAGACTCAGAGGTATTTGCCGTCTATTCTGCAACTCAATTTGCTCATGATAATTCTCTTACTACAGTTGCGGATAACTTGGTTAATACTATAAATTCAGATACTAGCTTAGATATCAAGGCAATAAAACATCAAGGGAATAAAACTTCTGCAAATATAACACTACAGCAAGAGTTAGGTCTGGCGCAAGTTAAATCTGGGCTTACGAGTAGCGTATTACTACCACATTTAACCCAAAGCTCATGTGGTATTCGCTATCCCAACGCTGGTAGAAGATCTACTGCACCCGCATCTTTTTCTAATGCAAAGCCCATAACTAATTTGTTTATTGATGATCACCGGATACCAACGGGCAAACAATTAAAGATTACTGATCATAGTAATAATACGATCACATTTACTTTTGATAATACACAGGCTGCAAATTACATAACATCTGGCGATGGGACAATTCATGGAACTACACCCACTTTGGGGCTGCAAAACGTAACATCTTCAGAAGGGCTAAGAGATGTATTGGTAAACGCTTTTAGTGTAAAATATTCAAACACTATAACTACATCATCTATTGAGTTTGGAAATAACTTACGTCTCTCAGCAAGACCAAAACAGCGTATTACAATAGAGTGTCCGTCCCTTTCTGACGCAAAAGATAAAAAGCTTCACTTAGTAGACACAAAAGGAAACAAGTATAAGCTCGAAATAACTGATTCATCATCTGCTTCTGTCACCAGCGGATACACAGCAGTCCGAGTTGCGAACGCAAAGACTGTCACATTTTCTGGTAATTTTGGTAGCTCTAACATTGGCGCTGGCGATGTATTAACGATTGCTGATGGTTCTTCTACTGTAAATTATACAACGGAAACTACTAGCAACGCAGATGCTACAAACGCAGACAAAATAGGCGTAGGATCTAATAGGGCTGCCACTGCAGTTGTCGATGAATTTGTTAAAAAAATAAACGCTAGTAATCTAGGAATTGTTGCAATTGATGTAGGCGGTACTGCAACTTCTGCAAGTATGATTCTTCAACCTATTACAAACAAGTCTTCAGGCGCATTAAGGACCATTACTATTACCGAGGACGGAAGTGGGAACAATGTATTCGGCGGATCTGCTGATTTTTGCACTATTACAAATACTGATGCAACGACGCTTTCTGATCAAAGAGTGGCTGCAGCATTAGAAGATATAATTGAACATCTTCCATTGTCGACAATTTCCGATCCATATACCGGACAATATTCATCCTTTAACTCTTTTGTCAATGGAAAACTAATAACAGTAATTCAGACAGCTTTTGGATCACCATTTTTCCCAACTGAAGTTGTAGACGCTACTGCCCCTGGTGTATTTACAATAAATCCGGAACTTACTGGTGAAGAAGATGAAGCAGGATTACAAGTAGAGGGCTCAGCTATTAGCGATGGCTATATCGGCACAGTCTTCAGTGCTTACGAATTTTCAAATCCGAAATATAATATTCCAGACAATGGCCAACCATTAGCGTTGGGTTCGTATGATGGTATTGGTCTTGTTGGGGCGAATGACCCCAGGCTTGGGGATGTGGTCGTTAGGTATCAAAAAGACTTTAATTATTTAGGCTTTTTTGATAATTTGAAAGATGCGATCTCTAATCCTAGAAAAGCCGGGCATGGTGCACCAACAAGAAGTAATTCTTTGTCTAGCACATGGGGATCAATTTCAGCACCTTCTACTTTTGGAGCAGCCTCGATATCTCTTCAAGTAAGTAGCAATTTTGGCACTAGCTACTCCGCGGGCCAAAAGTTTTACTTCACATTTAGGGGAGGCGCAGAGTATGTTTATACGGCTAATAGTAACATATCAAATAGTGACAATACTGCTGCGTTAACTTTGGACGCCGTCAACTCTACGACAACTAGCACCCTAAACAAAACAGCAGTAAGTGCATACGGTACTTTTGCTCCTAAGCAAATAATTGGTGCCGCGGTCTTAGGTCCAACTGCTCCTCGCAAATTGCATGGCGAGATATTAAGAGAAAGCGAAATTACGCTTTTATTAAGAAATTCTGATGCCTATACGCCAGCTGATCAAGCGGCTGGTGTGAAGATTACGTTCAATGGCAATTTTGGAATGGGTTCTTTCGGCACTGCTCCAGATCCAAATGCTGGCAATGGCTCGCTAAGGATTAGCGATGGCACAAAGAGCGTTGACATTATTGGCTTAGATTATAGTAACTCACCCGGAACCTTTGTGCTGGTTATAGAGGCTGCTGCAACGAAAACAAATCTACATAGTAAGACATTCGACATTGCAGATTCAAGTAATACACAAGTACAGTTTAGGTTCGATAATACTGTCTCTACTACATCTGGCGTAGTTATTGGTTTGCAAAACGCTGACAATGTTAAGACAATAGCTACTAGAATAAGAACGACCATTGCAAATCATTCGTTTAATATTTACGCCTCCGACGAATCTTCGAGTGCTGGTAATGACGCTCGTCATATAATCAGTTTAACTTCTACTAATACTACGACAACTTTTACGTCAACTGCTTCTACTAGTCATTTTCTTCATAAATTAGGTGTAGGCGCTGGTGGAGATAATGCGGCTAGTTCAGTCGTCAGTGAGCTAGTTTCAAAAATAAACGCTATATCGTGGCTAAACGTTACTGCTGCTGTTGTGACAGGTAACACTTCGGAAAACGCTTCTTTGACTTTGACACACTCGGACGCCGGCACAGTAACCGTAACAGAAGATCCGGACTCTACGAATAGTAATTCAGGCGCTTCAGGTCATTTTGGCGGGTCTTCTGGTTTTACTACGCTGGTATCAACTCCGGCTTCTCAAGGAATATCAGGATTGGTAACGTTTACGTCTGGCTCTGTTGATATGACTTCAAAAATAAAGACCTTATCAGTAAATAAGTTTTCTGGTGGGTTTCAAAAAGCCGCATTAATGACTCAAGGCTACGCAGGACTTGCAGCAAGAGGCCCTAAGACAATAATCACTCGTATTTATAATAACGAAACCAGCTCTACAGGCGTAATCTTTACTCTATCTGGGGACTTAAAGAGCAGGTATTACCTATTAGCAGATCAAGGGAAATTTGAATTTCGTTTACGCCCTCTAGGCGCTAGCTCTAATTCTGTATACTGGAAGGCGATTATTGAAAGACCGTCGTCGATACCAAAAGACAAATGGTATACTCTATTTATTGTTTTTGATGAAGCTTCCTTTGAAAGAAGCGATTCTGCTAATTACATAGCACTTTATGATGTTGAGAATCATGGAGCGATGGTAGCGTATGCGAACTTCGTCCCTAATGATGCTGCACCAGAGGGTGTGCAGTCAGCTGAAAACAATTTATCTGACGGAATAGAGAGGCCTAGATTATTTATTGGGTACGGAAATAAAGACTCTGGTGGTTTGGCAACAAATTTCGGAACTTCTCCGCAATTGCCAGCGAATGAAGCAAGCTTCTATAATAACTTCTACCTCGCAGAGTTAAGCATTTTAAAGAAGCGCCTATCACTGGACGAGGCCGACAAAATTGCTGAGTCACATCTGGTATTGAGGACTAAGTCGGGTTTTAGGACTGATTTACCAAAAAAAGCACTCCATGAAAAATTCCAGCAAAATAATATCATAGAAGGAGATTTCACTCCGTTCGTAGAAAGCTCAAAAACAACAGAGGATTTAGTTACTGGTGACGTCACCTATCCTCACATGATGTCAGCGGGTACCACTGGTTCTATTGTATTCACATTTACTGATGTCCCTGCCGATAATTCGGGATTTAGTATTAGATTGCCTAATGGGAAAGACTTCCAAGTAATTTTTGACTCTTCTTCGACAGTTATAGATGGGTTTACACTGGACACAGCAACTTCTGTCATAACTGATTCGAATAATATTCGTGCTTATAATTCTGCACAAACTCGATTTAAGTGCGGAATAGAGGGGTTAATTTCTAGAACGGCAATTGTGGATCAACTGCAAAAGCTTATTAAAAATATAAATAGATATTCCGGTATCCCAGTTCAGGCATCTCGTACATCATTTAACGCTATAAAGCTAGAATGTCAAGATCCTGGTTCATTTAATACAGAATATAACGCTGCATCAAAAGTTGTCACATTTAATAACACATTTGATGAAGATAATATCTTGGCTGGTAATATACTACAAATAATAGATTCTAGAGATGTTAGTATTACATACACAACTATATCGACCTCTGGGGGCAGTACGCCATGGGCTTCTGGCAATTCTCAAAAGATCGGTGTGGCGCCAGGTAGGCCAGCGACCTTCGCCGTTGATGAATTAGTCTCGAAAATAAACGCAGTTTCTTCATACGAAGTATCAGCTTATGATTTGGGCGGATCAACCACTAGGGCTAGTATGCTATTGGTTCCTGATCAGGATAAGGAAGTTAAGGTAATTGAGATATATAGTCGATATGGTAACAGAGACGATTTCACTATAGTTACCAACGCTCCTACATCATTATGCGTTGTGTCTAATAGCCCGGCTTCGAACATAGTAGTGTCAGATGATAAATTGTCTGGTCAGATTTTTCGTAATTCAAAATTAGAAGATTTTTCTTCAACATCTAGACACAATTCGATTAACACTGGGGCTAAAGCGCTTGAAGATGTAAAGGCGACAATAAAGTGTAACGCTGCACCTCTTACGACATTCATTAATAATTCCAGCGTCACTGTTGAATATCTCAATAGGGTTTTAAATGATGATAGGCTTGACAACGATATTCCACAACAGATAGTCGACGTACAAAATCTATCTCGCGGAATAAAGGACACAACTATTCCTCGTCGGCCTATCATAAAGTTTAAGATTCAAAATATAGAATATGTGGCTAGATTAGATAGTAAGCTGCAGTTAGCAGAGTCTAATAAATTCAATATAGGGGTTTCTGATGTTAATTCTAATTCAACATTGGCTACTTCTGTTGCTAATTCAATATCTGACGCCGTTGCTAAAGATAATTTGGGCTTAGTCGTAAGTGTTAACGATGATACAATTACTTTAAATCCGAATAATAAAGATTCAAGTCTAAGTAGGGTCAACTTTCTAGGCGATGGTATTGGATCAATTTCCGAAGGCTTTATGTTCGAAACTTCAGGGTTTAATTTAATGTTAAATCCAGAAATGACAACTGACGCTAGAGAAAGTCTAACAATCCGAAAAACCACGTCATCTAGTAAGCCGTTCTTAGATGATGATAGGATGAATTTAGGTTTAGCATTTTTTGCTAAAGGTTCAGCACTTTCAGGTTCCGCTAGCAGATTTATGGCAGCCACGCGTAATAGAGTTAGAATAGAGATTGACATTAACCCTGTTGAAAAAACTACTTTAGGATTCACTACTGGTTCTGGGACATCTGTCACAGATGGTTTTTCTGCTGGCAACTATAATCCGATGGGTTATTTTAATTTTTCTTCAAAAAAGTGGGAATCAATTTCGCCAACATTTTCTCCTAAGATTGAAACAAAAAAGGATGCAAATGAAGAAGGTCAAACCCGAGACCAAGCTATCAATGATGCCGTTTCTGATTTTCAAGCTTCTGCGCCCATCGGGTTTGGCGGGACTTACGGCTTTTCTATTCATCGAAAAGACACTTCTGATCACGCTTATGCTTGTATCACTCATGTAAGCTCTAGCAATTTCGCCCTTACTGCGACAGGAGTAGTATCGAAGGTTGTAAAACTTAATGAAAGAATTAGGCTTACATCTACATCTGGTAGGGAAGTTGACTATATCATAACCAATAAGTCGGGCATAGGTTCGGGGGATGCTTTAACAGAGTCAACGAATATTAGCGATGATAATAAAAAACCTTTTACATCTGCTAGAGATGGTGCTCGCGCGATAAATCTAGACTTAGATAACGGGAACCTAACATTTACAACATTTATGATAAACCTATCAGTAGCAATAAGCCGCGGTCACTCTGGTCATATTGAAGCAGAGCCACTTTGGCCTGATTTATCTAGCACTTTTGGTGCAATAACTAGCCCGGCTGACAGCACAAATATTCAGGGCTCGGGTTTAACGTTAACTTTTACAAATCCATTAGGTCGAGCGTACAAGGTGGGAGATAAATTTTATTTTCACGATACCAATGGCAACTACACCATCGTAACGCTCACAACAGATCGTTCACCTACTGATAAAACGATAACTGTTGATTGGGACTCTTTCAATTCAACTTCAAACACAACTGCAATAAGCCAGGTACGTTCATGGGGCTATGCAGATTTTTCAACTCCCAAACTATCACTTAAATTAAAACAACTAGAGATGGGCCCCGCGGGCAATACAAGGATCCTTAATGGCTTAGGGGGTATAAGGGTAGAGGGCCATGCGAAAAGTACTCATACATTGACTTACACGGGTCAGCCCGCTGCTGGTCAAAGTTTGGTTATTCATAGTAACGGGGGTAATACAAACAATTTTGGGTTTGTGTCAAACACTACTCAAACCGATGATCACACTTCAACATCACTTCCATCCGGGTTCGCATTGAATTATGGAAACTCTAGTATAGTTGGCAAGATTGGAATAAATAAAACGATCACTGTTGCGGGAACCGCATATACATCTGGAAATGCAAAAATATTGGTTATGGGCGGCCAAAATGGATCAAGTCAAAACACTATTTTATTCATTAATCCAAAGATCCCAAACGGTACCATACTTGTTGTTTCTTTTTACGCATCTAGAAACGATTTCTATTCTGGTTATAACGCCATGGGTACTGATGCAAATGAAGAAATAAAAGCCCGATATTCCACAACACTCGGCGGCAGCTCGGATGTGAGCCAAAAACATTTCGAAAAATGGAACGGCTCAGCTTGGGTTACTCTAAGCTCTGCGGGCACTATCGCTGGTGGCGATATTACAGATACTACAACTTTAGATCATTTTAGAATAAAGTTTGATAACCACCAGTCCGATGGCCTTTATTACTCAATTGAAAAAGAGGCGGCCGGCGCGTCTGACAGTACAATAGGTATATTCGGTATTCGATATGACATTTTACCCGGTCATCACGGGGCACCTGTGGCAATAGGATCGGATGCTGACGAGACATATGCAAATTTAGTAACTGCTATAAATAATAATTTATCTTCCAGCATTTCACCAGCTTACTTAAACCCTGCTGATGATTCAAATAATTCAGGCTCATTTATTTGGTCGAACCCTGGAGATCATGTTGCAATATTCGATATGACACCGCCGTGGCTCCCGAACACCGCAATCGATAACGCTAGTTTGGTAACTAACAAATCGTATATATCAAATAGCGAAAATATTTTTGCTGGAAAATATTCATCTTTTGTAGGTGGCATTATTACAAGCGATAATGAGCCGAATAAAGATTCTACCTTTAGCGGCCTACACTACGCAGAGCTACCCCTAAGAGGCCGGCCAGTATCTAATTTTGGTTTCCCATTTTCTGATACTTTTAAACCCGCTGAAGGCCAAAAGTTAGATCTTTCCAATTATCTAGACGGTCCCTTTTTGTTAGAGAAATTTGAAATTATTTGTAGTTCATCGATTCGAGATGAAGTACAGGAAGGCGTAGGTAGAGTGTTACCAGAAACACATACTGATTTACCATTTTCCAATTATGGTCAATCCAATGAAGCCTCTCAATTCTTCTCAGAAGAATCGTGGGTGTATAATGACAATTCCGCAACATCAATGAGCTATCACGGAATGTATGATGATCGATTTCGAAACCTAGAAGCCCAACGTATGTATGACCGATTTTACCCATGGACTTCAAGAGACCTTCATTGGAGCGTCTTATCTCAACCATTCGGCAATAGATTCAAGTATCATGACGGCCTTTGGGGCCATACTCCGCTTGTGGGTAAGAGCACTTTCACAAAGGAAAGGATTCAAAAAGAAGGTGCGTATCATCGTGTCGGTGGTAATGTATACGCTAGACAAGGCCAAGCCACAGACTATTTAATAAATGATAGCGTTTCGAACGCAAATACCGTTGAGGGTAGTGCATGGTGGCGATGCGATACTTTCTTTTTGATGCGGGAAAAACAAGCAATAGACGCTAGATATGATGTACCGATACCAAGCGCCGCAAAGTCAACTGGGCAAAATAATTCAGAAGCGTTCGCTGCAGGCACCCTTTACTTTTACGCGCGATATAAATATTACTCATATGATACCAACCCATACACCTACGATACATACTACGATGATGGCGCGTGGATAGCCAACTCCTGGAAGTCTGTAAATAGCCCATGGGTTCCAGGGACTGGATACGAATCTACAGCAGAATGGTTGGCTAGAGTTGTTGTAATGACGGATGTGCCGTATATAGAGATAAAGTCTCATAACCCTATTTTCGATCCATCAGTGTCGCCGTTGGTTGCTCATAGAAAATATAAAATTATCTCAGTCCCAGGTTCAAGTAAGCCAGATCTTTCTTCCCGCGGTGGTCCTGCGTCTGATAGCTCTGACAATGTCGCCGGATATACGTTTTATTCTACTTCAGCAGGAACAATTTCTGGTGCCGGTGCTACTCGCTTACAAGAGCACGCTAGGATCATACGTATATATTTTGTAACACGTAGTCAATTTGCATACCCGGAAGAAGTTGCTGCTGCTGTTCCTGAACCGGGTACGTCAACATCTGAAATAGATAAACGCTATAATGGGTCAATTCGGTATGCTATTGATATTGACTATGCGCATTGGGAAGACGTATTTGGTATTCATATTCCAGCTTTAAGCAATATATTGTCTGCGATTAAAGTCACAGTTGATGCTGCAATGAACAGGGGTCATCTAGATGGATTTGAAATAACTGCCCCAGGCTATTCCGCCATGCACTTGCGGTTCCGTATAACAAACGCAACAACAGATGATTTTTCTGGAGATACATTCAATACAACAGCACAAATCACTACATCTGATCATTTAATCGCGATGGAATTTACTAACCAGATGTGGGGATCTTGGTTTGAAACCACCGACATCTTTAATTATCATCCTTTTCACGACGCAACATCAATTATAGGCAGCACCGCAGCTCCTTACGCCAGGGAAGATCTAGTGTACAATGGAGCAAGAATTAATAGAACGGAAGTCTCTAAAACCGGCCAACGTTCTGGCTATGATATTTTAACTCAAAGTCATAATATTACATCGACAACAAGGGAATTAATCTCATATGCACAGGTAGCATATCACGGTTACGCGAATATGAACCACCGTACAGTGGGTGGCGTTGGCTATGGCCACTATTATTTTGTAAATGACCCAGGGTATATGTTTTATAGAGGTGAAGACTATAATTCTTCTGCGTCAGCGAGTTTTCCAGATGGCGCTCAGAAAAGCACTATGGAACATCCTCACCTTACAAGGTTTGGTAGCTTCGAGATAACTGGCTCGAATGGTCTAACTTTATTAGAGAATGGTTTGGGTCGTGAATTAAATATCAAGATAGGTTCTCCAAAATATGAAAATCCTCATGTTAGCGCTGTGAACACTGCCCTGGTTCAACGTCAAACGATTAGCGATGTTAAGATATCGATACCAAAATCTATTAGAAGTAGCTATCACCCTATGCAGAGAGTCGCGACACTTACGGTTCGTATAGCGTCGACTGCTAATGTAGATATTTCAACGCTCAATAATGGTGACTCTATGGACGGCGTATCTCTGGCTACCGATGATTTAATATTACTAAAGAACCAAACAAGCGCTGTCGAAAATGGTGTATATAAGGTTGGCGCATCTAATGGACAAACTGTTAGGAGCAATTATGATGTTGGATCTGTTATTTATAATATCGAAATAACGCCGTCTGCTGGTGGTCAAGCCAATACTAGATACGCGGTTACAAACACTAGTATTAATTCTGTCGTTGGGACACACTCATTATCATTTACTGTACGTGGATCTTCTAAATTCGCGAAAATTGCCGCTGAAGATAATACTCCTCTATTAAATTCTGAGGGTGTTGAGATAGGATATTCCCCCACAAGTCTATCACTAATTCGGATTGAAGACAATGCTTCTACTGAGACTTTTAGAAAATCTTATACGAACCTTGACGTAACATATAATTTGTTCGACGGCATCTTAGAAATTAAGGGCGATTGTAAGACTACTCCTAGGTTAGAAAAATATTTTCCATATAGGTTAGCTGTATTAGATCAATTTGATAATCCAGCTGTTTCTGGTGCTTCATTACCGCAATTTGTGACTGTTACGCCGGCCTCTACCTTCATAGGCGGTTATGACTTTGATGGATTAGGCGGTACTCGAGCGACATTCCCTGTGGTGGGTGATAAACCTTCTGGTCAATATTTTAAATTAAATCAAATGTCATTTTATTTAGACGACTTTGACAGGATGGATCCTTCAAAAGAAAGTGCGCAGTACACATATTCAGACTCTGTTTCAACTGGTATAAATTTTGAGCAAAACAATCCGTATATACTCGCACCAGATGATAAACTAATACTAGGATTTCAGACAGCTGTCCCGGGATTTCATTCCGGGTTTACATCATTTGCTAATCTTGGCGGCGGTATAATTCCCCCACAATTAGATGATCAAGGAAATTTGCAAACGGTACACACTGCAGGATCCCGCTCTCGGGCAATCGATACTGGTAAATGCATAGAGACTACTTTCGCACCGTACATTAAATCGAAACTTGTTTTATACGGCTCATATATGCAGAATGGCGCTCCTAAATATCCTACGAGGAAAGATGAATTTAGTACATCGGGGGTTGTTTATTCTGTAATAGGGGGAACCGATTATGATCAATATGAATTGTATTTAGACTCTGAATTTTCTGGCTCAATGAACTCAGAGATGATATCACCTACAGAGTTTTCACGCATAGCCAACGCTCGAGATGTGCTTTCTATAACTTTCGGCTCTAGATCAAACGACATCGGTGGGAACCCTAAACATTTATTCACCAGCGGATCTGTTGACAGATTTACCACAATATACACTGGTGATAATAGCGATCCTACTAATGATTACGATTTAGTTTATTTTGATTCGTTGCCTGTTGATTTAACAAACTATATACAGGTCGCCTCAGATGAAAAAAAGATTATCCCCGTTAAATACTTGGCTTCCGGGCAAAAAGCCGCTGATGAAACTCATGTGATGATCCCATCCTTAATAACGAGTAGAACAGATGAAAATAAGATAGACGAATCTGGGTTGGCGATGTTTATCGGCGCGCCAACTAGGCAGAAAAACGTATATTACTATAATACACTTGCTAAGCTATTAGAGAATATTGGGGATAATTTGTCAGGTGATATCTCTCTTGCTGAGGCAACAACAGAAATTGCCCTAACTGCAGACCAGGTCATAATGCTGGGCGTTTTACCATCATTTTCTACAATATCATTTGATCCGGGCGGGGTACCAGCGAATGTTATAAAATTTAATATTACTGGTACAAAGAACTCTGGCGCAACGCTAGAGGTTGCATGGATTTCTGGAGCACCGCTTACTTTAACAAATTCAAATAAGGCTAATATTCGAATTAAGGTTGAGTCTTTATTAGAGACAGATCGTTTTACGAATTTACCTGTTGCAAAGTTTGAAAAGCAATTTATAACAGATTGGAGACAACGGTTTATATTTGAAAGATATACTTTCGCTAGTGATGATAGCGTTGTATCAATTTTTCCAAACAAGGAATTCGATCCAGCTGACTCTAGATTGAGATCGAGAAAAGAGACTTTTGCTAGTTTTGGTATCGATACCGATGATTCAAAATATGCAGAACAATTGGCACATAGTGAGTCAGGACTAAAGATATTCCAATCTCCCACATACGACACTAGGCAGTGGGTAGTAGTAAACAATGACGGCTCAGACGCAGTATTTTCCACAAGTAATAATGCGAATAAAGATAAGCTGGTTGCGGTCATGACCAAGATAAAAACAATTAGCTCTGACTACCACACATATTTTGATAAAGATACCGGTCAAATAAGGGTGACTGATAGATCTGGTAAGTCGCTATCGTCTGTATACACTAATCAAGTCAATCAGGTTAATGATAGTGAATATAGGCAAGCTGCAGCGACCTTGTTCGGTTTTGGCTCTGAGACAAATAGAAGTCTTAGCACTTTTACAACGGAAGACATTTCAGGTTATACAGGGTCAAATCCCTTAGACACGTTTCAGGTAGATACCGATGGCGCCGGTGGCGTAGATACAACATATAAGCTATTACCTGGTCACGCTAGACAATCATTAGAGCACCCTAAGGGAGTCAAGTATGGGATGATTAATTACGATCATCTTCGTCCAAAAGTGGTTTTTAGTCGTACACACTATGGGCACTTTGCTGATTTACTTGAGGGAAGAAAAAACGCAGTATATACAACATTGTCTGCATATTCTAATAATAGCGAATTTACGCCAGATAAAAGAACGATGACTGTAAAGGTTAAGTTCTTCGATCCATCTAGACGATTAATAACTAATGAAGATGCGCTAAAGTACTTATTTTCACAAAATCTAGATAAGTATCAAAGGTCTCGTGTTCCATTCTTTGATTTACCTAATCCTGTAATATATAGCGAAGATGGAACAGCTAGCGTCTCAGATCATGCGAAGGGTGGTCGAGTAAGACTTAGGAAGCATGTTCTAAGAGATCAGGTTTCTATTTTTGATTCTAGCGGTAATGATCCATTTGCAGAATTTAATGAAGACTAACTAAAACATTTCCGGCAAATAATTATTTAACATGGACTGGAAGTATAGCTAATGTCAGGAATTGAAAGTAGAGAAAAGTGGAAGAAGACTGGTTTACACCATGTCCCTACCGCTACAAGGATTAGTTATAGTGTAGCTCCCCATAATTTTCACATCGGACTTCCCAACGATCCTGAGTTTAAATCAAATCTAAAAGTTATGGGCGCCGCGCTCGTTAGATCAGGTATTACCGGTTCGTTACAAAAACTTCCTGATGGAACAAATTATTTAAGAGGTTCAAATGATATCACTATTACGAATAATAGCGATGGCTCTATAACTGTTGGAACAAGCGCATCTGGTTTTTCTGGCAATCTAACAAATCCTTTAACAATTGGAGACGGCGTACAATTAAGCTCTGGTGGTTCTACGTTTAACGGCTCTGCAGCTGATACTTTGTCTATATCTTTGGCAACAAATTCTGGCTTGGGAATATCTTCAAATAAGCTAAAGGTAGATATTAACGCATTAACAGAGGCAACTCCAGCTGCTGGTGATTTTTTAATAATGAGGGATGCGACTGATAGCACTCTTAAGAAATTTAATTTTTCCAGTATAAGCACTTCAGCACAAGCCAACGTAACACTTCAGAATTCTTTAGTCGCAGGACAAGGTTTAGATTATACAACTTCTGGTAATTACAATAATAGCGCTGCCAAGACCATGAAGATAGATTTTGCAACAAATTCTGGTTTGGCATTTAGCACTGGTAACGAATTAATAATAAGTCCTGCCGCAGCTGCATCAATAAGCTCAGCTGCAGATGATGACGTTATATTGATCGGTGATACATCTGATAGCGGTAATGTTAAAAAAATTGCCGTTAGTGCATTAAGACCATCTGCTTTATCTAACGCCCTAACAGCTGGTAACGGTGTGGAGTATACCACATCTGGAGCCACTTATGATAATACTGCCGCTAAGACTATGCAAGTAAAGGCAAATGGCGCCACGGTGTCTGTTTCTTCCTCTGGTATTGCTGTAGCCTCCACTCCTGGAGCGCTCACACACTCGACGGGAATATCTGCACTAAATTTTAATGGTTCGTCAAATACTACAATCGGGATTGACACAAGTGTTGTACCCCAGCTGGGCGCATCAACTAACACATTCACAGGAAACATTACGGTTGGTGGAAATTTACAAACCAAGGTGCTTCATGGTGGCGACGGTAATGATCTAATAAAGGCTGGATCTAACGTTTCTATTTCTAAAGACGGCTCACACGGTACAATCACAATTAGTGCATCAAACACAGTGGACGTTGGATCAATGTCTAGCGCAACTCCTTCTCGTGATGACTTAATGTTAATTGAGAAAGGGGGTGCGAATAAAAGAACAACAGTCGCTGCGGTAGCTGATGCAGTAGATCGTTCGTCTCTTGTGTTGGGTAGTGATACAATATCTTCAGTAACGCCTAATCCAGCCACAGCAGCCACGCTGTCTGTAAAGATTGCGGATACCACCATTGGAACTACAAACTCTGGAATACATGTCCAGAGGGTCCCAAATAAGGTTATTGATGGGACGGGTATTTTGGACTTTTCCTATGATGGCTCTGCGGCCTCGACTGTCGCAATAGATAATTCTGTTGTCGCAACACTTACGGGATCGGTTTTTTCTGGTAATGTTAAATTTAGTACAGGTGTTTCAGGCTCAATGCAAACGTTGGCGACAGGTGAATCTTACATCATCGGTGGTACTGGAATATCCGTAACTACATCTTCTATAGGTCAAGTCCTTATTACAAATACTTTCGATCCTCTTATCACACTAGCTGCTGATGATATTGTTTCTGGTGATTCACAAATAGATTTGGTAACATCAAACGGCGGCATTAATATGAAGTCGCCTGGTGATATGATCGTTGATGTAACGAAAACAATCTTTAGTGGATCGATAAAGGCTCTTAATGGACTAACAGGATCACTGCAAATGCTATCAAATGGAGCGCCCTATCTAAGATCTGGAAATAACGTAAGTATTACAACAGGTAGTGATGGTGCGGTGACGATTAGCGTTGATAATATGCGCGATAAAGATATGTACATCTTGTCTGCAACCAATGCATTTACAGATATAACAATCTCTAGCACTGACGCCGCGGCAGTCGAATACGATCCTCACCTTATAGACGTATTCTTAAACGGTGTTTTATTATGCTCAGGTTCAGCTACAGAGGTACAAAATTCGCAAGCAGACTATTGCTTAACAGGTACGGATCAATTAAAGTTTTCTTTTGCTGTTGAGGCTAATGATTTATTGGGTGTCGTTGTGAATACAGCGTCTGGTGGTGGTGGTTTCGCCGGTGCGGCCGCTCCGTATATTACATTCGGCGCACACGACGTTCTAGAAAATGAAAGGGTTCTCCGCGTATCTGATTTTATGTCACTAACCACAACGGACGCGGGCTTTATAGATTTAGACGTAAAAAGAAAGAAAATAATGATACCAATTACAGCTACACTTTCTGCTGGTTCTCCACTAAGTTCTGGATTTGATTTTTCAAAAGCACTATATGATCCAGAAAGAATTGATGTATTCGTAAATGGGACTTTGCTTACCACGGGTTCTGCGTATGATTATTCTCTGCAACCTACCAGCAACGTAATTTTTACGTTCGATCTTTTTATTGACGATAATGTCATAATAAGTGTGACTTAATATTTATAGATAGAACAAGGGGAAATGTTTTGAGTGACGCTAGATACATCACATCCGATATAGCTATAGCAGCCTACCTTATGTTAAGAGGCTTAAGGTTGCTTACTGCATCTCGTGAAGTGAGTGGAAAGTTTAAGTTTGAGTTTGAAGATTCTAAAAAAGAGGCGCAGTCTTTAGCCGTTGAATATATTTCATCGGAATTTTGTGTGTTTGATACGCATCTTAAGAATCTAAAAAAGTTGTTGTACTAGTTGAATTGTTGAGTAGAGTTACATTCGTTGTACTAAGTTTCGTTTTTTTAAAAAAAGTATGTTACTTTAAGTTCCTATGATATAATTATAGGCGTTCCTTTCTTTAGTTTTTATTTCAATCAAATTTCATTTTTTTACGTGTAGTTCTAATTAGGCAAATCGATTTGTCTGATTTATAGAAACAGCTATTATATAAGGAGAAAAATTAATGGCTAGAACACAAATACAATTTACCGCAGTTTCGGGATCACTTCCCTCAGGCGGAGGCAGCGCGACGGCCGCGTCGGGGATGTCTGTAAGTGCACACGGTAGTCTAAAAGACACACTTGATCTTTTAGCAAGCAGTATCGCGCGTATTCACGGGTCTACAGACTGGTCAAACGTCGCCGAGGGCATTTTCAATGCTGCAACAAAACATGGTACACAGGCTGGTAGTGGTGTCGACGCACACTTCTATACTGCAGGTACAGCTGCTCATGTCGGTCTTCATTGGGATGCCGACGGTAATACAGAAGGTACGTTGATCGGTGGTGCTGATGACCACGGTGTCGACTTTAAATTCTTCGGTGAGTCCTCTGGCAAGTACGTTCAGTGGGATATGTCTGGAGACGAACTAGTCCTCGCGTCTTCCGCTAAGTTGTCATTCCATGACGCTGCAGGCGACGAAAACATTGTTGCCTCAGCTGATGGTCACTTGGAAATTAATTCAGGTACCACTCTCGACATGACAGCTCCAACCGTCGATATTAATGCCTCAACAGCAGTAACACTCGATACACCAAGTGTTGTTGTTGCTAGTTCCACGACTGACAAGCCAGACTTTGTTATCAAGAACACTAATGATGATGCTACCGGCCCTGAGCTACAGCTTACTCTAGATACATCTTCTAGCGCAGCTGCTGACGATGTCGCAGGTACCATTAAATTCATTGCTGATGATGCAGGAAATAATCAAACTGAGTACGGTAGAATTCAGGTAACAGCAGCTGCAGTAACAGCTGGTTCTGAGTCAGGTAAGCTGGCTCTGGGTGTTGCTACAACAGGATCAGGCGCATACGCTAATGTTATTGAGATTACTGGTGGGGCTACCGCTGCAGCCAGTACTACAGTCATTAAGGGCCATCTGCAGGTTGACGGTACAACTACAACTGTCAACTCAACAACAGTCACCATTGATGATCCAATCTTTACATTAGGTGGTGATACAGCACCTAGTTCATCTGACAGTAAAGACCGTGGTATTGAATTCCGTTATTACGCAGATTCCGCTGCTAGAATTGGTTTTATGGGTTGGGATGATAGTGCAAGTGGTTTTACACTGCTTAGCGCTGCATCAAACAGCTCGGAAGTATTTTCTGGTACTGCTGCGGACTTGGTCATGGGCGGCTTGACAGCTACGACTATTGGTGCTACTGGCGCCTGTACTCTAGCCAGCTCCTCCGGTGTGACCACCATTGGTTCTACCACTGGTGCCACTATTTCGGCAGCGGGCGTTTTAAATGTCAACAACGCAACTGATTCAACAGCAGCCACTAACGGTTCTTTACAGACTGATGGTGGTTTAGGTGTTGTTAAAGACATTATTGCTGGTGCCGATGTTAAACTACTCTCAGATTCATCATCGCTCTCTTTGGGTGAAGATAGCGACGCTACTTTTACTCATGACGGTACAACTGGGTTGACTATTGCTGCCACCCCCATTAGTGTTAACTCTACTGGTGACTTAACTTTGGATTCATCCACTGACATCGTTCTTGATGCTGCTGGTGCCGACATTATTTTGAAACATAACAGCACTGAATCAGCAAGGCTTACAATGGCTAGCACCACAAGCGTTGAATTGGCAGCTATAGGTGATATTATATTAGATCCAGCTGGCGGAAACGTACAGCCTGGTAGTGATGGTGCCGATACTCTAGGCTTGGAATCAGTATGGACGTCCAATTCAGAGGCCTCTATATCCGACTTTGGTTCGAATGCTAATACTTCTGTCTCGATTGATATGACATCATCTCGCCTGTTAGCCCTTCAGTGGGGATCGAGCATTAGCGCAGGTTCTGGTTCGTCTATTAGCAATCTGAGTAACAGTAATATTGGCAACGCTGACCAAATCGATGCTGACACTACGACCATCACCATCTCAGGCAGTCCATCAAGCGTGTCGGTAGCTGCTGGTACTCTAATAGGTCTTTCAGATTCTTCAGGTACTATGTATTTTTACGTGACTGAGGCCTATAGTTCTGGTTCATCTTTATATGTGGATTATGCTCACAATATTGCCTCGAATGCGTCATCATTGACGTCATGTAACAATCTCCAGTCGTTCTCTCCATCCTCGTCCAGCGCTTATGGTGGTGGTGGTATAACAGCTGATAAATACATACAAATTACCGTTAGCGGTACGGAATACCACTTCCAGGCTAAGAGTACAATTTCAACTAACGGTCTCTATCTGCTTGTTGATCCACTCCCAGGATCTAGTACCGGTGGAGCAACAACTTATACACACACCACTAGCCCAAGCTCTGTGAAGACAAATTCGTCTGCACCAGCTTCGAGAGTGGCCTGGGCCGGAATTGAGACTGACTCACTTCGGTTAAATGATGTAAGTGGCGCAAAGGGTATTGCTGTAACTCAAATCCTTGATGAAGATGCGATGGGTTCTAATAGCGATACAGCTCTTGCGACCCAACAGTCAATTAAGGCCTACGTTGATTCGCAGGCTTTTACACCTGACTTGTGGATTCAGGTAGCAACAGATACGACCTCCGCGAACAATGCATTCACGATCAGTGGATCTGCGGTCTCTGGTTCAACAAGCGGCGCTTCATTTGGTACTAGTACTACACTGAATGCACTACAGGTATTTGTCAATGGTCAGTTGCAATATATCGGTTCTGGTAAAGACGTTACAGTCACCGGTACAAAGGAACTAACGTTCACTTATGATATCGTTGCTGATGATGTTATTGCAGTCCACTACTACGGTGACTAATTTTTAATGATTTAATCTTTAACGATTAGTTGTTGACTTTTGAAGGGGAGACTTTGTCTCCCCTTCTTTTTTTTTAACTCTGAACTGCTTTTTCTTAAAATTCAACAAAATGCTTATACGAGGAGGAAGTATGACTCAAACGCTTTTAGATGAAAAACTTCAACTAGAAATAGATAAGTTAAAAAAAATGCAACAATCTGATTTAAACAGCCAGAGGCTAATTGATGGTTTCACTGTTCATTTCAAGAAAAAACTTGAAGAGCTAAAAAATATTGATGATGGCCAGCTTTTATTACAAAGCGCAGTTGAACTATTGAATAGCGTCCCCGTGCTATTATTAGATTTTGCAACCGAGGTATCAAACACTAGAAGAGAGCAAGGCGCGCGCATTAACGCTATTCAAGACTGTCGTGATGTATTGGTCGAAGAAGCAGAAGCCCAAGCTAGAGAAGAAGCGCGTATTCAAGAGCTAGCTGATAAAATTAAGGATGGCGAAAATGTCAAATCTAGAAAAATAGGAGAGCATCCATCTAGATTAAAAGAGATTAGAAAGGCTCAAGATCTAGTGTCTGAAGAGCAGCAGATCGAAGAAGAAGCTGATGATGTCGAAGTTATAGAAGACGAAGAGCAAAAAGAAGAGTAGTCCAGCTGCTTAATTTAACCCACAGAATCCCGAGAGTGTATATTTAACATCATGGCTGGAATTCTTGATCCAAAATCTAGATTTTTCGATACCTTTTTAACGAAAGAAGGTCGACGACAACTCGCTAATGGCGAAATACGCACTAGATTTGTGTCTTTCTCAGATAGCTTAACGGCGTACGATCAATCAGAGTTAGGTGTTATTGATCAAAAAGATGGCTCAATTTTCTTTGAGGCTATGTCTAGACCTCAAGACCAAATAGTGACTGAAAACCCAAGCGTTGTCAATATGATGGAGCTGAGGAATCCTTCTGCTCAACCCGCATTTTTAGCGAAAGAAATCCACAACCCCAAAACAAACGTTACCCAAACAGCGATGACCAATGCTACAATGTTTGGCAAAGAGATCTTAGTTCCCCCCGACGGCCG
>CETM01110494.1_pt1 | contig 66889 bp, 84 predicted proteins | sample 361451 | NCBI WGS metagenome assembly CETM01 (sample SAMEA2622690, study PRJEB7988) | marine metagenome | isolation source: saline water (ENVO:00002010), including
GATGACTCAAACTAAGACTATTGCGGACGCGGGTTCGACTCCCGCCGCCTCCACCACCTTTATAAAAGAGCAGCGTTTACATACGTTGCTCTTTCTTTATTTTTTTCATGAGTGTATGCCACACTCGATTATTACACACACACTATAGGAGAATAAAATGGCAGATAATAAAAGCGGGTACCAACTCCGCCAAGAATTGTTGGGAATGGCGATGGGAATCGTTTCTGAGAGAGTAAGTCGACTGGAAGCGAATGAGCATTTTCTTGCTGAGAATGATAAAAGGTATCAAAGGAAGCCTATTGACCCTTTTACATCGGAAGATGTAATTGCTGAAGCTGAAAAGCTTTATGCTTTTGTTGAGAAAAAGTAGGCTCAATCCTGAAGGGGGCGCCCAATTGGGTGCCTCCTTTTTTAAGCTCTTCGCAGTGGATTATGGGAAAAGAAAACAAGACAAAGTACGTATGCAGCATCTACGACGAAAGACCTGAAACGTGCAGGAAATATCCTTGGAATCTGGCAAACCAAATCTTTTTCGATTGCCAGTTTTTGAATGAAAAGAAAGACGACCTTCTATCAATGGAAGAGCTTCTCGAAACTAAGACTGAAGAAGAGATCGGCAAATACTGCGTTGAGTGTGGTAAGTGTTGTTTCTTTGGACCAGCAGCGTGTTCGATGCTACGCATAGTTAAGGAAGACAATTAACCCTAAAACCGCATATTTAATACATGAGTATGGGGTCAGGTTAGCGGAGAGCAGATATGGCTTCGGGAAGCTGGTCCCTTGCAGGAAAGAAATTCAGTCATGATGAAGGGTTTAGAGACTTAAGCCTACAGGAAATTCTTAATATCCTGATCCCAGACGGGAACATAATAGAGGAAAAACAAATGTCAAAAATCGATGAAAAAGAAGACGATACTTACATCAACGCTCCAGACGCGGGTGATGATTTTGATTTCGTAATGGCCTATGATGATGATCCAGCAGAAGCTGACGAAAGATTATTACCAGATAATTCAGCAAGATCCGCTATTTCTTGTGGGTTCATCGGCGTTGGTGGAGGTGGTGGAAAATTAGCGAAAGCATTTTTAGACCTCGGGTTCAACAAGACTATTTTAGTGAACACAACTAAGAAAGATCAGCCTGGTGGTTTGGAAGAATCGCACTTCGTGCTGGTGCCTGGAGCTGATGGTGTTGGAAAAGATATCGTTCTTGGAAAGCAAGTTTTACAAGAAAACAGTGCGTTTGTTGAAGACGCTGTTAGAACGCGACTTGGTCAGTTAGACTGGTTATTCGTTTGTGCCGGTGGCGGTGGTGGAACAGGATCCGCATGTCATGAGCTGCATGGTTCTTTAACACGGTATCTTTCTTCTATCGAGGCGTCTGGAAAAGTTGTTTACATCATCTCCAAGCCTACTGCACAAGAGATGCTTAACCCCACTATTTCTAAAAACTATAAATCTCTTATTGAAGATGTCAAAGGTGCACCGCATATCATTATTGACAATGAAAAGCAGCTCCAATTATTAAGGGGAAAAGTGGGAATGATGAATATGTTCCCTGCTGCTAACAGAAACTTTGCTAAGCTATTATCGCAAGTACTGAAGCTCGCTGACGAGCATACTGATATACAAACATTCGACACCAAGGACCTTGAAAAGTGCTTAAGTACTGACGGTAGGATGGTCATCGGAAGCACAGTGGTTCGTGATGTTACTAGAAGCGATTTAGGGTCATTGGTCTACCAGGGTTGCTTACGCTCTTCACCTTGCCCAACACCTTCAGGCGGAGCAGCCACAGGAACATTACTGCTTGTAGTAAATGGAGATATGGCCTCCGACCCTGACGTGAGCCGACGCCTTGAGTCTGCTTTTTCTTATGTGGGCGGACGAGCGTCAACGCTGTTTTCAGGAGTATATATAAAGGAAGGAATCCCTGGCTTAATAGCGATCACCCTTCTTGGCGGACTGTAAGATGGAATTAAACGAGGCTTACCTGCGGAAAATCATAAGGGAAGAAATTCTTTATAACACACAGCAGAAGATCAACGAAGCGATTATTGGGTTGATCATTGAGGGAATCTATGACCCTGGGATCCTAAAGGCGGTCTTCATGGCAGGCGGACCTGGTAGCGGCAAAAGCTATACTGCTGGGGAGATTTTCGGTGGAAACGCAATTGAAAATGCAACTAATCAAGCTTCAACTTCCATGGGGCTCCGAATAATCAATAGCGACCCGGCATTCGAGATGTACCTCAGGCACGCTGGTATATCGCCAAGCGATCTGGCTGCAATGAGTGATGAAGAATTTAAAGCAGTAACAGAGCCGCCAGATTCGCCAAGAGGCAAAGCGTCAAAAATGAAGAAGACGGCTCAGAGATCGGCTGAAATCGGTCGGTTGGGAATGATAATCGACGGCACTGGAGCAGATGCTGATAAAATCGCTCGTAGAAAAGCTGCTGTGGAAGAGCTCGGCTATGATACGATGATGGTGTTCGTTAACACAACTCTGGAAATGGCTCAAGAGCGAAACAAGAAAAGAGAGCGCGTACTCCCTGAAGACTTAGTTGAAGAAATGTGGACAGACGTGCAATCCAACCTAGAAACATACCAGAGCATGTTTTCAAATTTCGAGATTATTGACAACACAGAATATGCATGGGGTCCAGCAGAAGAAGAAGCGGCTGCAGCGGCAGTTGCTTTTATCGAAGGACCGGTCCAAAACCCGGTGGGAAGACAGTGGGTTCAAGATGCCATTACCGCAAAAGGCGCGGACCCAAGTGATCCATGGGTCCAGAAGCAAATATCAAAAGTGCTTGGCTAAGCGGGCTTTACTAGCTGAAGCTCAACTGTTTCAGTAAGAGTCGTTTCGTTGGTGTCCCAAAGCACTCGAGCGTACATACAATCAGCTCCCCTACGCTTCTCTAAGACAATACCCACTCTTCCGGTTTCAGTGCAACGTACGGTGCAGCCTTTTTCTATCGTGCTTATGGGTTTCATATATTCCCTTATTAGTAATCTTAAAGCGCGCCTGTCAGATGTTTCTGTTAAAGATGTTAAATCATCCCAATGTTGTGGACTGATGTCTGTAGGTACTCCACCCGCAGTGTCAGAGGCGATCGCTAAAGCATCTTCATACTTCTTTTTCTGGCGGGGTGAGGGGGATGACGAAAGATTGTGCAGCATGTCAGAAAGCTTTACCCTCAGCGCAAGCGGGTTCCCCAGCAAAGAAGCAACGTAAGACCCGTAGTCTGTTCCCTTGGCGTGTGTTAGGCTTCTAACAGCGTCGACAACTTCTTGGCCTGATGCAGGATCACCAATCGATCCGAGGATAAAAGACTCCATCTCTTCAATTGAACCCACCGTTGAGCCGGGTGCATCTTCTAGTGAGTCGTGAAGCAAAGCAACCATCTGCGCGGCATAGTCATCAGGGTAATATTTGCGCACGATATTTCTGACTTCAGAGGGATGAGTAAAATACTCTGCGCCTGTTCGTCTCTTCTGCCCCATGTGTGCCATACGAGCAGTTGAGTACACATCCTCGAAGTCTTCTCTAGTGAATGTAGCCATGATTATAAATATCACATAAAAAGCTGTATGGCTAAGATAGCACAAGACAAAATAATACAAAGCATTGTCTTAAGAGTGAACATCGATTCGCCCAAAAAATAATACGTCATAAACGGAAATGTTAGGTAAGATAAAGAGAACGCTAAAAACCTTACGCCCCAAGCGGAGTCACCAAGAGCGCTATACCCAAACCTCGACCCGAAATAAGCAAGCATCGAAATTGGGATTGCCAGTGTTAATGAAACCCACAGGCTTTTTGCAGACCATGGTGCGCTCATAAACTGTAAATTGGTCGAGAACCACACCATGACATGTAAACCTATAAAGCACAACGCAGAGTACATTATGTTTACACTCATTGTTCTTCATCTCCAAAAGGTGCTACCGCGATTATTTGTGAATCATCAATCTCTCTGACTTCATCACCGACCAGAATAGTGTAAAACGTTCCCAATGGACCTCCATGAAGTAAACCAATAACGACAGCAATGTCACCGCCACCAAGCTTTACAATTGTCCCAAGATCTATGATGCCCATACTGATAAGTATTCTCTAGGGACAGTGAACAGCTCACCGCAGTAAAGCACTTTTGCAAATTCTGAATTTTCCCGAATACAGAGTACTATCTCTCCACCGCAGAGCCCAAAGGGATAAAAAATAGAAAGTTGCCTGGGTAGAGCCTTTAATTTCTTGATAAGGTATAATTCACTAACCACTCTTTTTAACCTCTTCAAAAGCGTTTATATCACAAGGACCGTACCATTTACCATTATAAATCACTTCGATCCCTTTTTTCAGAATTATTAAATTTACTTTTCCCGTGTAGTTACGGTCATGAGTGCTTAAGTCGACTTCTTTAGGGCCTGCTGTAACAATGCAGATTTCTGACTCGGGTGGATAAAGAGCTGTCAAAACATCATAACGCAGCGCAAGACTTAGCGAGCAAAAATCATTTGGCTTCCTTCTTACTACAGAACCTTTTCTTATCATACTTCCATGGTCTCCCACTCGCCTTCCCAATTGGTATATCTTACCTTCTTAATTCCAGCTTTACGCATTTGCTCTATACAAAGAGAGCAAGGCATTGCCATCGTTATCTCATGGCTGCATTTTTTGAAGCGCATTACTTCAATCTCATCCCCGGGTTTCGCAAACCTAAGGACGTTCATCTCTGCGTGCATATGCGAAGCCCATGTGCCATCCTCATATTGTCGCTTAAATCTTGGGTGAGTCTTGTCAGTATTCTCACCGATCTTGACAACCCTACCATTTCTTCTTAAAATGGCAGCCAGGTGGTATGTTCTCCCATTATTGATGGCGAGATTTTTAGCTCGATAGTACACTGGGCATTTTATACTCCTATGTCTGATAACTTATTAACTTTTCCAGTAACCATGGTGTCTATTACAGCGCCTACGTCTTTGTATTCTTGGGAATATGATTCGTAGAAATCTCTCACCCAATACTTGTACACAGACGCCTGATACGTGGTGTTAGGAGGCTTAATCCTTGTTAACTCGAGAATCCAATCACGAATTGCGGTCCTATCATTACCCTCTAAAGTTACAGGACACTTCCCACTTGGTATCAATAAAGTAACGTGGGGGTTAGTAACCTTGACATTTGGGTTAGGCTTTGACCACTTAGATGTATCTGTCTTTCTAACTCTTGCTTTTCTCTTTTTAGCCATTCTTGTCTACCCACACAATCATCTTTTCTGTCGTAGAATCATATCTGTCTTTTTCAGCAAACGATGTGCAAGGAGCATGAAAGGCCTCATAATTCTGGCAATGATTCCACCCGACCTGTGATTCTGCCAAGCAGTCTTCACGGACCATGATTTGTTTGCCGCTTAAGTCAGGATAAAAAAATCCTCTTGCGCCGCGAATCGAGCGCCTCACAACATCACCCCTCTTGAGCGTCTTCTGTGCCATTACTTCTCCAATAGATTAATTCGATAGTATTCCCACTTGGATCTACTTTATAAACATAACAGCTCCCGTCACGATGTTCACGATATTCAGAGCCCAATTCTTCTAATGTCGAGACTCGAAAAGCGATGTGCGGTGGGTGTTGTGAAGTGACTGTCAAGGCGATCTTAGACCCTTCAACGTCAAGCATCGCCCATGTGTCATCTGCATAATCGACTGTCGCGCCCGTAACATCTCTATACCAGCTAACAGAATCCTCGATACTATCAACATTTATCGCTATATGGTCTAACATTAGATTACTTATCATTTTTTTTTGCTACCTCTAACTCTTCAGGTAAAAAGAAATGCACATCACCACAGTCTTCCAGCACTGCTATCACTCGAAGATCATTAAACGAGCCAGATAAAAGACTGCCTAATACGCCAAGATCATCACTTTCAGCATCACCTAAACACAGATAGACCTTACCGTCATTCTCGTCTTTAAACAGTGCATCTTTCACAATCGAAGAATATATGACAATATCGCCCGGAGCAAACTCTTTACTTCTTACGGCTTCTTTGCCTCTTGCTCTTTCTACGCGGTTTGGGCTTCCTTTTCCGCGAATGAGTTGTTTTAGTCTTTTCTTTTCCACCGAACCCAGCTAGCAGCTCTGCATGGTCTTTATCAAATTCTTCTTGTGCCGCTCTTTCAAGATCTGCAAGCTTCTTTTTTTGCTTTTTTATCTTCTTGATAAGAAGCTGACGTGACATACGACCCATTCTGTCTAAATAAAGAATTCCATCAAGGTGGTCAACTTCATGCTGAACGCATGCTGCTGCTAGCCCTTGAAGATTTAACCACTGCTCCTCCCAATCTTCATTATAAAACACAACTTTGCAATGTGAATATCTCGGAACATTTCCGGCTGTGTACGGAACAGAAAAACAGCCCTCATTGTTCTTATAAGTCTCACCCGACAATTCTAGACGTGGGTTTATCATTAAAAGCATTTCATCATCAGAAATGCTTAGATGAGATGGGTTAACGACAATAGCTCGACGAAAAATACCGATCTGTGGGGCGGCTAATCCTAGACCCCCTGTAACAGTAAAGCTGTCTCGTAAATCATCGATCCAGGACGTTGGGTCTTCACGAGTAAATGGAACAGACTTATTTTTAAGAGCGGAATCTGGCCACTCTAGAACCTTCCTAAACATAGTAACCCTTACTATTTTTTGTTAATTTCAGAAACCCACATGCCAAAACAAAGCAGCGAAGTCACACAACTAAACGCAGCTTCAGGATAATGCCCCATCATCACAAAAAAAGTTGTAACGCCTACATTGCAAAATGTCATTACTGAAAACAACGCTTCTCGTAATGATGAAGGCAATATCTTTTTTAACGCTGCACTCACTTCGTAGCCTTACGCTTCTTGGGTGGTGACTTCTTAACTTGCTTCTTAAGGGGGCGCTCTGCAGCCGGTACATGCCACGTCTCGGTCGAGTCTTCAGGGGCAGTAACTCTTTTTGCTGAAGCCTTCTTCGCAGCCGCGGCTTTTTTAGGCGCTGGCTCTGGGGCTTCTTGAGCTGGTGTTGTGCCAAATAACGAAATGCTCGGCGGCTCAACTTCATGGTTCTCGCACCATTTATGAAGCTGTTCATCTGTCGTAATACCCTTCGCTGCGAAATACGCATGGGGATCTGTAATGTTTCTTCTGTTTATATATCTGTCAAACGTTCTCATCTTTAATTCCACTCCGGTTCGTCGTTCTTGTTAGCGTGAGGAAGAGCATAGACTTGGTCTTTCCTCGCAGCTATTTCTTTCATTACTAGTGCTTCAGATTTACGAATACACTTCTCTACAGCTATAGCAACTGAATCTGGCATTGCACCGCCATCAAAGCAATCCCAAGGAGTGTTCTTTAACCAGAACAAAGCCTTGTCAACATTCGGTGGTGCTGCGAGAAGCATAGCCTTAAGCTCGTTTGTAAATTCTGCTGTCAATTCATCATCCCAATTGAGAGCTTCTAAAAGCTCTGTGTGGCTTCGAAGATCATCGATATAGCCAAGGATGAGATTGATCATAATGAAATCCCTTCCTCTTCGATAATGTCAGCAACTGACTCTTGAAAACGAGGATCGAGAGCAATGCGGTCTACTTCATCACTTGACAAACCGTGCATTTCACAAATCGGTGCAGCGAGCTTTCTCATGCCTGACAAGAAATAATTACGGGCAGCAGAATGCTTCATAGGAAAGCCGTCGCCTGTCATAATCTCCGCGATCTCTCTATAGCCCTTGCCGCCTCTGTCTCCTACAGTTGCGTACCCATTGTCTGCTTTGAATCCTTTTGGCATACTCATTTTGCACCTCGCTTAATTACTTCTTTGTGTTCTTTGTTTGTGATTGGAAAATTTACATGGTCTGTACCGTCTTCGGTGAGGCCGAAACGCAAGCGAATGATCTTTTCCTCACGCGATGAGAGAGCCTTAAGGGCCTCGACAAGCGTTTCACGAATAACGACTTTGTCAAGCTCGTCACCCGGGTCTGTGTCATCAACACCACCAACAATCTCTGCAAACGTGCGGCTACCCGAATCATCAGAATTGATAGGACGATCAAGAGAGATTTGTGGAGCACCTGATTTGCGAATTGCCTTAAGCGTCTCAACAGGCACACCTACAGCGGTTGCAACCTCCTGAGGAGATGGCTCGCACTTAAAGGCTTCTGTGTACTCTTCCCTGAACTTGTACGCCTTATACAAGACAGCACGCGCTGACGTGGGCATCTTAATAGCCCCCGACTGTCCTGCAACGTGCGATTGCACCGCTTGGCGAATCCACCAAACAGCGTACGTGCTAAATTTGAATCCTTTCCGCCAGTCAAATCTATCAACGGCTCGAATCAATCCGATGTTAGACTCTTGTACAAGGTCTTCAAAAGAACAACCTTTGTCGCGGAAATTCTTAGCAATCGAAATAGCAAGCCTAAGATTTGCTTGGATCATCCGATCGCGTGCAAGCTGGTCTCCAGCCTCAATAGCCTTCGCTAATTCAACTTCTTCAGCACGAGTAAGAAGTGAATGTTTTCCAACCTCGCTAAAATAACTTTCTAAAACCAAAATGGCCTCCGGGGATTAGTGAAACAACAACAGGTCTTTCCCTACTGTCTTTTATATTATACACTATTTTTGTTGCGATTTGCACGATTATCACGCTTAAAATGACTTCTTTTGGCATTTTTTTTCTGCATGAATTTTTGGTGTGCTACCTTCCTGGCTGCGCGTCGCTCGAGCTCTCTAAATATATAGCAAATATCTGTTTCCATAGAATGCAACCGTTCTGCAAGAATCTCGTCTTTTCTTTCTTTCCTAATCTGACGCAGGAGCTGGTCTCTCTTATAAGAGAGGAAGCTCATTTCTTTATGTAGACGATCCTCACGGACGTATGGAATATCTTTATTAGCGATCGGCATATTTTCTATCCTTATTTAATTATACCAGCGTGGAAAAACTGATTACTACAACTCATCATCCCTAACCATGGCGCATCCTATTGAGAGTAAATTAATGGATACGCTCGATGCATTTTGCAATGCAAGCCTTGTTACTTTTGCTGGATCAACGATCCCTTCTTTCATTAGATTACAAACTTTCCCGGAATTTCCATTATACCCAAAATTCTTGGGTTTTTCAATTATTTTTTCTAGAATTACTTCGGGAACAGAGCCGCAATTCGAAGCAATCTGCTTAAGCGGCTGCTGGGCTGCGTTATACAAGATCTTATGACCAATCGACAAAGTGCCCTTGTCTTTCCTAAGTCTAGACTCCGCTACCTTTGCGAGCAGGGATCCACCCCCAGCAACAATCCCTTCTTCCATTGCAGCCTTTGTTGCATAAAGCGCATCTTCAACCCTGTCTTTTCTTTCGCTTATTTCTGCTTCGGTAGAGCCGCCAACTCGTAAAATACCAATGCCACTATTCATGCGCTTGATCCTACGAATAAACACACTTAGCATCTCTTTGTCGTCTGAATACTCGATAGAAGCCTCTTTTATCTGGCTAATCCGATTATTCACGTTCTCTTCTGTCCCAGCCGGACCGATAAAAATTGTTCTGAACCTGTATGACGTCATCTTCTTGCAGGAACCCAATTCACTAAGCTTTGTTGATCTCCATCCCGAAGGTTCACCGGTTAAAAGCTCGGTACCAAGCAATATCGCAAGATCATGTAGGGCTTCAAGACGTGAAGTGCCAAACTCAGGAGCTGCAAGAACACAAGCTCGTATTAGATTTTTTGAATGATTCAGTATCAATCCCTGAAGAGCGTCGCCCGTCGTCTCTGGCCCAATTACAACCAACGGACGATTATCTCTTGCTGCTTCTTCCATAAAGTGCATGATATCATGAACAGAGCTTATTCGCTGGTCAGTAACCAAAATAGCTGGTTTAACAAGCTCACAAGACATTCTGGCAGGCTTGTTAACAAAATATGGTGAAACATACCCACGATCTAATTCGCAGCCATCTACGACCTCTAGAGAGCTCTCAAACCCCTTTGCTTCATCTACTGTTACGGTCCCATGATTGCCTACAGCTTTTAGCGCCTGAACAATCAAATCAGCCAGCTCTGGTTCGTTATTCACGGAAATGTTGGCAACCCTTTGGAGATCCTCATCTGACTTAACGGGAACGGCGCTAGCGCTAACTTCTTTGCACAGTTGCTCTGAAGCTTCTCGAATACCTGATCGAATATCTCTCAATTCATGACCGCCAGCTAATGCTTTCAATCCTTCCTGAAAGATAGCGCAAGCCAGCACGGTCGCAGTGGTTGTTCCGTCACCAGCTTCTTCAGCTGTACGTTGAGCTGCTTCACGCACAAGCTGAACGCCTAAATTTGCAAAACGATCTCGTAAATTAATCGCCCTAGCAACAGTCACACCATCTTTGGTCAACGTTGGGGGAGCATTGAGATGCTCAATTAAGACATTCTTACCGCTTGGGCCCATTGTTACACGGACAGCATCTGCCAACTTCTCAACGCCAACTCGAATTAGCTCTCTGGATTCATCTGAAAAAGTTATGATCCTGTTATCTTGCTCTATCATCCCTTCAAGAGCCTCTTATTGCTAGACCCCTCTCTTAATGGGGGTGACTGCAGCAGTCTTCTCGCTCCAGTAATCACGTTAACTGCGACTAGAAGGTCTCCCTCTGTCATTGCTATTTCATTGCTCTCTATAACTCCCGAAGCGCGCATTCTCGCAAGCTGCTCCTCAGGTAAAGTATTTCCGGCCATCTTTCAACTCCATAAACGGTGTGGCGTATTTTCCCCACGCTTTATCGGTAATCATACTTTTAAATTTTAAAGTAGTAAAGGCCTCTCGTAAAGTGTCAAGAGACTCGTCTGGAAATGAATATTCTACAGATGACCTTTCACGAGTTGTCATCGGCTGCAAGGCGATCATCTCCAAATTCTGGAGGTACGTTTGGCGGTGCTCAGGAAACTTATCGAAGTATTCTGTTAGCCTACCTGGCTCTAGCAATTGCGTGGCACGCTTATTTCCAATTCCCTTAATCCCAGTGATGTTATCTGAGCTGTCGCCGCGGAGAGCCTTCCACCTCGCGTAAGGGTAGTCAGGAACGTCTCTGAAGTCTTTCTTTATTGGATTATAGAGTGAGGTATTCGGAGCATCTTGACACAACTGGATGAAGTCTGTGTCACTGGAGACAATAATCTTTTCATGGTCATCTGGGATAAGACACAATACCAGATCTGCTATCACATCGTCTGCTTCAGCTTCAGGGTGACGAGCTGTCACAAAGGGTACTGACTCCCTAATAATTTTTTCAGCGTATTTCTTTTGAGCGCGGAACCCATCTTTATCATGATACTTTCGCGTGCCCTTATAATCTGGTTGCATCTCCATGCGCTTCTTCGGGTATCCGTCTAAAACAAAATACACATAATCAGGAGAGAATTTTTCTATGATCGGCTTCAAGCTTCGAAAGAAGGTGTGAATAATAACATTGTCATAGCTTCGTCTTGCGCATGCATGGCGAGCACGAAACATTAGATTGTTCGCATCTAGTAATAAATGCTTCATGTCACATCCTCAACTTTGCGGTTCGACCATCTGGCAGAGCGACTTCTATTGACTCATCAACTGGCATATCTAAATTTATATCTGGCGCTTGTGCAGTGGCCACCTCTTCAGAGGGAGGCTTTGGAGGCCTCAGGTGTGTAGCTGCTTCGGTGGCTGTTGCTACAAGCTTATCAATCGCTTGCTCTGTCCTCTCTAGCATAAAAGTCTTTACATCGGCTGGGTCTTCAAACAACTCAATCTTCTGTGGGTCGACCTCTATAGACTTAAACGACTTTCCTTGCCGCACCTTCAGAACGTACGTGACTCTTACCCCGACATCCAGAGAAGACCGCGTAATCTTTTCAGCGACAAGGGCCGGAATTACCTGCTCTGTTTTACTTGAGATGAAGTAAACAATATTCCCGACCTTAAACTCAGACCCAAGCGATCCTTTAGCAGATATCATTTATATCCTCCAGCTGAATTTTATATTGTGATGTTTTATTATACCACAGCTCCAGCTTTTGTGCAGCAGTTTGTCGGTCTTTTTCTGTTTTAGCTGCAGCTAGCTGATCTTCATACTTTTGCATGTACATCTTCCTCTTATCCTCGAACGATCCGATAAGCGGTGTACACTTCTTAAACGCAGTGTGCTTGTTTAGGCGAGCCTTACCTCTCGAACCTGGTGACGGATCTTTAAAGTCTTCTGGTGTCAGAGCCGTAAATAAAAGAAGTCCAACATTCTCATGGGTTCTATCAAAAAGAAGGTAAAGGAAATCGCACTCTCCCTTTTTGACTAATGTCGCCTTGTCAGCTTGTAAATGCCAAGATCCTGTTTTCCCCTGGCATACAACTTTACACTCTAGCTCACGATCATCTAGACACTCGATAATAATGTCTGCTGCACCAGTCCGGCCGTCGTTAGAGCACGTTCCGAATGACTGATCAATAGCATTTGCGAAGAAGTGCTCTTGAGCTGCTGATATCAAAATATTCTGTCTGCCAACATCATTTGTAATGTCGATTCCGTGAGCTGAATAAAGCTCTTTGATCTGGCAGAAAAGCTTATTGATATTTCGAATCGCGCTGACCGACGAATCTCGTGTAAGATAAGGTTGCATGTAAAGTCCTCAAGACAAAGTACGGGATGTATTTCCTACATTTTTATTATACACTATTATGTCTTGTTTTACACGATTATGAGGTGGTTTCTACGTTACTCCTGACCTTTTCTGTGATAGCTCGACCCTTCTCAACGGCGCTAGATAGCTCTTCAAGACCTAATGCTTGACGTACAATGCTGTATGTAGCTTGAGGTAGATTATCACGTAAAGTATTCATGTCTGCGTATTGATGTAAATCAAGGTCCACAATAGGCATTGGCTCACCATCTGGGCCCGGCTCAAACTCCCCTGTTTCTCTCGCTTCAAAGATAAATAAAATCTTTGGCATCTCTTCTGTCATGGGAACATCAATAAATGGTATTTTTGACGTTAGGCCCTCATCAGCTTCCTCGTAACATATCTCTGGCAACCAATGAGTTGCTCTATCGTCTGTAGACACTATAACCTCCGTACCTCAAGCATTATATTAAAGAATGGATGAAATTAAAAAATATCTACACTGAAAGCAAGTCATTTTCTAGCTGGAATATGACGTCAGCAAATTCTTTACCGAGTGGACTTGCTTTTGATATTAGCTCTAAATCTGGTCTTGGCATTTCAGCAACAAAGCCAATCATTTCTCCGATGCTTTGCTTCTTAGCTTCATCAACTGCATCTGCAAAAGCTACTGCTAACGTCGCCTGCTCTATAATCGGTGCCCATGCTTCTGCGGGAGCGTCTTCTGGTACTGCTTTTCCGTCAGGAGTATCCCTAAGCTGCTCTATCATTTCATCAGCCTCATCTCCTCCAGCTTCGAGAGTCTTCTTTTGCTCTTCGATATTTTTCTCTAATTCAGCAGCCGCAGGTGCTAGATCGATTCCTGCCTGAGCAAGCGGGGGAATAAGTTGCGCTAGCTCCTCAAGCGTCTTTGCTTGAGCAACCGCATTTAGCCCCTCAATAATATCCATATACTGCTTCTTAACTTCTTCTGCTTCCGCTTTTTTGCTATCGATTACATCTCTCATATAGCCTTCGATTTTTTCACCCGCACCGGACATCGCTAAATAGTCATCAACAAGATACTGGATATCTTGTTCTTCATCGCCACCCTCTTCTTTCTTTTCGCCTTCGCCATCCTGCTCTTTTAACACACGCTCAAGCTCATCAATCTCATCCAGACCCTCAACCCGAACAGTCCCGCCAGACTGTGGACCGATTTGTCCCATGTCAGCTGTCGTCATTGACATGTCTGGACCAAAAAATAAATTCTTAAGATCTCCAAGGATTCCAGCAATCGGGCCCTTTGGGGGTGGCGCGGGTGGAACATAGTCACTTCCAAGACCTAGCATCTTTGATACATTACCAAATTTATCTGCAGCATAATCAGTAATCGGCTCTGCAACGTCTATGGCTTCTTTTGCCATGCCCGCGCCCAAATACACGCCTGGATTTGCCATAAACATAATCAGTTGCGCATCAGGAGATGAAAGAGCTTCATCAGTTGTTCTCATAGCCTCAGCCATTTCAGAATTGTACTTATCGCGGCGTTTTCGGAATTTATCCATCAGTACTTTCTGCTTTTCAGGATCAAAAGTAAATGCCGATTGAATATTTGTAAGCACCATATCAGCTGTGTCTTTAAGGGCGACTGTGGCTACTTTGTACACGTCAACAAAGGGGCCGATGAATGTATTATAAAACTGCTCGCCCGAAGGAGGAACGATATCTCCCCATGTAGCATCAAATGTCTGCTCGCTTAGGATCCGTTGAATTTCACTTCTAATAAATATCTCGTCAAGTTCTCTCACGATCCACATCCTTTTTCAACCTTGTGCCGGTTCTGCTATAGTAATTATCAATCAAGCGGTGCTCGAATTCATTTAGCCTCTGTTTTTTAGTCTTGGGGTCTCTTACCGAAAAATTTGACCGAGCTTGTGATGGTAGCGTAACAAGCAAAAGCTTTTTTAATTCCATCCAGCTTTCTACTCCGCAATCACTACCTAACGACACTGCTTCGGATATTATTTCTGTCTCTGTCATCTTCTTATTCCAAACACTGGAAGGGGAGCTGCTACTTCCTCCTTCTTCTTTGCAGAAAATAGTTTGCTACGTACTTGATATATGCTGTCTTCAAAGCTAAAATAAAACCCAGGGTTTGAGTCTAGAGACAGACTGAAGTTGCTCTCCAGCAATCCATCGATAAATTCACCGACTGTTTCTTCAGCGAACGAACCCAGGCCGCTAAATTCTGAAAACTGCTGTCCTTCTGTGAGGTATAGTATTCCTTCTACTTGCTGGTGAAAAGTCGTAAAGACACCTGAACCTGAAATATTGGGCAGCTGTATTGTTGGGTCGATTATAAAACGAAAAGACCCACCAGAATTTACTGGTGCAAAAGTCTTGAACATTCTTTCCAGCAGAGGAGTAGTAGTTAAATTACCCCTTGAGCTCAATCTCGTTGCCTTACGAAAAATTACTGCAGGAGGGTTTTCTGCTGCTGCAATCTTTATCTCTGGGTGTAGAACTTCAAGTAAAATCCAGCTGGAGGAGCCAGGTGAGAATGGCCACGATGCCGCGCACTCTCGCTCTACCTCTTCTAAAGCTTGAAGAACCGCCACTTGCCTACCAGGGTCTTTCATGCGAGAAGCGATATCTTCAGCTCGCACGATATTCGTACCAAGATCAAATGGGTGGCGAGCGTACGTGAATTCGCCTGTTTCATGAAGTCTGGCGAAAATCTTTACGCACTCAAAAATAGGGCGCACAACTGGTGATTGATGGCAAAGAAAATCAGCGATCTCTAAAAGCTTTTTCCCATCAACGCGCGCCAGATTATCGCGAGCCTCAGTCAACATTTAAGCAGAATCCGCAAGATTTAATTTGGACTGAACCTTTAGTTCTTCATCTTCTTTTGAAATCTTGTGGGCCTTGCGTAGTTTCTGGCGAAGATATTTTAGTGTACCATTTAAGCTTGACCTATCTGCTGAGCCCCTGTTCAGGTTATCACGTTGGTGTACCGTGTCTTCTATTCTACTTGATATGTCCTGAATACAGTCTGAACTTCCGAAATCTACGATCTGGCCATCCATGCATCTATGAGAATCAGCCGATGAATAATTTTCCAGCACAGCAAGAAGCTCTCGAGACTTATCGGCTATTTCACCCACGATAATTGGCGCCTCACCAGGGGGAAGGCGATCAATACCAAGCTCTTCAGGCTCGCCAGCTGGAGTCTTCGACTTCTCTTCTTTTTCGGGCTGTGTTATCTTTATTCCCATCTGGCTTGGACGAGGAGCGTCTTCTCCAGAAGTGCCACCTGTTAAAATAGCGCCAAGAGCTGCCAAATACGAAAACAGTGCATCGGTCTCGCCAGTACCCAAACTATCGAAATAGTCTTCAAGCGCTCCAGATATCTCTTCATCTTTTAGGCTCTTACCCGCTCGAAGATTATTGATTTGCTTTTCTATCTGCTTATAAGAAATCATATCTGGTATGACATCAGGAGCCTGCACTTCAAACTCATCAGAAGACTCATCTTCTTCACCATCTGCTGAAGGCTTCGGTTTTGCCTCAATCTCTTCTTCCTCTTCTTCCTCGGCTTCTTCGGCTTCTTCTTCCTCTTCTTCCTCGGCTTCGTCGGTTATTTCTTCTTTTTTAGATTTTTCAGGAGCCCTTAAATTATCATCATCGATCTGCTTAGACATCTTAGCCTGCATCGATTCTTCGTCAGTAATCTTAAAGTCTTCCTGTAGAATTATAGAGGCGATATCATTTGCGATCTTCGTTAAGTCAATTCTTCTCATTTCTACCTCGTGTCATCCAGCGAACCGAATTTTGCCAGCGCTCAGTGTATCTTCGAACTCTCTCACGTTGTAAGTGATTATTCTCATCTTTAGCAGCTGTTTCTCGAGCTTGTTTTTCTCTAGCTTGTTTCTGCTCAATATCTTTCATGAATTTATCAAAATGTGACATGTTGGCTCTCAAATGTTATCGTTAATAAAAATGTGTGAGCTGCGACTTTCGTAACGCCAAATGACGAGACAGTACAGTCTTCAGCCTCAAAACCAGTGTCACCAGTTAAGACAATATTCACGGTTTTAAGGTGCGCTCCGGAATCTTTTCGTTTGCACGATTCGTGGAGTGCTTGCATGATTTCGGAATTACACCTCGAAACCTCAAGGGTAAATGATCGTGGCTCTTGTGAGCATCCGAATTTCAGCGCGTGGAGATTACCAGTTATCGTTGCAGTATCAGGAGGATCCATGATAATCGAAAGCTTATTTTCTTCTTCGATAACCTCACCCCGGGATTGATCAAAGTCTAAGCCCATTAATTCTTTTAAGCCATCTGACATAATAATATTACCCGCAGCAGACTCATCGACCATCTGCTCATACACTTCGTTGATCACTCTCATATTATCTGTAGTCATAGCCTACTTCTCCTAAAAGACTCACGTCATTAAAGATGTCATCACATCGGCCGGCGTACTCTAGATCAAGCTCAGTTACAGCATCGACATCATGAGTCCACACCTCAACAGTGATTTCCATCCCTCCAATGAGTATATTTCCGTGATGTCCTGATTGTGCTTCATCTTCGATAAGCTCTTTGATAAACCAGTTGCGTGTATCAATATCTTGAAAAATAAATTTCTTTATAAGGCGCTCTGGCTGTTGTAGCCTACCCCATGTGCTTTGGTCTACTTCAATCGGCACTTCATGACTAGACTCAACAACAAGCCCAAAGACATCTGTCTTCGAGCTTGATGACTCTTTATCATTTAGATAATTTTTCATAATCGATTGAAGCATCATGTTCCTACTCGGCGTTCATTGCATTCACAACAGACTGCATTAATTTACTGTGCGGTAAGCCATCGAAATATGTTTTGGCTCTATCATGTAATCCAGGAGTTAGCTGACTTAATTCTTTTTCAGGATCTAAGCCTTGCTTCTTTGCATCTCTCACCATCTTATTGAAGACGTTCGTCATAAAGCCATCCCACATGAAATACCGGAATGGTGCCCACATCATAACATCTTCAGGAGCATTCATCAGCTCCGCTGCATCTTCTTCATCAATCGCGTCAAGCTCAACAAGCGCATTAGCGAAAAAATCAAGAGCAAAAGATTTTATTTGATCGATGTCACCAGGAAAGTCTGCATAAATTAGCCTGAAGTGCTTCAAGGCATCTCCCTCAAGCTTCTTTACACCGCTTGTGCTTAAACCCATTTCATCTGCGATCTGGGCTAGCGTAACTTCGCCGGCGTGAGGATCCCCCCTGTCGACAGCAGCCAGCTCTGCATCTGTTGGTTCACCCCACTCATCTTCATCATCGTCATCGTAGTGCTTACCCAACTTAAACTCGTCCCAGTTACCTTCCATCAAAGAAACCAGCAGCTGGTTCCTTATAATACTTCTGGCTTCTTGAACTTCTTCAGGCTCATTCATGCCACCCTGGTCTTCAACTTGCACGCTAACGACCTCATGGTCATCAACAAACTTTTTGAATTTTTCGTAAGTTTTTCCTGCGATTTTTGGGTCATCAGGTAATTTCTGCGCAAGCGTGTAAAGTGCCCGGGCCAAATCTTGAGTATTAACTGGAGCGTACTCTGGATCGTCAACTGGCGGCTCATCTTCGCTAAGCTGTGTTGCCATCTGGGGCGCGGGGCTGATCGGCATATCCATCGGATCTTCTTCCTCTGGGCCATCATCCACAAACTGGGTGCCTGCTCTTTCACCATCGGCCCAGCTAGACTCGCTGTATTCGGGGTACCCGAAAGCCTGTTCAAAAAGTAGCGCTCTTGCTTGAGCTCTTAAATTACCAAAATTCTTGTTAGTCATTATTGCCACCTCACCTACTAAATATGAAGAAGTTTAGTAGTTTTTCTATCGAGATGCCGCTTGATTCATTGCAACACCCGCGCCGATGGTAATACCAACCCCAGCGACAATCCCTATAACTAAAGCCCATTCCGGAGAAAGCTTAGGCTTTGTTAGTCTCTCTTCTAAATATCCATTGTAATCCCGGTATGCAGACAGCTGGGTATTATAAAAATCGGTACGAATTTGAAAGTTAGAATTACATGTATCTAGCTCTAGCTGCTTTGCTGCTACAGCAGTTGCGACTGCTAAATCAATATTTGCTTGACAACGTGCATTCTGCTGTTCAAGATCAGCTAGAAGATTTGCTGCATCTTCTGTTGTAAGTATGACGCCAGTGAAGGGTGCCGGGTCACCTTCATTGATAGGCACAGGCTCACCAGCATGAGAAACAGCTGGATACACCACTAAAAATGCGCAAATCCACGCAACAACCACTGTATTAAAAAACTTCATACAGAATTGTATGTTGATCAGTCTGTTAGTAAACCAGCCATTTTACGCCAGCGCTCAAGGATTACATCATCCCTAGAAAACTGAGACTCGGTGGTAGTACTCTCTTCTTTTTCTTCACCCTCTTCCCAGCCATAGGGCTCATTGACATCAACTTCACCAGCTGAAAGAGCAGCAACTGCGTCTGGTACATCAGGCTCATCAATCACTGGCATGTCTTCGCGAGAAGGCGCGCCACCAGGAAGGTCGAAGCTAACAGCGCCAAGGTTCTCAACGAACTTGTCAACAGCTGCATCTACTGCTGCTTCTCCAACCTCTCCAGTGAACTTTTCGATTGTCTGCTGCACGACTTCAGGCTCCATTTGGTATGCACCGTTCTGGAGATATACATTGAGCTGGTCTCTAATCGGGCCCTCTTCAAATTGGTCAAACCCACCAGTCGCAGGCTTACCAGCAGTTACACCAAAGCGACCGACAGTAAGCGCGTTAAGAACCGGGATCAACTTATCAGCTGGAAACTCGACACCATATCCGCCAATCTCTGCTGATGGATCGACCATGGCAGTAGCAACCCACCTGTGGTGGCCATCCATAATATGCTTGTCACTAGAAATAAAAGCACCAAGGTCTCCACCTGCTTGATCATCTCTAATCATACCAAGAGCCATGCTTAGTGCCTTTTCAATGTTCATACTAGACTGTGAAGGCTTCAACTCTGAAACAGAGAATGAAGCGCCGCCGACGCCGATAACGTCATCTGCCTTTCCGCCGTCGACATCATCCTTTCCAGACTGCGTTAGCTGCATCGCCTTGTCTTTGTCGCCAGCAACTGCAGAGAGCGGGAGCGGAAAGCGCTCAGGATCCACCGCCTTAGGGTCGGCATCTTCCTTTAAGACTTCTCGAATTTCATTTAAGATTATGTTCCGTAACTGGCTTCCACCAAGCTTCACGGCCTTTGTTCTTGTGGGCTGGATTCCAAAAACTTCTTTTAGAGTTTTGCTTGTTTTCATTTGTATCCCCTAAGCGGTCGATATTACTTCATTAAATATTCGGTCTAATCCAAATATTCCCTAAGTCGTCTAGCAATCTCTTCCTCCGGCGACTCGGACTTCAATATTTCTTTTACGCTGTTCTTCTTCTCTTCATCAAGAGATTCCATTTTTTCTCTAAACTTCTCTTCTGCTTCTTCATTTGCAGACAAGAAATTTTCTAAATTTTTCTTTAATGCTTCTCGCTCTTTTTCGGTTGCGTCCTGTTCACTGGCAACCAGAGTGTCAATAAGCTTATTCTTTTCTTCTAAAGCTTTTGCGGCATCTCTCGATCCGCGAGTCAATGTAAGCATACCCAGCACGCCCACAAGAACACCAACCAGCAGCTCCCATCGTTCTCTGCAGAACTCAATGAAAGACTTCCAAGCTGATGCAGCCCAAACCTTAAAAGCTAACCACGTTATCATTATTTACCGTGTCTCCATGCGATGGCGGCGTCGATTACGGACTGGCCACCGATATAGATCATGGCAATCATTCCCCAAGTCTCACTATCAAGACCAGCCCAAGCCAAAAGTCCAGTCGCTGTCAAGAATACAAAAAACTTCCTCGAGATGATTCTGCCAACGATCCTATCTACAATACCAAGCTTTTCTCCTTCAACAAGAGCCTTAGCTTCAAGTATGTCTATTTCATTATCGCCCATCATAACCTCCAAATTATAACACTAAATATGGATGAAGTTAATTATCGTCTCTACTTGGGGATGAAGAAAGCCCAAGTATCATCGACGTTGGGTCAACGTCTTGTAGAAAATGTGAAACCATATCCTGAATGTTCCGGACGTCGTTGGCGACCAAGTCATTGTTTCTCGAGATAGCCACGATGGCGCTCTGGAGGTTTTGTAGCGTTAACGCTAAAGAACGGTAGTCTCGCTCGAGCTGGAGTATTCTTTCTTTCGCTTCCTCTAGCTCTTTAGCTTTTTTACTTCTCCACGGCCACCACGACATATTATTTCTCCTCGGAAGAATTCTTTAGCGTATCGTACCTTTCAATCACGTCGAATACGCTCTCTGCGTCAGTACCAATAACTTTTCTTAGCTCTTTATTTGACTTGTCATCTGCTATCTTATCAACTATTTTAACTAAAGCGGGATCTCCGTTAACGAGCCGAGAAATTAAACCATCAACAATCTCTTGCATTGACAGCTTTTTCCTAAAAGCAAGTACACGAAATTCAGCATGGGTCTCAGTAAGAAGGTTAAAATGGACTGACTTCTTTTTGACCCAGTTACTCATGGACCGCCTGCAGCTGTGGCACCGACTGCGATTGGAACCTGTTCATCGTATTCCTCTTGCTTGGCGGTGTGGTCTTCTTTCTTTCTGATGTCGTGACGTGTTGCAAGAAGCTCACCTACTTCATCCGCGATTTCTTCGCCGTATTTGTCCAATAAAAAGCTTCTAGCTTTAGACATTATCAGCTCTTCAATATCGAAAAATGCATCAAAGTTTAAGATCAGCCTTGCTGTCTCAGCAGCAAAACGATCGACATCGATAGTAACTTCATCTGCTTCTCTTAGCAGCGTTCTCTTCAGAGAATACCCTTCTTCTTGTACTTGAGCGCTCTTGATAGAGTCGGACTCTATGTCGATAAAAATAGCTTGAAGCTGGTCATCTAAAGACTTGCCAAAGCGAACCTCATCTTCTTCCTCGGCTTTGGGACCCTCATCTTCAGCTTCTTCTTCACCACCTTCATCACCACCCTCTTCTTCTCCACCTTCATCTCCGCCTTCTTCTTCGCCGCCAAAGGGATCATCGCCACCTTCTTCTTCCCCACCTTCGTCGCCGCCTTCTTCGCCGCCTTCATCATCGGCTGCAAATGGGTCATCCTGCTCAAGAAGCGTGCCCTTATAAGCTCTTTGAAAGTATTCTTTTAATTGGTCTCTTTTCATTTTTCGCTCCCTAAGCCGGCTGAAAATAACTTCGCAAGTTTATCAGCTCTTTTAACTCGTGCGTTGACAAGCTCCCAGTTAAGCTCTTTCATCATCGCGAAGATGTACTTCTTGCGATCATTGAGGTAATCTCTGAAATATGCTCGCTCTTGCACTGACAATACGATAATCGGTACAGAGCACATTGGGACCCCTACCTCATTACCGTCAATGAATATATTCATGTAGCGATTTAGAAAACCGTTGTATACGGTACATACCCATCCATCACGAGAAGCCATTCCACATGCAATAAAGTCTTTTTGCCAGTCTTCGAACGTACCGAAATCACGTGTAAGTCTCATGTATGCCAAGCTGTCCATTGAGATCTTTGAGGTTGGATCCGCTATGTTATCGAAATAGTAAGCTGAAAGAAATGAGCCATTTATATTATAGGCTTCTTCCTGCTTAATACCTCTAAATGAAGAATCCTTAGGGTTCGCCTCGGATCTGTCAACAGAGTCCAGCTTTGCGGAGACTTCATTTAGCGCGTCGACATACTCATGTAGATTCTCTACATTTGCCTTAATAGCCTTCTCACTGAGCATGTCAGTGTTAATTTCATAATTCTTCGCTTGAACCACATAAGCTTCCGAAAGAGGCTGCTGCGGCTTCTCTGAGTCCTTATAGAGGGTCTCATTTATCGCTTTCAATATTTCTTTCTCATCTATTGGCATGTTTAATCCACCTCATATTCTTTTTCAAACTCTTCTTGATCGATCACAAAGACAACTTCATCTTGCGGTTCTTCATCTGCGACCTGCGCGATTGCTTGTACTTGAGCGTCAACATCAACGGGGCCTGCTTCTGGGTCTAGTAAATCAGGTATCCTTGGGTCGGCATCTTCTTCGTTAAGAGCGCCTGCATCATCTGGACCGCCTAATACTTCTTCACCGCCGCCTGGGGGGTCGAAGCGCGGTTCTTCAGGTTCACGCAAAACAATCTGTATATCTCCGGGCTTATCACCCTTCACATGCGCAATCGTATATTCATATCCAGACTTCTTGTGGCGTACCTTTAAGTCAGGTGAAAGGATTAGGTTCCCTCTGTCATCAAAAACATCAGACTCACCCATAACTTCATTAAGCCGACTGTCATATTCGAACTTTAGCACTTCTAATAAAAAAGCTGCATCTGCCATCATTTACTCCGAATTCCTGCTAACGCTTCCCAGCGCGTTGACTCGATTAACATTCCATGACGACCAAACTTTCTATCGAGATGACGATACACTGTTTTTCGTACCATACCACGAGTAAGTCGAACATTGTTTTCTGCTGTAACTTTTAACATTTGAGCAGCAATTTGCGGGATCAGCTGCGAAAGAGAATCAAAATTCTTCTTTGCGAAACGCTTACTCTTCATCAAAGTTTCTTCGTGTTCTCCGCGCCATATATCAATAGCTGCTTCAACTTCACCCTCAATAGCTTTAGCTGCATCTTCAAGAGCTGTATTTACCAAATCTTTTAGACCACCAATACGATCCTTTGCAGCTAGAGATTGTTGGGATGATTTTGATAATCCGCCCATCCAATTGTCTAAAGCGGCGGCGACTGCAACTGCGGGCGGTGCTTCTTCAGCAGCTGCTTCTTGAGCAGCTGATTCGAGTTCTGCCTGTGCGGTCTCTTGTTCTTCTGCTGCTTCCTCTTCGGAAGCGGGTGCGCCTTCTTCTCCCTCTTCTCCGCCTTCCTCACCAGCAATTGCAATTGCCTTGTCAAGTAATCCTTGGTCATTCACATCCGTCGCCCAGGCTGTTATTTCTTCTTCACCGGGTTCGAGGCCTGTAGCTTTACCAGCAGTGGAAAAGGCGGTGACAACGTCTTCAAAAGGAATACCTTCCTCTTCCTCAAACAATAGGTTCAACAACGTACTTTCATGGATCGCAGCTCCAGGACGAGAATAGTGAGCAGCAAAAACCTTGCTTGCTTCTTCATCACTAAGCATATTCTTTACAAGCTCATCCCCGCCATCGCCTAAGTGCTTGGTACCGAGATCTGCTAGAGCTGCTAAATTCTTAAAGTCTTTTGCAACCTCTTCATCTGCTGCGTCATCAGCCTTGTCGGCAACATCCGCAACTTGTTCAGGTGATGCAGCATCAGGACCAGACCCAAATAGCTGTAAAATCAGAGCTACAATCTGCTGTTGGCGAGGTGTCAAAGCATCAAGCTTGCCAGCCATACCAGCCTCAACAGCTGCTGCGTCGGATGGTTCTAAAACTTCCTTGGCAGCGGTAAAAGTATTTTTTGCAACATCAGGATTCTTTTTAAGTACCTCAGCACCTTGAGCAGCAGCTTTCATGTCAGCTGTGGCAGATGCCGCGGCATCGGCTCCGCCCTGGGCTTGCGCGGCTGCTGCTGAGGCTTCTGCTGTTTCGGCACCGATATCCTCTGTTACACCGACGAGCTCTTGCTGAAGCTTCTGAAGGTTTATAGCTGCAAACTCTTCAAAAGGAGATGACATAATTGCTGCAAGAACCATATCATCTGCAACAATATTTCCTGAATCGTCACCACCAAAAAGCTTACCTATGAAACCCATAACCTTCTTAAAGAAACCGCCGCTCTCTGCTTCAGCTTCTTTAGAGCCAGACTCCCATGCCTTGTTATACCAATCAGGTACAACATACGTTTTTTCTACAGCTTTCTTAAGATCATCAGGTGTTGGAAAGTCTGGTGCGTCATCGCCACCTTCTGCAGCGGCATTCGCAAGATCGCCAACAGTCTTTGTACCATCTTCGACTTTAGATTTACCAATCTCGCCTTTCACTGTTTCAATACACTGGATTAGCGCAGCGGCTTCTCCCATCATGTCTTGTGTGCTCTTTGTATATTCAGCTGCTACCTCTGCTCTTTTCTTCGGGTCTCCATCTGCATCATATATAATTTCTGCCCCACCGATATCAGGAGCTGAGGCGTTTAGTGCATCAACCAATGCTTTCCACTCCGGAGTGTCTGGCGTCGCATCGCTGATTTGATTCATAATCGATATTGCTTGATCTAGGGCAGCACTAAACTCTTGCTTGTCCTTATCATCAAGTGCTTCTGTAAGAAGCGTCTCTAACTCACCAGCCGCCAAAAAATGCTCAGCAAATAAGTCGACCTGTGTCTTAATAAATGCCTTCGAGCATTGCTTCGAAAGCTTATATACAATCCCACTCATGTCTTGGAACTCCAATTAATAATATAGCGCTTACAAGTAAATATGGAGTAAATATCACTGGTGCTACGTTCTATAGCGTCTAACCGTGACTCCTGCGGACTTAAGTAGGTCGACTCCGGACATATCCCTATATTCTTCGTCATAAACCACTTCAGAAACGCCACCATTGATTATTGCTTTCGCGCACATCTTGCATGGACTAAGAGTCACATACATGATTTTTCTTCCGCGAATATTATAGTCACATTTTAACAATGCGTTAATCTCAGCGTGGATCATTCCTGAGCTTCCTGGCTCTGTGGACTCTACTTCATTGGGCCCACCAGAGTAATTGCCGTTATATCCTACAGCAAGAACCTGTGTATTCTCTTTGGTCACGATAACGGCACCAACTTGGTGTCTGGGATCGTATGATCTACGAGATATGGAATGAGCAAAGCCCATCCATATCTCATCCCATTCTGGCCTACCATCCGAGCTCATTCAAATACCTCTTAAGGCTTTCACAGCTCTCAACTTCATCGCCCCAAGCTGACCACCCTGGGTTTTGGTGCCTTGCGAAAAGCTCGACCTTCGTCTGATCTGGAAACATTTGCTCAATTCGTACGCGCACTTCGTCTGGCTTTTTGCTGTGCTGTTCGCGCATGTGCTCAAGATATTGGCGTACATTCCTTGCTCCACGAGGGCGCGGAATTTTCCCATTCTTTCCGACAAGACAAAGCTCACATTGGGACATTGTGTAAAAGCCAGGATTAACTCGCATCTTGTTCCACACAAACCCAACGGTTGCATATTTCAATCCCCAGCTTTTTAGAAGCTCAATACCTTGGTCAAGATGTGGGTTCGTCACCCACATAAATACCAGTGCATCATCATTCATGAGTTTCTGCATTGGAAACTGCTTAAGCTGCTTTAGCTTGAGTGTACCATAATGCTTGCGAGCGCCACCTGTATCACCCATTCCAGGCTTACTATGTTGGAGCTGGCCTTTGTAATCCCATGGTGGATCCAGGTAGACAATATCATACCTCGGGCTCGGCTGTGTCAAAAAGTTCTTCAATGTGTTTCTCCTTAGGTAAAGTAAATCCCGCTGCTTTCTTGTGACCGCCTCCGCCAAACTGCTTTGCGATCTCGGAAACATCAACGCTATCGTGAAAAGCTCTTAAGCTAACCTTTGTTATTTCATCTTCATGATCCCAATACCAGATCATTGCAAAATCACAATCAGGGGCTAAGCGAGCACCAATCTCAGACATCCAGTGGGAGGCATTTACCACCAAGACAGACTTACCACCCATCGTACGGGGTTGAGCTTTTTCACAAACTTTTTTGACAACCGTCTTGCTATACGCGAGGATGTAGGACCCACGCTTACATGCGTCATCAAAAACAGAGTCATCTTCAAACTTCTCGAACTCTTCAAATTCAAACGGCACCATATCAAATGCCGCGCTGAATTCTTTAGAATATTCAAGCTTCCACTCCCATAGGTCACGATCTTGAATATACTTTATGAATTTTGGCGGCTCTTTTCCTGGGTGAAACCATTCCCACGCCAGCATTGCTCCGCTCTTCGTCATATCAAAATAAGTATTTGAGATATCATGAAGCTCGACCATAGCTGACTTGTGGTGATCGATGATCAGTAGATTTTTGGCTTTCTTTATCATCTTCTTGATCGTCGCCTTATCCCAAGAAAAATCAAGAATTACAACGTTTTTTCCTTTCACATCTGGAGGTGTTGTACCATGCTTGCATGCGTAATATTCTGCTCGGTTTCCAAGTTGCTTCCAAGCAGAGTAAGCTGCGCCGAAACCGTCTGTACAGTCTGCATGATAAATCACTACGTTAACCGAATTTGGGTCCATTGAACTCATAATATTCCCGGGATAGATTTTTAATTATCATTTTCTTTTGTCGGGTGCACAAAAATATATTTGCCACTTTGGTCAACTTCACGACCATAATCGTCTTCCAAACGAACAGGAGAGGAAGAGTCAGAGCCTGAGGAAATTTCAAAAACAACGCTATCATCCACTGCTGTCAATCTGTACGCACACCCGGCTTGAACATTTATTATTTCGCCAGGTCCTAATGTCACGATTCGAGCTGGATGAAGTATGTGGTCTGAAAAGTGTCTTTCGTCTGCGATTTCTGCCTCAATCAAGCCCTTCTGAACATACAACGCTTCTTCTTTCTTGGGGTGAAACTTCAAGCTAGTTCGATGGCCTGCCCTTAGGTGAATTTCTTTGCCATAAAAGATGCCGCACCACTGGACTTCATAGCCCCACGGCTTCTCAGTTGCTATTGATCTTCCTGGCCAAATGCATCTATTCATTAATCGATTAGCTCCCACCATTGAAGCGTTTTTCTTAAGCCATCCCAGAATTGCTTCCGAGGATGCCAGCTAAGATCTTCGCTAATCTTATTTATACACCCCAATGTATGCTTAACATCACCTGCCCTCTCTGGTGCATGAGTGATGGTTAGGTCAGGAAAGTACTCTTTCAGTACACCTAAAATCTGGTTATTTGAAACCGACTCACCTGTGGCGACATTGTACATCTGAAACCCAAGATACTCAGGGTGGTCTGCAGCTGCAATCATTGCTTGCGCAACGTCTTTAACATATATCATATCTCTTGTCTGCTCACCGTCGCCATCGCTCCTGAGTGGATCGCCATTCTTCAGGCGTGTACACCACGCTGCGACTGCTGTTGAATATGGTGAATCCCCGAGTTGTCCTGGACCGTATACATTGAAGAACCTTAGCGCGACGAAATCCATCCCATAAAGTTTGGTATACATTTCAGCGAATTGTTCAACCACAAGCTTCTGTAGCCCGTAAGGAGAAGTTGGGTCTTCTGCTTCTTCCTCTGTCGTTGGAAGGTGAGCAACCTCTCCATAGCAAGCTGATGAAGACGCAAATACAAATCGGTCTATTTTGTTAATTGCAGCTGACATCAGCTCGATCGTCTTCTGAACGTTTGTGTGCGTTGTCAATGCTGGATATTTGACAGAATATTCAACTCGCGGGTTTGCAGCCAGGTGAAAAATCACATCATAATCTCCGGCAGCGACACGAGACAAAACTTGTCCTGCTGCAAAATCTGCTGTTATAACCAGCAACTCACCAGCAAGTGGCACCCCAGCCTGCTCATCATACAGATGAAGCATTCCCTCTGTTACTGTGCGGTATCGCATGCCCTCAAGAGTGGACAAGTCGCCATTTGACAAATCATCAACCCCCTCAACATACCAGCCAGCCTCAACTAGCTGCTGTGTTACATGACTGCCTATAAATCCACAGCAGCCCGTTACTAGTGCTTTACGTAAACGCACAAAATCCTCCAATTCTCTAAGTTTTAATTCCTAAGAACATTTTAATCTTTTTGATCTGATTGTTCAAGTCTCTATCGTCGGTTTCTAAAATAAGACAATCGCAATCTGTTGTGTCGGCAAACGCCCTGTACAGCTTATCAAGCTTTTCAAGCATTTCTTTTGGTAAATCATCAGGGTATTGATCATCAATCAAGCCAGAATAATCTTTGCGCAAACAAATAATAAATTTGCCAGATGCTTCGGCAAAATTCACATCCATCCAAGATATCGCAGACATATCGGTCTCTCGCTCGAATGCTTCTGCGTATACGAGCTCACAAGGATAAAAGCGGTCAAGGATTACTTTCACATCAGTCTGCTTCATAAAGTCCATGAGGAATGGACCGCCGTAGCGCAAAAGGTTAAGAAAGTAATCAGGACTACCGAGTTCAGTTTTCCACTCTCCAGAATTCTTAAATACTGGAATTCCAGTCTGTAGAGACAGCTCTGCGGCAATATTAGATTTCCCTGTCATGTCTGGCCCGATGAACGCAATTTTCATGCCCGATAGTCCCCCAGAATGTGCTCGAGCAAATCAGTCCTATATTCAGGCCGCGGGTCGATCACGGTCCTCAGAGCCTCCTCTTGTGCATCAACAAGAGCCTTCCTCTGTTCGCCATTAAGCGTGGATAGCCACTTCACTTTCTCAAACACATCTCGTGACGATTCAACCAGCAAAGACTTATCTGAAAGAGCGACAGGGACAGCATGCTGAAACTCGATAGGGATTAGCGCGGGGACGTTACTCTTAATCGCTTCGAAAAAGCGTCCAGTGATATTCCCGAACGGAGTGTATGCTGGCTTAGTGATGTGGGTCACAGTGATAGAAGAATTAAGAACACCAAAGATGTCTTTATACGCCAACCGCGGACCGAAAGCAACGTTTGGAGTCTGGGCAAGTAGCTTTGCTGGATCAATTCTCTCAGGTGACTTATTAAGCCAGTTTCCATAAATCATTGTCTGAACGCCGCCTGCACGAAGTGCGGTACTCGGTCCAGTGTAATACTTCGCAAAAGGCTCTTCACGCTCGTAGTTGTTTCCGACGTATGTGTAATTGTACGAATACTCAACTGGCTCAAAGTACCTCTTCATATAGTTGCACCAAGGGATTGTGATACGCTTACGAGTCTGATGCTGTGGTGAAACGCATGCATCTGCAAGTATGGCATTTGGCCAGCGCAGCTCTTCTTCAGGCGTCATCTTAAGATCACCATCGACAATAACAATTGGAATCCCTTGCTCATGATAGTAGTCAAGCACCTGGCATTGCCTATTATAGTCTGGCTCAGCAGGATTTTCGCCGCTATTTTTCCAAGTCGGCCATCGCCACTCTACGTAGAGAATATCTCCGTCTGGAAAGCCGGAATCGTCATACTCCACGCCGGGATACTGCTCATCATCCCTCATTTTCTGGAGCTGAATCGGTGTGTGACCGCGCTTAAGTAGCTCATTCACCCAATCAACGCGGTTGCCGCGCTCACCATCAGGTGTATCAACAATGCTATTCTTTTCCAGCGGAGTGATAAACCCCCAAAAACTATACAAGACCCTCATTTTTTCTCCTTAATATTAACCATTATATGTTGATTTCTTACGTTTTTCAAGCTCACGCTTAGCTTTTACAAGTGCAGAACCGATAACTTGGTGCATGTCGTAGTACTTGTATTCTGCCAACCTTCCGCCGAAAATGACTCCTGATTCTTCATGAGCCATAGCAGCATACTTCTTATACATTGAAGTATTCTTCTCATTGTTAATGGGGTAGTAAGGCGTCTTTCCACGCTTATACTCATCTGAATATTCACGAGTAATAATAGTGTTTGGAATCTTACTAGCCGTCTCTGGTAAGAAATGCTTATGCTCAACAATCCGAGTGTATGGAACATCAGGATGTGTATAGTTTACAACTGCATTTCCCTGAAAGTCTCCCTCAAGCTCTTCATGTTCGAAGCGAAGCGTTCTATATTCTAGCTCTCCAAACTGATAACCAAAATACTCATCGATCTTTCCAGTGAACACAACTTTTTCAGCAAGACTGTTCAGCTCATCTCTATTCGCAAAATAATCGACGCCTGTCCTGACCTCAATACCTTCCAGCATATTCGCAACCATCTGAGTATACCCTTCCTTAGGGATCCCCTGATACTTGTCAAAGAAATAGTTTTCTTCAAAAACCATTCGGATAGGAAGACGCTTGATGATGGAAGCGGGTAACTCTTTTGGATCTCGCTGCCACTGCTTCATCGTGTAGCCCCTGATGAAAGTCTCATAAACTTCACGACCGACTTGAGAAAGAATCCAGTCTTCAAGATTATCAGGGTTCTCACACGGAATCCGGACTTCTTCCAGCTTGGCTTCTGCTTCGGCAGGGGTCATAACACCCCACAACTGGTGGAGCGTCATTAAATTAATGGGGAACGAAAAAATACGATCATTGAAACGAATCTTCGGCTTATTGATGTAGTTGTTAAAGGTCGCGAATCGGTTTACATAATCCCAAATGCGATCGCTGCTGGTATGAAAGATGTGCGCTCCGTACACATGGACATCCACACCATTCCGCTTTTCTGAATAGACGTTACCAGCGATATGGTCTCGCTTATCTATGACAAGACACCTATACCCGGCATCTGTCATTTCTCTAGCAAATGTAGACCCAAATATTCCTGAACCCACAATCAGATAATCGTACTTACTCACTTTACACTCCTTGTGTTAAACCGATAACCTTCAAATTTCAAATTTTCTAACATTTTTCTTGCCTCATCCCTGGTAGATATCTTTCTTATTCTATCAGCGGCTAATACCACTGCGAAATCATGCCATGTCAGTGCATCAGCAGTCGGATACGCAAATACACGGCGGAATGCTTGGTGGACAGAATCCACTGATGTCGAGTTGGTCAAGTCTTTCTCAAGCTCCATCATCTTGTCTGTCCAATAAGAGAGCTCATCTCTTGAAACACAATTAAGTGGTGGCATCGGGCCGTACTTTTTCCAAAGCGCAAACTGTGACTTATTGACGTTAGAAGTTTGTAAAATACTCTCTGCCATCTCGAAGTGGCGCTCATATATGTGCAGTGAATTACTGGTGTGTGTGTATGTACCAAGCCCAACGCCCAGCTCATTGGCAAGCAATTCTTGGAACATTGTGAACGCTGGAATATCATATGCAATACCGAATATCACGTCGGAGCTTCTCATATTTACAACCTGGTGTAACTTACCATCTCTAATAAAAAATTGAAGAGCAAGTGTACAGGGTACATCCAGCTTAGCGTCGATGCTGTCATCAGGAACCCTCAAGTGCATCACTGCACGACGGGAGTCTGGATCACGTGTAAGCTCATCGATGATGTATTCCCACTGATTAAATCTTCCTTGAGCAATCTTGGGGTGGTGCTTAAAGAGTCTTGCACCATAAGCAGAATTCGCTGTCACACCATCATCGGAGATATTACGCCAGAAATTTGAATACTTTGAAATCCACGCTGTTTCGTTATTACCAGAAAGATACCACACAAGCTCTGCAACCATGTACGAAATGCTGAACTTACGACCGGCAACATAGGGAATTCTGTCTCTTGGGTTGGTGATTGTAAATGATGCCCCGAGTATTTCTTTGACCTTTTGGCCACGAGGTGCTGCTTCAAACGCTGGATTTTCATAAACATTTCTTACCAACGATATGTAGCAATGTGTAAACGACTGGTACGTACCAATATGCAATTTTTACTCCACTAGTTAATAGCTGTAGATTTGTGCCAAGCTAATCATATACGAAGAAGCTTGACTTTACTCATAGAAGTTTGATATCCGAAATCATTTTTCTTGACCTCTGCGCAGCAAAGACTGTACAGCGGAAGCTCTGTCTCGCCATCCCAGCCCCAACAAAACATCCGGAAGTTTTTACCCTCTAGACCTGTTGCGGTGACCAGAAGATATGGCCTCTTGTTCTTTGTCAACTTAGGCTTCACATCAGATACGAGGAACCAATACACGTCATGACCTCTGGTATCAATCTCATCAATACATGCGATATCTTTTGCAGCAAGCCGCTCTTGTACTTCTTCGCTGATAAGAGTCGAGGCGTTGAACGACCCAAAGTGCTTTACGCTATTCTCTACCATCTCACGGCGTGACCAGTGGCCAGTCCCTTGCGTCTCAAGCAGGGCTTCTTTGAAATTATTCCTCCCGCGTTCTGGATCACGCTTAGTCCACTTCTTGATATCATTCTGGCGACCTATCACTACTTCATGCATGTGCTTATAACTCTCAAACGTCTTACCAGGACCAACGATGTCCATTGACTCAAAACCGCGAATATTGATTAAAGCCTCGAGGGCCCGCTTGTTAAACTTAGAGTGCTTCCACTTGCCCTCGTCAGTCCACAAGAGATCATCCACAGTTTGGTACGGCCGATTAGCAACAAGCTCATCAATCGCAGACTCACCAATACCCTTACATGACAGCAGTGAGGGCATGAATTTCTTACCCTCAAGAATTGTCCACTTCTTAGTTGCGTAGTTGATGTCTAGCGGGGCAACGCGATAGCCCAGCGCCTTGACTTCTGCGAACGCTTTGGCACGCTTCTTGTCATTACCTGACATTGCTTCAAGATAAGCGCACAACCACTCTTCCTCAAAATATGTTAATAGCCATGCGCAGTAATACGAGTCAATGGCGTAACAAACAGCGTGAGACTTATTGAAGCCGTATCCAGCAAAGAAAAGAATCTTTTCGTAAAGATCATCAGCCAGCTGGCGGTCGACACCGTTCTTAACTGAGCCTGCGACAAACTGTTCCTTAATAGATCGAGCCTTAGCAAGGGACTCAGCAGCCTCAGAAGCTTTGCGCTTCATAATGCTTCGGCGCACAGTGTCTGTTTCCTCCTCGGGGAAGCCAGCAACCACGGAACACAACTTCATGATCTGCTCCTGGAAGACAATCAGGCCGTACGTTTCTTCAAGAACCTCCTTGATTAGCGGGTGGCCATAATCAATATCATCAGGATTGTTCTTCGCCTTGATATACAACCTATCGACCTTCGCAGTGAGAGGGCCAGGTCGGTAGATAGAAGTTAGGGTAGCAATATCAATGATGCTCTTAGGCTTCGCCTTTTTGAACAAGTTCTGAGCGCCGCGGCCTGCCAGCTGAAAGATGCCAGCCCAGCGGCCCTTTCCATAAACGTGATCGTATACATGCTGGTCGTCCATGTCAAGAACTTTCGGATCCATGTTGGCGTTAAACCATTCATACACCTGAGCAAACGTTGGGTCTTCGATACCCTCCTTTCGCTGTAGGATGAGCTCGATGGTCCGCTGGATAATTCGAAGCGTTTCAAGGCCAAGAAGATCGAACTTAATCCAGCCGAATGTCTCAAGATGCTTATAGTTCATGCCTTCAGCCCAGGGGGTCTGGAGCTCACCACGAGCCTTGATGAGTGGCATTCTTTCAGCTATATCCTCTGCGACAATACAACCCCCAGCATGGCGACCAAGAGCTTTGTTCTGCTTAAACAAGACCTGAATTGGTGCGGCGACTTCTGGGTACTTTTCGATAAATGCTCTAAACGTCTTTGAATGAGCAAGCGCATCTTCGTAAAGCAAGACGAAAAGGTTCTTATCTGTACCTTGCTTAAACACCGCACGCTTCACGTCTTCCTCAACGGGTGCTAGCGCTTTATTTACTTCGTTGAATGGAATGCCATAAAATCTAGAAATGTCTTTTACCAAAGACTTCAACTTGAATGTGTTGTAGTTAGAAATCGGTACGATGTTCTCATCGCCCCACTTCTCCTTCATCATGTTGATAAGCAGGTCTCGATCTCCTACGTCGGTATCGATATCTGGGGCACCTTCACGAGATGGATTCAAAAAACGACCGAACATAAGATCATATTCGAATGGATCAACATCTGTCAATTTAAGAACATAAGCAACAAGACTGCCAGCTGCAGAACCACGACCCGGACCGACAAGCATCGCCTGCTTAGCAATCCCAATGATCGCTTCCATTGTTAAGAAGTATCGAGAGAAATTCTTATCCTTAATAATCTGTAGTTCGTGCTTTATTCGCTCGATGTACTTAGGGTCCCCTGCAAGACCTCGCTCTACAAGACCCTTCTTACATGCTTCAAGTAGCGCCTTATCATCAGACATTCCTTCGGGAACGACGTAAGATGGAAGCTTCATAGTACGATCCGGAGTGATAGTCTCCATCTCTTCATGAACAACTTGGTGTGGTCGCTCAATGGCATCTTTTACAATCTGGTCATCGTAAAACGGCATGCCTTCTGTACTTTCAAGATATGTATCCCAAACCTGTTGAGCATTTTTAGGGTATAGCTCACACTTCAGGTCTTCTTTCGACTGAGGAAGCTTCGAGGGATCAAACTCACGATAGTTGAGCCACCCCAGCTTTTTATAAAGCTCACGCTCACGCCAGTGTTCAGGACGAGCATAGTGAGAATCGGTAGTTACAACCAGCTTATCCTGTAGACCGTTTGCATTCGCAAATTCGATAATCGCTCGATTAACAAGGTGCTGTGCAGGAAGCTTATTGAATTGCAGCTCCAAGCAGACATCATTAATTCCCACTGCATCGACAAGACCCTGGTACGCATTACCAACACCTGTCATGACATTCTCATAAAATGATCGATCGTCCATAAGCTTGTAGCTCAAGTCATCGAATTCCACATTTTGAGCATGGCGAAATACTTCATACGCAATCGGACCACCGATACATGCTGTGGAGACCATAAGGTGACCACCCTCAGCAGCCTCTCTTAACATCTTATAATCGACACGAGGGAACCTATAGAATCCCTCCCTGTACCCTCTACTCACAAGATGAAAAAGGCGTTGGAGGCCTACGCTTGTTTTAGGCAGCACCACCAGATGATGTCTACGCTTAATTGGGTCATAAAATTTAGAAGACTTCGTCTCTTCTTCATTCTCGATTGTGAGACCAGCTTCCTCCTTACCAATATCAACAACCTCATCATCACCATCGACCACTGCTGTGAGGGGTGTGGCAATTGCTTCTCGTTGAGCACGCAAGACATGAAGCGCATCTTTATCCCCCTTCTTTGCAGCTTGGCGAATTTCCATATCAAGCTTCCACGCCTCGAGATCAGGGTGAACGTACATTTCGCAGCCAGGTACAAACTTAAAAACCCCGCCACGCTTTTGGACTTTTTCTGCATGTAGAAATGCATGCCCAAAAGAATTCATGTGACCATGGTTCGTAAGGCACCAGCCATCCATACCATTTTCAATAACAAAGTCAATGTGTTCTTGTGGATAACCTAAGCCGTCGAACGTACTAAACCCGTCATGTGAATGAAGGGAAATAAACTTACTAGGGGGAGTAAGGGACGAATTTCTCATAAAGAGCTCCTGTTTGATTATACTATTATACCACAAAAAGCCGCTGTTTTCAACGATTTAGCAAGGGTTTTTTGAATAATATTCTATAAGGTCAAGAATTCTTGGAGCTTCCCAATCTTCACAGTCTTTATAGCTGCGGCCCATCTTGCTTTTGATCCTCTCAAAAATATGAGCATAAGAATTTCGACCTTTTGGATGCCTTGGGTGTGGTGGTAACTTTCCCTTCAATTCGTCACCTGCCATTCTAGCGGCTTGCAATATGATCTTTTGAACCTCTGGCGACATTAAGCCTCTAACTTCTCTAGTGATCGAGTCATAACATATACGAGTTGATTTGAAATTAGAAGACTTGTTGTTTCGTCTTCTATCTCTACAACCAGACCAGAGTCTCCCGGATGCAGGACGTAGCTATAAAACTCATCATCAACTCCCACGTGTTCGTCCATCAAGACAGCGATATCGCCAGGCTTCATATTTCGTCACCATAATCAGACATCAGCGCTATAAGCTGCTCTGGTGTAAGAGTGTATCCATGGGATGAAAGAATGCCACGTAGCAGTGCTTGGCGAGCATCTGGTAAACCGAAAGACTCACCCCATATCCATTCTTGAGATGTTTCGATTTGTTTTATACTTTCACGACAGGATTCAATCTTCGATTCTAATAGAGGGATCAGGGATGCATCGTCAAGACCTACATCAATTTTTAGATCGATGGCAACTCCAACGAGATCATCGAACTTACCAGTCTCTAGTGCCTTTGAAGCCTGCATAAAGCTTTTTTGTAGCACGCTGCGCAGGTGGTCATCATTCACTCTATCAGGATGTGTCATAAGAGCAATCTTCTTGAATAGCTTTCGGGCCCATTCAGGAGCTTCTGATTTCTTCGCAGAGTCTGGCTCTTTATTAAACCATTCTTCATTCTGTTCTCTAAACTCTGCATCGTCTTTTGTAATCTTAAATTGTTTTTCGTCTGGATTTTCGTTCAGTGGTGTCTCTAATTCACCAATAACATCTTTCGCCTTTTTAACAAAGTACTCTAAATCACGAGAGTATTCTTCCCTATAATCTTCAAGCAAGTCTGCTATCTGAGAATGGTACTGTTGTACCATCTGAAGCTCAGACTGAAGAAGCCTTATCTTTTTTCTTGTGATTCTTGAAGGATGTTGCATAGTACATATAACTATGCATCTAAGCGCTCCGTTATAATATCGTGTTTCCTTACATAAGCGTTGAAAAACTCTTTATAGTCTACACCAGAAAGCACAATTATCGCAAGAAAATAATTGAACGCATCAATCATTTCTTCTAAAAATTCTTCCCGATCAAACTCTGGAACGCCGTATGTTTCTTCTCTGTGGTCTTTCCAATTCTTCAAGTGCAGAAGCGCTTCGAACAACTCTTCCATTCCACGAAACGCAAATTCACGAATTGCTTTCTGGTTCTTTTTCTTGCTCAAATCTACAGGCCACGATGGATATGCATCGGGGACTGTAGAGTTTATCTTCTGCATAAATTCTTCACGTAAAGCGAATATTCTTTGAAGCTTGTCGTCCATTATTCTTTGAGGCCATCCTGATTAAGAGAAAAAGAAACTTCTGTGGTTCCCCACTCTCTAGTGTCTGGTTCGGGCTTCGCCTCAGCAGCAGCATCTCTTAGCATCTTCTGTACGTTATCGTCAAAATTTTCTGCATAGTCTGGATGGAGTGTAAGCGTGCCTTCATCACTTGTAGTGAACCTTGCAGTCCGAAAATGATCGATAATATCAGTACCAGTCAAAATTGCAAGCTGAAGTAATTGGGCGACATGTCCGATTGTTGTGTCATCCATTGTGTATGTTGGTTGGTTAGAGCTCATGTGTTATCTCCCTTTAACTAAAGCATATTATATTCATCGATTATGAATCTGTACAAGAAAATTATGATAATCATTTAACGCATGGTCGGTTGGTTCAACAGACTCCCACTCACCGCGCATAAAAATACGGTAAGCATCATCAGCGTATTTTCCACAACCGTATAACTCTTTTGCAGTTTGCCAGTCTTTTGTGACAAATTCTTCGCTAAACTTCTTTACAGTTTTTATACGACGGTTTACTAGTCCAAGAGGCTGTAGGAACGATCGAAGAATTTCTTCATCCGCATCAACAACAGACTCAGGCGTTGGAAATGTAGCAAAGAAATCGGATATCATTGGCTCAACCTGCTTTCTTGATGTCTGATTTAACATAAGGCAAACCATTAGAAGCTTCCACTCATCTGGCCAGAAGCGCTCTTGCAGCAGGTCGTATGGGGACTCGGGTGGGATCCATGTCATCATGTTATATGATAACAGTCTCCAGTGCTTTTTACATGAACTTCATTGCCCAAGCAAAGAACGCCATGCCGAACTGGACAACAGCAAATATTGTGATTGCCTTTGTCTTAAACATCTTAAGGTCTTCGACATCTTTTACCATCGCCTGCATCTGAGATGGGGAAGCGACTTCGTCAACTTTTTCTTTCCACGCTCGAAGCTCGTCAACGCGGTCTTCACGCTCTCTCATTCTAGCGATTTCTTGCTTAAGATCTTGAATCTCTGCATTCAAAGATTGAATGCTAGAAGCAAGTGTCTCTAATTCTTTGAGTACAAGCCTTGAGTACTCACTCCACCCGTTTTCATCAGCCACTTTGATCCTCCAGCTCTTTTTGGCGGTCTGGATCTATCAAAATGAGAAGAGAGTCAATCTTTTGCAAAATATCATCTCTGCCAACATCTGGATCGAGAGCAGATTCCTTTAAAGATTTAAGCTCACTCACGATCGTGTCTTTAACAGCGAACGCTCTTTTCCACTCAGTTTGCTTCTCGCAAAGAGCTTCTCTTAGCTTTCGTAATTTCGTGATAGACTCTTTGGTATCACAATCTGCCATACGGACCTCAAAACGTAATTAAACACTAAACCACAAAGCTTAAGTATATTCAAATATCGCGAAGTTCTCGATATGCAGAAATAGTTTCGGGCCAAATTTCTTTCGCAATTTCCAGGCACGCTCTCGCCACCTGCTGTATTTCCCACTGAGCGCCCTCATGGACACGTAGCTCAACAAACTTAAGTAGATTGTTTAAGTTGACTGTTCCATAGTACTCTGAATAGAGGTTTTGAGGTAATACCCCACGAGCCTGCTCTCGACAAACGCCGTTCTTCATGAGGTCGTTATAGAGGCGCAAAGACAGCTTATGGTGTTGTTCTATACAATGCGCTGCTGTTAACCCAACATCAGGATCTGATAGGTCTGGAATCAGTACAGGGTCTATCATTTCGTTGGTGTTCGAAGCTTGTCGATTTGACTTATGCTGGGTCCTGAAACTCTTCGGCTCATAAAACCTAATGTCTACGTCGGTGTACCTTCTAGATATCTCATTATAAGACCAAGTTCTGTGGCGGTGATGCTGGCTGCGCACAAAAAGAGGTACAGTAAACCGGAAAGTAATAACATTGTGCTCAAGAGTCGACGTATGCCTGTGCTTGATAAGGTAGCGAATAAGCTTTTTATCTTTTTCATCTAGCGATTCCTTTACTTTTCCGAATGAAACCCTCGCGCTGTTTATCACTGTCAAATCTGACCCCATGTGTTCAACATACTCAACGGCGCCGATGGCGTCGTTATAAAGCTCAATTCTTTTCACTCAGTACTCCATGTCTTTTCTGATTTCTTCTTCGCTCTTCTCTCTTTTGCCTTGGTACTCTTTCTTTATGTTAAGAATTGGTACCGGTTCACCATCACCATCAATTCTCACAAATGTCATCTCAACATCACATACAAGCTTTTGTGAGCCATTCACGACACTATGCCGGCGAGCTTCTAATTTTACAGTGATAGAGCACGTCCCGATTCTTAGCACGTCACCATAAATCTTTATTATCTGACCTGGACGAACTGGTCTTTGAAACACTACCTGTGAAATGCTCTTTGTTACAAGCCTCGGAGATCCGCACACTTGAGCTGTAAAAGCTCCCGCTGCTTCATCTAGCCAAGAAAGCATAACCCCACCGAAGAGGTTACCGTGGACACCAATGTTCTGTCCCTTACATATATGTGTCGAAATAAGCTGCATCATTTGTATTTATTGTACAAACTTGCAAAGTTGTAAAGCGACCCTGTAAGGGTCACACCCTGACGAAGGACGACGATCCTCAAGATAGCCCTTCCATTCTTGCTCTACAACACGGTTTGGTATTCTTACAGAAGTGTCACGTGAAGCAACACCGTATGAAAATTGGTTTAATGAAGCTGTCTCAAACCCACCCGTCAAGCGTAAGGAATTATCTTCACCGTACTCTGATATTGATTCGTTATGGCGAGCTTCCATGTTAGAAATAATACGCTGGAATTCTTCTTTACCACCTTCTTCCCGCATCTTTTTTGTAGAAAAATTAGTGTGACAGCCCGACCCGTTCCACCCGGGGTGAGGCTTGGGGTGCCAGTCTATACCAAGCTCAAGGTCTTCAGTCATTAGCTCCAAGATATATCGGCTAACCCACAATGAGTCTGCGGCGGTGAGCGGATTTTCAGCAAAGCACTGATACTCCCACTGTCCTGGGGAAACCTCTGCATTGTAACCCACAACCCTAATGCCCACTTGATTACAGAATGAAGCGTGTTCTCTGACCATTTTTCTGAACTTAACGCTACCACCTGAAGAGCAATAGTATCTAGAATCCTTAACTGGCTCACCAGAGTCTGGCCAAAATACATTCTTACCAGCTGCGGTGATAAAATACTCTTGCTCGAAACCAACCCACATTTCTTTTGCGCCCTCTGTTTCTCTCACTGCTTCCCTTAATTTTGCTCTATAGTTTGAGGGGTGGGGGGTCCTGTCTTCATCCGGCATACACACTTCACATAGCGCGACATAATGATTATCTGCAATCTGATACATCGATTGTGGCTTAAGAATTCTTTCAGAGTCGCCTGTGTCAGCCTGACCAGTTGATGAACCATCAAAATTCCATTCTGGAACGTCTAGCTGCACTTCACCGTTTTCATCGACCTGCAGTACTGCCGTTTTAGTTTTTGATCTGATTGACGGGTTTTCAAAGCCGTCAACCCAAATGTAGTCTAGATGAACCAGCATTTAATTCTCCTTAAGCTCTTCGAGCATTCTTGCGATATCTAAATTCGCACAATCGATTTTTCGCTTGCTTTGGTGGTAATGGCTAACAAATCCGCTAAATCTTTTTCGATCAACATCTGATTCATATTTTCTGCTCGTCATGAAATCGTCATCACCAGATTCCGGTGCCTCCAGCGGCACGCCATAGCGCTCATGGACAGCTAGCCATAACGCCTTCAAAGCTTCAAGTTGTACTGGATAAAATCCAAGAAACGGATCTATTTTCTTGCCATGACATTCAGCATTCTCAACCACAGGACGCTCCCCAAAACCATTCTTAGTATACCAAGACTGATATTTTGTATAGTACGCATTGGCAATTTCAACACCAACAGAGCAGGCGTTTACAGACCCAGCGTGCCATGCACCATGTTGAGTATCTAACATTTGGTATATTGTACCATCATTATCAATCAAAAAATGTACCGAGATCCCACGACGATTCAGGACTTTCGCACAAGACTCAGAGCTGAGACATACGTCCCAGTGATTGACGAACATTTTCACATCGCGATCTTCTTTACCAGAGTAGTCGTAATAGGTACCCGGGTCAGACTTAAACCCGTCTTTATCATCCCACAAAACAACACGAGGCCAATTAATCTCAACAGGCTGGCTATTACAAATAATAAAGCTGTCATCACGATCTTTAGGGCACTTGTTGATGTAATCGCTTATGTCTGCTTCTCTCTCTGTCCATACGCGTCGATACGTCGCGGGACCACAAAGACCATCAGCAGTTATGCCGTGTGCCCTTTGCCATTTACGAATCGCACTGACAAGTTTTTCATCATGATATTTTACACCGAACCATTCAGGCGTCCACCCAAGAGAATCAGCAGAGCTTTTGTTGTAGAATACTTTATCGATTGCCATCGGCGTACCTATTCGAAATCGATGTCAACAGTTACCTTTATAGACAACTTTGGGACACGAAGGTGGTTAGCCATATTGTGTTTCTTTGTTTCTTTTGCGTCTAGAAACCAGTCAGCATGCTTCTTTTTATCTACGATCTTCATGAAGTAATCATCTTTCTTACCACAGTTTTGAGCCATCATGGTGTAGATTATTGTGTTTAACCTATCAGCTTCTGCGGCGCCGGCCTTCATCTCTTCAACTTTACCCCACTCCATAGAGCTAACGTCATGAATCATTACTGTCGCGTTGGGATCCATAAACCGATACCCTTCATCGCCAAATGAAAATAGGACTGCACCGCATGACATTGCCTTGCCCTCTACGATAGTCGCCACGGGAATCTCTGCATGTTTAATCGCGCTGATCATGCTCATTAGGCTGTATACTTGACCGCCGTAAGAATCGATTATCACTGGAATTATCTTCTGCCCAGTATTGTGAGCTTGGCCCATTTCTAATGCAAATTTCTTCGCCGATTCTTCATCGAACTTATTGACTCGAATCATCATCGGTTGTTTTCTCAATTCTATTTCTTTTATTTTCGGGTCTATCTCAGATGTCCAATGCATTTTGCCTCCTGTAAACTATCCGCATTTTGCTGCGCCGCAATTTAAGCAAGTCGCGCATCCTTCTTGGTAAACTATGTTAGGGTTATCGCAGCAAGCTGTATCAAACACTCCATTACTCGCTTTTGTGCCATCAGCGATGTATTTCTTAAGACATCGTGCTGTCACCTTCGCAAAGCTAAATAGGTCTGCATCTTTATCTTTTTGCAATTGCTCCACCATATACTGCACAGGAACGCCATGGCGCAGTGCCAGCGATATTGTTCTGGTGAACGCTGAATGATTAGGATTATCAAACACTTTGACAATGTCCTTTATCACAAATTCATCGCCATTGGTCCCTACAATTAAATCGTACTTTGAATTAACAGACTTCCGGGAGCGTCGTCGAATCTTTCCAGAAGTATGCTTTCTTGGGATCTCAACGTACTCAGATAGCCCACCTATAACTTCATAAGGTTTCCCTTTCATGAGGCCAACAAGGATGGTCCACGCCTCCCCCTTAATGTTGGCTTGATGAATATCACAAGTCATTTCCTCAGGACGCTTTGGCGCGGACCTTGTTATAATCTCACCTGCCTCGCGAGGATCTTGACTCTTATTATCAGAGGAAACCAGCACACCAGCTCGACTTCCATCCCTATAAACGGTTACACCCTTGCAGCCAAGCTCCCAACCGGTCATATAAACTTGCTTTACTGTCTCTATGTCTGTGTCGGCTGGTAAATTTGTCGTATTTGATATTGCGTGACAGACCCACTCTTGAGCTGCGGCTTGCATTTTAACTTTTGCAACCCAGTCAATCTCATTAGCAGTTGCTGCAGCGTATGGACTATGCGAAACTGCAGTCGGTAAGTCATCGGTACTCCACTCAACACCTGAAATCGTTACAGCGTCTAGCCACTGCTTAAACCCATGATGATATACAGTATATTCTTGCCACTTATCACCGCTATCATCAACAAAGTCTACACGAGCTTCTTCATCCTGACCTGTCAGCTTCTTTCTACGAGTATAGTGGAGCATAAAAGCCGGCTCTATACCCGACGTTGTCTGTGTTAAAACGGAGACAGAGCCCGCAGGTGCAGTTGTGGTTAATGCGATGTTTCTTCTACCATACTTGCGGTTCATATCCAGCAATTCAGCATCGGCGTCCCAAATCCTCTGTAGAAATGGATGACCCTCTTCTTTCTCTGCATTAAAAACTTCAAAGGGGCCGCGCTCTTTTGCCATCATGATTGACGAGCGATAAGCATTTACCGCGAGCGACTTGTAGATCTTTCCGGTCCATTCAACACTCTCATCTGACCCGTACCGGACGCCTAACATGGCTAAAGCGTCACCAAGCCCGGTTATTCCTAAGCCAGTCCTGCGGCCTCTGATCGCTTGCGTCTTTATATTCTCCCAAAGGTCCAGCTCAATCTGCTTTACTTCTCGAGACTCAGGGTCTTCACTAATTTTTGAAATAATCTTATCGATCTGTTCTATCTCAAGATCAATCATATCGTCCATAAGTCTTTGTGACTGATATGCGACCTCAGCAAATTTCTTAAAATCAAAAGTAGCGTCTTGTGTCCACTCACTGCGAACAAAGCTCGTCAAGTTAAGAAGCATCAACCGACAACTGTCGAAAGGGGAGAGAATGATCTCCCCACAAGGGTTCGTAGAAACAGACCCAAACCCTTCATCAGAATAAATGTCCGCAGGTGTGTAAGATTTCGCAGTATCCCAAAACAACACACCTGGCTCAGCAGCCGCATGAGCACCCCCAATTATTTCATGCCATATCGATCTCGCGTCTGCTTGCTCGCTAATCTTAGGATTATCAGAGTCTATCGGCCACCGTAACTCTACATTTGTACCCTCTTTTACTGCGCTCATAAACTCATCAGAAACCCGAACAGATATATTCGCACCAGTTACTCTTGCCAAATCTCTCTTGATCTTTATAAAGTCTCGGATCTGCGGGTGGTGGACGGATATCGTCAACATCAATGCGCCTCGACGCCCACCTTGCGCTACCTCTCTACATGAATTGGAAAACCTGTCCATGAAAACTTCAATACCGTCCGTAGTGCGGGCAGCATTCGCGGTAGGTAATCCTTTTGGACGGATAGTGCTTAAATCAAACCCCACTCCGCCGCGGCGTTTTGCTATCTGAACAAGCTCTTGATCAGTTTTTAATATACCACCGTAGCTGTCTTCTGGAGCTGGTATAACGAAGCAGTTAGATAAGCTCTGGATTCTCTGCTCATTACCGATTCCAGACATTGGTGAGCCCTGAGGTATGACGTACTTAAAATCTTTCAGCAACCCATATATCTCTTCGTATGACATTGCATTGGGATAACGAGACTCTGCCCTGTGAAGCTCTTTTGCTATCCTCTTATGCATATCGTCAGGTGAAGACTCAAGGTAAGTACCATCATTTCCAGCTAAAAGATATTTTGTAGTGACTACATTGGCCGCCAATTCATCGCCAGAAAAATACTCTAACGAATTCGCAAACGCTTCCTGATAATCAAAAGTCATTTTTCCCTCTATCTCTAATGCTGCTAGACGCGCTTTAATTCAGCCCACTTCTTTTTGATTAGAGCCTTTGTTTCTTGTTTGTCATCCCTTATCGCTTCTGTCAAAGTAGATACCTCTTCATCAAGTACCTTAATAGTAGAGCGTGCTGTGTCAATGTGAATAGGAAAAAGAATCCCATCCTTTCCAGCACGGTTCTTGGCAATGAAAAGCCGGCCGGCGCCAGTTGCCTTCTCAGTGGGCTTACGAGATAAAGATACCACGAGATCTGCGACCATAGCCTTCCCATAAGCTTCAGACATATTTTCAAGTCCCACAATATCAGAATTCGCTGAATCGCGATTGGCTTGTGAAGCAGTCCAAATAGGTATCCGCAATTCCATCGCGAGGTTTCTGAGCTCTTCATAAATTAGTTTCAGCTCGTGACGGAGAGAATCGTACGAACGAGTGGATCGCATGATATCAGCATAGTCAATCACTAGTACACTTGGCTTAAACCCTCTAAGTGCAAGCTTCTCTATGTGGTTTCTGATCGTTGTAACCGAGGGATAGCCAGTTGGGTACTCTTTGATAATGAGCCTTCCGAGGTCTTCGTTACCTTCGTAAAACTTCTTTACCTGCTCCTTATTTTCCACAACATCTGATGATGAGATACCGCAAAGGTTTGAATCATACCGAATTCCAACAGCTTGTTCTGTCAACTCGAAGGTATAATGCAACACGTTCTTACCCCTTCGCATAGCGTTTGCACCCATCTGAACTAGATAGTGTGATTTTCCAACGCCCGTATTTGCGGTAACGACACCAATCTCCCCTCTACCTAATCCGCCTGCCAAAATATCTTTCGCATCCAATTCCGGAATTCCCGTGGGACAAACACAACGATTCGCAACTACAAAACGAGCTTCCATGTCTTCAAAGAAATCATGCCCAACAGTGTTCGCTAGTCCAATCGAAACAGCGTTCTTCATAAGAGAAATAACAGATTCAAAATTATCAGTTGAAATCAACTCAACAGACTTTTCTAGCGCCTCCTTAAAAGCTTGCCTCTTACAGAAATCAAGCGACTTTTCTTTTACATAAGCGATATCACCTGGATGAGGATTCTCTTTCGCTCTTATCAAGTAGCTTACTATCTGGTCACGAAGCAAGACATCACCATCTTCGCTTAGACCATCTTTAATGATACTGATTAGTAGAGCTTGCGTTGGAAAACATCTATATTCAGTAAAATAACTGAAGTATTTCTCGCAAAGATACTCAAGGTACCTAAGTTCAAAAAAGTCTGGCCTCATAACTTCAACCATTTGAGCGGCCCATTGGTGGTCTGTTAACAGACCCTGGAGAATCTTTTCTTGAAAAGACTTGTTATATTGACGAAACTGGCCGCCTGGAATTTCACTCAAAATGTTGTTGCTAGCGAGTGCGCTCATTATTTTTTACCCCAATGTTCGTAAGGTCATGAACAATTTGTCATAGTCGAAATTTTTTATTCCCAGTGTTCTAAGGGAACGAATAAACCCAAGCTTATCTCTCTTTGAGCTGGAAATTTCAAGTGCTTCGTCTATTTTCTTAGCCTGAGCTCCCGATACGTTTCCATGCCCCAAATACATAAGCTTCCAATTTTTGTTGACAGTATCTTCGTGATCTATGATGCTATCATAGAGCTTCAGACGCTTTTGTTTCCGAAGATCTTCACATTCTGTAAGTATGTCGGAAACAGTCAGAGATTCTTCACTTCCTAAACGAGGGAACCTCTTTGCAAGGCTCCTAAACCCAGCTCCAGGGACACCTTTTAGCCCGTCAGACCCGTCACCAACAAAGCATCTTGCTAAACAAAAATTTACAGGATGTATCCTAAATTCTTGTAGCACTTTGTCAACCGTCCACTCTCTCTTGCTACCTGGAGACCAAGCGCTGATCCTCTCATCAATTAATTGATAAAAATCTTTATCAGTAGAAACGATAATGCACCTTCGTTCCTTAAGCACGACATTACAGAGGCGAGCAATAACGTCATCCGCTTCACAGTCTGAAATATAGATCTGTGGAATTGCTGTCTTTCTTATGAGGCTTACCAGCTTTGAAATTTGCTCATTTCTGTTCGAGACCGTATCAGGTAAATCACCTGAATAGAATCGATTTAGCTTTTCAGGTCTTCGGCCGCCCTTGTAGGTCGGGTCGATAGACCTTCTTCGAGGAGATCCGCCGCCCTCCCACACAACCACAACAGAATCTGGAGAATAGCGCTCTGTTAAAAGCTGAATTCCTTTTAGAAAACCCACAATGCCACCGACAGGATTGCCATTTTCCCCCATGGATGGATTCGCTACAAAATGCCTATAAAAACAATTCAATCCATCAATCAATAAAACTGGTCGATCTTTCATCAGTCATTCAGGTCCGGAAGATCTTCTAAATTAATCTCCATTGCTGCGGCTCTAACTTCTTCATAAGACTCTGTATCAAGAGTTGCATGTTCATCATCAGACATCTTTCTAATCATACACGCACCAAGAAGAGAGTCGACGTATGGTTTATACTCCGGGTCTTTCCACACGTCTCCGAAATCAGCCTTATAAAATTTCTTTTCAAGCTCTATCTCACCCGTCTTTGTATCTGTCACAGTAAGGTTTTTCCATGCGCTGGTTCCTTTTACACAAATCTCTTTCCCATCGATAATCTCAGCACCATGCTTTCTTAGCTCATCAAAAACCTGTTCATGTTCCACAATGCCCTTACCAAAATGGATCTCAAAATTACATTCTCGAAACGGAGGAGCTACCTTATTCTTAATAGTCTTAGCACGAACATGGATACCGATGACTTCCTTGTTCTTGTTTGTGATCTGTTGTCCCGCTCCCAGTTTGATTCGTACAGATGAGTGAAAAGGGATTGCCTTACCGCCGGGTGTAGTAGTAGGATCGCCATACATAACTCCAATCTTAGTGCGAATTTGGTTTAAGCAGATAAACAGGACATTCTGATTTGCAATGACACCTGTAATTTTGCGCATACCTTTAGAGATTGCGCGAGCTTGTAAACCAATAGAATTTTGTTCGTACGTTCCGTCGAGCTCGGCCTTAGGAGATGAAGCAGCAACAGAGTCCCAGATAATCGTTACTGGGACGTCTTTGTCCATCGCCTTAGCTTTCATTATGGTTGATTCAGCAATAGAAAGAACCTCTTCTGTACAGTGCGTATCAACATATACAAACCGCTTGTTGATGTCAACACCCAGCAAACCCAGGTTTTCAACAGAAGTTGCATTCTCTGTATCTATATAAACTACGATTCCACCGAGAAGCTGACATGATCTTGCAATCTGAATCGCAATATGAGACTTCCCAATAGACGGAGGCCCAAATATCTCTATAATCCTACCCTCAGGTAATCCCCCATTACTACGATTCGCGATGATATAATCTAGCTGCTCGGATCCGGTACTAATCCATCGATTAACGTGAGTTGGAGATTCGTCTGTTGAAAGATTATACGCCACCCTAGAACCGTGCTCTTTGTTAAGAGACTTAATCAAGTCAGAAGTGAAATCATCACTGCCGTTGCCACCTTTTTTCTTTGCCATATTATTACCTCGTAAAAGATTATACACTCATATCAAGAAGTGTTCAAGTAAAAAGGGAGGAAGCGAATGCTTCCTCCCTTGGGGCTCAAAGACCAATAAAGATTAATTAGAAACTATCATCTTCAAGGTCTGCGAACGCGTCATCAAGGCTCTTGAACTTAGACTCGATATTCTTTGGTGCGGAGCTAGTGGTAGTAGTACCATTGAAACCGCGTGTCGTTTCGCCCTCATCGCTCTCGGCGTCATCGCCTTCGAGCCAATCATTTACAATCTTTGTCAAAGCATCGTAAGACTTTGCTTCATACATATCGTTAATATCAGGAATGTTCTCAACCCACGTTGCAGCCTGCTTATTGTCACTGCAGAGAGCTGACTGCTTACCGCGGGGACGAACTTCAGTTGTTGCCCACATACGTCCAGGAGCCTTTGTGCAAATCACCTTTACATCACGGCCATCAGACGGGTCGGTAATATCACCGTAATCTTCATCAAGCATAATATTGAGAAGAGACTGGTACACAGTCTTACCAAAAGCCCAGATACGAACGCCTTTATCTTCTTCACCGCGTACGATAACAGGAGCGTAGTACCGTGCCTTGGGATAAAGCTTCTTGCAGAGCTCATAAGACTCCTTCGTGCCCTCATCACGAAGCTTTGTAATCAGCTCCTGGATTGGATCAGGATCGCCAAATTGGTAGGGAGCAAGAAGCCCTGGGTTATTCCCGATGTTATAGTAAAACCATCGTTCTGCGAAGGGTAGACCGTCGTCATTCGCTGGAAATGACATGAGACGAACAACACTCTCTTCGCCTTCTTGTGGACGCCACATCGAGTTGCGGCGGCCGCCGGAGCCAGATAGCTGGCCAAGCTTCTTTCGAAGCGCATCAAAATTAATTGCCATTATATTTTCTCCAAATGTTTAATATGCAATGTTCAAATATTCAATAATCAAATATTCAATTGTCTTGTGTCCGTAAGGACATTAATAGTATAAGAGTTAGTAGTTAGTTTTTCAAATTATTTTTTATATTCTTTTGCGCCGCCGAAACCAGAAGCGTTTGCTTTTTCTGCATCTTTTCTTCGCTTCTTTCTTTCACCAGCAGGACCCATCCCTAGAGGAACCATAGGTCCTGGAACTCCACCAGAGGCTTGCTCATCATGATGATCCTCATCCTCCGGTTCCCGGTCTTCTTCTGCACTTTCATCAGGCTCGCCCAAGACCTCTTTCTCAAGTAACAGTCGAATGTATTCTCTGATCAAATCCATACATTTAATTATTACTCAGAAAAGCGATGTGATGCATCTATCTCAAAATATTGCGGCTCAACCTTGGAAAGGTTCTCTTTTAGCCACAAGCACTCTCGTTCTGCTTCTTCTGCGGTGTTTGTTGCTTTCCACCAGCAAGTCAACTCAGGATTCCATCTATATCGACCTTGTTTCAAGATGGCATTTTCTTCTCTCAGTGAATTTGCGGCAAATACGTGATAGTCTGGCTCTGCTGCATTCTGGAGAAGTTCTTGCATGTACTTATTCTTTCTCAGAAGATGGAGCGTTGCGTCTACATCAGCAACTGCATTATGCGAATCGTAAAAGTAGCCATGCCAAGCACAAAGCACTTCTAGAGCCTTTGAGCATCGAACGATAGGTGTCCAATCAACTTGCGTCATAGAGCATCCCCAGATAGCATTCTCAGGTGCTAGCTGGTTATTCTTGCGGAGAGCAGCATCGATCCATTTTCTATCGAACGAAGCGTTATGCGCAATAATAAATTGACACTTTTGAAGAACACGCGACACCTTATCCCATGGGATGCTCTTGCCTTCTAGATCTTCATCTGTAAAACCGGTTATATCCGTAATAATCCTGGGTAACGGTGATGAAGGTTGTTGGAGGGCGACGATTGTATTTCTTAATCCAGACACTTCGCCTGTCGTTGGATTTACAAAGAACGGCCGGATAGCAATTTGGATAATCTCATCTTTCAGATGGTTCAATCCGGTAGTCTCTACATCAATAACGGCAGCGACAACGTCACCATCTGCTGGGTCTCTATCAGGCGGGCTTAAGTCAGTTAATTTATTGAGGATTACTTGCCCATCTATCTCTAAATGCTTCATCACTTCTCCAAAAATACGATCAAATTAATAGTATAACGAAGAAGCAATGTTTACAGAAATTACTACCAATCTCCCTTTTCAGAGCCGGTATGAACGATTACATCATCCCCATCAACCTGGATCTGTAGCGGTACATCTGAAACCAAAATACCGGATGTCATGGCTCCCATCAGCGTGTGATGAAGAAATTTAGCGCCATTTCGAGCATCGAGCTCTCCAAGGCCAATGGACAATCCTTTCCTACTTCCTTTCGTTACAACTCCAACACCGCCGTAAGCTTGCGCCATTGTGTCTTGCTTTACAGCTTGCTTCCAGACAGCGAGCACACCCTCCAAGCCGTTTCCTCCACCCTTGATCCCCAAGTTTTTCATAAGCTGGCCCGGGTTTTTCTTTGCAAGCGCTCCGGTTTCGGCAACAACTTTTGTGAACCCACCACGACCAACTGATAATCCAATTTCGCCTGGTTTAATCGCTTTACCTTTTTTCTTTTTCTTTTCTTCCTCATTGAGGATTTCTCTGATATAGTTTCTGACTTTTTGTTCATTCATGATCGTTAAACTCTTTTATCTTAAGCGGGAAATTTCCAAGCTTTGGAACGTTAAACCCTGTATTTACATATTTTGTTATAGCGTCTAAATGCTCAGTAGAAGCATCTATAATCAATGCATCGTGAATTACAAACAAGGGTTTGCACTTACTAGAAAACAACTTCGTGAATTCGTTAAACCCAGCTATAGCCACATCTGATGCTGTAGATTGTAAGTAATTATTCACGAGAATACTTTCTCTTGCGCCGTCTATTTCAATTGGGCGACCAAAGAAGTTTTGTATCATCCCACTCTTTGCCTGATATCGTAGCTCTCGCTTGAGATCATTCAGCTTGAAATAATCAGAAACTGCTCTCATCAAATATGACGCGGTCACTTCTGATTTGTCTTTTCTCAGCAACTGTTCAAGTCGTAAATTTCCTGCTCCATACAGCGAGCATAACACTGCTAGCTTTGCCGTGTCTCTGGAAATATCAATATTCGTTGACTCTATAAATGAAAGGTACACGTCACTCGACGCGTGCACATTTGCTAGATTAAGAGCTACCCTCGGCTCAAGAGAAACAAAGTCAATTTCATAAAGGGATGTATTAGATTTTTCCGGCGTAAACACTGACCGAAATTCCTTCTTTAGAGTCAAGACCTGCGGACCCTTTTTAATTGTAAGTCGACCAGTCTTTGTGGACACTCGATCATAGCGCGGTACATCTAAAAAAGAACCAGAAGAACCCGATAATAGCTTCCTCAAAACGTGCGAATCATTATGCTTTAATAGCTTGATTGTTAGCGTTGTATCGATCTTGGATTGGCGTAAATTACTGAACAGCTCATTCGAGTCGATAAAGAAGTTAGGGTAATCGCTTTCTGATAGCAACTCTTCAATCTTACAAAGGTCTTCTACATACTTCTTGAAATTTTCCTTAAACACTTTTCGCGGGAGAACGTAGCGCCACGGAACCGAAATAGCGGTTCGTATATCAGAGAAGCTCTTCCTAAATCTTTCTGGTACAAAATCAGGAATATCTATATCATATAATTTTAACAAAGGCTCCAGAGAGTCAGGGCGACCAGGGCAGCCTATAACAAAATAAGACTTATCCGATATTTCACTAGACCATCTTATTAAGCCGCCACTTATAATCATGTGGTTCTCTGTACCAATGTAATTCTTATGAAGTAAGATGGGCATCTGTCAATTTAATAGGAATATGACAGATGTTCAAGATGACGAATCTGACATCGCTGTCAACGCAGTCTTTACGCTATCCATCATGCTGATGTATTTACCGAATGCATCGATCTGCGTCATTTTTAACTTCGTTTCAAATTTTCCTTGAGATAGCGAATGATCGATACCTGTCACAACGAAAGTGTTGTCTATTGTGGTTCCCGTCCCAAAATCCACGAAAAATTGCTGACCATACGCGATTAATGGGCAACCGTAAGTTGTAAGTGAAAGCGATACAGGAGCAGTCTGGAGAGGTAACCCTGCGTCTCTTGACCCCTGAGGACCGTCGCCACCGCCCATACCACCTCGAAGCATGTTAACAGAAGCCAGCTTTGGGTTATTCATAGAAGAAAGATCTGCGGAAAGCACAGCTGAATTTGAGCTACCATAGATTATCGAAGGCATACTCTTCATCATAAAATCTTTGAGCGCAGGGAAGCCGCCCTTGACACGAAATTGCGATTCCACAAAGTCTTCTATGTCTATGGCGCCAGACTCAAAATCGTCGTAGTTGGCTTGAGGAACGCATTCTAATAGGCCTGCTTCGATTGCGGCGACCAGGCCCTCGATAAATTCTTCCTGATGTGTGCAGTCCCATCCGTCCGATGAGCCCGCTGCAGCTTCTACTTCACCCGGGACGCCGCCGGCTGCAGATGACATTAAACCAATAGAATCGCTTCTTGCGGCACCCATCATCTTGTGCAGCGCAGTATAGGGAGTACATACTGTATCGTATATGTGGATCCTTAATATGGTACCCTTCTTACCGTTAGGGTGAGTACCTGGCTTACACGGGACAGCCTGCATCTCGAACTTAATTCGTGGCATCTTAAATGCTATATCTGCACCCTCACCATACGCATCTTCAAGTCTCTTCTTTTTCTCATCGTTTAATTTCGTCGCATCTTCTTTGAATTCTTCCTTCATCTCGGTCTTGCCTTCTTCGTCTGTTTCAAACAGGTCGCAAAGACCATACACATAAGATGCTTGATTTTGAATGAACTCTTTAGATACGAAATTTAAGAACCGTCCCAAAGGCATATTGACTGTCGTCTTTGTAGCTTCCTCAAACTTCTTCTTAAAGTCTTCAAGTCTGATAGGGATGTCGGCGACCGTCAGGTTTGAAAGATAGCTTGCCTTATCATTCACTGGATAAAAGCAAAATTGGATCTCATCAAATCTTCGTGTTGAAGCCAGCGGCTTGCCGATCATGTACATTAGCATCGCGCCGAAGGATACAAACTTGCCGTCATTGTACCTTGCGTTAACGTACTGGGTGCTACCTGCTGCGCCACGAACAGTCCGAGCGAATGGATCTTTGTTGCTTCCCCTCATATTACCGAGGTGCTGAATTTTTGCTGCTACTGCATCAGCGATTGTTGCTTTGGCTTCTGCAACGACACCACCCTGGCCGTCGCTACCAAACATGTCAGTGAGCGTGTCTGCTAACTCTTCTTGAGCAGGATTAGAAGAATTTCTGTTCTCTGAAATAAATGACTTAATAGCATCGGCGGTCTCTTGATCCATAGTCATTGCTTTACTGGTGTCTGAAGCGGCTGACATAAAAGAGTTTCCGAACATATCTTTCGCAGACTGAGAATCTCCTGTAGCTTCTGCATCTGCCATAATCTGCTCTTTAATAACTTTAATCGCGTCTTGAAGGTCTTTCAGGGCCTGCATTATGTTGTCGACGCCCTCTCCCTGGCTAAGGTTTGCAGTATCAATATTACCAGAACCCTTCATGGAAAGCTTTAACTTGATCTTAACTTGTCCAACTTCGTCGAATGAAAAAGAGCTGTTTACAACCATATATTTCTTCTTGACCTTATTAAGATCTATAAACGTACCAAAGAAGTTTCCCTGTACATTCCCAGACGCGTCGGTATGACCTGACGGGTCGGGGTGAGACCACCCATACGTTATTAACAGCTCTGTGTGACCGTAAAGATCAGGCTTCACGAACTCAGATATCTCTGTTAGCCGTGATCGATCGTGCATGATCATAGATATTTCAGCTGTCTCATGAGACATAAAGCCCTTTGAGGGTGTAACAGACACGCTGAAATCTTCGATTGTCATCATTGGTCGAAATGGATCGATTATTCCAGCGCCGCGGCGACCACCTACTTCAGGCTGATCTTCTGGAGCAGAGCCCGGTGTTTGAGAAAACGCTTCATAGTCTTCATACCTTTCCATTCTAGCATTCGGGCCGTCTCCGATTACCGGCACCATTGTCTGGGGTGCGGTAAACATCTCCATACCAGCAGTTGCAATCTCAGGTTCTTCAAAGTCAGGATCAACAGAGTTCGGGTCGGATGGTGGGAGAGCGTCTGCTTGAGCATCAATCGTCTGTTGCGCTTGCTCAAAGTCATGTAATGCAGAACCATCGAGCGCAGTTGCCATATAGAAATCTGCAGTGTTATCAACAGGATGAGATGTTCCCAATAAAAATTGCATCATGCCCATCGTTTGAATTCTACCGTCTTCTGCGACACCGCTCTTGGGAGAAATAACAGTTACATCAAGATATGGTTGACACCTGCTTAATTCAAGTGAGGGTATACAATTCATCCATAGCGCTGCGGCGCCAGTATCTCTTTTTGCAGGTGTTAATTTTGGATTGAAGACCTGGAGCGCTGTAACATTGGGAGTGTATTTCGTTGGGGATGCAAAGGCGCCGTTAATTTTTCCCTCTCCATCCTCGTCAATCTTCATACATTTTTTTGCAGAATATGTCGAACCAATAAAAGACGGCCATGTCGGTGATCCCACGCCCGTTGGTAGTAATAGCGTGTCGAAAGCTTCTGGTTCACCGACTATCCGATAAAGGCGCTTCGCAAGGTCTACCATATCAGAGACTTCTCCAGCAGTTGCTCCGCTCATTGCATCGATGAGCGCTTGCATTGCTTGCATCATTGTGACCCCACCCTCTGTGGAATTAGTGAACGCGCGGATTACCTTATGCATTTCAGGAGTGGGATCAAGATCAACTGTCCCAAAAGAGCCCACTGCATCGTCTCCACCAAAGGCAAGCAAAGCCATAAAGTCTTCTTTTGAAACGATAGACCAGTATCTTCCCAGCTTATCTACAATGTCTGCTAATTTATCATCGTAAACAGCCATTTATCATCCTAATAACGCTTGAATCTGGCCTATGTCTGTAGGAATCTTAAGGTAGATGCCTGGTGGAACCTGCAATCCCCACCCAATACCGCTTGCACCTGCGATCACCCACCACAGTGTACCATCACCGTACATATCGCCAGCAATAATGTCTAGACGCTCAGCCTCTACAGTTACGTGGCCCTTCCAGGATATTTTGCCAGAAGCGACTGCAACAGATATTATGTAGCAAGCATCCCACGTCCCGTAAAATTTTCCGAGCCTTAATTTCGGAGCTCTCTGGTATCGATTTATCGGCATATGCTAATTTCTCCTCATTATGGGGTACCGCCCGTCGGATCACTACCGGCGCCACCAGCGCCGTAACCGTCTGTAACGGTATCCTTGAACCCTTCGACTGTATCAATGTTAGCATCATCATCGACATACGTACCACGATGAACGCTCATGCGGCCACCAGGCACTGTCCGACCCGCGCCGGGACTGTAGAAGTCTTCTGCCATACCGCTGTTGATTTTTCCAACAGGATAGTTGTACGCGCGCATTGCGCCGTTGTTGTCGAGGCCTGGAACGATATCGTGGATTGGACTAAAATTAATACTACACCTGATCATCGTGGGCGCTCTTCTGCTAATATCTCTCATGTCCCACATTGAATCTTTCCAGTCCATATCGAAGCTTGTTATAACTCCTGCGAGACCTCGACCCCCTGCTGATTCAAAAGATCTTACAACAGCGTTTTTATCAGGCCGGAAGAAGTCATATATATCAAACACCTGTTCTTCGAGAGTAACATTTACAGGCGGCACTGTTGGTTCGGGTGGGTCTGGATAAATTGGATACATGTCTACAGACGTTACAACATACGCATGAGTATGCATCTTTGCGCTTACAGGGCCCCATGGATCACCAGGATCGTCAATATCTACCGGAGTTACAAGGTACTCTGCGTATTGGCCGGCTTCGACGAGGTCTTCATTTACGCTAGTCTCAGTATTCATCGGATCATCGCCATCTCCCCATGGAGAACCATCAACGAAATCACCGAACTCATCTGAAACTCTTCTAGCAAGAATCTGTACTTTCATGTCAGCGTGCGTTCTAGAAAGAAATGGGGTATCTTCAATATTGATCCCCGACGTAGCAGTGGGTGGCGGGAAAAATGTTGCCCAATCACCAACAGGATATGGTGTACCAGGGTGAGTCCAGCTTTCGTCCATATCGTATGTTGTATAACCCTCAGAATTAGCCTGCAGCATTGCGACGCCGAGGCCTAACCCACTAGTATCCCATGGGATGTAACCAGCATCCATGTCGGCATGCTCGGTTGGTTCAAAGAGTACGTGTAAATCTATGGATAACTCTACTGATGCACCTGCTGCTTCGGCGGCGGCTTCTGCCATCTCAACTGCTGCTTCGGCTTCTTCCATGTATGTTAAGTCGAATGGAGCGCCTTCCCACTCTGCCCTATTGGTATCATCGATTGTCGTGCCGCTCGGAGACGCGTAAGCTGACGCAGCAGGTATCGCTTCAGACATACCAAAAATTCTAGCGAGGTTAAATCTGCTGTAATTACTTCGTACTACATCACCGACGCGGAGACGGATGAGCGGGGAAGCAGTTGGAATTTGAGAGAATGGCATAACGAACTTTTTCGAACCCGCCTTCACTGGCTTACCCATCGAAAACTGTGGATAACACATTGAGACCAATTTATTGATACTCCACCACATCGAATCGAAGTCTTTTGGCCCTGTTGCTACCATCACCCATGAAACGGAAATAGTTCTAGAAGTGTTTTGATATATACGAACCGGATCAATTCGACCGTAACCAGAGGACTCTGCATAACTAACAGAATATGAATCTTTTACATCTTCTATAAATGCCTGGAATGCGATGACTTCGTTCGTTCTCAAATCGTGAAAATAAAACGGCATGTATTCGGAGTCTAATTCATTCTCTATTTGTGTTACATCCTCCGTCGTCAACCGGTGGGTGTCGCGCTGGATTACCTTTCGCCTACGCTGGCTTGGCGTTCCTGGAGGGAGTCCCATCTCTTCGGGCCCATGATTATTAAAATATTGTCCAGGAGAATTTGTCTTATCACCTATCACGTGCATATTCTTTCTAGCGTATCCCGGCATAAAGCCGTATAGCGAATAAGCATTTGCATATTTCTGTGGAAGCAAGACCAATGAAGGTACACCACGGTGGCGCCAAGCTAACCTCATTTGACCACCAAACGCTCTGCTCTTTCCCTGACGAGTTTGTCCGTTCATTGGCATACCCGATATCGAGGGAACGATAGCGAACCTCTTGGTCTTCGCATCTAAGAACCGATCACCCATCACGGCTAAAGCGCACATGAACCTCCATGAAGAATAGTCATTGAGATGCATGATGGTATTAAACATCGATGGAGGGTCTGTCGGCGATAAATCGCTCAACAGCTGCTCCAAGTCTCTTCTTACGCTTCTCAGAATCGTAGCATAATAACCATGACTCTTCATCGCAGAAGTGAAAAGAGTATAAATGTTTCCACCAGAACCTAAAAGAACAGCAGACCACCACAGAGCAATTGGTCCTGGACCGCCGCCGCCGCCGGAGGGGATAGATGGAACAGATGAAGGAGCTATCTTGAAAAATGCCAATATTCCATAACACACGCAGCGCCACATAGGTTGGTTCGTCTCTGGTACCCCCATTAATTTAAGCAGCTTTGCAGTACCGGACGCAATCCTGTATTGCCCTTTTTTCATTTGGCTCGGCTTTTTCTCAATTGAAGTAGAGGCTGCTGCTGTCTGAATAACCGTCATTATTGCACCGAATACGGCTGCAGCCACTAATATTTCTGCGAATGCCATGGCAGCAGTAGTCATTTGAGACAATGCTGCACCAGGGCGTGCAGATGCAAAAGGCTCAAATGGGTTATTAAGTACGCCAAAACTCTTTTGAGAAGAAAGAGGCGAACCATCAATATCACTATATTCGAGGTGACCATCAACCACATGCGGGCGGTCTGGTGCAGCATACGCTGATACTGGTCTAAGCTTGTACGTACTAACCTTCTTTCTACCAACCTGTACACCGTTGGGGAGCAACGCGGCGGTTTGTGCAGCGGCGCTGATTGGAGATTGAGCCGTGCCCATATTGTGACCGGTCTGTCTCATAAGCGCAGAGTACGCGATCCTTTGCATGTTTTTAATACTGGTTCTATCTGCATCTTTATCATAGATACCATACGCACCTTGCTCAACGGGAATACCAGGCTCAGAGAATTCATTATCCTTTATGTACGGTGTCGTCGGCATGGGATCAAAGCGGTTTGTGTCCTGCAAGACTTGAGATATCTTCGCTTGCATCGGGGTTGCGCCTGACGGGTTTGGGAATGATGACTGTCCTGACGAATCGCCTACTCCGGGCTCATTGTTCTCAAAAGTCGATGCAACATCACGAAGCAAATTATGACCGTCTTCTTGAGTATTTTTATCTAACCAATCTCCGATACCCGGATTAAATTTCCCAGAATTACTAAGGGTCTCAAAAACTGCGACAGCTGCAGCAGATGAAGTATCTCCCTCTGGCATCGTGTCTGTGAACCCTTCTGTCCCGTCATTTCCCCCTGTGGTAAATTCTGAAGGGGTACCATCTGCTTGACGAAGAGAGAATTCATTGAGGGGAGTAGCTGGGTCTACAGGAAACGCATTTCGATTTTGGGGGTCTGTTGTAAGAGAGCTCAAATAGGACGCCAGCGTTTCGCGAGCTTCCTCCTTGAGGTCATCACCAATGACAACTTGACCATCTGGCCCCGTTCCTTCGGGGGTATAGGTTTCGCCATTTATGTCATCGGTACTCATCTAAAGCTACTCCACTTCTTTAAGTATTCTGGTGATAAATTTACTCATAAACGCATTATCGGAGGCAAGAGCGTGAATCTTTTTTTCAAGATCTGCAACATCTGGCGTAAAAGCGTTTTCCCAATACTCTCGCATTTGCTCATTAGCTGCCTTTAGCTCATCTTCGCTGAAGTCTTCTAGATTGATTTCTTCTTCATCTTCTTCTGGCTCTTCGGTTTCTAGATCAATCTCTATTTTCTTTTCATCACTCATCTTGACTCCTACTCAGCTGCAGCCAGTGGCGACGTCATAACTGACTTATCAACCAGGACTTTACCAACCTTGTTCGCATCCATTGTAACGTTCATATTGATTGTAATCTGAACAGGCTCATTCGTAATCGTAAATTCTCCACCACCATTACCAATTGCACCAGCAAAGTTCTCTAATGCCACGTTAGCGTCGATGGCCTCAAGAGTACTTAATGCGACTAGCGCAGCATTAACTTCTGCAACCATAGCTGCAACACCGGCTCCGAGTCCGCCGCCTTCCGCGCCGATTACCTGGAGGTTTCCAAGCGCAGTCGCAAATTCAGCCATTTTATTTATGGTACAGATTGCACCGTCAAGCTTTCCTACCGCAGCTTCATCGTAGTTGAATGTACCAAGTGTTGTGAAGAACGTATTCATGTTTGCATCACCACCAACAAGCGCATCCTGGATCGCTGTGATCCACCCACCCATCATTGAGGATATATCTTCAGGCGCTGACATTCCGGCTAACTGGCCGACAACATTAGCGAAGTCTGCAACAATACCCATGGCTTTTCCAATCACTTCAAGCTTCGCCATATTCGCTTTTGGATCACCCTCAATCGGGATATCTAGCACTGCTTTGATCAAGGGCGGCAAGTACGCACGGACTGCGTTCACAACGCTCTTAACGATCATCATCATCTCTTGAGAGCGCTCCGCCATCGTCTTACCCTTCTTAAAGAAGCTCCCACCGGCGGGAGGCATTAGCTCAGCGACAGTACCGATGGCAGAAGCAAAGTTTGAAACAGCTTCCATGGCTCCTGCAACAATTGCGATCTTGGCTTCCGCGGCTTTTGCATCGATACCTTCAGGCACAGCTTCTATAACTGCTGTGACAATACCTGGTAGGTTACCTTTGATCGCTTTAAAAATATAATCAAATACTGGACTCATAGAAGCAAGGGTGTCTGCCATCGTTGGACCGGATTTTCTAAAGAACCCGCTCTGCTCACTCTGGTTCTGCTCCATGAAGAGCTGGGCGATACCACCGATTGCCTCTACAAGCTTAGCGGCTCCACCCATCGCTTCACCAACAACCTTGGCTTTTGCCTCAGCTAGCTTGGGGTCATCTCCAATATCAATGGCCAAGATCTCTTTAATCATTGGTGGAATATTAGCTTTCACTGACTCAAGAATCATAGACATTGTAGCGCCGTATTGCTTCATCATGTCTGCTGCGCCTTTCGGGTTCGCTTTCTTAAAGAAACCGCCTTTGCCCATGTCAGCCATCGCGTCGATCAGCGCGGGTGGGGGTTGGAGAGCCTCCATTAGGGTACCAATAGCTCCAAGCAATCCACCAATGGCTTCCATCTTCTCAATATCTTCAGCCTTCATACCGGCGACCATAGCCCTAAGCGTGTTAAGTAGGCCCTTCATTCCCTCGAACATAGCTGTCATAAAACTTTCAGCATCTGCTAAAATATTCTGCTCGCTACCGGACATGTTTGAGAACCCCTGGATCATTGCGACTTTTATAACAATATCAACATTTTTGCCTAGTGCTTCAAGGATTAATGCAATAGCTTCTACAAGCTTCTTCAGCTGCGACGGGTCACCTACTTTCATAGCAGACAATTTTGTAATAGCTGGTCCTAAGTGCTCTACAAGCGCATTAAGAAATTTTGCTGTTCCTTTTAGACCCTTCTTTGCTAGCCATAGAACGATTGGGTTAGCGAAAATTAGCATGACCAATGATAGCGTAGCCATTAGAGCTGCTGCGACCATCACCGTCGCTAGCGCGACCATAACCTTCGCACCTTCAAGAATAGTGCCAGTGTCAGCTTTACTCATAAACTTATTAAACGCTGGCAAGAACGTCTTAGATAAAGCTGCGAAGAATAGTACCGACGTAACTGCGCCAAGTGCTCCTATTACAAAAAATACTGCGCCGTATGAAAAAGCCAACGCAGCAAGAGCTGCTGCACCGAGCATAATCGCAAGTAGACCCATGTCTATTGTAGACTGCTGCATATTTTCAGGGAATGTTTCAGCAGCGCTTTTTATCGCAGGCATTGCAAAAAGAGCCAGCGACCAAAAGAATGCCATCGCAGTGATTGCACCGATTGTACCCATTATGAATGCCGAGATGCCTGCACCGAGTAGCCACGCAGAAGCAATAGCTGGTAGCAACATGACCGCCAGCTGTAAGAAATTCATCGCTAGACCTTTCATGTCATCAGGAATTTCTTCTGAGGCTGCTTTTAACGCAGGCATGAAATGACCACCTAGCACTTTCATAAAAATCATGCCGATGAGGGCGCCTGCAATACCTACTGCAAATGCGCCAATGCCTGCGGAGAAGATCCACGCGACCAAAACCGCAGCTCCCGCCAGAATGACCAGCGAGAGCATTGCCTTAGCCACAGGCTTAAATTTTATACCGGCAATAGCTTCGCTAAAGGCCTGCACGGCGAACATAAACGGGACACCGCCAATAAGCAAGAAGATGCTACCAAGAAGTGCGCCACCCATACCGGGTCCGAAGAATGATAGACCGAAAGCAAAAGCCTTCGCAGCAAGAGACGCTGCAAACGCTCCTATCGCGAGGACACCAAGACCGAGAGCGGCCATCATCATCGTTCCAATTCCAACACTTTTAACGGCGTTACCAATTGCACCGACGGCTTCTGTGAAGGCGACACCACCTACAGCTAACATCCAAGCTCCGATCTGGAGACCGTGAGCAGCTAGAATTGCAAGGGGAGCGAGAAGACCAAGAATAGAAAACGGAATAAGAGCCAAGGCAACAGCAATAGACCCAATCGCCAGCGATGCTAAGCCGAGTGCACCCGCCATAATGGTACCTACGCCTACAGTCTGTACTGCCATTCCGATTACTCCCATCGCAAGAGTAAACGCAACACCACCGACGACAAGTAAAAGAGAGCCAGCAAGTAATCCAACGATAGCAGGTAGAATCAAAGATGGCTGTATTAGCATCGCCGCATTTGCAACGAACTGCAAAGCCACTGCTCCCATGGCGATACCAACCAAGCCCTTCACGAGCGTGCTAAATTTAACTAAAGATAGGACAGCTGCAACTGCAACAAGGCCAAGTGCAAAAACCACCATCGCGGGGAGGAATGAAAGAGCCATTAACGTCATGTTAATCATTGCTTTCATAATGTCACCGGGCTTAATCTCAGCAATCTTTTGAACAAATGACTTCAGGCCCTTAGCCATATTAGACATTCCCTTCTTGAATGCTTTACCCATTTTCTGTCCGCTCTTACCACCCTTCTCTGCACCTGCAGCAGCCTTGTCTGTTGCGCCTGTCATTAATGATGATATCTTTCCGACAACCACTTGAAACAGCGCAGCTTTTGCAGCCATAATTGCGCCCATCAGAAGTGATTTCATAATCATGAACCCAAAATATGCACCAGCAACCTTCCAGACAGTCGGGTTCATTGCGGCAGCAGATAGGAGATTCAGGATTCCGGCGATGAGGGATGGAAGCGCTGCCATGAGAGCGTCACCAATCTGCATTAACGCACCGATTATCGCACCGCCAATACCAGATGAAGCTGCATCTCCAAGACCGGATGGGTTTCTAAGGGCATCAGCCATGCCATTCATCATATCAGTCAACTTACCAAGGACAAACGGAATCAGTCCAGCGATTACTGCACCAATCATCTGAATACCTTTTGCAAAAGCTTCCTTTAATTTAGAAAATGCTGGACCTTTAGCGCTGAAGAAATTAGAGAATTCTTTGCCCATGTCTTCAGCCATCTGCTGAGGGCTGTATGTTCCCTTTCCAGACAGAGCGTCTTTAAACTTCTTGAAAATCCCTAATAAGCCTGTTCCTGTTAATCCGCCTTTTTCGTTGATACCCAGCAGGTTCCTTAAGTCTTTGGGGTCAAAGAGGTCTTTGATCCCTTCCCAGACCCCCATCTCGCCCATAAGGTCGGCAAACATCTTACCTACTTGCTTACCAAACTGGAAAACAATCTTTAGGGCTTTTCGTATTGCCTTAAGGACGTCTTGGAATGCTTTTGAGTCTTTGAGGCCTTTCATGAAGCCCTTGGAAAATGCATCAAAGAATCCCTGAACGCCTTGACCCCCTCCCTCTGTCATCTTTTCGATAGAATCAGCAAGCTTTGACATGGCTTGCTCTTGAGTCAACGCTTCTTCTTCAGCGTCTTCAGCGCCCTCAGACAATTCGGAATAAGAGACACCCTGGTTTTCAGCTGCTAAAGCATTTTCCATAGCAGAGACAGACAAGTTCATCTGTTCTGCAAGCAGAGCCTTTTCTTGACGAGTCATATCTTCAACAGATTTTCCTGTCTGATGGAACGCGTCGCGCATCATATCCATCCGAGCAGCAGGATCTTGCTCATTCATCATTTCCATGGCGTCGATCTGCATACCGAATGCTTGATTTAACTGACCAGCTGAGGCGGCGGCGTCTTCAAAGTTATCAAATCCATCAACAATTCCCTGGAGATCCTTAGCTTCAAGACCCAACTTCGCCATGTACGCAGCTGTCGCACCAAGCTGTTTAGTGCTCATCTTACCTAACGACTCAAAGTTTTCTGTAAGAGACGCCATGTTCTTACCCATCGTCTTTGCAGAGATGCCAAACTTGTCTCCCATCTTGATTGCCATAGACGCGGTCTCTGTCAGCATTTCGCCGACATCTTTTCCAGCAAGCTGAGCCTGTCTGGTCATTTCTACCAAAGAAGCGTTGGTCATACCAAGGCCCTTTTGCATCATCACCATCTGACCTGCGTTAGCAGCTATTGATTCACTGAGCATGTGGAAAGAGCTGCCTGCTTCTTGCGCAATCTCAGACACAGCTGCTAGCGCTGCTGCCATTCCAGCAGATCCGCGACCGAACACTTGGGAAACGTTAAGTCCGCTCTGAGCCAGAGCACCACTAGCAGAAGTAAGATCACTAAAGCCATCCATGACGGCCTTACCTTCACCGGTTGCGAGGTCGCCAAATTCCCCACGAACCTTTTCCATCTCTTGTCTTAAAGCAGACACACCTCCGCCACCAGCTGCAGCCATATCTGTTAGACCGCCAAGCATCTTAAATGGCATTGATATAATAGACTTACCGACAGCAGCTAAATTCTTAGCCATCTGAATGGCGCTCGCGGCGGCCATCTGAATAGAGGCGCCGGCGCTCTTCATACCCTTACTAATTCCTACAGCTGCTCCAGCGGCAGCGACTTTGGTGGTGTCAAGCTCGTTTACAAAGTCGCTTACTTTACTCATCGCGGATTGTGTTGCAACGCCGCCCTGGTCCATTGACTGCTGAATCGCGCCACCAGCTGAGGAAAAACTACTCGCGTTGTTAGCGGCATCTTTCAAGCCTGAATTTATCTCTTCAAGTCTTGATGAGACTTGCTCTAGATCTTTGCACTCTAAAGCTTTGCACAATTCAGCTGCAAGCTGGACTTGTCCTGACAGTTGTTTGGCTTGCGCATCAAGAATTCCAGCACGTTCAGCAAGAACCTGGTTGATCTGATTCTGTATATCTAATTGCGCTTGTGCTTCTTTTGTGTCATCTGCCATCTAAACCACTCTAAGTAAGCCTAATACCTTGCTATAAGTATGGTAAATAGAAATCTACGCACCATAAAAAACAACCATTAAAAAGGCCACACAAACCCGGTAGCTTTTCGTAGCTTGGATGTTGCAAATTTCTTGGATTCCAAAATCGGCATTACATCTGAAATCTTCTTGTTACCGTGTAGAGCAGTATAGAGGTTCCTTGACTCTCTCAACGCTTCTGCGAACAACTTTATGGTCTTCTTTGGGCCATTAAGCCTAATTTCGGTTATTTCACCTCGAATGTATCTTGCGCAATCTTTTAGAAACTGTCGTTTAACTGGATCCATTTTTACCACCTCTACAATAACTATGTAAATCTACGCAATTTTGCTGGTACTTGGGAACGATATCTTCCCATCATCGCTCTAGCGTCAGGACTGTTTTGGTGGGCAGCATGAGATGACTGCTTACCATTGGACTTCTTTATCTCATCGTTAAGCCGCTTGATAAACCAATGGCGCATCCATATTGGGCAATTGTAGCCTTCCACATAGGAAAACCCCATGTAGTACATCAACAAGAAAATCTGCTCGAGGAATATTTCTTTGGTGCTATTCGTCAGGCCAAAAAAACGCCGCCCCCAGGGGCAGTCTAACCTCCGAGTGTTCCAAGCAGGAAGGACAATCCATCCAGGACGTCATATCAATACCAGGTTCATTTTTATCAATATGCTTTCTTAGGAACAACGAGTCTCTTGCCGGTAGACTCGATACAAACATGTCAAGCTTAGTACGATCGCTAACGCCGTTTACGGAAACGATTGAAGAACGTAAGCGTGAAGTAATAAGGTTTTCGCTTCTTTGACCTTGCTTCTTTCTTCTTTCGGAAGCGATCATAATGTCTTGCTCATCAGTACCAGTGAGGAGCTTATAACGACATTTCGCCTTAGTAACAGGAAGCTGTACTTCAAACAGATTCGTTCCTTCAACAGCAGGCTCAATATCTAATCGCTTAATTGGTAATTCACCAAGATTAAATGACTGCTTAGAGCGCTCACCGCATGCAGGGCAATCAACTTCCACATTATAGGCTGCGCCATAACCTGTCACGCGCATCGCGACCATGATTGCGTTTCTGTCACCAGCCAACATTGTATCAGGATTAACACGCTTATCAATCATACATGACTTTAGAAGATGACTAATAACGGTACCCTTCTTAATGAGAGCTTTTGAAGTAAGAATATCTTCTTCACGGGCTGTCATGGCTCTTATTTCAACGGTCTGTTGACCATAAAGCGGATGCTCGGCATCATAACACTTACCACCAGATGGGAGAGGAACAACTTCAACAGGAATCTCAAACCCGAAATCATCCTTCATAACATTTCGGGAGGGCATGTGTCCCTTCATGGATCCGAAAATTTCGCTTCTCTCTGGGCCGCCGGGGCCGCCGCCTTGTTCAGTTGACATAAATACACCTCATGCTTAACAACATTATGATTATCTTAAACTTCGATACTTCACTGTAAACAAAAAAAA
>CETM01031859.1_pt1 | contig 66730 bp, 54 predicted proteins | sample 361451 | NCBI WGS metagenome assembly CETM01 (sample SAMEA2622690, study PRJEB7988) | marine metagenome | isolation source: saline water (ENVO:00002010), including
CCGCGTGATCGGCAATGGCAATTGCCCGCTGGTGGACACCTGGTGGCAGACCGAGACCGGCGGCATCATGATCGCGCCGCTGCCGGGCGCGACCGATCTCAAGCCGGGCTCCGCCACGCTGCCGTTCTTCGGTGTGCAGCCGGCGCTGGTCGACAACGAGGGCAATATCCTCGAGGGCGCGACCGAAGGCAACCTGGTGATTCTCGACAGCTGGCCGGGGCAGGCACGTTCGATCTGGGGCAATCACGAACGCTACGTGCAGACCTACTTCTCCACCTATGCGGGCATGTATTTCACCGGTGACGGCTGTCGTCGCGACGAGGATGGTTATTACTGGATCACCGGGCGCGTCGATGATGTGCTCAACGTCTCTGGCCACCGCATGGGCACCGCCGAGATCGAGTCCTCGCTGGTGGCGCATGAAGCGGTCGCCGAGGCCGCCGTGGTCGGCTATCCCCATGACATCAAGGGCCAGGGCATCTACATCTACGTGACGCTCAACGACGGTATCGAAGCCAGTGATGAGCTCAAGAAGACGCTGACCCAGTGGGTGCGCAAGGACATCGGTCCGATCGCCTCGCCGGATGTCATCCAGTGGGCGCCGGGGCTGCCCAAGACGCGATCCGGCAAGATCATGCGCCGCATCCTCAGAAAGATCGCCGCCAACGAGACCGACGGCCTCGGCGATACCTCGACCCTGGCGGACCCGTCAGTGGTGGACGACCTGATCGAGCAGCGCGCCAACCGCTGAACGCGTCGAGTACCGGTCATCGAGGCCTGACAAGACACGCAGCGACAGCGAAGCGCGGGAGCCTGGCTCCCGCGCTTTTTTGTGCGCCTGTCCGGGGACATCTGTCTGTTCGTATTCCTGGCCCGCGCTTTTGCGCTGTGCGAGACGTGAAAGGTTGGCCATCGAGGAGGCGCTGGCTTGATAATGACGCGCCAGCGCATGTGCCCGCGGAGTCCATTCGCGCCTCGCTGCGCATTTCCCCAATCAATTCATGATCAAGGCCGCCCCCATGTCAGCAGGCAAGTCGGATGCATCCTGCCCCGCCTCTCAGCCAGCCAGTTCTCCCGCCGCGTCGTCCAATGAGGGCGAGAATCGTCCCCGCGCCGTCATCCTGATGTGCCTGTCGGCGATCTCGTTCGCGCTGATGGGGGCGATGGTCAAGCTGAGCGGCGACCTGCCGCTGTTCGAGAAGGTCTTCGTGCGCAACCTGGTCAGTCTCGGCGTGGCGGTGGTGATGGTGCGCATGGCGGGCGCGCGCCTGCTGGGCCACTGGCATCACCAGCCGATGCTGATGGCGCGGTCACTGATCGGCCTCGGCGGCGTGATGAGCTTCTTCTACGCCATCGATCATCTGCTGCTGGCAGATGCGACTATTCTGAATAAGCTATCGCCGTTCTTCGTCAGCCTGTTCGCCGGCCTCTTCCTGGCCGAGCGCCTTGGTGGCTGGCGGCTGGTCGGCATGCTGGTCGCCTTCTCTGGCGCGGCGCTGGTCATCAAGCCGCAACTGGCATTTGCCGAGGGCGGGGTGGAGGCATTGTTGCCCGCCATGGTCGGGCTGGGTTCGGCAATGCTGGCGGGGGCGGCCTATACGCTCATCCGTGCGATGAAAGGGCGCGAGGCCTCGGCGACCATCGTGCTGCATTTCTCGCTGGTCTCCAGTGTGGTGACATTGGTGCCGATGTTGATGAATCCGGTGATGCCGAGCGGCCCTCAGGCGCTGGCCTTGCTGGGCATCGGCATCTTTGCGGCCGGCGGTCAGATTCTGATGACCACCGCCTATCGCCTCGCACCGGCGGGGGAAGTGTCGATCTATTCCTATCTGACCATCGTGTTTTCGGCACTGGCGGGCTGGGCCATCTGGGGGGAGGTGCCGGATATCGCCAGTCTGATCGGCTTCGTGCTGATTGCCGGTGTCGCATTGATCGGCTGGCATGCCAGTCGCGTTGCGGGTAGGGTTGTCTGACTCACCATCCCCAGGATGCTGTCAGAATCAGCGCACGGATTGTTCGCTCGCCGGGCATCAATCCGTGCGATACTCGTGTTCCCCGAGCGAAACATCAGTACATCTTCCGATGGTGGGCTGCTTTGTTAAACGCACGTTTTATGGGGTAACATGCCAGAAAATAACGGCGATTGTTGACCGGCCAGGAAGGTCGGTGATGATCACCATCGGGGTTTTGGAGGAGACTCAATGGCCTTTGCCCAGAAGTTCATCGTTGCAGACGATCACCCGCTCTTTCGTGCCGCACTGACCCAGGCGCTTAGACAAGTCGCCTCTCAGGCGGAGATCGTCGAGGCTGACAGCATGGAAGCGACCAACGAAGTCGTTGCCCGCCATCCCGATGCCGACCTGATCCTGTTGGACCTGCACATGCCGGGAGCCCACGGCTTCTCCGGTCTGATCCAGTTGCGTGGCCAGACACCGGACATCCCGGTGGCGGTCGTGTCCGGTAGCGAGGAGCCCTACGTGGTGCGCCGCGCCATCGATTATGGGGCCTCCGGCTTCATTCCCAAGTCCGCCAGCCTCGACGTCATCGCCGAAGCCATCGGCGAGATCCTCGAAGGTGAGGTCTGGCTGCCGACGGACATCGCCGAGGCCATGGGCGAGTCTTCCGAAGATGAATCGCGCTTCGCCGAGGCGATCGCGTCACTGACGCCGCAGCAGTTCCGCGTGCTCAACATGCTGACGGAAGGTCTGCTCAACAAGCAGATCGCCTATGAGCTGAATGTGTCCGAGGCCACCATCAAGGCCCACGTGACCGCCATTCTGCGCAAGCTGGGCGTGCATTCGCGTACCCAGGCCGTCATCGCGGCCCAGCGTCTGGAAGTCGAGCCGCCGAAAGTCCGCTCCTGATCCTGCGTCAGCGCTTGAGCTGAGGCTCTCCTCGAGAGTCTTGCCTTCAAGCCACAAAAAGCCCGCCCTGTCGCTGACAGGGCGGGCTTTTTGCGTCATGGATAAAAGAGTTAAGGACGAAAGAGCGACAGGCCAGCCCGCCTGATCAGGGGGCTGGGTCATCCGTCGCGGCGTCGGGGGCATCACTCGCGCCACTGGTGTGCTTCTCGGCGCGGTTGGCCTGCAGGGTGCGCGTCAGCAGCGCACGCAGCGCGGCGGGCCGCACCGGCTTGAGCAGCAGGTGATAGCCCGCACGGCGCACTTCCTCGGCGACCTCATCGGTGCGGTCAGCGGTGATCACGATGCCCGGCACCGAGCCCGCCAGACGTTCATCCAGCGCATCCAGCGCCATCAGGCCAGTCACCTCGTTGTCGAGGTGGTAGTCGGCGAGGATGGCATCCGGATCACCATCCAGGTTGCGGATCACCGACTTGGCGCCGCCGATCGAGGTCGCCGTGAATACCTCGCAACCCCAGCCGGACAGCATCGCCTTCATGCCCTCGAGAATCAGGCTCTCGTTGTCGATGCACAGGACGCGAGTGCCGGTCAGCTTGTTGCCGGCGCGCTTGCGAGCCGGCACGGCATCCGGCAGCTCGGCCGCCGGCAGCTCCTTGCTGATCGGCACGCTGACGGCGAAGACGGTGCCGATGCCGACCCAGCTGCGCACCGTGATCGGGTGGTCGAGCACCCGGCTCATGCGTTCGGCGATCGACAGCCCCAGGCCGAGCCCCTTCTCGCTTTCCTTGTGACGCTCGGTCTGATCGAGGCGCCGGAATTCCTGGAAGATCTCGGTCAGCTTCGACTCGGGAATGCCGGGGCCGGTGTCCCAGACCTCGATGCGAATGCGATCGCCCAGACGGCGGCAGCCCAGCAGCACATGGCCCTGGCGGGTATAGCGCACCGCGTTGGAGAGGAAGTTCTGCACGATGCGTCTGAGCATCTGGCCGTCGGAATCCACCGCCAGCTGCGTCATCACCACTTTCAGGTCCAGTCCGCGGTCTTCCGCCATCACCTCGAACTCGGCCTTGAGCGGCTTGAGGATGTCGGAGAGGCGGAACACGCTGCGGCGTGGCGCCAGTGCCCCGGCATCCAGCTTGGAGATGTCGAGCAGGGTGCTGAGCAGTTCCTCGGCGGCCTGCAGCGAGTTGTCGATGTGATTGGTGGTGGTCTTCATCTCGCCTTCGACCTGCTGGGCGAGGGCAGAGGTGAACAGGCGCGCCGCATTCAGTGGCTGCAGCAGGTCGTGACTGGCCGCGGCCAGGAAGCGTGTCTTGGAGGCGTTGGCATCCTCGGCCAGCTGCTTGGCCTGACGCAGTGCCTGCTCGGCCTCGGCGCGCACGCGGTTCTCGGTGCGCAGGGCCTCGTTGACCTGTGACAGCTCCTGGGTACGCACGCGCACGCGCTCCTCCAGGTTCTCGTTGGTCTCCTTGAGGGCGATCTCCGCCAGGCGTCGCTCGGTGATGTCCTGATAGAGCGCGAAGAAGCCGAGGATGTTGCCCTTGGTGCTGAAGTGCGGCGTATAGGTGACCAGCATGTAGCGCACACCGCCTTCCGGGGCTTCCAGCGAGATCTCGAAGGAGACCCGCTCACCGGACAGCGCGCGCGTCATCCACGGCGCGCGTTGGCGATAGATGTCTTCTGGCATCGCCTCTTCGGCGGGCTCGCCGATCACGGCGGTACGGTCGATGCCCATCACCGCTTCATAGGCACGGTTGGTGAAGAGGTAGCGACACTCCTTGTCGAAGTAGGCGATCAGCGCCGGCACGTTGTCGGTGTAGATGCGGATGTTGTTTTCCGAGCGGATCAACGCCTCTTCGGTGCGCTTCTGCTGGGTGATGTCCTGATAGGTGTAGACGAAGCCGCCACCGGGCATCGGGTTGCCCTGGATCTCCATCACGCTGTCATCCTGGCGATAGCGCACGTAGCGGTGCGGCTCGCCGTTGCGGATGGCATCCAGCAGCTGGTCGACGTGTTCTTCGGGGTCGCCCGGGCCGTATTCGCCGTTGTGGGCGTTGTAGCGGAAGATGCGATCGATCGGCGCACCGACCCGGATCAGGTTGTCAGGGAAGCGGAACATGTCCAGGTAGCGCTGGTTCCACACCACCAGGCGCATGTGCTGGTCGACCACGCTGATGCCCTGGTGGATGTTCTCGATGGTCGCCTGCAGCAGGGCGCGATTGAATTCGAGCACCTGCGAGGCTTCATCGACGATGGAGATGACATCCGAGATGCCGATGCCGCGACCCTGCAGCGCCGAGTTGACGACGATGCGTGCCGAGGAGGCGCCGAGTACCGAGGCCAGGAAGCGTTCGGTGAACTGGATCAGGTCGATGGAGGCGCGTGCATGCAGCTCCAGCGGCTGGCCGCTGCGGCGTGCGTAGTCCTCGAAGGCGCGCTCGACCTGCTCGTGGCTCAGGAAGCGTTCGCACAGGACGCGCAGGTCCGAGACGGAGGTGGAGCCGGTCCAGGGGCGCGAGACGCTGGTCTGGCGGGTCTCGACACTGTCGACGAACAGCGAGGCCTGGATGCGCTCGACCACGCGCTGCGGCGTCATCTGCGAGACGAAGATGTAGCAGAACAGGTTCAGGCCGAGCGACAGCATCACGCCGTGGGTCAGCGGGTCATTGAAGCGGAAGCCGAACAGGCCATGCGGCGACAGCCAGTCGATGCCCAGCGGCCCTTGGTTGACGATCTCGGCCGGCATCAGACCCGCCTGTGCCAGTGCCGGCACGAGCAGGGTCCAGGCCCAGACCGCGAAGCCGACATTCAGGCCGACGATGACGCCGAGGCGGTTGCCACGCTTCCAGTAGAGGCCACCCATCAGCGAGGGCGCGAACTGGGCGACGGCGGCAAACGACAGCAAGCCGATGGCCGAGAGGGTGCTGTATTCGGCGATCAGCAGATAGAAGCCGTAGGCCAGCGCCAGGATCATCACGATGGTCAGACGGCGCGCCAGCAACACGATATGGCTGTAGTCGCGTGCCTCGGTATCGAACCAGCGCAGGCGGAACAACAGCGGAATCACGATCTCGTTGGAGATCATGATCGAGACCGCGACGGCGGCGACGATCACCATGCCGGTGGCGGCGGAGAAGCCGCCGATGAAGGTCAGCAGGGTCAGCCAGGTCTGGTCCGCCGCCATCGGCAGTGCCAGCACGAAGCTGTCCGGTGACACCGAACCATCGGGGAACATGGTCAGGCCGGCGGCGGCGATCGGCAGCACGAAGAAGGAGATGGCGACCAGGTAGATCGGGAACATCCAGCGCGCACGCCGGGCGTCATCGTGGTGGGTGTTCTCGACCACCGCGACGTGGAACTGACGCGGCAGGCAGAAGATCGCCAGCATCGCCAGCAGCGTCTGGGCCCAGAAGCCGGTGCCGAAGGTCTGGGTCTCCAGCTGCTGTTGCAGCTCCAGATAGGTATCGGCCTTGGTGAACAGGTCGCCCAGGCCATTGAACATGCCCCAGGTGACATAGACGCCCAGGGTCAGGAAGGCGACCAGCTTGACCAGCGATTCGAAGGCGATCGCCTGCAACAGGCCGACATGGTGCTCGGTGGCGTCGGTATGGCGGGTGCCGAACAGGATGGCGAACAGCGCCATGATCGCCGCGACATAGAAGGCGGTATCGCCCAGCCAGGCGGTCCGCGTGACATCGCTGGTGTCGGTGAGTACCTGATAGGCACTCGAGACGGCCTTCAGCTGCAGGGCGATGTAGGGCAGGGTGCCGACCAGGGCCACCAGCGAGGCGAACACCGCCAGCGACTGCGTCTTGCCGTAGCGCGAGGCGATGAAGTCGGCGATCGAGGTGATGTTCTGGCGCTTGGCGACCCGAATCATCTTGAGCAGGATCGGCCAGAACAGCAGACAGGCCAGAATCGGCCCGATGAAGATGCTCAGATAACTCCAGCCGCTGGTCGCGGCCTGCCCGACGCTGCCGTAGAAGGTCCAGCTGGTGCAGTAGACCGCAAGCCCCAGACTGTAGACCGCTGGGCGCCGATTCGGCGACCCGTGTTTCTTGGCGTTGCGATCCCCCCGCCATGCAATCGTGAACAGCACCGCGATATATGCGAGTGCCACTGCGATCAGCCACCAACCCTGGAACATGTCGCTCTCCTCTCTGGAAGCGCCATTCTACGCAGCCCCGCCACGAGTCCCAAGCACTGTGCATGACAGACTCGGCGTCTTGAGAGTCGTGGGGAAGAGGCTGTGTCTTCCATTGCCACGCAGATGCCTCGCTGGCGGCCCTCAAGAAGTGGTAAATGGCGTCTGCACAACGGGCCTTTTTTCCGGCATCGGCCAATGTCATGCGCGCAATACGCCGCAGCTTTCGCCGATCATTCTTCGCCCATTTGGCCAATAGACCAAGGGATTGCATCTTTAGGATATGAATCAACTTGTTGATTTCAAATGAATTGCATCGTTCTCAACTTTGCTCCATCAGGGGTGGCTGACATTCTCGACTAAAGTCAGCCTGCAGCGTTGCAGGGCCTTGTCTACTGTCAGATTCGAGTTGCCAAGTTTCCTGTCATGCCTTGAAAGGCGCAGGAAATACCCATCAACCGCCGAGAAAGGATCATCCGCTGACGGGTGGTCATCGATCTCCGGATCGCCAATCACTCCACTTCGCCAATCACAATAACAATGCGAGAACACCATCATGAAGGAAGCGAATGCCAAGGCGTATTGGTCCGCCAATATCAAACTGATCATGGGCTATCTCGTGGTCTGGTTCGTGGTGTCCTATGGATGCGGGATATTGCTGGTGGACGTGCTGAACAACATCCAGTTCTTCGGTTTCAAGCTGGGCTTCTGGTTTGCGCAACAGGGGGCGATCTACTTCTTCCTCGCGCTGATCATTCTGTATGCCCGGTCGATGAACAAGCTCGATGAGCGCTTCGATGTTCACGAGCAATGAGTCAGTGACACGCCGGGCACAGGCCGCTCGTCGTGACGCGCCGTTGTGTGAATAAGAACAATATGATCGACATCGCCAAGGACACTGCCAATGGATGTTCAACTGCTGACCTATCTGTTCGTGGGCGCGTCATTTGCGCTCTATATCGGGATCGCGGTGTGGTCGCGCGCCGGTTCCACCAAGGAATTCTATGTCGCCGGGGGTGGCGTTCACCCCATCGCCAACGGGGCAGCGACCGCCGCTGACTGGATGTCGGCGGCCTCGTTCATCTCGATGGCGGGCATCATCGCCTATGTCGGCTATGACGCCTCCGTCTACCTGATGGGCTGGACCGGCGGCTACGTCCTGCTGGCCATGCTGCTGGCGCCGTATCTGCGCAAGTTCGGCAAGTTCACGGTGCCGGACTTCGTCGGTGACCGTTACTACTCCAGCGTCGCGCGCACCGTGGCGGTGGTCTGCGTCATCTTCATTTCCTTCACCTATGTCGCCGGTCAGATGCGCGGTACCGGCATCGTCTTCGCGCGCTTTCTCGAGGTGGACGTGAACGTCGGCGTGGTGATCGGCATGGCGATCGTCTTCTTCTATGCGGTACTCGGCGGCATGAAGGGCATCACCTATACCCAGGTGGCCCAGTACTGCGTGCTGATCTTCGCCTTCCTGGTGCCGGCGGTGTTCCTGTCGATCATGATGACGGGCCACGTGCTGCCGCAGACCGGTTTCGGCGGCACCCTGGTCGATGCCCAGGGCAATGACACCGGCGTCTATCTGCTGCACAAGCTCGATCAGGTGGTGACCGATCTCGGCTTCCGCGAGTACACCGAGGGTTCCAAGTCCACCATCGATGTCTTCTTCATCACCGCCGCGCTGATGTGCGGTACCGCGGGTCTGCCCCACGTCATCGTGCGCTTCTTCACGGTGCCGACGGTCAAGGATGCGCGTATCTCCGCCGGTTGGGCGCTGTTCTTCATCGCACTGCTCTACACCACTGCGCCGGCCGTGGGTGCCTTCGCGCGGGTGAATCTGGTCGAGACCGTCAACGAGACGGCCTATGAGGAGCTGCCGGGCTGGTTCTACAACTGGGAGAACACCGGGCTGATCGGCTGGGTCGACAAGAATGGCGACGGCATCATCCAGATGCGTGGCGGTGATCCCTTCGCGGGCAAGCCGAGCTACGAAGGCAGCGCCGACAGCCAGGCGGCCCGCGGTGAGTACGGTCAGCGTCTGGTGAGCAACACGCCCACCGACAACGAGAGCGAGGTCTACATCGACCGCGACATCATCGTGCTGGCCAACCCGGAGATCGGCAACCTGCCGGCATGGGTCATCGCACTGGTGGCGGCAGGTGGGGTGGCGGCAGCACTCTCGACGGCGGCCGGTCTGTTGCTGGTCATCTCGTCGGCCATCTCGCATGACCTGCTCAAGAAGACCTTCAAGCCTGATATCAGCGAGAAGCAGGAGCTGATGGCGGCACGCATGGCGGCGGCCGTGGCCATCGTGATCGCCGGTTACTTCGGTATCAATCCGCCAGGCTTCGTGGCGCAGGTGGTGGCCTTTGCCTTCGGGCTTGCGGCATCGAGCTTCTTCCCGGTCATCCTGCTGGGGATCTTCTCCAAGCGCATGAACAAGGAAGGTGCCATCGCGGGCATGCTGGTCGGCCTGGTCTTCACCTTCAGCTACATCGTCTACTTCAAGTTCATCTCGCCGGAACTCAACAGCGCCGAGAACTGGTTGCTGGGTGTGTCGCCGGAGGGGATCGGCTCGCTGGGCATGGTGCTCAACTTCGTCGTCGCGGTCATCGTCTGCAAGATGACCCCGCCGCCGCCCGAGCACATCCAGCATATCGTCGAGGACATTCGTGTTCCGCGCGGGGCCGGAACAGCAGTGGATCACTGATTCAGGCAGCAGGGCCTGTTCGCGCAGCACGCAGCATCGGCGCGAACAGGCCCCCGTTTCCCGAAGCCCCGTCTTGCACCTGCAGGCGGGGCCTCGTGGTTTGAGGGCTCGTGCATCGATCAGCGCTGCACGCGCATAGGGGAGTCGCTGTCATGCAAGCGTCACTGGTGGATATCGCGTTCGAGGAGCCGCCGTTCAGTCTGCTGGATGAGCGTCTTCGGCAACGGCTGGCCGAAGGGGTGGACCTTCACTATTTCGAGGCGCTGGCGCAGCCGCTGGTGCCGGGGGCCGTCGGTGAGGCGGTCTACATCATTCACAAGGGCGAGGTGGCGGAACTGGCCGCCGATTCGGCACTGCCGGACGCCGCCACGCTCGACAAGGCGCAGCGCGAGGGGCTGGATGCCTGGGTCAGTCTGCGCATCGGTCATTACACCGCGGGGGACCTGTTCGGGGCGCTGACGCTGCTCAATGGCCATTGCCGCACCCGTTTCGTCTGCGAGCAGGAGACGCTGTGCTATCAGCTGCCCGCACAGCTGTTCTTCTCGCTGTGCGATGAGTGTCCTGCCTTCGGTGAGTACTTCCAGCACAGCCTGAGCGACAAGGCGCGGCTGTTGGCGGCGCAGCGTGACACCCGTCAGGGCGCGAGTCGCGACCAGGCGGGCTTCATGCTGGCGCGGGTGATGGACTGCATGCGTCCGCCGCTCAAGCTGGCGGCCAGCGCCAGTATCGAGCAGGGCGTCAAGGCCATGCAGACGGCAGGGGCGGACAGCCTGATCATCACTGTCGAGGGGCGTCAGGGCGTGGTGACGCGCACGGACCTGCTCAATGCGCTGGTGATCCAGGGCTTGGCTGCCAACCATCCGCTCGCCTCGCTGGGCAGCTTTGCGCTGGTGGCGGTCACGGCGGAGGAGTATCTGTTCCAGGCGCTGGTGCAGATGACCCGCCACCGGGTCGCGCGGGTCGTGGTCAAGGAGCGCCTGACGCCTGACGCGGCGGTCGTCGGGGTCATCGAGCTGACCGACGTGTTGGGGTTCTTCTCCAATCGCAGTCAGCTGGTGAGTCTCGAGATCGAACGCGCCTCTGACATGGTGGCGCTTGAGCAGGCCAGTGCGCGTCTGCCGGAAATGGTCAGGGCGCTGGCGATGCAGGGAGTCCACATGCGCCATGCGATGGCGCTGTTGAGTGCGCTCAACGGACGCCTGATCGAGCGCACCTTCGCCATGCTGGTGGCGGAGGAGCACCGGGCCTCGAGTTGCCTGATGCTGATGGGCAGCGAAGGGCGCGGCGAACAGATCCTCAAGACCGATCAGGACAATGGGCTGATCATCGCCGATGGCCACCAGTGGCCCGAAAACGAGGACACCCTGCAGCGCTTCAGTGACGCCCTGGCGGGTCTCGGCTATCCACCATGCCCGGGCAACATCATGGTCTCCAATCCGGAGTGGGTCGCCACCGAGTCGCGCTGGCGCGGCAAGATCGCACGCTGGTGCGCCGGACGCGATGGCGAGGCGCTGATGAATCTGGCCATCGTCTTCGATGCGCGCGCCAGCGGCGGCAATGAAGCGCTGGTCGACAGCTTGCGCGGACACCTGGTACGCCACGCCACGCGCGATGAACTGCTGCTGTCGCACTTCGCACGCCCGGCGCTGCATTTCTCGACCCCGCTGACGCTGTTCGGCTCCTTGCGCTCGCCGCGACACGGCATCGATATCAAGAAGGGCGGCATCTTCCCCATCGTGCATGGCGTTCGCACCATGGCGCTGGAACGCGGAGTGATGGCCACCGGCACCTTCGCGCGGCTTGAGGCGCTGGTCAGTGATGGGCGTATCGAGGCCAGCGACAGCGCTGACCTTGCCGAGGCGTTGTCCCTGTTTGCCGAGTTGCGTCTGCGCCAGCAGCTGCGCCATCTGGAAGAGGACGAACACGGCGCGAGCGGGGCTAGCGACGCGCGCAATGATGGCCAGGACCAGACCACGGCGGCGCGGGAGGCGGGGAGTCGCAACCTGATCATCACCCAGTCGTTGTCCTCGTTGGAGCGTGATCTATTGCGCGATGCCTTGAGTCGGGTCAAGGACTTCAAGCAGCGGCTGTCACATCGTTATCACCTGGAATACTGAACCGGCCTCAAGGTCGAGGGGAGGTGGCATGTTCGAACAACTGAGACGCGCCAGTGATCGTCGTCGTCATGCGCAGGGCGAGTTCGCCGAGCTCTTTCGTCCCTGGCATGCCGCCGAGCGAGGCGGGGAGCGAGTGGCGCTGGACTGCGAGACCACCAGTCTCGATGTCGGCCACGCCGAGCTGGTCTCGCTGGCGGCGGTGCGTTTCGATGCGCGCCATATCCATACCTCCAGCGCGCTGTCGCTCTATCTGCAATGCCCGCAAGGGCTGCAGGGCGACTCGATCCGCATCCATCGTCTGCGCGGTATCGATCTGCATGGCGGAGAAGCGCTGGGCGATGCGCTGCGACAGCTGCTGGAGTTCATCGGCAATCGTCCGTTGGTGGGCTGGTGCATCGACTTCGATGTCGCGGTGATCAACCGTCACCTGCGGCCACGCTTCGGCTTTGATCTGCCCAACCAGCGTCACGATCTGGCGCGCGATTACGCCCGGCGCTGCAAGCATGAGCAGCCGGACGCCGCCCCGGACCTGCGCTTCGAGGCGATGGCTGATGCCCTGGGCGTGCCGGTGATCGGTCGCCACAGCGCGCTGGGGGACGCCGTGACCAGTGCGCTGATGGCGCAGCGCCTGATGCAGGCACCGCTGTCGCCCTCGCTGGCCAGTCAGGCCTGAGCGAGGCTTATGTCAGGAGCTTATGGCAGGGGCTTGTGTCAGGGGCCTGGGCAGGCGCTGAGTAGGTGCTGGATGCGTGTCAGGCCCAGTATCAGACGCCTCATCAGCCGACATCATCCTCAAGGCTATTATTCCAAGGTCTGTTGCCGGAATGTCCAATGGCCGGGCTCACTGCCTTTGTCCACACTGGCACCCATACGACACGCCCACTGCGGCGAGAGGTCGACTCTGATTACACGCCAGTGCACTACCGGCCAGCAGGACGGCCAAGCCATGCAGGATGCAAGACCGAGCAGCTTTGATAACCATAATGAAGCGGCGACAGCGAGCAAAGGCCATGCGTGACAAGGACCTGCTGTCAGCCAGCCTCTGTCAGGCCTGAGGACGGCATCATTCTCTTCAGGATCGTCATCACTGCGCCAGGTGATGACTGTCGGGCCCCGGGCATCTGCTCGGGGCCCGGCTTCAGATAAGGCATCCGCCCACGATTGCCTTCCTTATGACTCAGGGGTACTTGCCCACGAGGTGCGACATGCTGATCGCGACCAATACGCTGTTGATTCTTGGCCTGGCCATCGTGCTGTTTGCCTACGGCCTCTATATTCGCCGGACTCAGGACATGCGCGGTGTGCTGATGTTCTGGTCTCGCAAGCTTGCGCTCACTGCGCTTGAATTCAGACTGCAACGCTTCGGTATCCTCGTGATGCTGGGCGGGGTGGTGATCCGCTATCTGGAAGTGCTGCGCCTTTTCTAGCTTGCACGGACGTCCTGCAAGCGCCGCTGTTCCCCACGGCGCATGCCACACGCCAACGCCCGCTGACTGCGGGCGTTGGCGTATCTTGCGTCGGCGTCACGCCACCTTTTCAGATAGGGGTAGGCCGCCCCGCCTGAAGCACGCTGCCTCTGTGACCGTCTACTGGCCAATGCTAGACTGTGCGCCCTTCCAAACTGCCAGCCTGATGCCCCATGTTCACACCCGATAGCGAGCTTTCGTCCAGCCCCACTGATGCGGCCACTGCCAAGCGCGAACTGAACAAGTTGCAGAAGCGCCTGCGGCGCAATGTCGGTACCGCCATCACCGATTACGGCATGATCCGTGATGGTGACAAGGTGATGGTGTGCCTGTCCGGGGGCAAGGATTCCTACACCATGCTGGATATCCTGATGAACCTGCAGCGCAATGCGCCGGTGCAGTTCACGCTGGTGGCAGTGAATCTCGACCAGAAGCAGCCCGGCTTCCCGGAACATGTGCTGCCGGCATGGCTCGAGTCGGTGGGCGTCGAGTACCACATCCTCGAGCGCGACACCTATTCCATCGTCAAGGAGAAGGTGCCGGAGGGCAAGACGACCTGCGGGCTGTGCTCGCGCCTGCGTCGTGGCTCGCTGTATGGCTTCGCCGCCGAGATCGGCGCGACCAAGATCGCCCTCGGTCACCACCGCGATGACATCCTCGAGACGCTGTTCCTGAACATGTTCTTCGGTGGCAAGCTCAAGACGATGCCGCCCAAGCTGCTCTCCGATGACCAGCGCCATATCGTGATTCGCCCGCTGGCCTATTGCCGTGAGTCCGATATCGAGGCCTATTCCAACGCGCGCGAGTTTCCGATCATTCCCTGCAACCTGTGCGGTTCGCAGGAGAATCTGCAGCGTCAGGTGGTCAAGGAGATGCTGCAGGACTGGGAGAAGAAGCATCCGGGGCGGCTGGAAACCATGTTCCATGCCGTCACCTCGGTGGCGCCGTCACATCTGGCAGACCGTGACCTGTTCGATTTCGCCGGCCTGGATGAGCAGCGTGACCGCTTCCAGGCCTCGCGCATCGATGCGCTGGACATGAGTTCCGAGCAGGCCGGCATGGCCGATGATCTGTTCGAGGCCGAGCGCCGCGTCAAGCCGCTGGCCGACTCGGCGGCCTCGCTGGGGCATGAGCTGTAAGCCACGCGCCCCTGGCCGTCGTCAGACATCATGAACGCCACCTCGCTTGCGGGGTGGCGTTCTGCGTTTCAGGTGGTCGGCCTTGATGGATGGCGCATCTAGCGTGAGGCAGGGTTGAAGGCCCGCGACCATTGTCGTCTCGCTTGCTGGCGCGACAGTCCGCATGCTTTGGTCATGTCAGGTGACTGAAGGGCAGGGAGGCGGCGATGGGCAATGATGTGGACAGTGACGAGCGCGGCAATGGCCAGCAGGGCCAGCGACTGGCGGCGACCGTGTTGCATGGCTTCGATGAATATCGATCACGCTTCAAGCAGATCTCCAGTGATGCGCGGCGGCGCTTCATCGAGGCCGACTGGCGTGAGGCACAGCAGGCCTCCGCCGCGCGTATCAACCTCTATGACGAGAAGGTCGCCGCCACCATGGAGCGGCTGGAGCGCGCCTTCGAGCCCGACCGCCTGTGCGAATGCACCCTGTGGGGCGAGGCCAAGCGGCAGTACATGGCGCTGATCGATCAACGCCTCGACTACAAGCTGGCCGAGACCTTCTACAACTCCATCTTCTGCAGCGTGTTTTCCCATCGTCACATCCGCGATGACTGGATGTTCGTCTCGCCATCCCGCCAGAGGCCGGCACGCCATTCCGGCTTGAGCATCAGCCATCGTGTGCCGGTCGAGGGTGACTGGGCCGGGGCACTCGAATCCGTGCTCAACGAGGCGCCGCTGGGGATCGCCTTCGAGCATCAGGGGCGCGATGTGACGCTGGGCGCCGAGATGTTGCTCGCGACGCTGCCTGAGGTGGTGCGCGATGCGCCGGACGCCGCCTTCGAGATGCTGCGCAGCGTCTTCTATCGCAACAAGGGGGCCTATCTGGTCGGGCGCATCGAGGGCGGCGGCCAGACCCTGCCGCTGGTGTTGCCGGTGCTGCATACCGAGCGCGATGGCGTCTATCTGGATACCGTGATCATCGAGCCGGAAGAGGTTTCGATCATCTTCTCCTTCACGCGGGCCTATTTCCAGGTCGAGATCGAAGTGCCCGGCGAGGTGGTCGGGTTCCTGCAGACCCTGATGCCCGAGAAGCCCATCGGAGAGCTGTACGCTGCCATCGGCTTCTACAAGCATGGCAAGACCGAGCTGTTCCGCGGCCTCAACCAGCATGTGGCGAGTCGCTCCGATCAGTTCATCATCGCGCCGGGCGTGCGCGGCATGGTGATGGCGGTCTTCGTGCTGCCCAGCTACCGGCTGGTGTTCAAGCTGATCAAGGACCGCTTCGCCCCCGGCAAGGACATGAGTCGTGATCAGGTGCGCGAGAAGTACCGTCTGGTCAAACGCCATGATCGGGTCGGGCGACTGGCCGATACGCAGGAATTCTCGAACTTCACCGTCGGCAAGGACCACTTCGACCCGGCCTGCCTCGAAGAGCTGCTGGAGGTGTGCAGCTCCTCGATCAGCCTGCGCGGCAACAAGGTGCTGATCCGTCACTGCTATACCGAGCGCATGATGACGCCGCTCAACCTGTATCTCGAGGAGTGTGACGCCGAGGAAACCCGCGCGGTGCTCAATGATTATGGCAATGCGATCAAGCAGTTGGCTGCCGCTGACATCTTCCCCGGCGATATGTTGCTCAAGAACTTCGGCGTCACGCGCCACGGGCGGGTGGTCTTCTATGACTACGACGAGATCAGCTACCTGACCGAGTGCAACTTCCGTGAGATTCCCGAGGCACGTTACCCTGAGCAGGAGCTGGCCAGCGAGCCCTGGTATTCGGTGGGGCCCAACGACATCTTCCCCGAGGAGTTCGGCCCCTTCCTGTTTGCCGATATTCAGCTGCGCAAGCTGTTCTACGAGCTGCATCCCGAGATCTTCCAGGCCAGCTGGTGGCGTGGCCTGCAGGACGCCATCGCGCAAGGGCGCGTGATCGATGTCTACCCTTATCGCAACAAGCGGCGCTTCGGTGTCGATCGCAGTCAGGATTTCATCGATGACTGAGTGTGATCGCCATGCCCGCTGTTCGATCCTGTCCAACGCCAGAGAGAGTGCTAGATGAGTGAAGGCTTCAAGGACCCCGGTGCACGTCACGGACGCCATCTGGTCGTGTTGAGTGGCGCCGGCATCAGCGCCGAGAGCGGCCTGCGCACCTTCCGCGCCGAGGATGGCCTGTGGGAAGAGCATCGTCTGGAAGACATCGCGACGCCGCAGGCCTTCCGACGTGACCCCCAGCAGGTGCTGCGCTTCTACGATGACCGCCGCACCCAGGTACGCCGCGCCAGGCCCAACGCGGCCCACAAGGCGTTGGCTGAGCTGGAGCAGCACGGCTTTCGCGTCTCGGTCATCACCCAGAACATCGACGACCTCCACGAGCGAGCGGGCTCGCGCGAGGTCGTGCATCTGCATGGCGAGATTCTCAAGGCGCGCTCCAGCGTCGACCACGGCCTGCGCTATCCCTTGCCGCGTGGCGGCATTCGCCTCGGGGACCTGTGTGACAAGGGCAGTCAGCTGCGTCCGGACGTGGTGTGGTTCGGTGAGGCGGTGCCGCTCTACGCGGTCGCCGAGGAGATCGCCGCCGAGGCGGACCTGCTGTTGATCGTCGGCACCTCGCTCAAGGTCATGCCGGCGTCCAACCTCTATGCAGCAGCACCGCTGGACGCCCCCATCGTGCTGGTCGACCCGAATGCCGATGAACTGGCCGAGCCCGGCGTGCTGCCGCTGGCCGAAAGTGCCGGTCAGGCGGTGCCGCGCCTTGTGCGCCATTGGTTGTATCAGGGCCACCTGGGGCTGCCTGATACGTTATGATGCGCGCCTTCAGGCCTGCCATGGGAGGCGGGCCAGCAATTTCCGGGAAATCGATGCCCCGGGCGACCGAAAAGTGAAAAGCATGTTCGAGACGCTGAATCGTTTCTTCCCCTTGTGGGCGCTGGTCTTTGCCGGCATCGCCGTGGTGGCTCCGACGCCGTTCGTGGCGCTCAAGGACACCATTCAGCCTCTGCTGGCGCTGATCATGTTCGCCATGGGCCTGACCCTGTCGCGTGACGACTTCATACGCGTGGCACGTCGCCCCGGCCCGATCGCGCTTGGGTTGCTGCTGCAATATAGCGTGATGCCGCTGGCCGCCTTCCTGATCGCGCGTCTGCTGGGGCTGGACCCGGCGCTGACGGTGGGCATGGTGCTGGTCGGCGCCACGGCAGGGGGAACCTCCTCCAACGTGATGACCTGGCTGGCCGGCGGACACGTGGCGCTATCGGTCTCGATGACCATGGCCTCGACGCTGCTCTCCATCGTGATGACGCCGCTGCTGACCTGGTGGCTGCTGGGCACCGATATCAACGTGCCGGTCAGCGGCATGTTGCTGAGCATCGCCAAGCTGGTGGTCGCCCCCATCGTGCTCGGCGTGGTCGTGCACCACTTCGCGCGTGATCTGATCCGCGAGTGGGAGTCGGCATTGGCGAGTCTGGCCATGCTGGCCATCGTGCTGATCATCGCCATCGTGGTCTCGCTCAACGTCGGGCGCCTCGCCACGCTGGGCCCGCTGGTCGCGTTGGCGGTCGTGGCACACAATGCCATCGGCCTGAGCGCCGGCTATGGCCTGTCGCGTCTGTTCGGGCTGGATGAGCGCACTTCGCGCACCATCGCCATCGAGGTCGGCATGCAGAATTCCGGCCTGGCGGCGTCACTGGCCAGTCAGTTCTTCTCCGCCACGGCGGCCCTGCCGGGGGCGATCTTCTCCATCTGGCACAACGTCTCGGGGTCGCTGCTGGCTGGCTACTGGAAGCGTCGTCCGCCCAAGTTCGTGACCGGCAGCAAGCACCGCTACGAGGTCTGATCCCGCGAGTTGGCCGCCTGAGCTGTGATAGAGGAATAGGAGAAAGGGACGCGCATGCTAGAATGCGCGTCCCTTTTTCTTTGGTTCTGACTGCTCATCATGTGTGATTCCCGCCCCCCGCCGGCTGATGGCGACGATATCGCCGCCTGTGCGCCTCAATCTGCTTCCGCTGTCGCCTCCAGCGTCGATGGCGACGCTGTGGCAATCGATACCGTCGCGCCAGGCGAAGGCAGTGGCATCACCACGCTGCCCAGTGGCGAGCCGGAGGCGTGGCATGGGCGGCATCCGCGCCGCGAGTTCAAGGCGCGCGGCAGTCAGGTGATTCGCTGTGAGGCGTGCCGCCTGCCCAGGCTCAATTGCCTGTGTCCCTATCAGGTCACCGCCGAGTCGCGGATCAAGTTCTGGCTGATCACCCACCCGCTGGAGCATTACAAGCCGACCAATACCGGGCGCCTGATTTCGGATGTGCTGGCGGGCACCGAGGTCTTCAGCTGGTATCGCGTCGAGCCGGACCCGCGCCTGCTGGCGCTGCTGGAAGATGAGCGCTATCAGCCCTTCATCATCTTCCCGGATGACCAGCCCGATTACGCCGACCGCGTGGTCGACGTGAATGCCATCGCCGGCGTCGGCGCCGATGTGGCAACGCATACCGCCAGTGGCGAGGCGCGCATTCCGGTGTTCATCCTGCTCGATGGCACCTGGCGTCAGGCGCGGCGCATCTTCCGCAAGAGCCCTTATCTGGACGGCCTGCCGGTCCTGCCGCTGCACACTCAGCGCCTGACCCGCTATCACCTGCGCAAGCCTGCCTCCGAGGCGCACCTGTGCACGGCGGAAGTGGCGGCGGAGCTGCTGCGTCAGGCGGGGGAGGAGAACGCGGCCAGCGTGCTGGATGACTACTTCGACGCCTTCAACGACTGCTATCGTGCCAGTCGCATCCACTATGTGCTGGAGCCGACCGCGCCGATGCGCCGCCTGCTGGCGCGCCGTGACGCCACTACCGGCGAGTCATAGTCGAAGCGCCACAAAGAAAACGCCCCCGTCGGATTCCTCCGGCGGGGGCGTTTGCGTTCAAGGTGATGCTCTCGGCCTTCTGGCGGCTATCAGCGCCGCCAGAAGGCCGGCGTGAACAGCACCAGGATGGTGAAGATCTCCAGGCGTCCCAGCAGCATGGCGAGGATCAGGATGCCCTTGGCGGCCCCCGGGATATCGCCATAGTGGGTCGCGACCTCACCCAGGCCCGGCCCCAGATTGTTGAGCGCCGAGCCGACCGCTGACCACGCCGTCACCTGGTCAAGCCCGGTGGCCAGCATGCCCAGCATCATCAGCACGAACAGCATCAGGTAGACGGAGAAGAACCCCCACACCGCTTCAGCGACACCTTCGGAGATGCGCATCTTGCCGACCTTGACCGACAGGATGGCATTGGGGTGGATAAGACGATGGATCTCGCGCACGCCCTGCTTGAGGATCAGCAGGATGCGGATGACCTTCATGCCGCCACCGGCGGACCCGGAGCAGGCACCGATGAAGGCGGCGATGAACAGCATCATCGGCAAGACGCCCGGCCAGCCGGTGAAATCGGCGACGCCGAAGCCGGTGGTGGTGGCCACCGAGACGGCCTCGAACAGGCCGTGGCGCAGCGCCTTGCTGTCATCGTAGCTGCCGGTGAGCAGCAGGCCGGCGATGGTGACGCAGGTCAGGATCAGCAGCAGGATCAGGAAGAAGCGTGTCTCCGGGTCGCGCAGATAATGACTGATGCGCCCCTCGCGCCAGGCGGCGAAGTGCAGGCCGAAGCTGATCGAGGACACCACCATGAAGAACACGCAGATCATCTCGATGCTGGCGGAGTCGAAGTAGCCGATGCTGGCGTCGTGGGTCGAGAAGCCACCGACCGCGACGGTCGAGAAACTGTGGCCCAGGGCATCGAACCAGCTCATGCCGGCCGCCCAGTAACTGGCGAAGCACACCAGCGTCAGCGCGGCGTAGATGTACCACAGCGCCTTGGCCGTCTCGGTGATGCGCGGCGTCAGCTTGGAGTCCTTAAGCGGGCCGGGAATCTCGGTGCGGTAGAGCTGCATGCCGCCGATGCCGAGTGTCGGCAGGATCGCCACCGCCAGCACCACGATCCCCATGCCGCCCAGCCATTGCAGCTGCTGGCGATAGTAGAGAATGGAGTGGGGCAGCAGATCGAGCCCCGTCATCACCGTGGCGCCGGTGGTGGTGAGCCCCGAGAACGACTCGAACATGGCATCGATGATGGTCAGGTTCGGGTCTTCGGCGAGCAGGAAGGGCAGCGAGCCGAAGGCCCCCAGCACGGTCCAGAACAGCACCGTGATCAGGAAGCCATCGCGATTGCGCAGCTCCTTGCGGGCGTGCCGATTGGGGTAGAAGAGCGCGAAACCGGTCAGCAGGGTGATGCCCATCGCCACGGCGAAGGCGCTCAGGGTGTCGTCCTCGAAGACCCTCGAGATCAGCATCGGCGGCACCAGCGTCAGGCTGAACAGCATCAGCAGGATACCGAGGATGCGAGAGATCACGCGTAGGCTCATGCGGCGCCTCCCTGGTAGAGGCGCTGCGTGGCGAGGCCGCCGAGTGACGTTCGGGGCGGACGCGAGCGGGGGACGGAAGTCATGGAGGCCGGCATCAGAAGAAGGTCAACCCGACCTGGAACAGACGCTCCACCTCGCGGATGCGACGCTTGTCGACCACGAACAGGATGACGTGGTCGTTGGATTCCACCACCAGGTCATGATGCGCCACCAGCACTTCCTTGCCGCGTACCACGGCACCGATGGTGGTGCCCTCCGGCAGGTTGATATCCTCGATGCGTCGGCCCACCACCTTGGAGGAGCGCTCATCGCCGTGGGCGATGGCCTCGATGGCCTCCGCCGCACCACGGCGCAGCGAGTGGACATTGACGATGTCACCCTTGCGCACGTGGGTCAGCAGGCCGCCGATGGTCGCCTGCTGGGGCGAGATGGCGATGTCGATCTCGCCGCCCTGCACCAGGTCCACGTAGGCCGCGTTGTTGATCAGCGTCAGCACCTTCTTGGCGCCGAGTCGCTTGGCCAGCATCGACGACATGATGTTGACCTCGTCGTCGTTGGTCAGCGCGCAGAAGATGTCGCAATCCTCGATGTTCTCCTCCAGCAGCAGACGCTTGGAGGTGGCGCTGCCGTGCAGGACCACGGTGCGATCGAGGCGCTCGGAAAGGTCGGTGCAACGCGCCAGCGAGTGCTCGATGATCTTGACCTGATGACTGTGCTCCAGCGTCTCGGCCAGACGCTCACCGATATGGCCGCCACCGGCGATCACCACCCGGCGGAAGTTGCGATCGACGCGTCGCAGCTCGCCCATCACGGTGCGGATGTCCTTGCGTGCCGCGATGAAGAACACCTCGTCATCGGCCTCGATCACGGTGTCACCGCGCGGGATGATCGGACGATTGCGACGATAGATGGCGGCGACGCGGGTATCCACGTTGGGCATGTGGCGACGCAGGAAACCGAGCTCCTGACCGACCAGCGGCCCACCGTAATAGGCCTTCACCGCGACCAGCTGGGCGACGCCATTGGCGAAGTCGAGCACCTGCAAGGCGCCGGGGTATTCGATCAGGCGGCGGATGTGGTCCGTCACCACCTGCTCGGGGCTGATCAGCACATCCACCGGAATGGCGTCATGCGAGAACAGGCCCTTGCGGGTCAGATAGGCGGTCGAGCGCACACGCGCGATCTTGGTCGGCGTGTGGAACAGGCTATGGGCGATCTGACAGGCGATCATGTTGACCTCGTCAGAGTTGGTCACCGCGATCAGCATGTCGGCATCCTCGCCACCCGCCTGCCGCAGGATCTGCGGATAGCTCGCCGGCCCCGTGACCGTGCGGATGTCGAGTCGGTTGTGCAGCTCTCGCAGCCGTTCGCTGTCGGTATCCACCACCGTGATGTCATTTTCTTCATGGGCCAGGTGTTCGGCGAGCGTTCCGCCGACCTGACCTGCGCCCAGAATGATGATTTTCATGTCCGGCTCGTCCGCTGTTGCTCAGTCGGCACAGGATAAACCAGTGCCAGGACGGAAGACAGCCGCGCCCCGAGAGTCGGGGCGCGGCTGTTCGGGAATGTCAGGCGTGGCGTCTCATGTCATCACGGACGTCGCGCCGACACGGCTCACCTGGCTGTGGTCAGGCGCTGGCCTTGGTGATGTGGGCCAGGTAGAAGCCGTCGTGACCATTGACCTGTGGCAGCATCTGGCGGCCAGCACCGGAGACACGGCCCCAGTCGGCCTTGATGGTCTCGGCCTTGGCGTCCGGCGTCGCGGCCAGGAAGCGGTCCATCACGCGGGCGTTTTCCTGGGTGATGATGGAGCAGGTGCCGTAGACCAGGGTGCCGCCGGGCTTGAGCATGCCCCACAGATTGGCCAGCAGCTTGCCCTGCAGGCGCGCCAAGTCGCCGATGTCGTTCGGGCGACGCAGCAGCTTGATGTCCGGGTGACGACGGATGACGCCACTGCCGGAGCAGGGCGCGTCGAGCAGGATGACGTCGAAGGCTTCGCCGTCCCACCAGTCGCGTTCGCTGGCATCGGCACATACGACGCCGGCACCCAGTTCCAGACGCTCCAGCGTCTCTTCCACGCGCTCGAGGCGCTCGCCGTCGATGTCGATGGCGGTGGCGTCCAGGCCCGGGAAGCGCTCCAGCATGTCCGCCAGCTTGCCGCCCGGCGCGGTGCAGGCATCCAGCAGGCGCACGCCTTCACCCTCGGCGTTGATGGCCGTCACGGCCGGTGCCAGCAGCTGACCGGCCAGCTGTGCCGCTTCATCCTGCACGCTGACCAGGCCTTCCTCGAAGCCCGGCAGGGCGCTGACGTCGCAGGCGCTGGTCAGGGTGATGCCGTGCTCGGCGAACGGGCAGGCCACGCCTTCGATCTCGGCTTCCGCCAGCTGGGCGAGGTAGTCGTCGCGGCTGATGGCGGCGACATTGACGCGCAGCGTCATCGGCGCCTGGGCGTTGTTGGCCTCGGCAATGGCCTGCCAGTCGTCCGGCCAGTTGCGCTGGAAGGTATCCAGCAGCCACTGGGGGTGGGACAGGGCGACGGCGGGGTCCTTGTCGACCTCGGCTTCCAGCGTTTCCTGCTCACGCTGGAAACGACGCAGACAGGCGTTGAGCACGCCCGTGGCCCAGCCCTTGCCCAGGCCACGGGCGGCGCCAGCGGTCTCACCGACGGCGGCATGCGGGGCGATGCGCATGTACAGCAGCTGATAGAGGCCGAGCAGCAGCAGGGCGTGGATGTCCTGATCCTGCGACTTGAAGGATGACTTCAGCAGCTTGCCCGCCAAGGCATCCAGACGCGGCAGCTGACGGCAGACGCCGAAGCACAGTGCCTTGTAGAGGCCCTGATCACGCCCGGCGACGCCGGACGGCAGGCTGTCCAGGTTCAGCGAGGTACGCGCGGCCAGCACCGGGGCCAGCGTCCGCGCAGCCGCGACACGCACCGCAGCGCCCGGCGAGGCCGGTGCATTGTCAGGCTTGCGACGGGCGCCGCCATGCTTGTGAGCGCCGCCCTTGCTGCGGGCCGGCGGCAGGGAGTTGCGCTTCTTGCCGTTGCCCTTGGAGGACGGGTTGTCTGACTGGCTCATGCGGAAGTCTCGGTCTGGGAATCGGTATCAGGGGCGTGATCTGCGCCGAGGACGAGGCCCTCGGGGAAGCGCGCAGCACGGGAATTGAGCAGGTCCTTGACGGACAGCGGCTTGGCGCCGGGCAGCTGGGCGCGAGTGATCTCGAGCACCTCATGGCCATCGCCGCAGGCGATGCGCAGGCAATCCTTGCCGGGTGCCAGCAGGGTGCCGGGCGTCACGCTGTCGGTGAGGCGTTGCTCACCGGTGCGGGACATCCACAGGCGCAGCGGCTCGCCTTCAAGGCGGGTCCAGGCCACCGGCCACGGATTGAAGGCGCGGATGCGCGCGTCCAGCTCGGCGGCAGGGCGGGTGAAGTCGAGTTCGGCCTCGGCCTTGGAGAGCTTGGCGGCGTAGGTCACGCCCTCATCCGGCTGGCGGGTCGCGGGCAGGTCGCCGGCGGCGATGGCGTCGAGAGCCGTGACGATGGCCTCGCCACCCTGGGCCGCCAGCGCATCGTGCAGCTCGCCACCGGTGGTGCTGGCGGTGATCGGGGTGCGACGGATCAGCAGCATGTCACCGGTATCCAGGCCGGCATCCATCTGCATGATGGTGACGCCGGATTCGCTGTCACCGGCTTCGATGGCACGCTGGATCGGCGCGGCACCGCGCCAGCGCGGCAGCAGAGAGGCGTGGATGTTCAGACAGCCCAGACGCGGAATATCGAGCACCGCCTGCGGCAGGATCAGCCCGTAGGCCACCACCACCATGATGTCGGCCTCGAGGTCGCGCAGGATCTGACGATCGGCCTCGTCCTTGAAGTTGAGCGGCTGATGGACGGGGATATCGTGCTGGAGCGCCAGCTGCTTGACGGGGCCCGGGGTCAGCTTGCGACCACGCCCGGAGGGGCGATCAGGTTGGGTGTGGACACTGATGATCTCGTGGCGACTGCCCAGCAGGGCGGACAGACACTCGGCGGCGAAATCGGGGGTGCCGGCAAAGGCGATGCGCAGGGCTTTCGACATGTGCTATGACTCATGTAGGAGCACGGAGGCGGCCGTGCTCAAGGTGCTGACGGTTGCGGCAGGACGGCCAGCGCGACAGACGCGGCTGATGGACCAGTAACCGCACGAAGGCCGAGGGGATGCCCTCGGCCTTCGTGCGGTGCCGCCATGCGCTCAATATCGGCCGTGTGGCCGAGCGTGAGAGATCAGGCTTCTTGCAGCTTGTGACGCTTCTGCATCTTCTTCATCACCCGATCACGCTTGAGCGGGGAGAGGTAGTCGACGAACAGCTTGCCTTGCAGGTGGTCGTGCTCGTGCTGGATGCAATGTGCCAGCAGGCCATCGGCTTCCAGTTCGTAGGCATCGCCGTTGCGGTCCTGAGCCTTGAGTCGTACCTTCAGATAGCGCGGGACTTCGGCATAATATTCAGGAATCGACAGGCAGCCTTCCTGCATCGGTTGCTGTTCGTCACCGATCGGGGTGTATTCCGGGTTGATCAGCACCAGCGGCTGGGACTGATCTTCGCTGACGTCGATGACGATGAGACGGCGATGCTCGTCGACCTGTGACGCGGCGAGGCCGATGCCGCGGGCGTCATACATGGTCTCGATCATGTCGTCGATCAGGGTCTGCAGCTCGGCGTCGATCGTGTCGATCGGGGCGGCAACGTTGCGCAGACGCTCATCAGGGAATTCAAGGATTTCGCGTTTGGCCATGGCTGGTGTAATTACCGTTGTGCTGTCAGAAAGGATTTGCCTGATATTGTAGTGTGCGCAAGCGAGGAACGGAACCGAATGCCGTCAATGCTGCTACTATCGCGGCAATAGTCAGGATTGATCTGACATGGCGATGGACAGGGGTCAGCAGCCACCAGGCGCGGGGCAGAGCGGGTCTGCGCGGTGCGGAGTTCAGAACAAGACCATCACCACCGAGCGATGGGTGGCAATAACGCAAGGGACGCAGGAATGGGCATGAAACGACTGGTCGGCAATGCCGTCTTTACGGCACTCCTCGGCATGGCGACGCTGGGGGCAAGCGCAGGGATGTCGCTGGCACAGGCAGCAACCGTGCGTGATGACGTACCTTCCACCTACGTGGTGGTGCGTGGCGATACGCTCTGGGACATCTCCGGGCGCTTTCTGCGTGAACCCTGGCTGTGGCCGGAAGTCTGGCGCGCCAATCCGCAGATCAAGAATCCGCACCTGATCTATCCGGGCGATCGCATCTCGCTCTACTACGAGAATGGCGAGCCACGTCTGCGACTGGAGCGCGGCCAGGGCGGGGTCGTCAAGCTGTCTCCCCAGATCCGCAAGATTCCCAAGCGCGAGGCGGTGCCGCCGATTCCGCTGGAGAAGATCTCGGCCTTCCTGAAAGAGCATCGCGTGATTGACCCGGCGCTGCTCACCGATGCGCCCTATATCGTGGCCGGGGATGACACCCGTCTGATCAGCGGGGCCGGCGATACCATCTACGCCCGCGGCAACTGGTCCGCCAATGACACCTACAGCGTCTACCGCAAGGGCCAGCGCTATCTGGACCCGGATACCCAGGAGTTTCTGGGGCTGGAGATGATCAGCATCGGCGACATCAAGCTTGAGCGCCGCGAAGGCGATATCGGCGTGCTGCGCGTGCTGTCGGCCAATCGCGAGATTCTCAATGGCGATCTGCTGCTGCCGGCGGACGGTGGTGCGATCACCACCAGCTTCCAGCCGCAGCCGCCCGAAGAAGATGTGGGTGGTGTCATCCTCGCGGCCCCCGATGGACTGCGCAACATCGGTCGCAATGACATCGTGGCGCTCAATCGCGGCAGTCGTGAAGGCATCCAGCCGGGGTACGTCTTCGGTATCGAGCGCCGCGGCGAGACGATCACCGACCCCGTCACCGGCGAGCCGATCACCCTGCCCGGTGAGGAAGGTGGCCTGGTGATGGTATTTCGTATCTACGACAAGGTCAGCTACGCGCTGGTGATGCAGGCCGGCCGCCCATTGAGCGTCGGTGACAAGCTGCTGGAGCCCCACGGCTGATCGAAAGCCCCTGTCATCCGCAAGCATCGGCGTGGTGAAACGACTCGTCGTGCTGAAGTGAACAACCAGGGTGAGTCAATAATCCGCTCGGGAGGTGTGGCGTGTCGATCGATGTCGAACAACGCGGCCCCTCGCGGGCGGATTTCGTCTTTCTGGCGCGCCTGCCGGGCTTTGGCACGCATACCGCGGCCAAGCTGCGTGAGCGGGCCGACTGGCCGCAGGGCTGGCTGGCGGTATTGCCGCCACGCCTCGCGGCACCGCTGCGCCTGTGGTGCGAGCGTCCCGAATCCTCGCCACTCCATGCGCAGGTGATGGCAGACCTTGCCTGGCATGCGCCGGCACAGGGCTATCATCTGCTCACCCCCGCGGACCCCGAGTGGCCAGCCATGCTCGATACCCTGCCGGATCCGCCGTTGGCGCTCTGGGCGCTGGGGCGGCAGTCGCTGCTTGAGTTGCCCATGCTGGCCATCGTCGGCGCACGCAAGGCGAGCCAGGCAGGCCTGCGGCATGCGCATGACTTCGCGGCTGAGCTGGTCTCACGTGGCTGGAGTGTCGCCAGTGGACTGGCACTGGGAGTCGATGCCGCGGCGCATCAGGGAGCCCTGGCGGCGTCAGCGCGTCTCGGCGCGCACGACTATGCGGCCAACCCCTCGACGCTGGCGGTGCTCGGCTGTGGGGTCGATGTGGTCTATCCCGCCCAGCACCATCATCTTCGTCAACGGCTGCTAGAGGGCGGCGGTCTGCTGCTCTCGGAGCATCCGCCTGGCACCGGCGCGCATGCGCGTCATTTTCCGCGCCGCAATCGGCTGATCACCGGCCTGTCACTTGGCGTGCTGGTGGTCGAAGCCACGCTGCGCAGTGGCTCGCTGGTCAGTGCCCGGTTGGCGATGGAGCAGAATCGCGAGGTGTTCGCGCTGCCGGGACGCATCGATGACATCACCGCCAGCGGTTGTCTGGAGTTGATCCGTCAGGGGGCGACGCTGGTACGCGATGTCGATGACATGCTGGCGGAGCTCGAGCACCTGCTGCCGGCTCACTCGGCCGGGCAGCCGTCAACGCAGGCCCGGGTGGTGTCATCCAGGCAGTCCGCTGCCGTCTCTGCGGCCTCTCGCTCCGCCACTTCGGCTCGGCAAGCGACAACCTCCGCCACCTTCGCGACACCCACGACATCACTGCCCTTGCCGTCCTTGGCGCTGCCAGCGTCACGCGCTGCCACGCCGCCTGTCAGTCAGGAGGCGTCGCCATTGTGCTTTCTGGGGGCCGTGCCGCTGGCGCTGGACAAGCTGGTCGAGCTGAGCGGCACCTCGGTCAGCGAGCTGAGCATGCAGTTGCTGGAACTGGAGCTCGAGGGGCGAGTCATGCAGGCACCGGGTGGCTGGAAACGGCTCTGACGTTCTGAGCAAAAGTCGCCGGCCTGGCAGTGATGATCCGGGAGGCCGGCAACCTGAACTCATTTGCCCTGGCTGACCGTGCCGCTCTCGGGCTGCCAGGCATTGAGCGCCGCGTCACGCATGGCGCGCTTCTCGCGCTCACTGGCACTCCAGTTGCCATCGTAGAGCACGCCTTCCCACTCGCCGTAGGTCGGGTTGGGCAACAGCACGAAGCGACGGCCGAACTGATCCGCCTGGCGCGCGACCTCGGCATTGCGTGCGCGGGTGGTGGACTGCTGGAAGGCCTGATCGAAATCACCGAGGTTATCGCCCATCAGCAGCGCGATGTCATGTCCCTGCGTGACCCGCGCGCGGCGCGCGGTCTTGTCGGAGCTGTCGGTGCGCGGCATCACGTGCTCGGCATTGGCCTGCGGGAAGCCCAGCGCGGCAAGATTGGCGATGGTGGCCTGCTTGCCGGCCGCCTTGCGGTTGGTGATGTAGTAGACATCGACGCCGCTGGCGTGTGCGTAGTTGAGGAACTCCACGGCGCCTGGTGAAGCCGTGGAGACGGCATCATCCACCCAGTCAGCCCAGCTCTGGCTGTCGTAGGTACGGCCTTCACGCAGTGCCCAGCCGCCGTAGCTGGTGGTGTCGAGCACGGTGTCATCGACATCGACGACCACCGCCAGCGGCTTGTCCTGCGCGTGGCGACGCGCCAGCGCCAGATTCAGGCGGTCGTGGGCCACGTTGAAGGCTTGCAGTGACAGGGCATGAAACTCCGCGCTGCGCTGTATCCACAGGGTCGCCAGCATGGCCTGGTCGCTCAAGGGCGCCTGTGCTGCGGCATCCTGCAGCGGGGCAGGGCGTGGCGCCGGCGCGGTCGGCGTCTGGGTGCCAGAGCTGGCACAGCCTGCCAATGCCAGCAGTAGAGCGGCTGAGGTGGTCAGTGAGAAAGCGCGACGCATGGATCACATCCTTGTCTGAAGAAAAGGGGGAGGCAAAGTGGGGGTGAAACGCCATCAGGCCCAGTGCTGGAGACTGTCCAGCAAAGCGTTCAAATGACCTCGATAGTCTTTTGAAACAAGCCTTTGCGTCAGTTTCGCAATACCCTGAGGGTGATGGACCCGTTCATCATGCCGTGAACCGGGCGGTGCGCCTATGCCACCCCGACGCGACGCCGTGTTGCGTCGATGTGCAGCGTCGGTCTCGCGCCGGTGAGCGTGCTAGAATCGCCGCCATTGTGTTGCCGCAGCTAGGAGTTCGAGCAGATCATGAATGTCAGTGATGTTTCGCTGGATCAGCGTGCCCTCGACGGCGCCGCTGCCTGTCTTCGCAATGGGGGCATCGTTGCCTATCCCACCGAGGCCGTCTGGGGGCTGGGGTGTGATCCCGACGATGGTGAGGCCCTGGCTCGGCTGATCAAGCTCAAGTCCCGCGACGCCGCCAAGGGCTTGATCCTGATCGCCGGTGATATCGCCCAGCTGGAACCCTGGTTGGCGGGAGTCACCGTCGAGCAGCGTGAGCAGCTGCTGGCCAGCTGGCCGGGACCCTATACCTGGCTGGTGCCTGACAATGGCCGTGCGCACCCCTTGCTGCGCGGTGAACACGTCAGCCTGGCCGTGCGCGTGACCGATCATCCGCTGGTCCAGGCATTGTGCGCCGCCTTCGGCGGCCCGCTGGTGTCGACCTCGGCCAACCGTGCCGGCGAATCGCCTGCCATGACCGCAGACGAGGTGCGTGACGCCTTCGGCGATGCGCTGGTCAATGACGTGATCCTCGAAGGACCGCTCGGCGGCAATCCGCGCCCCAGCACCATTCGTGATCTCGCGACCGGCAAGGTACTGCGCGCCTGAGCAGCAGGATCGCCCCTCGAGTTGATCCAGATCAGTGCCGCGTCATCCAGACGCCCAAGAGGGGCATTTTCCGACCTGCCGAGCGCAGCGTGTCGCGGTAAGCTGGCAGTTCACCGCCAGCAGCGGCCAACGACGGGTGTCGCCCCGTCATCATTCATTCCCGTTCTACCGGAGGCATCGTGGCCCACGCCAATCTCGAAGACGTCAAGGTCTACCTGCTCGATCTGCAAGACCGCCTGTGCGAGGCGCTGCAAGCCTGCGATGGCCAGGCAAGTTTCCGTGAAGACAGCTGGGAGCGTGCCGAGGGTGGCGGTGGTCGCTCACGGGTCATCGAGAATGGCGGCGTGTTCGAGAAGGGTGGCGTCAACTTCTCGCATGTCTTCGGGCATGAATTGCCGGCTTCCGCGACGGCGGTACGTCCGGAGCTGGCCGGTCGCAGCTTCCACGCCGTCGGGGTCAGCTGGGTGCTGCATCCGCACAACCCGCACGTGCCGACCAGCCATGGCAATGTGCGCTTCTTCATCGCCGAGAAGGAGGGCGAAGCACCGGTATGGTGGTTCGGGGGCGGCTACGATCTGACGCCGTTCTACCCGCATGAAGAAGATGCGCGTCACTGGCACCAGACGGCCTACGATGCCTGCATCGCCTTCGGCAGTGATGTCTATCCGCGTTACAAGACCTGGTGTGACGAGTACTTCTACCTCAAGCACCGTGACGAGACGCGGGGCGTGGGTGGCCTGTTCTTCGATGACCTCAACGAGTGGGGCTTCGAGCGCTGCTTCGCCTTCCAGCAATCCGTCGGCGACAGCTTCCTCGAGGCGTATCTGCCCATCGTCGAGCGCCGCCGCGACACGGCCTATGGCGAGCGTGAACGCAACTTCCAGCTCTATCGTCGCGGGCGCTACGTGGAGTTCAATCTGGTCTGGGACCGCGGCACGCTGTTTGGCCTGCAGAGTGGCGGACGTACCGAGTCGATCCTGATGTCGATGCCGCCGGTGGTGCACTGGGAGTACGGCTACGAGCCCGAGGAAGGCAGTGCCGAAGCGGTGCTGTATCGTGACTTCCTGCATGCCCGCGACTGGCTGGGCGAAGAGGCCTGATCGCCGCATTGACCTGACGCTTTTCTGTGATTGACCCGGAGTCCTGATGTCCCGTTACGCTGTATTCGGCAACCCGATTGCCCACTCGAAATCCCCGTTGATTCATCGCTCCTTCGCTGAGCAGCTCAAGGACTCGCTGAGCTACGAGGCACGGCTGGCGCCGGCCGATGACTTCGCGGCCGGTTGGGCCGAGTTCGTCGCCGAAGGCGGCCAGGGGGCGAATGTCACCATGCCCTTCAAGGAGCAGGCCTTCCGGCTGGTCGATGTGCTGAGCCCGCGTGCCCGTCGCGCCGGCGCCGTCAATACGCTGATGCTCGGCAAGACCGGTCAGCTGTACGGCGATACCACCGATGGTGTCGGCCTGACCCGTGATCTCGAGCGTCTCGAGGCGCCGCTCAAGGGTGCGCGCATCCTGATTCTCGGCGCGGGTGGCGCCGTGCGTGGTGTGCTGGAACCTCTGCTGGCCAAGCAGCCGGCGGCATTGGTGATCGCCAATCGCACCGCCGCCAAGGCCAGCGCGCTGGCCGAGGACTTCGCCGACCTGGCGGGGCAAGGCTGCCTGCTGTCCGGTGGCAGCTATGCGGCCATCGAGGGTCAGTTCGATCTGGTCATCAATGGCACCAGCGCATCGCTGGGCGGCGAGCTGCCGCCGTTGCCGGATTCGCTGTTCTCTCCGCAGGCGCTCGCCTACGACATGATGTATGCCGCCGAGCCGACCGTCTTCATGCGCTGGGCCAGCGAGCGCGGTGCGCGGGTCGAGGATGGTCTCGGCATGCTGGTGGAGCAGGCGGCCGAGTCCTACTTCCTGTGGCGTCACAAGCGCCCGGAGACGGGGCCAGTGGCGGATATGTTGCGCAGGATGCTGGCGGAGGGATGATCCGCGTGCGCTTGCCGGGCATGCACGTCGATTCAGATGGCCGCCAGACGGCCAGCCAGATGACCAGCCAGATGACCAGCTAGCCGACCAGTCAGACGACAGACGATGAAAAAGGAGCGGGGGACTCGACAGAGTCGCCCGCTCCTTTTTTGTTGGCCACGGTCCAGTGTGCTCACGCTTCTCTGGTGGCGCTCAGCTGCTCTTGACGGGGGCCGTGGCACAGGATTCAAGCCGATATCCGTACTGATAGACGCTTTTCAGTCTGAGCCCACGGCTGCCGTTCAGTCCCAGCTTGCGCCGCAGGCGGCTGACGTGGGTGTCGACCGTCCGGGTCGAGATATCCCCGTTGACCCCCCAGATCATCTCCAGCAGATAGGCGCGTGAGTAAAGCTCTCCGACGTGGCGCAGCAGCAGGGAGGCCAGCTGATATTCGCGCTGGGTCAGGGCGACCGGCTCCTCGCCGCACCAGATGGTGTGTTCATCCGGCTCGATCCGATATTGATCGCTGATGGCCACCTTGGGCTGCAGGTAATTGGTGTCGGAGGTGACGAAACGCCTGCCCAGCGCTTCCACACGCGCCGTGAGCTCGGCAGGGCGGATCGGCTTGGCCAGGAAGTCATCGGCGCCATGCTGAAGCGCATGCACGACATCCTCCTCCCCCTGGCTTGCGGTGATGAACAGGATCAGCCCCCGCCAGCCGTGCTCGCTGCGCAGTGTGCGCGTCAGCTCCATGCCGCAGGCATCCGGCAGTTGCCAGTCGATGATCAGCAGGTCGAAGCTGCGCTCGCGCAGTGCGCGCAACAACTGGCTGGCGCGCTCGAAGCCTGCCAGCTCATGTCCCTGGGCCTCGAGACACAGGGTCAGGTAATCACGTTGATCATGATCATCTTCCAGAATGCCGATTTGCATGTCGCTGCCTCCCCGCGTGGGTATCGCAAGCAGTCTACGCGTCTCTTGCGTGAGACCGCGTCACAATGGTTCACGTTTGGCAGGACGATGGCGACATATACTCGTGTTCATCCCCTCTCGCTGCTTCATGGCGCGGTGCCGCTGCTGGCCCGTGAATGGCGAGGATGAAACGAGACGGTGAATCTCCGGCCGTCATCCATGGTTGTCCATGACCCCTGGAGTCTTCCCATGCCGCTGCTCATTCTCCTGCGATGTCTCACCACGGCGTTACCCCGCATGCGCCACTGGCTTCTGTTGCTGATACTGTCGTTTTGCCCCTTCGCCATGGCCCTGGAGGCACCGCAGGGGCCGGTGGTGCTGCGTGTCACCGGGGATGTCACCCATGCCAACGCCGGAGGCGAGGCACATTTCGATCGCGCCATGCTCATGGCGCTGACGCAACGGGAAACCGTGACCACCACCCCCTGGCATGATGGCGAAGTGAGCTTCAGCGGTCCGCTCGGTTCGGCGCTGATGGAGGCGGTGGGCGTCGAGGATGGCACCATGCGTATCGTGGCGCTCAACGACTACGCCGCCACCGCGCCGGTGCAGGACTATTTCGATCATCCGGTGATACTGGCCATGGAAGTCGATGGCAAGCGACTGCGTGTACGCGACAATGGCCCCATCTTCATCATCTACCCCTTCAGTGAGCAGCCGGATCTCCTCAACGAGGAAATCATGACCCGCTCTGTCTGGCAGGTGAAGCGAATCGACATCGAACGCTGAACCCGCCTCTTCTGCTCCGTTTCATGAGCGCTGCCAGGATGCTCGTGCATGAATCCACTCCGTTCTCTGCATTTCAGAACCGCCATCGCCATTGCCGCGACGTTGTTCTTCGTCTCGGCATTGGTGACTGGCGTTCTGGTCTATCAGCGTCAGCAGGCACTCGAGCACAAGCTGCGTGAGAATCTGATCTGGGCGGTCTATCAGTTCGACAGGGAAGTGCGCGAGCTGCGCATGGTGGTGGCCGAGGAGCAGAAGACCCCGACGCCGCCCGCCTTGATGGATGACAGCGAGCTGCTGTTGCGGCTCGACATCCTCTATAGCCGGGTGCAGCTGCTGCAGAGCGGCCAACTGGGCAGCATGCTGGCGGGGATGCCCGACCTGCATGCCCAGCTGATGGCCATGCTGCCCAGAATCGAGGTGCTGGACAGCGCCATCATGGACCTGGCGAGTCGTCAGGAGCGTGATGCGTCCCTCTATGTGCAGATACTCAGCCGGCTTGCCTCGCTTCAGGAGCAGACCGGCGAGCTGCTGCTGAATATCAATGCCGAGGCCGCTATCCAGCGCACCAAGGAGCGCTCGGAACTCCTCAACCTGTATGCCCTCGCGCTGTCGCTGGTGCTGCTGATGACCCTGAGCGGCATCGTGCTGGTGGTCGCGCTGATCGTCGAGAGTCGTGGACGGGCCTACAAGACCCGCAAGCTGGAGGAGCGCACCCAGGAGCTGGATGGCATGGTGCAGCTGGCGCAGGCGGCCAGTCGTGCCAAGTCGGAATTCATGGCGATCATGAGCCATGAGATACGCACCCCGCTCAATGGCATGGTCGGCGTGTCGGACCTCATCGGCGAGGAAGTCTCGACCCCGCGTGGCCAGCAGTACCTGACGATGCTGCGCCAGAGTGCCGAGAGCCTGCAGGCCGTCATCAATGATGTGCTGGATTATTCCAAGATCGAAGCCGGCAAGCTGGAGCTGGATCAGCGCTGCTTCTCGCTGCCCGAATTCCTCGATTCCCTGGCCGCGCATTACCATCGCCAGACAGGCAGTGCCGGCAAGGGATGCTCGCGCATCTTCCTCGAAGAACGTGCCGATGACCTGCCCGTCTGGGTCAAGGGGGACGTCAATCGCCTGCGTCAGGTACTGACCAACCTGCTCAACAACGCCTTCAAGTTCTGTCCCCAGGGCACCATCCGGCTGAGGGCATCACTGGAAGACGGCGAGACGCTTCATTTCGAGGTTCACGACAGCGGTTGCGGGATCGCCGCCGACCAGGTGAGTCAGTTGTTTGCCCCCTTCACCCAGGTGGATACCTCGATTGCGCGTCGTCATGAAGGCACCGGGCTCGGGCTTGCCATCTGCAAGCGACTGGTGGAGGCGATGGGCGGCGAGATCGGCGTCGAGAGTCATCTCGGGCTCGGCAGCCGCTTCTGGTGCCGCGTGCCGCTGCCGGTATTGACCGCCGCTGAGGCTTGCCCGCAGCAGGCGGTGGGAGACACGCCCTTGCCCCACGCAAGCGTGCTGGTGGTGGAAGACAACGAGGTCAATCAGTCACTGGCGCGGGCCATGCTCGAGTATCTGGGGCAGCAGGTCACGGTGGTGGAAGACGGTGAGCAGGCACTCGAATGGCTGGCGCAGGTTGGCAACGATGTCGATCTGGTGTTCATGGACATGCAGATGCCGGTGCTGGATGGCGTCGAGACGACACGTCGCTGGCGTCAGCACGAGTCCGAGCAACCCGCCAGCGCTCGTCTGCCGATCATCGCGATGACCGCCAACGTGATGCAGGAAGATGCCCGCCGCTGCATCGAGGCTGGCATGCAGGGGGTGCTGCACAAGCCGTTCACGCGTGATGATCTGCATCGGGTGCTGCAGCAGTATCTGGTCCAGACCTCTGATTCGCAGGAGCCTGATTCACAGAAGTCTGATTCGCAGCACAAGGCGCTCGAGCCAGACAAGTCAGAGGCTTCGGCTGGCGAGCGGACTACCGTCACGCAGGCACCAGGCGATGATGGCGTCAGCTCGTCAGCGACTGAAGATCAGGACGCGCAGATCGACGCTGCTCCGGCGTTCGATGTGGCAACTGACGACTCAGGCGCGCGCGCTCTGCCCGATGCCGTGCCTTCCTTGCTGCAACACGCGACCTGTCAGGAGCTGCTCACGACCCTGAGTGGCGAGGCCTATTCACGACTGCTGAGCAATTACCTGACGCGACTCGAAGGACGCCTCGACGTGATGGTGACCTTGCTGAAGCAGATGGATCTCACCGAGCTCAAGCGCGAGGCACACTCCCTGAAGGGGGCGTCAGCCTCGCTGGGATGCAGCGGCATAGCCAGTGGTGCCAAGGCGCTGGAGGAGGCGGTGATCAGTGAGGACCTGCCCGAGGTACACCACTATGTCGCCACGTTGCGCTCCTTGAGTGTGCCGACGCGGGATAGCCTCCTCGCAGAGGGCTATCTATTCTCCTGACGGTATTGGGACGTGATGGCGTAATAGTCAGCCGACAGCATTCACTACCGTCCTTCTTGTTCTCCCGTTCCCGCCTTCTCTCGCTCTCTTCACCCTGTCCTTCACGATTCATCCTGGCCTTCTCTACATAGACGCCACCCATGGTGACATGGGTGGCGTCTATGTAGTGGGGAGTTGCGGCATTCCCGCTGTCTGTGCTGCGCTGTGGCGGGACGCCAGTCTCCTCAATGGACGGCGGAGACGTGGCGCTGGCTGAGTGCATTGACGGCGCTGGGCGGGCAGCGGCTCCAGGCATTGAAGTCGCTGACGGGCATGGGGCGCGCGAACAGATAGCCCTGGCCGATATTGCAGCGGGTATCGCAGAGGTAATCGCGCTGTTCCGCGGTCTCGATGCCTTCGCCGACCACGGCGAGATTCAGACGCTGGCCCAGCTCGACGATGGTACGCGTGATGGCGCGCGCTTCCGGGTGGCTGTCGCTGCGCCCGACAAAGCATTGGTCGATCTTCAATTCGTCGAACGGCAGGTTGTAGAGCTGCATCATCGAGGAGAAACCGGTGCCGAAGTCATCCAGCGCCAGGCGATAGCCGCGGTCGCGAATGGCGTTCAGCAGGTGGCGAGCGTAGGTGAGGCAGTCGATCCCGCAGCTCTCCGTGAGTTCCAGCGTGATGGAGTGCGGATCGACATGATGCTGACTGGCCAGCGCATCCAGCGTCTTCAGCATGTCACGGGTGCGTAGCAGCTGGGGTGACAGGTTGAGCGCGAGGTCAAGGTGAAGGCCCTGGGACTGCCATTGGCCCTGCTGGCGGAAGCCATGCTCGATGACCTGCCAGGTGAGTGCCTCGATACGGTTGCTGCGTTCCGCCAGGGCGATGAACTGGTTGGGCATGACCATGCCGCGCAGAGGATGCTGCCAGCGCACGAGAGCCTCCGCGCCGCTGAGCCGGCCGCTGGCGAGGTCGATCTTGGGCTGATAGACGAGATGCAGCTGGCGCTCGGTCAGAGCATCATCCAGCTCATCGAGTGACAGCGGATTGCGTTGCTTGTCCAGCTCTGCCAGCAGCGAGGCCAGGTGCATGATGTCGAAGGGCTTGCCGAGCTGGCCCAGCATCTCCAGGCCGCTGCGCTTGCCCCTGGCGACCATCGCTTGCATGTCGTCGTTGTGACAGGCGCTCATCAGGATGATGCCCGCCTCGACATTGCGTTCGCGCAGATAGCCGAGCACATCATCGCCGGTGAAGTCGCCCAGTTCGTAGTCCACCAGGATGAGGTCCGTCTCCAGACAGGCGGGATTGCAGGCGATGTCCTGCAGCCCTTCGCTCTGCGTGCAGTCGAAGCCATGGGCGGAAAGCAGCCCGCTGATGAGTTCACGAAAATCCGGATCGTCGTCAATGATGAGTGCGTGTCGAGTCATGTAAGGCATCCTCAAGCGAGTGTCGGGAATACGCTCGCGCCGCTGTGCATGAAGTGTCTGCATGAGCAGTGCGCAGGCGAGCAGGTGATCCCAGATTAGCAATGCGGTTACATGACTCGCGGATATCGACACATTTGACGGCTTCTTTTTACATTCAGGCTGCCAAGCCGGTAAAGCGAGGAGCTGGTAGAGCGTTAGATAGCCAACAGAGATAGATCAGAGGACAGACTAGTGAGAGCAGAGCCAGAGAGTAGAGCCAGAGAGTAGAGGGCGGCTGGATAGAGGTCGCCACACGCTCGCGCAGCCCCGGGTTGCCTCCGGGGCCGCGCGAGCGTGTGTTACCTGAGGATGATGACGCCACCCCAGGCTGGCGGGGTCAGCGCAGTCGATCACAGTTGGGCTTCTCGCCGGCGGCGCGGGCCTGCTGATAGGTCGGCAGAGCGGTCTCGAGGCGCTCGTTGAGGGCCGCCATGCGCTGTTCATCACTCGGGTGCGTCGACATCCACACCGGCGGTTGCGCGCCACCGGCAGCATTCATGTTGGCCCACAGCTTGATGCTGGCGCGCGGGTCGAAGCCGGCTTCGGCCATCAGGTCCAGCCCCAGCAGGTCGGCTTCGGACTCGTGGGAGCGCGAGAACGGCTTGAGCACGCCATATTCCGCGCCCATGCCCAGCAGGCCCATGAGCTGATCGCCACCGGTGCCCTCGAGGCCGGCCAGTGCCTGGGTCAGTGACAGCCCGGCGGAGGTCAGCGATTGAGTCGAGACACGTTCGTTGGCGTGGCGCGCCAGCACGTGGGCGATCTCGTGGCCGATGACGGTTGCCAGCTGGTCCTGATTCTCGGCGACCTCAAGCAACCCGGTGTTGACGCCGATGTAGCCGCCCGGCAGCGCGAAGGCATTGGCGGACTCATCCTCGAATACCTTGACCTGCCAGCCGCTGATGCCATAGCTAGCGGGCACCTTGGCGGTCACCGCATCCGCCACGCAGCTGACGTAGGCATCCTGACGCCCTTCCACCACCGGCAGCTCCTGCTGGTACTTGCTGAAGCTGGCTTCCCCCATCTTCTCCAGTTCCTGGTCCGAGTAGAGGGTCAGCTGGCTGCGGCCCAGCGGAGAGCTGGCGCAGGCACTCAGGGTGACGGACGCCGCAAGGGCCGCCAGCGGGAGCAGACGACGCAGGGCGCGGGGAGATGAGAGATCGAGCAATCCTGGCATTGGGGCCTCCTGGCTAGATGACGTGACAACCTTCGAGCGCACGGCAGGGCGACGCTGAACGTGCAAGAAACGTGCAGACAGCATAACCGGATAGGCGCAGTGGTGCAGTCAGCGAAATGATACGTTGCTGAGATCACAGCATCGTCAGGCCAGGCGGCCCCGCTGGGCATGAGATACTGGGTTTGATCTGATGGGCCTGCCACGGCTCGGACCCCATGTATCTGACAGGGAATCACCATGTCGCCAGAGTTTGAACGCCGCCTCTCGCATCTGCTGGACCGACTCGAACCGATGCTGCCGCCGACGGCTGTCGAAGTGGACTGGACACGCGATGTCGCCGCCTTGTGGACCCGCCACCCCCTGGGAGGGCGACTGACGCCGATCGCGCCGCGTGACGCCCTGACACTCGAGGATCTGCTCGGCATCGCACGCCAGAAGCGCGAGCTGCTGGCCAACACCCGCGCCTTCCTCGCGGGCAAGCCGGCTAACCACGCGCTGCTGTGGGGCGCCCGTGGCACCGGCAAGTCATCGCTGGTCCGCGCACTGCTCAATACCCTGGGCCGTGAGGGGCTGCGCCTGATCCAGATCGATCGCCACGACCTGCCGGCACTGCCGGCGCTGGTCGCCGAGCTGGCCCAGCAGCCGCATCGCTTCATCGTCTATTGCGATGACCTGTCCTTCGAGGGCAGCGATGACGCCTACAAGGCGCTCAAGAGCGTGCTGGATGGCACCCTGACGGGGCCGCCGGAGAACGTGCTGCTGTACGCCACCTCCAACCGTCGTCATCTGCTGCCGGAGCACATGAGCGACAACCAGGCCACCCACATCGTCGATGGCGAGCTGCATCATGGTGATGCAGTGGAAGAGAAGATCTCGCTGTCGGACCGCTTCGGTCTGTGGCTGGCCTTCCATCCCTTCAATCAGGACGCCTATCTGGAGACCTGTCAGCATTGGGTGGAATGGCGTCTCGGCGCGGGCAGCTTCGATGAGGCCGCGCGTGGCGAGGCGCTGCGCTACGCCACCCAGCGTGGGGTGCGCAGCGGGCGTGCAGCCTGGCAGTTCGCCAATCTATGGGCGGGGCAGAAGACGCTGGAGGCGTGAGCGCGGTGCTTGACGCCCTTGAGATGATTGCGGCGCTTGAGGTGCTTGAAGCGCTTGAAGTGCTCTGAAACGTCAGTGCTCGCGACATGAAAAAGCCGCCCCTGCAGATGACTGCAGGGGCGGCTTTTTCATGGGGCAGGCTGGCGGATCAGATCCGCTCGCCTGCCATCACGCACAGGCGCAGCTCACGCCATCAACGGCGCTGCTTGCGTTCCTTGCGAGCTTCCTTGGTGCGCGCCAGTGAACGCTCTTTCGCGCGCTCGCGGTCATCAGCCCCCTGGGCGCCATCGAAGGGGTTGTCGCCGGAGCGGAACTCGAAGCGCATCGGCGTGCCCTTGACCTTGAGCACCTTGCGGAAGGTGTTGGTCAGGTAGCGCTTGTAGGCTTCCGGCAGACGGTTGGTCTGGTTGCCGTGCACCACGATCAGCGGCGGATTGGCGCCACCTTGGTGAGCCATGCGCAGCTTGATGCGACGGCCGTTGACCATCGGCGGCTGGTGCGCCTGGGTGGCGTCCTGCAGCAGGGTGGTCAGACGCTTGGTCGACCAGCGGGCCACGGCGCTTTCGAAGGCGCGGTCGATGGACGGGTAGAGGTCACCCACCGCAGTGCCGTGCAGCGCGGAGATGAAGTGCAGGTCAGCGTAGTCGGCGAAGCCCAGACGACGCTTGATCTCGGAGCGCATCTTCTCCTTGGCTTCGCTTTCCAGGCCATCCCACTTGTTGACCACCAGCACCAGCGCGCGGCCGCTGGTCAGCACGAAGTCCAGCAGGTGCAGGTCCTGCTCGACCAGTCCCTGGCGGGCATCGAGCACCATAACGGCGACGTTGCACTTCTTGATCGCTTCCAGCGTCTTGATGATGGAGAACTTCTCCACCACTTCGCGCACGTTCTTGCGACGACGGATCCCGGCGGTATCGACCAGCAGGTAAGGCTTGCCACGACGCTCGAAGGGAATTTCCACGGCGTCGGTAGTGGTGCCGGCCTGGTCATAGACGACCACGCGCTCCTCGCCCAGCAGGCGATTGACCAGCGTCGACTTGCCGACGTTCGGGCGACCGATGATGCCGATGCGCACGCCGCGATCGTCCAGCTCCGGGTGCAGGTCCTCGTCTTCGCCTTCCTCGACTTCGGGGTAGGGCGAGAGCACCTCTTCCAGCAGTGTGGTGACGTTGCGGCCGTGCTCGGCGGCGATGGCGCGCGGGTCACCCAGACCCAGGGTCCAGAAGTCGGACTTGCCGATCTCCTCGTCCATGCCGTCGGTCTTGTTGACCACCAGCCAGGTCTTCTTCTGGTTGACGCGCAGGTGATTGGCGATGGCCTCATCCGCCATGTTCAGGCCGGCGCGCGCATCGACCATGAACAGCACGATGTCGGCTTCGTCGATGGCGGCCAGTGACTGGCCGGCCATCATCAGGTCGATGCCTTCCTCGTCACCGCTGATGCCGCCGGTGTCGATGACGGTGTAGGGCTTGCCGCCGACCTTGCCGGTGCCGTACTTGCGGTCACGGGTCAGGCCGGGGAAATCGGCGACCAGAGCATCACGGGTCTTGGTGAGGCGATTGAATAGCGTCGACTTGCCGACATTCGGGCGGCCGACCAGGGCGATCACGGGGTTCATGGAATCTCACAGCATTCGCAGGGATAGCATCGATGCCGGCCCCGTACGGTCTGCTTCGAACCATGATGGCTGGAAAGCACCTTGTGCAGGCAGGGCGATAGCGATGATATCGGACTTGGGGCACTGGATGACGACGCAGGCGTCGCATGCATCCAGTATGGTCCGCCGACAGGGGGTTAGCACTGTCGGCGGAAAGATCTCGTGGCTGAATCAATGGCTGCGTCGTGCGGCAGGCCTGATCAGCGGGGGCAGCATTCTAGCATTGACAGGGAGTTGCTACCAATGGCGTATCAAGACAACGGCAGCCAGGTGGCTGCCGTTGTCTTGATGAGGGCTGAACGAGGGCTGAACGAGGCGCATGTCAGATTGCGGGGCAGGCTGACGTGTGCGCTCGATCAATGGCTTACGGCGCTTCGAGATCCAGCGCCGTCAGCTCGCCATCGTTGGTGTAGACGTAGATGCGCTTGCCTTCGGTCAGCGGGGTGATGCTGATGCCATCGCCCCCCACGTCATAGCGGCCGGCCATCTCGCCGCTCTGGGCGTCGATCAGGTGCACATAGCCTTCGTAGTCACCGACCACCAGCTTGCCATCGACGAAGGCCGGAGAGGTCAGCCAGCGGCCTTCCAGGTCTTCGGACTTCCACAGCACGTTGCCCGTGTTGGCATCCATCGCCAGCACATGGCTGGCATTGTCGATGCTGAACAGGTAATCGCCGACCACGATGGGCGTCAGATAGCTGGAGGACGGCTTGTCCCACAGCGGCTCGCCGTTGCGGGCGTCCAGCGCGATCAGACGACCGTTGTAGCTGGTGACGAACAGGCGACCATCCTGGGTCAGCACCGGCTGGCCATCGAGATCGACCAGCTGGTCCACCTCGGTACGCCCGGCCGGCACGGCGACGCGCAGGTCCCACAGTTCCTGACCTGAGCGGTTGTCGAGCGTGACCAGCTTGCCGTTGGCGAAGCCCGCGAAGGTGACCGGCTGGATGACCCGCGGCGCGCCGGTGCCACGCAGCGTCAGGGCCGGAATCGTGGCCGAGTAGGCCCACTGCTCTTCGCCGGTGAAGCGATCAAGCGCGGTCACGGTGCCATCGACGCTCTGCACCACGACCAGCTCGTCGTTGTACTGCGGCGCGGCCAGCACTTCACTGGAGACACGCGTGCTCCATTCGATGCTGCCATCTTCCTGGCTGACGGCACTGACCTTGCCATCGCGCGTACCGACGTACAGGCGAGAGGCATCGGCATTCAGTGCGCTGGTGATGCCAGCCGGCAGCCGTGTCTGCCAGATGTCGTCGCCACTATCGGCAGCGAGGGCTTCCAGCTCACCGCCTTCGGCACCGACGAACAGCTTGTCGTTGGCGAAGATCGGTGACAGCGGATAGTGGGCACGGCCAAGGCCATTGCCGACCGATTCGCCCCAGACGGAATCCAGCGCGACCTGGCGATCGAAATCGACCAGCTCCTTGGGCGCATATTCCGGTTGGGCACTGCTGGCGCAACCGGCCAGCAGACTCACGGCCAGCAGCGAGGCCGGTACGCTCAGACGACGAGTGACGCTCATGAAGAAGACTCCGCAGCCAGATCGGCGAGTTTCAGGTCGAGACCGTAGACCGGCTGACCACTTTCCTGCGACAGGGTGCTGGCCTGCTGATAGGCGGCGATGGCCTCATCGCGCTTGTCCTGTGCGGCCAGGGCATCGCCACGCACCGCAGCCGCCTGCGCTGCCAGCGGCGCCGGCGGGCTCTTGAGCAGGGCGAGTGCCGCGTCGTTGTCGCCGCGCTCGACATTGATGCGCGCCAGACGCAGGCTGGCCAGCCCCTGCAGGTAGCTGTCATCGCTGTTGTCGATCACGCTCTGCAGCGCCGTGGCGGCTGCATCGAGATCGTTGGCCTTGACCGACATGCTGGCATCCAGCAGGTGCGCCATCTGGGTGTAGAGGCTGTCGCCGTGCTTGCTTTCCAGTTCGCCGATCAGCGTACGCGCCTGCTTGACGCCGGCGTCTTCCAGCTTGGGCTGGCTGACGAGGCTGATCAGTTGCTGGTAACGCACGGAGGCCGCTTCGGACTGGCTGGCTTCATAGTTCTGCCAGGCCTTGAAGGCAAAGACACCGGCGCCGGCCAGTACGACACCGGCAATCAGTGACTTGCCGTTCTCGCTCCACCAACGCTTGATGGCTTCAAGCTGTTCTTCTTCGCTTCTGAGCTCTTCCGCCACGGGCGGTCTCCTTGACCTGGCCGGCATGCCGGCACTTGCATTCGTGAGGCGGAGAGCTGGCTCTCCGCCCGATATTCATTGGCAGTCTCAGGCGCCGAAGACGCTGTCGAGACGTTCGCCCAGCGCACGCTGGTTCAGTGTTTCCTGGTCGCGTTCCTCGCGCAGGAACTTGAGCGCCACCGTGCCTTCGATGACTTCATTCTCACCGAGAATCAGCGCGATGCGTGCACCGCTCTTGTCGGCCTTCTTCATCTGGCTCTTGAAGCTGCCGCCACCGCAATGCAGCACCAGACGCAGATTGGGCAGGGCGGTGCGCAGCTCTTCGGCCAGACGCATGGCTTCGCCTTCGGCCTGCTCGCCCATCGACATCAGATAGACATCGACGGTCTCGCGGACGTCCTGCGGTACCAGTTCCAGTGTCTCGAGCAACAGGATGAGGCGCTCGACGCCCATCGCGAAGCCGACCGCCGGTACCGGCTTGCCGCCCAGCTGTTCGAACAGGCTGTCGTAGCGGCCGCCGGCACACACGGTGCCCTGGCTGCCCAGCGCGGTGGTGGTCCATTCGAACACACTGCGCGAGTAGTAATCGAGGCCACGCACCAGGCGCGGGTTGATGACGTACTCGATGCCGGCGGCGTCGAGACGTGCCTTGAGGCCCTCGAAGTGTACGCGGGATTCTTCATCCAGGTGATCCCCCAGGCGCGGCGCGGCGTCGACGACGGCGGCCATGTCCGGGTTCTTGGTGTCGAGGATGCGCAGCGGGTTGCTGTTCAGACGACGCTTGGAGTCTTCGTCGAGGACATCCAGGTGCTGTTCGAAGTATTCGACCAGCAGGTCACGATAGGCGGCACGCGCTTCGAGGCTACCCAACGAGTTGAGCTCGAGCGTGACGTGCTCCAGCAGGCCCAGCTGGCGCCACAGACGTGCGGAGATCAGGATCATCTCGGCATCGATGTCAGGACCTTCCATGCCGTAGGCTTCGACGCCCACCTGATGGAACTGACGATAACGGCCCTTCTGCGGGCGCTCGTGGCGGAACATCGGGCCGGTGTACCACAGACGCTGGATCTGGTTGTGGACCAGGCCATTCTCCATCGCCATGCGCACGCAGCTGGCGGTACCTTCCGGACGCAGGGTCAGGCTGTCGCCGTTACGGTCGTCGAAGGTGTACATCTCCTTCTCGACGATGTCGGTGACTTCGCCGATGGAGCGCTTGAACAGTGCGGTCTGCTCGACGATGGGGGTGCGGATCTCGCGATAGCCGTACTGGCCCATCAGCGCTTCCACCTGGTGCTCGAAGTATTGCCATACCGGTGACTGGTCCGGCAGCAGGTCGTTCATGCCACGAATGGCCTGGATCTTGGTACTCAACGTTCTCTCCTGAATCCTTGCGCGTCTCCCCACGGCGCTCGCATGAGGTCATGCAGGCGGGTGGGGAGACGAAGGCGCGTCAATCACGACGCGCAAGCCAGCTGAGACAAGCTCAGCTCTGGCGGATGATAGTGTCGGCCTCACGGGCCTCTTTTTCCGCGACCTTGTCACGGATGAGTCGCTCAAGATCGTCAACCAGGGTGTCATTGGTCAACTTGCTGGCCGGCTTGCCGTCCAGGTAGACCAGGTTGGCGGGGCTGCCGCCGGTCAGACCGACATCGGTCTCCTTGGCTTCGCCGGGGCCATTGACGACACAGCCGATGACCGAGACGTTCAGCGGCGTCATCACGTCTTCAAGACGTGTCTCCAGCTCGTTCATGGTCTTGATGACGTCGAAATTCTGACGCGAGCAGCTGGGGCAGGCAATGAAGTTGATGCCCTTGGCGCGCAGCTTGAGGCTCTTGAGCATGTCGAAGCCGACCTTGATTTCCTCGACCGGGTCCGCTGCCAGCGACACGCGGATGGTGTCACCGATGCCGTCCATCAGCAGCATGCCCAGGCCGATGGAAGACTTGACGGTGCCAGAGCGCAGGCCGCCCGCTTCGGTGATGCCCAGGTGCAGCGGCTGTTCGATACGCGCTGCCAGGTCACGATAGGCGGCGACGGCCATGAACACGTCGCTGGCCTTGACGCTGACCTTGAAGTCCTGGAAATCGAGGCGATCCAGATGGTCGATGTGGCGCATGGCAGATTCGACCAGCGCCGCCGGCGTCGGTTCGCCGTATTTCTTCTGCAGGTCCTTTTCCAGCGAGCCTGCGTTGACGCCGATGCGGATCGGGATGCCGTTGTCGCGTGCGGCGCTGACCACGGCACGCACGCGGTCTTCACGACCGATGTTGCCCGGGTTGATGCGCAGGCAGTCGACGCCAAGTTCCGCCACACGCAGGGCGATCTTGTAATCGAAGTGGATGTCGGCGACCAGCGGAATGTTGCTCTGCTGCTTGATGCGACCGAAGGCTTCGGCGGCATCCATGTCCGGCACGCTGACACGCACGATATCGGCACCGGCATCCTCGAGGCGCTTGATCTGCGCGACGGTGGCGGCGACATCGTTGGTGTCGGTGTTGGTCATGCTCTGCACGGAAATCGGTGCATCGCCGCCGACGGCCACATTGCCGACATGAATCTTGCGCGAGACGCGGCGCTTGATGGGGGAGTGACTATGCATGGGATTCCGGATCATTCACCGAGGGTAAGTTTGGCGACACTGCCGCGCGTGACGCGCGTGAGGTCGACCGCTTCATTCATGTAACGCAATTCGACGCCAGAGGCATTGCCGATGGTCAGCTTGAAGGGCGGCTCGCCTTCCAGCGTCGTGCTGGTGCCGGCCTCGTTGTTGCCGCGCAGCAGGCGCTTGCCATCGGCATCACGAATGTCGGTCCAGGAATTGATGTTGAACGTCAATTCGAGCTTGCGCGGGTCTGCCGCCGGCGCAGCTTCTTCTGCTGCGCTCTCTTGTGTGGTGTCGGCACTGGCATCGGCGACAGCATTCACGTCAGTGGCAGCGGCGCTATCCGTGGCAGCGCCAGACGCTGATGTGCCAGTCTCTGCAGCGCCCGGCGTGGCTGCGGTTGCGCCTGTATCGAGCGCGTCAGCACTCTGCGCTGTCGTCTCGGAAGATGCTCCTGTCTCGACGGCAGACGCATCACCGGTGGCAGTGGAGAACGGCGCCGCTTCACTGGCAGAGGACTGCGAGAGCGAAAGCTCGATGGAGCCATCGGCGTTCACGACCGGTGCGGCGCTGTCCGCATCGCTGCCACCTTCGAGGGCGGAGGTTTCCGCCGGCGAGGTGCGGCCATAGTCGCCACTCTGCCACCACACGTAGCTGAGACCGATCAGACCGGCGATGACCAGCAGGCTGACGAGGCGGAACAGATACTTGCCCATCTTGCCCGGCGGGCGCACCGACGGCGTGGAACTGGGGGTGTAGCGCTCGGCTTCGGTGGTGCCGAACTGGGCATTGTACTGCCCGACGATCGCCTTCTCGTCCATGCCCAGCAGGCGGGCATAGGCACGCAGATAGCCGCGACGGTACGCGGCGATGGGAATCTGGTCGTAGTGGTCGCGTTCCAGGTCATCGACCAGGCTGGGGCGCAGGTTGAGCTGTGTCGCCACCTCATCACGCGACAACCCCTGATGCTCGCGCTCCAGCTTGAGGCGCGTGCCAGGTAGTGCATCACTGGCGTGCTGATCAGGGGCGGGTTGATGTTCGCTCATGGCGCATCCTTGTAAGGAAAAACTGTCTACCGAACGCACATCCGGGCGCTCTTCCGGTACTGCGGGAACTGCTCCTGACACTGATGCTGGAGCATGCTGACTGATGCTGTCGCGCGATTGGCCGGGTGCTGCACGACTCGTCGATCATCATGCGAGTGAGCAGCGTGAAAAGCGATGACCTCCCATGCCAATCGACGCGCACGAACACACGTTCGTCCGCGTCGGCACTATACCAAGCCCGCGCCGAGATTTTCACCGGCATTTCGGTCTTCTCGGTCCTGCTTGCAGCGACCCCGCCCGTGAGGTGGCGCCATCAGCGGCGTCGTTGCGCCTCGCTCAGGGAGTGCGAATCACCGCGCGACCGGATTCCCGTGTCATGACCTGCTCCAGCTGGCGGCTGTAGAGATCTGCCAGACGGCTGTCGCCGCGAGCCGTGGCCACATCGACGGCCAGGGCGAGACTGTCGCTATCGGTGCCTGCCAGACGGAAGTAGCGGCTCAGTGCCGACTGGGCGGCGTCATTGTCGCCGGCGTCATGCGACATGCGTGCCACCGCCAACCAGGCCTCTGACTCACGCGGGTTGATCTTGACGGCGCGCTCGAAACTCTTCGCGGCCTCGCTGGTCTTGCCCAGCTGCAACTGACAGCGCCCCAGATTGGTATAGAGCTGGCCACGATTGTCGTAGGTCAGGTCTTCCGCCGCGATCTCGAGTTGCCGACAGGCCTCGACGTATTCACCGCGAGAGTAGAGAAAGGCCGCGTAGTTGTTGCGCGCACGGGTAAAGGACGGATCGCTGGAAATGGCCTGATTGAAATAGTCATCGGCGAGCACGTTCTCACCCTGGCGCTGATAGATCATCGCCAGCCCGGCCTTGGCCTCGGCATTGCTGCTCTGCAGCTTGAGTGCCTTCTGGAAGGCGCTGTCGGCGCGTTGCAGCTGATTACGACTCAGATAGGCCTCTCCGAGTTCCACGTAGGCGTTCGAAGCCTTGTTGTCATCCGGTGGGGCGTAGGGGTCGTTGGTTTCCACGCGTGTCGCGCAGCCTGCGAGGGTCAGGCCGGCAAATCCGAGGCACAGCAGCAGGGCTCTGGTGCGGCGAGTGATGCCGCGAGCAGCGGTGCGGGTGTGGGAATCATGCTGGCAGGGGCCCTGTGTGACAGTGCCATGGGCGACAGTGCCCTGTGCGACAGAGTGATGGGCGACAGGGTCATGCTCATTGGTGCGATGACGGGGCAGACGACTCGGCATGCAATCCTCGCGTGAATGAAGGCTCATGATGTGCCTGCGGGCGAGGGTCGCGGCAGGCAACAAAAGCGCCCCCATCAAAGCGCCGCACCTGCCACAAGTCAAGGTGGCAGGGCGGCGCGTGGCTATGGCGATAGCGTCAGGTCAGGGCTGGCAGCCGCTCAGTCGGCGTCGAGCTGGATGGCGTTGATGTAACGCTCGGCGCGACGGGTGCGGTCCTTGACCTGACCGACCAGCTGACCACAGGCGGCGTCGATGTCATCGCCACGTGTCGCGCGCACCGGTGCGGTGTAGCCCAGCTCATAGAGACGCTGCTGGAAGCGCATCACCTGGTTGCGTGACGGCTTCTCGTAACCGGAATGCGGGAACGGGTTGAACGGGATCAGGTTGATCTTGCACGGCAGCTCGTCGAGCAGCGCGGCCAGTTCCTCGGCGTGCTGGATCTGGTCGTTGACGTCCTTGATCAGGGTGTACTCGATGGTGACGATACGCGCGTCGTCACACTTGGCCAGGTAGCGATGGCAGGAGTCGAGCAGCGCGCGGATGTTCCACTTGCGGTTGATCGGCACCAGCACGTTGCGCAGTTCATCGTTGGCCGCGTGCAGCGAGATCGCCAGGCTGACGTCCATCTCGTCGCCGAGCTGGTCCAGCTTGGGCACCACACCGGAGGTGGAGAGGGTGACGCGACGCTTGGACAGGCCATAGGCGTTGTCGTCCAGCATCAGCTTCATCGCCGGCACGACGTTGTCGTAGTTCATCAGCGGTTCGCCCATGCCCATCATCACCACGTTGGTGACCGGACGCTTGCGGGTGTCCTTGCGGTCTTCGGCGCCACGGGTGGCGACCCACACCTGGCCGATGATCTCGGCGGCGGTCAGGTCACGCTCGAAGCCCTGCTTGCCGGTGGAGCAGAAGCTGCAGTCCAGGGAGCAACCGACCTGGGAAGACACGCACAGGGTGCGACGGTTGCCGTTCTCGGACGGGATCAGCACGGTCTCGACATAGCTGCCATCGCTGACTTCCAGTACCCACTTGCGGGTGCCGTCCTTGGACTCGCCTTCATAGACGATGCCCGGCGCACGGATCTCGGCGACCTGCTTGAGGCGTTCGCGCAGCGGCTTGGCGAGGTTGGTCATCTCGTCGAAGCTGTCGACGCCTTCCTGGTGAATCCATTTCATCACCTGGGTGGCGCGGAATTTCTTCTCGCCGATGCTCTCGAAGAAGGCTTCCATCGCCGGGCGCGGCAGGCCCAGCAGGTTGGTGAGCTTGACGGCGGCAGGGGCCGCGGCATCGGGGGCAGTTGCAGTGGTATCAGTCATGGTATGGGCCGGTCGTGTCAGGGATGGGCAGGCGTTACACAAAGGATAGACGTCTGCAGGGCGACGCTGTCAGCGGAGGTGGCGATGGCTCGCAGACCTCAAGAGGCTCTCATCATCAGCGCAGTGCGCGTGGGCGTCACATGGCGTGGGGAGAGGGCGCTGCAGCGGCTTTCAGAAAAGCGTATCGGACCTGCTCAAGCGTCGAATCTGCTTCAGGGGGTGCATGCTGTCGCGCGACGCTTCAGCACGTCCGATACCACGACGGCCCCGCCTCGCAGGCAGGGCCGTCGTGTCATGCACGGCTGGGAGACGCGTGCCCCGAAGGGCCGGGCTTCTCAGTCGTACAAGGCGAAATCAACCGCGCGGGCAGATTTCGTTGTCGCCGAAGAAGTAGGCGATTTCGCGAGCAGCAGATTCCGGCGCGTCAGAACCGTGAACGGCATTGGCGTCGATGGAAGTGGCGAAGTCTGCACGGATGGTGCCGGCTTCTGCTTCCTTCGGGTTGGTAGCGCCCATCAGGTCGCGGTTCTTGGTGATGGCGTCTTCGCCTTCCAGCACCTGGATCATGACCGGGCCGGAAGTCATGAAGCCGACCAGCTCACCGAAGAAGCCACGTTCGCTGTGCTCAGCGTAGAAGCCTTCGGCCTGTTCCTTGGACAGGTGAACCATCTTGGAAGCGACGATCTGCAGACCGGCCTTCTCGAAGCGAGAGTAGATTTCGCCGATCACGTTCTTGGCAACGGCATCCGGCTTGATGATGGACAGAGTACGCTGAGTCATGGTGAATCTCCTGAGACAAGCTTTGAAGAGCCGCACGGCAGATGCCGAACGGCGGAAAACGGGCTCTGTCGGCATGCGCGCGACAAAAGTGGGCGGCATTATAGCGGCAAGTGCCACCGGCTGCATCCATCATGCCTGAGTCGCATGACGCGCAGATGGCAAGCGCCTCGTCGGCATGGGCTGGCGAGGCGCTGAGGGTCGGCTCGGACGTTGTGCCTGGCCTGGACGCTGAAGCTCTGTTTACAAGCTGAAGCCAGTCTCAGACGCTGAAGCCTGGCCTAGACGCTGAAGACTGGCCTAGACGCTGAAGCTCTCGCCACAACCACACTCGTCCTTGACGTTGGGGTTGTTGAAGCGGAAGTAGCGGTTCAGGCCGTCCTTGACGTAGTCCACTTCGGAGCCGTCGAGCACGGTGAGGGCTTCGGTGTCGACATAGACGGTGGCGCCGTGATCGACGAAGACGGCGTCTTCCTCGTTGACCTCGTCAGCGAAGTCGAGCACGTAGCTGTAGCCGGAGCAGCCGCTGGGCTTGACCGAGACACGCAGGCCAAGGCCGTGGCCGCGCTCGGCCAGCACGACGCGGATCTGGTCGGCGGCGGAGGAGGAAATCGACAGATGTGCCATGAGCAGTCTCCCGGGTCAGGCGCGCAGCGACGTCAGGGCATGCCTGAGTTCGCCGAGCGCGGATTCGATGTCGGCAGCGGTGGTGAAACGACCGAAGCTGAAGCGCAGTGATGCCAGCGCCAGCGGACGGGGCACCCCGATGCCGGTGAGGACGAACGACGGTTCGACACTGGCGGAATTGCAGGCCGAGCCGGTGGAAATCGCGATGCCGCGCAGCGCCATCAGCATCGCCTCGCCATCCACGCCCTCGAAGGCGAGATTGACGATGTTGGGCGCGCTGACCTCTATATCGGTATTGAAGTGCACGCCTTCAAGGCCGGCAAGCCCGGTGACGAACTGATCACGCAGCGCGACGAGGTGCTGGTGATCGGCGTCGAACTGCTCGGCGCTCAGGCGGTAGGCCTCGCCCATGCCGACGATCTGATGGGTCGGCAGGGTGCCGGAACGCATGCCGCGCTCATGGCCACCGCCGTGGATCAGGGCATCGACCTTGATCTGCGGCTGGCGACGCACGTACAGCGCGCCGATGCCCTTGGGGCCGTAGGCCTTGTGGGCGGACAGTGACAGCATGTCGATGGGCTGACGGCTGACATCGATCTGCACCTTGCCGGGGGCCTGGGCGGCATCGACATGGAAGGCCGCGCCATGCGAGTGGGCGATGTCGCCCAGCGCATCCAGGTCATTCAGGCTGCCCAGCTCGTTGTTCACCGCCATCAGCGATACCAGGATGGTGTCGCTGCGCAGGGCGTCGCGCAGGCTGTCAGGGCTGATGCGGCCGTCAGGCTGCGGCGCGATGCGAGTGACCTCGAAGCCTTCCGCTTCCAGTGCACTGGCGGTATCCAGAATCGCCTTGTGCTCGATGGTCGAGGTGATCAGATGGCGGCCACGCGCGGCATTGGCACGCATGTAGCCGGTCAGCGCCAGGTTGTCGGCTTCGGTGGCACCGCTGGTCCAGACGATCTCACGCGGGTCGGCACCGATCAGTTCGGCGACCTGACGACGCGCGCCCTCGACGGCCTGCTCGGCCAGCCAGCCCGGCATGTGACTGCGCGAGGCCGGATTGGCGAAGGTGCCGTCCTGCGTCAGGTGACGCATCATCAGCTCGGCGACGCGTGGGTCGACGGGCGTGGTGGCGGCATAGTCAAGGTAGATCGGCTGGGACATGGTGACTTCCTGAAGACACGACAGACAGTGATGACGGTGAACGTGATGAAGGCGATCTCGAAGGCGATGGGGCGCGGCGAGCATCGCCTCGGCTGGCCGTGCTCAGCCTGGCTGGCAAACGCCGCTCAGCTGCCTTGCATGACGGTGATCGGTGTCGGCTCGCACGCCTTGCGCTGACGACTGGCGATCTGGCGAATCTCTTCGCGCGCGACCAGGTCGGCCAGGCTGATGCCGTCGAGAAAGCCGTGGATCTCGTCGGACAGATCACACCACAGATGGTGCGTCAGGCAGGTATCACCGGCCTGACAGTCCGACATTCCCTGACAGCGTGTGGCATCGACTGACTCGTTGACGGCGTCGATGATGCACGCCACCGAGGTGGTCTCGAGTTCGGTATCCAGCAGATAACCGCCACCGGGGCCACGCACGCTCTTGACCAGACCTGCACGCCGCAGACGCGCAAACAGTTGCTCGAGATACGACAGCGAGATGCCCTGGCGTACGGAAATATCGGCCAGACAGGTCGGGCCGCAACTGGCATGCAGGGCCAGATCGAGCATCGCGGTGACGGCGTAGCGTCCCTTGGTGGTCAGGCGCATGACAGAGTCCGTGAGCAGATGGAGCCTGCGACGTTGAGGACGAGGCCGGGCGTAGTCGCCGCCTCTGGCGAGACGGCGTATCAATGCGCCCCATTATGGTGGGGTGGTCTGGCGGGGTCAATCCCGACTGAATTGGTCAACTTTAGCCATGCTGACGTTCAGCGGGCTCCTGCGTATCGCTTGCCTGCTCGGTCGGCGGCTGCTCAGTCGGTGCCTGCTGGGGCGAGGTCTGCTCGGAACTGGAGGCTGCCCGGGCCTTGGGTGAGGTACTGCCCTGGGCCGCGGCCACGTCAGCGACGGTGGTCTCGCCGCCGCAGGGCCCCAGTTCATCGATCAGCTGGGCGAAGTCAGCGTCGTCGAGCTCGGGCAGGTGCCCGGCGCGATAGCTGGCATCCAGCTTGCGCAGCGTGCCGCACATCTGTTCGATGCGCTTGTCCACGGCATGCATGTGATCGAGCATCGCGTGCATGGAGCGCGCGACCGGATCGGGCATGTCCTGGCCCATGCCGTAGGCATCGAAGCCGAACTTCTCCTTCATGGCCTCGCGGCTTTCCGGGTCGACCGACGGCTCCTCTGCCACATCCGGCTCGGCGCGCTTGACGATCTTGCCGGGAATGCCGACGACGGTGGCGCCGGCAGGCACTTCACGCGTGACCACGGCATTGGAGCCGACCTTGGCGCCGGCACCGACGGTGAACGGGCCGAGAATCTTGGCGCCGGCACCGACGATGACACCATCGCCGAGGGTCGGGTGGCGCTTGCCGGCGTTCCAGGTGGTGCCGCCGAGGGTGACGCCGTGATAGAGGGTCACGTCATCGCCGATCAGGGCGGTCTCGCCGATCACGACGCCCATGCCGTGGTCGATGAAGAAGCGGCGACCGATGGTGGCACCCGGGTGGATCTCGATGCCGGTCAGCCAGCGCATCAGGGTCGAGCCGGTGCGCGCCAGCCATTTGGCGTTGTGGCGCCATAGCCAGTGATTGATGCGATGGGCCACCAGCGCATGCAGGCCCGGATAGTTGGTCAGGACTTCAAAGAAGTTGCGCGCTGCCGGATCACGGGCAAACACGCTATCGATGTCTTCACGCAGTCGAGTGAACATGGCGTGTCCTCAGGAAGTGCGGTTGGCCGTGTCGGCTTGTGCCAGGCGAACCTGCTTGTCCACCGCGGAAAGAATGCCGCGCAGAATGTTGATTTCCATGCTGTCCGGACGCGCGCGTAGATAGAGGCGACGCAGGCGTGCCATCAGCTGGCGCGGCTGTTCCGGATCGAGGAAGTCGACGCTGATCAGTGTCTTCTCGAGATGCTCGAACAGGCGCTCGAGGTCGGCATGGCTGGCCAGCGGGCTGTCCCAGTCGATGCCGAACGGCTGGTCATCCTCGGCACGCGGCGTCTCGCCGGCGGCTTCCTGTTCGGCCAGCCACGCCTGGCGGCACTCATAGGCCAGCACCTGCACCGCCGCGGCCAGATTCAGCGAGCTGAAATCCGGATTGGTCGGGATGTGCACGTGGCGGTGGCAGCGCTGCAGCTCTTCATTGGAGAGTCCGGAATCCTCGCGGCCGAAGACGATGGCCACACGGGCATCCGGCAGGCGGGCTTCATCGGCCAGGGTGGCACCGAAGGCGCGCGGCGTGATCATCGGCCACGGCAGGTTGCGCGAACGTGCGCTGCAGCCGACCACCAGACTGCAATCCGCCACGGCCTCTTCCAGCGTCTCGTGCACCGAGGCGCTGGCGACGAGTGCATCGGCACCCGAGGCGCGTGAGGCGGATTCCTGGCATTGCACCTGACATCGCGGCGCGACCAGTGCGAGATCGGCCAGGCCCATATTGAGCATGGCGCGGGCTGCACCACCAATGTTGCCGGGATGGCTGGTGCCAATCAGGACAATGCGCAGACGTTCAAGCATGAGGACTTCCAGGATAGCAATTGAAGGGCGGGTCGGCCGACGCGGCTGGCGCAGTGCGTGATCCGCATACGCAGACTCAGCGATAAATCGCGCGTCAGGACCCGATATCCTAGCATGAAGCCGCGTCAGGGAGCAGTTTACCGCCGGTGTTGAGGGCAAGAGCGGCGCGAGGGAGGCGCGGGCGGGCAGGGCGCAAGGCGGCGGCGCGCAGGCAGAGGGTGGTCGCAGGCAATGGCAGCTCGAGCCGAGCTCTGATAGACTACGCCGTCCCGTCATGTCGCAACATGTGTTCGCCCTCGCTGGCGCCGCGTGCTGTGGCGGCTGGCAGCCTGCATACATTGCACTATGCAGCGCGCCCCGCGCCGTATCAGGATTCCTGTACGGGCTACATGACCGCCTGATCTGATTGCACCCAGTTTCGCTCGATCCGTGTTGCGCCGCGTTGATGTCTCACGCGCCGTGGCACCCGTTCTTTAACAGCTCCCGACTCGTCAAGGCCTTGATCATGCATCCGATGGTCCAATTTGCGCTGCGTGCTGCACGCGGTGCCGCAGAGCAGTTCGTTCGTGCTCGTGAACGTATCGAAGTCGCCCGTGGCGACAACGATCTCGACACCTTCATTGCAGACACTGCACGTCGCGCCGAAGCGCACATCGTGCGTCAGCTGGAGCGCGGTTATCCGCAACACGGTCTCTCCGGCCGTTATACCGACCATCGCGATGGTGAAGGTCAGGGCTCTGACTACCACTGGCGCATCGAGCCGGTGCACGGTTACTCCAACCTGGCATCCGCGGCCTCCGGCTTCGCGCTGTCCGTGGTCTGCCTGTTCAAGGGTCGTGCCGAGCACGCCGTGGTCATCGCACCGTTCACTGACGAAGAGTACATCGTCAGCCGCGGGCGTGGCGCCCAGCACTCCGGTCACCGTATCCGCGTGACCAACGCCACCGCCATCGAAGGTGCGCGTCTGGCGATGGGCCTGCCGGAAAGCTGGCAGCGTCCGCGTCACCTGCCGACCTACCTCTCCATCGTTCAGCAGGTCGGCCCGCAGGTCGAGATGCTGCGCACCAGCGGCTGTGCGCTGCTGGACGTGCTCGAGCTGGCCTCCGGTCGCGTCGATGCCGTCTATGTGCTGGGTCTGGATGCCGGTGACAGCGAGATCGTCAGCCTGTTCCTGAAGGAATGTGGCGCGCTGGCAGGCAGTGCCGACGGCACACCGGTCGTGGTTGCCGAAGGCACCCTGATGGCCGCTGGCGCACGTCTGTACAAGGCGCTGGCGCAGACCATGCAGCCGCACCTGTAAGGCTCTGCAAGACGACGTGACCTGACAGCCCTCGGGGCCGTCTGGAGAACGAAAAAAACCCCACCTCGCATGAGGTGGGGTTTTTTTGTGCCTGGCGATCCGTGCCTGGCGATCCGTGCCGAGCTGAACGAGCGGAGGCGCTTACGGCGCGCCGTCCTCGAACTGCTCCTTGGGCGGGGGGATCAGATCCACACGCTTCAGGCCGACCACCAGCAACAGCGCCGCTGCCACGTAGATGGACGAGAAGGTCCCCGCGACCACACCGATGATCAGTGCGATGGCGAAGTTGTGGATCATGTCACCGCCGAGGAAGTACAGCGCCAGCAACACCAGCAAGGTGGTGCCGGAGGTGGACAGCGTGCGTGACAGCGTCGCGTTGATGGCGTCATTGAAGATCGACGGCATGTCATCGGTACGCGATTTGCGGATGTTCTCGCGAATGCGGTCGTAGACGATGATGGTGTCGTTCAATGAGTAGCCGATCACGGCCAGCACCGCGGCCAGTACCGTCAGGTCGAAGTCGAGTCCGAACAGGGCGAAGATGCCCAGCAGGATGATGACGTCGTGACCCAGCGAGATGAGTGCGCCGAGGGCGAACTTGTACTGGAAGCGGAAGGCCACGTAGACCATCACCACGGCCAGGGCGAGCAGCATGCCGAGACCGGACTGGTCACGCAGCTGATCACCGACCTGGGCGCCGACGAACTCGGCGCGGATCAGGTTGACGCTGTCACCGGTGGCCTGCAGATGCGCCACGATGTCATTGCCGATGCCGGCTTCGAAGCTCTGCTGCAGACGCACCAGAATCTCGTTGCTGGCACCGAAGGTCTGGACCGAGACATCCTTGTAGCCGGCGGCTTCCAGTGTCTGGCGCACGCTGTCCAGCGCCGGTGCCGCCTGGTATTTCACTTCCACCAGGGTGCCGCCGGTAAAGTCGAGGCCCAGGTTCAGGCCATGAATCACAAGGGCGCCAATGGCCACGATCGTCAGCACGATGGAGACGATGAAGGCCGCGCGCCGCTTGCTCATGAAGTCAAACTGTCGCATCACGATGGCCCCTCAGATCCAGAGTTTCTTGAGTGTCTTGCCGCCAATGGCAAGATTGATGATGCCGCGCGAGACCATGATCGCCGTGAACATCGACGTCAGGATGCCGATGGACAGCGTCACCGCGAAGCCCTTGACCGGGCCACTGCCGATGGAGAACAGGATCACCGCGACCAGCAGGGTGGTGATGTTGGCATCGACGATGGAGGTGAAGGCGCGCTCGAAGCCGGTGTGCACCGCCTGATGCAGCGGCATCTTGGAGCGCATTTCCTCGCGGATACGCTCGAAGATCAGCACGTTGGCATCCACCGCCATGCCCAGTGTCAGCACGATACCGGCGATACCCGGCAGGGTCAGGGTGGCGCCCAGCATCGACATCGCGGCAATCAGGATCGCCAGGTTGGCGGTCAGGGCCACGTTGGCGACGACACCGAAGGCCTTGTAGCGCGCCAGCATGAACAGCACGACCAGCAGCAGGCCCAGCTCGACGGACAGGATGCCGCGCGAGATGTTCTCGGCACCGAGGCTCGGGCCGATGGTGCGTTCCTGCACGAAGTAGATCGGCGCGGCCAGTGAGCCGGAACGCAGCAGCAGCGACAGCTCCTTGGCTTCCGTCGGCGAGTCGAGGCCGGTGATGCGGAAGCTGTTGCCCAGTGCACTCTGGATCGTCGCCAGACTGATCAGCCCCTTCTCGGTGTACGGGATGCGCTTCTCGACCTTCTCGCCGTCTTCCATCACGGTGCGCGTGCGGGTCTTGTGCTCGATGAACAGCACCGCCATGTTGCGGCCGATCGCGGCACGCGTGACGCGGTTCATGATCGAGCCACCGGTTCCGTCCAGGTTGATGTTGACCTGCGGACGGCCGCTTTCATCGAAGCTGGTGCTGGCGCTGGAGACGCTGTCACCGCTGATGATCACGTCCTTCATGATGTTGGCGGTGCGGCTCGGCTGGTTGCGGAACGCGAAGCTCTCCATCTCGCTGGCCGGCGTGTCGCTGGCCGCTTCCAGACGGAATTCGAGGTTGGCGGTGGCACCCAGCACGCGCTTGGCGGCGGCCGTGTCCTGCACGCCCGGCAGCTCGACCACGATGCGGTTCGGGCCCTGGCGCTGAACCAGCGGCTCGGACACGCCCAGCTCGTTGACGCGATTGCGGATCGTGGTCAGGTTCTGATTGACCGCGTAATCCTGAATCTCCTTGACGGCGGCGGCGGTCAGGGTGAGGTCCAGTACGGCCCCACGCTCGACATCGCGCTCGTCGTATTCGAAGTTCTGGAAGTCGCGCGAGATCAGTGAGCGCGCCTTCGAACGGTCCTCCTCATCGGAGAACGTCAGGCTCAGGGTGCCGTCGTCGACTTCGCTGCCGCGGTAGCGGATACGCTCCTCGCGCAGGGTTTCCTTGATGGCGCTGGCGTTGACTTCCAGGCGCTGCTTGACCGCGGCGTCCATGTCGACTTCCAGCTGGAAGTGGACACCGCCGCGCAGGTCAAGGCCCAGCTTCATCGGTGAGGCACCGAGGCTGGCCAGCCACGACGGCGTGGCGTCGGCCAGGTTCAGCGCGACGATGGCGTCATCGCCGAGCGTCTCGCTGATCAGTTCCTTGGCGCGCAGCTGCTGGTCGTTGCTGGTAAGGCGAATCAGGCCGGTGGAACCGTTGAGTTCCCCGGATTTGGGCGTGATGCCGGCGTTTTCGAGGGCACTGGTGGCGCGATCGAGGTCTTGCTGGTCGATGGCCTCGGCGCCGCTGGCGGCACTGATCTGCACAGCCGGGTCTTCGGGGTAGAGATTCGGCAATGCGTAGATCACGCCGACGGCAAGTACCAGGCAGATCACCAGGTACTTCCAAAGCGGATAGCGGTTGAGCATGGCAGCCCTGTCCTTGGTGGAGCGGGAGAGAAAAGCATGCTGCCGGCACAGGGGCCGGCAGCAGGAGGGATCAGATGGACTTGATGGTGCCCTTCGGCAGGACTGCAGCCACGGCAGACTTCTGCACGTTGACTTCGTTGCCTTCGTTCAGCTCCATGGTGATGAACTGCTCGCTGACCTTGGTGATGCGGCCAACCAGGCCACCACCGATGACGACTTCGTCACCCTTGGCCAGGTTGCCGATCAGGTTCTTGTGTTCCTTGGCGCGCTTGGACTGCGGACGCCAGAGCAGGAAGTAGAAAATGACCACGAAGCCGACCAGCATGACGATCTGGCCGATGGCGCCGCCGCCGGCGACAGCCGCTTCGGCTTCCGCGTGTGCGGCAGGAATCAGGAATTCCAGCATGTGTATCTCCAGAGGTTACGAGTGAACTGTTGTTATGCAATGAGCGTGATTCAGGCTCTTCTTCACGTCTGGCTCGAGTCGAATATCAAGACGACCGGAGGATTTGGCCCCCGGTCGTCATTCGCCTCGATCAGTCGGCCAGCGGCGGCACCGGCAGGCCGCGCGCGGCATAGAACTGTTCCACGAAGTCCTGCAATGTACCCGCTTCAATTGCACCGCGCAAACCAGCCATCACGGTCTGGTAGTAGCGCAGATTGTGGATGGTGTTGAGCATCGAGCCGAGCATTTCTCCACAGCGATCAAGGTGATGCAGATAGCCGCGCGAGAAATTGGTGCAGGTGTAGCAATCGCAGTCCGGGTCCAGCGGTGAGGTGTCACGCTTGTGGACGGCGTTGCGGATCTTGACGGTGCCCGTCGGCGTGAACAGGTGGCCGTTGCGCGCGTTGCGGGTCGGCATCACGCAATCGAACATGTCGACACCACGCCGCACGCCCTCGACGAGGTCTTCCGGCTTGCCGACGCCCATCAGATAGCGCGGCTTGTCTTCCGGCATCCACTCGGGGAGGTAGTCGAGAACCTTGATCATCTCGTCCTTGGGCTCGCCCACGGACAGGCCGCCGATGGCGTAGCCGTCGAAATCGATCTTCTTGAGGCCCTCGAGGGACTTCTCGCGCAGGTCCGGGTACATGCCGCCCTGGATGATGCCGAACAGCGCCGACGGCGAGTCGCCATGCGCGTCGTAGGAGCGCTGCGCCCAGCGCAGGGACATCTCCATCGACTTGCGCGCTTCATCATGGGTGGCCGGATACGGCGTGCACTCATCGAAGATCATCACGATGTCGGAGCCCAGCGAGCGCTGCACCGCCATCGATTCTTCCGGGCCCATGAAGACCTTGGAGCCATCGACCGGTGAGCGGAAGTGAACGCCCTGTTCGGTGATCTTGCGCGTCTTGCCCAGCGAGAAGACCTGGAAGCCGCCGGAATCGGTCAGGATCGGCTTGTCCCACTGCGCGAAGTCATGCAGGTCGCCATGCGCTTCGATGACTTCCGTGCCCGGGCGCAGCCACAGGTGGAAGGTGTTGCCGAGGATGATCTCGGCGCCGATGTCCTTGATGGACTCCGGCGTCATGCCCTTGACGGTGCCGTAGGTGCCCACCGGCATGAAGGCCGGGGTTTCCACGGTGCCGCGCGGGAAGGTCATGCGGCCACGACGTGCACGGCCATCGGTCGCGAGCTTTTCAAAGCTCATGAAGCATTCTTTACGCATGGTGCTCTCTTTGCTTGGCGGCGAAACAGGCCGCAGCTGGTGTGTCGATGCCACTATGCCGCAGCATAGCGCGGGGCGCGTTAACTGCGCATGACATGGCCCTTGGCGAATGCCGGGGCCATGTCAGAAGAGGGGATTCAGGCGCGTTCCAGCAGCATGGCATCGCCATAGCTGAAGAACTGGTAGCGCTCTTCCACCGCCGCCTGATAGGCCGCCATGGTGTGCTCGTAGCCGGCGAAGGCCGAGACCAGCATCAGCAGGGTCGATTCCGGCAGATGGAAGTTGGTGATCAACAGATCCACCACCTGCCATTCGTAGCCCGGGTAGATGAAGATGTCGGTATCGCCGGAGTAGGGGGCCAGCTCACCAGCGTGGGCCTTGGCGGCGCTCTCGAGGCAGCGCACGCTGGTGGTGCCGACGGCGACCACACGGCGGCCGGCAGCGCGGGCACGGGCGATCTTGTCGCAGGCTTCCTGACCGACCTCGATCCACTCGCTGTGCATGTGGTGCTCGAGAATGCTGTCGACGCGTACCGGCTGGAAGGTGCCGGCACCCACATGCAGGGTGACGAAGGCTGTCTCGATGCCTTTCTCGGCCATGGCGGCCATGATCGGCTCATCGAAGTGCAGGCCCGCCGTCGGGGCGGCCACGGCGCCATCGCGCTTGGCATAGACCGTCTGATAGCGCTCGCGATCCGACAGCTCGTCATCCCGAGTGATATAAGGCGGCAGCGGCATGTGGCCGTGCTGGTTGAGCAGCTCGATCATCGGCGTCTCGCCGTGGAAGCGCAGCTCGAACAGCGCCTCCTGACGGCCTTCGACCACGGCCGTGATGCCACCTTCGAAGATCAGCTCGGTACCCGGCTTGGGCGACTTGCTGGAGCGGATGTGCGCCAGGCCACGATGGGCGTCCAGCGGACGCTCCAGCAGCATCTCGATCTTGCCGCCGGAGGCTTTCTGACCATGCAGACGCGCGGGGATCACGCGGGTGTCGTTGAACACCACGACATCGCCGGGTTCCAGCTGCTCGAGCAGATCCGGGAAGCGGCGGTGCACGATCTCGCCGCTCTTGCCATCCAGATGCAGCAGACGGCAATCGCTGCGTTGCTCTGACGGGTAGCGGGCAATCAGCTCATCCGGCAGGCTGAAATCGTAATCGCTGCGCTGCATCGGGCGCGCGTCGTTAGGTGTGGCAACGCCCGAGGCATCACCGGAATCGATACGTGACATGGCCAACCTGACACTCTGATAGCACGAGGCGCGTGGTGCGCTCCGTGGCATGCGTACATGCACAATGGGGAGATGCCGCCCTGAGACACTGGCGCTCTCGTCGCGAGCGCATGACTCCCTTTCTGCGGGTGGGGCAGTCAGGTGCGACACTCTCGAGGCCTTGGCTGTCCGGGCAGACGAAAAAGGTCGCTCATGATACCCAATGCCATCGTCCACGCGAAGACCCGTTTGCGGGCGACACGCCTCAGTCCACTGCGGCGTGGGGTGTGAGGAAGCGCTCCATGTGTCTGATCTGACGCCAAAACTCGTTGACCTTGGCGCAATGTCCCGTATAATTTCGCTCCGTTGCCGGTGTGGCGGAATTGGTAGACGCAGCGGATTCAAAATCCGCCGCTTAATAGGCGTGTCGGTTCGAGTCCGACCACCGGCACCAGCTTTGAAAACAGTCGCTTACGAGCGGCTGTTTGCGTTTCTAGCCCTCTCCTTTTAGTGCTTGGTCGCAGTTTGGTCGCAGCCGGTCGCATTCAACCGCGGCAGCCGAGCTCCGATCTCATCAATGCCCTGCTCGAACATGTGAGAATAACGACTGGTGACGATCAGGCTGGAATGCCCCAGCAGGTCACGCACCGTGGTCATGCTCTCACCAGCCTGAGCCAGCATGCTTGCATAGCTATGGCGCAGATCATGAAAGCGCAGGTCAGGTCTGCCCATCGCTGTGCGAGCGTCTTCCCACGTCTTCCTCAATCGGGCGTAAGTGGTATCGAAGGGCAGGTCATGCAACCATGGCCGAGCATCTTCTGGTACAGGCACCACCCGGGCCTTGCCGGACTTGGTTTGATCTGGTCGCAGCAGGATGCGACCACCGTGGATGTTCGAAGGCTCAAGTGCGAGCAGTTCGCCCTGGCGTAGTCCCGTCAAGGCTGCCAGGGCGATTACCTTCTTATCCACAGCGCGTGCATCAGGTATCGCTTCCATCAGTAGCGTCAGCTCCGCCGCGTTCAGATAGATATGCCGTTCATTCTTCGGCGTCTTCTTCCGGATCTTGTCGCCCAGCGGCTGATTGATCCAACCCCACTCGATATACGCCAGATTGAGCACCCGCTTCACCACCTGCAGGTGGTTGTTGATCGTACTCTGAGCGCGTCCTGCCTTTCTCAAGTGGCTGGCCATTTCTCTGGCCTTGTCCACTGTCTCTTGCCCGATCAGCACGTCCTCGCCCATGTAGGCTGCCACCGGTCGGATGGCCTTTGCCTGGCTGGCGACGTCGTACTCATCGACCCACCGCTTTACGCCTTCGAGAAACGTGCGCCGCCGTTCGCGGCCCATCCGCTGGCCTTGAAACGCTGCTTCATTCAGTGCTGTTTCGCGTGCTGCGGCATACTCTCTCGCTTGCCTTTCGCCTTCTCTAGTCCCGTCAAACGTTGATTGATGTCGCTGACCCTGATGCGTTTCGGTAACGATCCATTTCCCGCGTGCTTCGCGGTATCTGACTGTGATTCCCATCGGTTGCCCTCATGCTCTGGGCTACGCTGGCAGGCACTAGCATATGCTGCCACCGCATCCGGTTCAAAGCGGATAGACTTACCAAATTTCACGTAGCCAATTTGGTGTTTGTGGGTGTAGACCCAGCTCAGGCTCATGCTTAACCATTTAGCTACTTCTTCGGGTGTTAATAATGAGATATTATTCATAGTTCTCGTTAATGCATGTGAGGAATTATGGGTCTTGTCAAGAAATGTGTTTTAGGTTTGTTTCGCTATATATTCAAGTATATAGTGCCAGCTGTTGTTGCCTTATGGAGCGCAATTTATATCTTCAGCATGGAGGGGGAAAGGTTGAATGGTAATAAGCTTAATGATTATAAGATAAGTAAAATCGAGGACTATCTGCTTAGTGTAAACGGCTTGGATTTTGATATTGAGCTTAGAAGTAAGCTTGTATGTTCTGATGTTTATAGTAATTATCACGATATTATGCAAGAAGTTAAGATTACTGAACGATATATAGATAGGTTGAAAGAAGATAGCTATATACTTAGGCAGACTGGTGATCTATACCAGGACGATAGTGTTGACAGGATGGAGGATAAGATAAAAGAAGCCTTAGTGAAGCTCAATGATATTAAGAAGAATCCGAATATCGTTGTTTCTGAATCTGATTTTAGTGAATATAAAGACGTGTATGTGAAGGGTAGGTCAATGAATTTTGCCGTTAACAACGATCTTAAAGCTGAAGTCGATGGTATAAGTGGGATTTATGATGAATTGGTTGGATTGGATATAAAAGGACAGGTAAAGATCGATGACTGTAATGAGAGTTATGAAGAGCTAAAAGATAAGGCAAACAGTTTTATAGAAGCAGTTGAGATTTATAAGTTTGATTTGATTGAAAATAAGACAGAAGTTCAGTCACCTTGATACCGGCCCGAGCCATAGCCCATGGCCTCACGTTCTTGCTCTGCCTGTCGCGCCGCCTGGTATTGCTCCACGGCCTGACGCACGCCGGGCACCTTCATCAGCTGGGCATGCGCTTGTTGCCAGTGGTCGCGGCGCCGACTGATCATCACGATCAGGTCTTCCAGTGGCAACGCCTCACCATCGTCAGCGGCGTACCCGGTGCCATGGCAGTGAGCACAGGGCGAACGATGGAAGACGCCATGGAATGTGCCGCTGCCACCACACTGCGGGCACGGGCTATGTGCTGGCGACTGCCACGTTGATTGCGATACCTGACGCATTTAGCCTCCCTTGAACAAAAAAAGCCCGCCAGGTGGCGGGCTTAATATGGAATTTAATTAATCCCACTCAGGTATACCTACGAGTCTATATTTAACTTTTCCATTACCTACCTTTGTGGTGTGTAAAACTGCACTAGCCGGTTTGTGTATGTTCTTATTTATCAGGTCGGACACCTCTAGAGAGGAGTCTATTTTACCATATAGCCATTCATCTTGATCGATCATTTTAAATTCAAAAGTTCTTCTCTGGGGCATTGAGCCAAAGAAGATAACTCTAAATGTCTTTGTGCTCTCTTGTATGTTGTCTTCACTAAGCCTTTCAAGCGCTCTCTGAACTTGATTCACGCTTGTGAGATTTATATTTTTGCTGCCTGTTTTAAGTGAGAACATAGCATTATGATCACATACTATTTTCATAAAGCTTCTTATTTTTATGAGCGCGCGATGATCTATTTCAGATGCTGCCTCAGAAAGTTGATCATCATCATTGCTTATAGAGCTTTCAATTAAATTGCTAGTCAGCTCCATGGCTTTTCCGATAGAGCTTTCGCAGCCTAGGTCTAGCTGATTTCCATTGCAATACTCTTCAATCTGGAAGCCAAATGATCCTCTTGCCACTCCAGTGATCATTATCTGATGATCTTGCCTATTTGGAATTGGCCCCATCGGTGGTAGAGAGATATTAAGAGAAGCAGCTACAGCAGTTAATGAATCAGAAAATGCTCCCATTGCTTTGGTCGCAAAATCGGCAACGATCCCTCTCGTACCGAGAACTGGCTCACCTTTAAATAAAATTCTGGATGTAGTTACTGGCCTTTGAACAGTTTGGTGAAGCTCATTTGCCAATGATGTTAGATGTTCAAGCCTAGTCTCTAATGACATTCTATTCAGAAAGTCGGCGCTATCTAGCCCATCAAGCAAGCTTCTTACTTGATCAGCTTCGGCATTGATCGAGGAAAGCTCTTGGTTAAGCATTAGTATCCTCCACCGGGTTGAGTTTATTTTGTAGTATCTGTCTAGCCTGTGAATCTAAGTGTGGAGCTAAATCTATAGCTAAAAAACCTTTCCAAATTCCATCACGAGTATGAGACCACATGCTATACCAATATGCCGCTACTTCTATATATTCGTAATTAAGTGCTTGGTAGCCATAGCAAATTGAATAAGCATCTACTAAGTAGTTTGTTTTTATTGCTGTTTTATTTTCTGGTTTGATCGCTAATGGATATAGTATAGCACCTGCTTTGGATTCATCCTTTGCAATTTCTGGGGGTATTTTGACGTAATTAACAACGTCTATATCATTGGGAGAGCGCTCTTCCCTTACCTCTACATTCTCTGTAAAACTCCCATTTATCCATTGCATCCCAGTAGTTAAGCCTGTGTCATGGATTAGCTTTCGGTAATCTAAAAGCTTGTTTAGTATTTCTATTCTTTTTGGAGAAGTACTAAAGTACTCACATAAATCAGTGATATCTACCTTATATGGTAGCCTACTAGATTGAACATTAGGGCTGGATGCCTCTACTACTGGAGGCATTAAGCCTTCTGCGTTCCATGCAGGGATGTTCATGTGACTCATCTCCCTTGAATCTTTTGTCTAAGTATGATAACGGGAAAACCTAGTATAGAGGCATAATTCTAAACAGGATTTAGTTCAGAGTATATCTTTACGTATATAGTTGTTTAAGTGTTTGTTTTTATAGCTTCTTACAGATTTTTCTAAGCTTGAGCTGCTAGCATCTGTGTATGACAAGTTTACGCGGCTTGCTGCAGCGCCTTGATGATGTGGCTGACCGGGGTAGGGCA